>Ga0070738_10002389_pt1 | contig 29273 bp, 26 predicted proteins | sample Coa_R2_2_FD_66446 | JGI IMG/M metagenome (GOLD analysis project Ga0070738, IMG submission 66446) | Surface soil microbial communities from Centralia Pennsylvania, which are recovering from an underground coalmine fire - Coalmine... | ecosystem: Environmental > Terrestrial > Soil > Unclassified ...
CCGCTATGTTGCTGATCGTAGAGATAGGTCGTCCAATCATCGGGGGATGATGTCGCATGAGCGTTCAAAGGACTACGCGGGAAAAGCGCCCCCGCGACAAGAAATGAGCTGAGGATAAGCACGACTAACGCGCCTAATGTAAGTGGAAGACGATATCGATGCACCCCTTATTCCCCTTTCTATACTTATCAGGCAAACACTGTTTCTCTGCCGTGTCTGCCTCCGTCTTCCACACCTACCTCGCGTGTGGGCCAATCTGACTGCGCAAATGCTCCAGATCGTAGTAGATAGACTCGCGGACGATCTTCCCCTGTTCCCTGACCGTCACGGTGATGCCGCGCAGGGTGAAAGGGCGGCCGGTCGCGGGCATAGCGGGCAGGTCGCCGCTGTGAATGCCGGTTGCGACCCATTCCGCGCTGACCTGATTGCCATGCACCACGCGGCTGGTAATCTTCAGTTGAAAATTGCTCACGGCAGCCAGCCCGCTACTTTTGCGCGCCATAATGGCGGCACGGCCAACCAGCGGCTCCCTGTACATACCATCCTCAACCACCGCATGTTCCGCGTAATCGTGCTGTAATGATTCGATATCTCCTGATGCCTGTTTTGATAGATGCTGCTGGTGTAACTGAATATGCTGTTGCTTGCTTTCGTTGGAACCGGGGGCAGCATGGGCAGGCTGAGACACAGGAGTTTGCTGCTGCATGGTCGCGGCGACAATGGCGCCAATGCCAACAGTCGAAATACCCATAGCCGTCAATGTTGTAATGAGCGTGCGCCGTGTCATCTTTCCCCCGCGTACCTCATCAACCATCTGGGGAATCGTTCTTTCAGACTCGTCCATTATTACTCCTTCTCGATTTATGGATACCGGTATATGGATGTAGCAGGCAAACGAATAAAGCGGGCATTACTCTTCCGTTTTTACCAGAGGCACCTTACGAGGTGGTGATGACCCGGTTAAGAAATGGGGGTGAATCCGCTAAAACGGTTCAGTTTCTTTAACCTGTGGTCAGGCTGCCGCCAGATTGAGCCGCCAGAGCTTGCCGCTTTTTGCCTCGGCCACGACGCCGCGCTCGGCATCCATCTCGAAGTAGCCAAAGTCAAGGATTGAGAGAGATCTACCGTCCGGTCCAAAGCGCACGTCAATGGGCCTGAGCAGGGGGTGGGTAATCAGGGTGTGCAGGCTCCAGTCTGTCGGATCAACCACCGCTATCGAGCGCCCCACGCGCGGGCCAGAAGGAGCGGTCATCGGCACCTCGTCGCCAAAGAGGGCCACAAACAACTTGCCCGCCCATTGCGCTATCGATGAAGGAGCGATATCGAATTTCACTGCCGCCGCATGTGGTGGGAAACGCAGCAATGGCGCTTCGGGCGGTGGGAGTTCATGATGATTTGCCAGCACAAAGCATGGAGCCTTACCGCGCACCGGTCGATATTGCGGGTCGGTAATGGGTGTGTCGCCGATAAAATCGGGCCAGCCATACCACGCGCCCTGGCGCACTTCAAAGAGCAGATCAGGGATGTTGCCAACCGGGCGGCTGCCGCGATCGTCCGCGCCCTGATCGACGGCCAGCAGTCGTCCATCGGGCAGGAAGCCAAGCCCGAAGGCGTTGCGAATGCCCCAGGCGACCAGTTCCAGTTCGCTGCCGTCAGGATTGCAGCGCATAATCGCCGCCGTGCAGGGGAGCTGCGCAGCAATACGCTGGCCTGGCACGGTCGGTGTGCCAAAGGGGACAAAGGCGCCTGTGCGCGCTCGTGCATTCGGTTCGCTGCCGAGCGGGTTGAGCGTCTCGGCATTAAAACCGTTCAGTTCGATCTCGTAGCCGGGGATATCATGGGCGTGGGGCAACAGGCGCAGCCAGCCCAGTTCATAGGCGTCCAGGCCAACAATACCTGTATTGGTCATCGAACCCTGACTGAAATAGAGCTTGCCATCCGGGCCAAAAACGACCATATTGGTGTGATAGTTGCCGGGGCCGGGCAGGTTATCCAGAATCACCGTCTGCCGCCCATCCAGATCAAGGCGGCTGAGGCGCGCCGGATGCCCACCTTCCGACACATAGAGGCTCCCCTGGTAGTAGGTCAGGCCGTTCACCGGCGGGCGCAGTCCTTCAATGAGCAGCGTCCGCGATCCGTCACGTTCGAACCGCCACACGCGGCCACCTCGCCGCGCTCCACCGAAGGGCAAACCCGACTCGGCAATATACGGCGTACCAGCCTCATCGAAGGTGAGGCTGGTCGGAAACGAAAAGCCCTCCGCCACCAGTTCCAGTTGCCTGTTGCCTTCAATCGAAACCATGTTTTTCCTTCTCCATCCCTGAATAAACAGAACAATATAGAATACGTTCCTGATTTTATGAGAAGCGGATTGCGAACAAGTGGTGATCTGGTTAAGAAATGGGATGGAATGCAGGAACAGGATAGAGCTTTATCAACCCGGCACGATAGATCATTTTGCGCCCCAGGCCACCCACAAGGGAGTGGCCCTACTATACACGAACCGTCTCAGCCGGGAGCCGTCGTGTTATAGTAGGGCCACTCCCTTGTGGGTGGCCTGGGACTGGTTCCTCTCGCGCTCAGTATGACATGTCTGCGAACGCCTACTGCCTGATGGTCGTTACCTCTGGCACCGGACGGCCACAGTTGGGACAATAGTTATCTGCTGGCTGCATGATGGCGTTGCAATAGGGGCAGCGTTTGACGATATATTCATGCGTCATGACACTTCTGCGATATTGCATTTGCTTGCGGAACAGCCAGAGCGAAACGGCCAGCACGATGATCGCCAGGATAATGATGATGGCGAGCAGTGCGCCGGGCGAAACGGCTGCGGCAAACACAAAAAGCGCGCTGATTGCTCTCATGGTACCTCCCTCATGTTATGACCCTGTCATGCAACCGGCTCGTTTGGCCCGGTAATGGCCGTGCGCAGCAGGAGCTTCAAGAGCAGGTAGATCAGACCATAGACGATCATGGCAATCAGGGTGGTGACTTCGAAAACCTCTGCGTGAGCGGGGCCAAAGGTAGGATTGGTCACAATGCCGTTAAAGATGAAGAGAAAAATGTTGCTCAGGCTGTAGAGAAAGCTGGTAAAGGGATTGGACGGATTCGCGCCGATCAACTTCAGCAGGAAACGCAATACCAGCACAACCTCCAGCACCAGCAGCACCCAGCCGAGGTAATCGATCAATTTAGCGATGGCATAGGCTGTTGTATAGGCTCGCTCTTCGCCCGCAGCCGCCCGGTGCATACGAGTGCGTTGCTGCGTCCGGTAGGCCGCCTGTTGCTGCGCGCGGTACGCTGCTTCCTGTTCAGGAGTCATACCATGCGCAGGTGGATACTGAGGCGGATATTGCTGATAGTGTGGATCGCCCACGTTCTGCTGTGAAGCAGGGGGTTCCTGTTCCTGGCGCGCAGGCATTTGCACCGTAGGGGCCTCCACGTCAAACTCGGTAGGCTGGTTGTCAAACGATTCATCTGCATGAGTGTCCTGTTGCATTTTACCCTCCTGAAAATCCTGAATGACAGGTGATTTTCCTTAAAACCAGAAAATGTAGTGGCAGGATGTCTCCGCTATTACTGCTCTTGTAGCGAGGTATCAATGACGCCCTGACCGGGTAACTCGCCCTCGTTTTCCACCTCAAACAGTTGCCGAATATCTGAGGGTAACTGGGAGCGCACGTTCTCTATTTCGCCCATCGACACAACCTCGGCGAGCAAGCCGCACACAACGCGCGCATGGAATGCTGCCTCAGCTACCGGCATATTCTCGCGCTTACTCACGATCTCAAAGAACTCATCAAGCGTCAAATCCTCACCGGCTCCGGCGAATGGCTGTCGCAGGTATGCTGCCAGTTCCGGCGGCAGCTGCGCCGCTAGATCCTTCGGCTCTCCTCCAATCAAACGCTCGGCCAGCGTCTCTAATGTCGCCTCTATAGCGCGCTCAGCCTGCTCGCGTGAATCGATGCTGGCGCGTCGCTGTACCTGTGCCACAAATTCGTCGTACTTCACTTCGACCTCCTGTCTGTCCTCTTCAACTCCGATATCGTTCCCGGGAGTGAGAATATTCTGGTCGTCTTCTTTCGAGTCATACAGAGCAATTGCCCGTCGCTCACCACTGACTTCCAATTGCTGCTGTAACTCATCATGAGAATCACGGGCATGAAGCAGGGAAAGTTTCCTTTTTGCAGGGGAAAGAACTATGCAAAGCAAGAATCGTGGGTTTTCGGTGGAGAAGAAGGCGCTGGCAGCCTCAGGAAACCGGAGCCGCCAGCGGAAGCATGAACCAGAAGGTTGAACCCTGTCCTTTTGTGCTGCTGACGCCAACGCGCCCGCCATGCCGCTCGATGATGGTGCGGCAGATATAGAGGCCAAGACCGAGGCTGGCTCCTGAGCTGTGCTGCGCTTCATTGCCTGCCCCTCGATAGAAACGTTCCCAGATACGTTCCTGCTCTTCGGTAGCAAGGCCCGGCCCCTCGTCCTGCACAGAGAGACGTGCCATCCCGTCTTCGGTTTCCAGGCGGACAGCAATGGGGCGCGCCGGCGGTGCATATTTGACCGCATTGGTCACGTAGTTGCTCACAACCTGTTCGATACGCCCGTCGTCGGCCACGACAGGAACCTCTTCATCGGGTAATGTCAGGTAAATAAGCCGGGGAGCGGCAGCAACGCGCTGATCTTCGACCACTTCCTGCACAATCGCGGCCAGATTCCAGCGTTGCAGGCGCAGATCAAGCTGGCCTGCCTGAATGCGGGAAACATCCAGCAGGTCACTTACCAGTCGATTCTGCACGCCCACCTGCCGTTCCGCCCGTTCGAGCAGCAATTGTATCTCTGCAAGCCGCTCCTGCAAACTGGCAGCTTCGGTTGGCGGTTGCTGCATAATGGCGCTCAAACGACGCCCGACAAGCTGTAGATTGCCTTTGATGGTAGTCAAAGGCGTCTTCAATTCGTGGCTGGCCATGCTCAGGAAAGCGTCCATACGTTCCGCCGCCTCATGGGCCGCCAGTTCGCGCGCCTGGGTCTGCGTGCGCTCCTGAAGCAGGCGTTCCCGCTCGGTGATATCGCGGTTAATCTCCAGAATGGCCTGCGGCTCGCCAGCCTCATCGCGCACCAGCACCTGGCGGCTTTCAACGATGATCTGGGCGCCATCACGACGAAGATGGGTCAGTATCCCTTCCCATCTACCCTGCTCAATCAGCCGGTGATCCACGGCCTCGCGAGAAACGGGGAAGTGCGTCGTCAACAGCGCATGCGTTACCTGACCGAGAGCCTCTTCGGCTCGCCAGCCATATAGCTGCTCGGCTCCCCGGTTCCAGAAGATGATGCGGCTTTGCAGGTCACGCACCAGAATGGCATCATGGGCCAGCTCAATCAGATTGGTCAGGCGCTGGTTGAGCTGACGCAATCGCTGTTCTTCGGTGCGCGCGGCCTCCCGTTCTCGCAGAAAGCGTTCCCGTTCAAGCACCAGCCCGGCCAGGCGCGCCGTTCCCCGCGCCAGAGCCAGATCCGCCTCGGTATAGTCATATAATTTGTACGCCCGGTTGAAAGAAAGCACGCCAACCAGTGTCTCCTCCAGCCGTACCGGCACAACCAGCGCCTGTTGCAGTGCTGGCAGGGGACGCTGCTCGCGGAAGGGCGCGTCGGCAAAGTCGAGCAACTGCACCTCCCCGCTCTGCATGCGCGCTAAGAATGTCCGGTCTTGATAGCGGGCGGCGAAGCGCGTCCCCTCCACAGTGGCCCGGATGATCTGCTCCTGTTCGGGCGTAAAGCCAAAGCTGGCAATCAGGTGCGCCACATCGCTTTCCGGCTCGCGAGAGACAAAGGTCGCGTTTTCGCAGCCCATCACGTGGCAGGTAAGTTCTAGCAAGCGATGTGCGAGACCGGCGATCATGAAAGGGGTGGGGGCAAGGTCAGAGAGAGGAGAAAGCGGTTCCGTCACCAGAACTTCGGCAATGGTCAGCAGCGCATCTAAAGCCTCCTGCGTGCGCCGTTCCAGCCGACGGCGCGCTGTCACATCGCGAGCAATAGCAATGGCCCCGCTGATCTGTCCCTGCTCATCCCGCAGCGGCGCCCCGCTCATGTTTAAGAGGAGGTCTTCGCCCGTGAAAGTACGTACAAGTACATCGGCAGTCTTATCACCGGTGAGAACCTCGCCGTGAAGAATGCGAATCGACGGCACCTGTTCGGGCGGCAAAGGCACACCTTCGGGCGAGCGCGGTTTCACACGTTCGGCACGCTCGCCGAGAGAAGCTTTCACGTCGTCGGGCGTAGTATAACAGGCCAGCAGGACACGGGCCGCTTCGTTCATGCGGAGAATGTGTCCCTGAGCATCATAGACAAAGACGCCATCAGTCATGGCCGCGAAAATAGCTTCCAGTTGCTGCCAGGCTGCCTCAACCTCCTTGCGCGCCGACTGCTCTGCCGCGAGTACCTCTTCCAGGCGCCCGCGCCGGGCCTGTAACTCGCCGACAAGCTGCTCAACTGAACTGCCCACAAGAATCTGTTCCTGCGGCAGGGAAAATTCATCATACATACATTCTCTCTGAAGGGCGAATTTAACAGAAGATGAATTCCGATTACTTCAAGTATACTCTTATCAACCTCCCTACGCAAACTCAGCAGTATTTTCTCTACACGGGTCGTCATAATCAGCTACCCCATTGTTGGCACTTTTGTGTTACAATAGCGCCATCTCGAGAACAGGGGTTTTTAGCTGTTCTGTAGAGGTTGCTTGTTTGTCTTGCTCTGCCTCTCAGGCGGCTTTGTTGTGTAAGGGGATGTAATGGTTGGTAGGTCTGTTTCTCCTGTTCGCTGTCACTTTCGCTGTCATCTGGTGTTTCTAGCCACCTGATAAAAAGCTCTCCTGGCTCTTCCTGTCCAGCCTCATCCAGCGCAATCTAGCGTTGTCCACGCCATAGTCGTCAATAAACGGTAACGCCATAAACGGTCAAACGCTCTAATGGGGATGCGAATGCGTTTATGGAAAAGCACACTTCCGTCTTTTGACGCGCCAAGCGGCGCGTTTTTTGTTGTCCTTTTTCGTTTCAGGAGAACATGTCATGGATCACCAGCTATCTCAACTGTCCGATGGACAATATACCTGCGCGCTTTGCCAACGCACATGGCGCACAATGCCGCGCTCGCCCTGTGTAGGCGTCCCCTGCTACAAGTACGGATGCTGGCCACAACACCTGTATATAGCCACCCAACTGCGCCGCATGAGGCTCAAACCCGATGAGCAGCCGGATGGGTATTACCCGCTCATCAAAGCTCCCTACCATCGCTTCCTCTACGACATCAACAAGGCCACGCCCCGCCGCGTGCCGACCGAACGGCAACGCGAAGCCATCGCAAAAATGCGCGTCGCCCTTGTGGAGACGTATACCTGCCAGGGCTGCGGCTTCTCTGATGCCAGTCATGGTCGCTCCCGCTTCGTGGGCTTTACGACAGTGCCAGCTCCATTTTCTCTGGCACGACGCTCGTATAGAGCAAAGGTAATGGGAGAACGTGAGGAGAAACGTTGGGAAACGGAGAAAACTTTTCATAGCAAGATACTATCTTCCATTTTTTCTCACTCAACTGTCGCCAGGAAGCAATTTATGAAGTACTTTTGCTTTCTGTCCTCCAAAATGGAAGTGATTGGAAGTGAAATGTCACATGATGTGCGCTGATTTCTCTCTTGTTTGCGTCTATACTCATTGCTGTGGAAGCTGAGAACCCATGTCAAGGAAGGGTTCTGAAACTTCCTGAATATAGGACGTGGGGTGGCCTGGCTGCTTCACGCCCATCAGAGCCGAAAGACGTTTTGCCCCTTTCCTTTCGTGACCGTTTATTAGTAGATAAGGGAAACAGGTCATGAGCCAGTTACAATTGCTGTTACTAGGGACACCGGTTGTCAAGCATGGTGAGGATACTCTCACGTTCTCCACGCGCAAGGCCCAGGCCCTGCTCACCTACCTGGCCGTGCGGGGGGGAATGCATCTGCGCAAAACCCTCTCTGAAGCGTTCTGGCCCGATCTGGATGCGGAACACGGACGGACGGCTTTACGGGCCAGTATTTTCGAGCTGCGCAACCTCTTTGATCGCCCTCACCGTTCAGGTGAGCAGAGTCATCTGCTGGTCGAGCGCGAGAGGCTGGCAATCGATCAGGCTAACCCACCCATGCTGGACCTCGATGTTGTCGAACCTCTGAGTAAACACATGGGAGAAGCTCTGGCAGACGAGGAGCGCGCGTTTTTGCTGACACAGCTCGAGCAGGCTTCACGTATGGTGCGGGGCCAGTTCCTGACTGGCTTCACACTGCGCGATTCGCAATTCTTCGACGATTGGACGCGCCAGCAGCGCGAGTACTGGCACCTGCGCATCCAGCAGCTTTTTGAAACTCTCTCCCGCCTCTATGAGCAGGCAGGAGAGAGAGAACTAGCCCTGGATGCCGTCACCCGCTGGCTGGCCTTCGATCCTGTGGCTGAAGAAGGCTATCGCAGGCTGATGCGCCTGCGTTTCGCGTTGGGAGACCGCATCGGAGCCTTGCGGGCCTATACTACCTGCTGCGCAGTGCTGGCCGACCAACTAGAGGCGGAGCCAGAGCCGCAGACCACAGCCCTTGCCAAACGCATACGTCATACTGCTCCCTTCTACCAGGCATCTTTTCATACATTTGAACGATCAATAGAACAACCATCACAACATCTGCTGGATAGTCCGCTGGTGGGGCGAAGTGCCAAGTTCAGCCAGTTGATCGAGAGCTACCAACGCGTGCAGAGCCGACAGCCTCAGCTTGTCCTGCTACAAGGGGAGAGCGGGATCGGCAAGACGCGACTTGCCAGTGAGTTTGTGCGTTGGGCACAGGCGCAAGGTGCAACCGTGCTGGCAGGACGTGTCTTGCAAACCGGAAGGCAGCTCCTGTATCAGCCGTTTATCGATCTGCTGCGCCACTGTCTGGAGCAAGTACAGAGCCCTGACGAACTGCTCAGCGAGATCTGGCTCGTCGAACTAGCGCGCTTACTGCCCGAGTTGCGCGAGCGCATCCCTGACTTGCCCATGCCATTGCGAGAGGAGGAGCTTGGACCCTATCGCCTCTTTGAGGCCATTGCTCGCTTGTTGCGCCGGTGGGCGGCTCGACATCCTCTTATCCTCTTGCTCGATGATCTGCAATGGGCCGATACCGGAACGCTTGACCTGCTGCTCTATCTCGCACGCAGTCTGGTCGAGCAACCCGCTCCTGTTTTGCTGTTGCTCACTCTGAACACAGGGGCAGGGTCCTTCTCCCATCTGCAAGACACCTGGCTGATGGCTCTCAAGCGCACCCATATGCCGCTGGCGGAACTGGCACTCACTTCTTTGAGTAAAGAAGAGACCTACCGTTTTGTGCAGACTCTTGCATGGGCAGAATCGCAATCCAGAGTCGGCGATTCTCTCTCCACCGGCAATTGGGCCGTCGACGAGGAAACCTCCCTGTGTCCAAAGGTGCTGGCCTCTTTGGCCAACTGGCTCTCTGTTCAGACAGGCGGCCAGCCGTTCTATCTGGTGGAGACGCTCAAAGAGATGCTTGCCCGCGACATCTTATTCCCTTCGTCCCAGGAGAACGGGAAAGGGAGGCTGGTTCTCAGGTTTGAGCTGCTTGCAGAAACACCTGTAGGTGAAATGATCCCGGAGAGTGTGCGTGAGTTGATCAGGTCCCAATTGCATCGACTCTCCCCTTCAGCGCGGGACGTTCTGGTAGCCGCTGCTGCACTGGGTACACACCTGACTTTCGAGCGACTCTGCCAGGTGGCTCAGGCAGATGAACTGGCAGGGGTACATGCGATTGAGGAACTACTGCGCTGCGGCTTCCTTTGTGAAGGGAAGCGAGGAGAAGAAGGGCAGGAGTGTGAAGGCTATCACTTCCCTGCTGAGTTGGTGCGCGAGGTGGCCTACCAGGAGGCAGGGGCGAGTCGGCAGCGGCTGATGCAAAAGAGGGTGTCGCTCCTCTTACAAGAGGAGGCCGAACCTGAGCAGCGTGAGCAGTTGGGCCTCCCTCGTCCAACATCTTTTGATGAGCATTCACCTGCCGATACCGGGAAGCAAACCTGGATGATAGCTCTGGCAGCCAGGAGAAGCAAACGGAACCATCATCAGGACGGTATGTATGATTCTTCAGAGGTGAGCAGCAGATGTGCCGGAAACATGCGTAAGCGAGCAAGCCTCGCAGGCACCTTAGGAGGAGACAAAGTGGAACAACGTGTCTTCGCCATCCCAAGATCTCCTCCCGGAAGTCCCGACCGTTTTGACAATCTTGAGAGTCTCGAAGGTGTTTCTTTTGATCGATATAGCAGCGTCGCGAGGAACTGGCGCGGCGAGTAGAGAACAAGGTGAGAAAGAACGATGGCAAACCAGCAACAACTCGACCTGTTAAGACAAGAGAGAGCGACGGTGTGGAACCTGTGGCGAGCAGAGCATCCCGACATCCCGGTAGAACTGAACGGCGTCGACTTGAGCGGATGCAACCTGGGAGAAGTCAACCTTGCCGGGGCTGATCTCAGTGGGGCCAATGTGAGCGAGGCCGATCTCAATAATGCGAATCTGCACGGAGCCAGGCTGAGCGGGACCAATTTGTGGCGAGCCAATCTCGCCGCAGCTGATCTAAGCGCGGCAGACCTCCAGGAAGCCAATCTGAGCGATGCTGATCTCACTGATGCCAACCTCGCGGAAGCGAACCTTGCCGGGGCGAAGTTGTACCGGACCCAACTGAACTGTGCCATACTCGAAGGGGCGCTCGTCACGGCACAGCAACTGAGATACGCGAGGTCAAATCGCGAGAGTCTATAGATCCAGGAACATGATGGTGCTCACAGGAGGACCAGAAAGAGAGGAGATTATGCCACATGCGCTGCAACACCAGAAGTGCGTCCTCCGTGGGCAAGAAGTCCCGGATGGGGTGCTGATCAACCAGGCGTTAGCCGGGGATCAGTGTGCCTTTGAGCAATTGCTCGAACGCTATCAGCAACCCTTGCGGAGCTATATCACGAGCATCGTCAGAGATGCTGACCTGGCCTGTGATGTGCTTCAACACGTCTTTTTCCAGCTCTACAATTCCCTGCCGCAGCTCATGACGAATGTGCCAGTCAAGAGCTGGTTGTTCCAGGTGGCCCATAATCGCAGCATCGATGAACTGCGCAGGAGTCGTCGCCGCATGGAGCTTCCTTTCTCCACTATTGAATGCGGAGAGCGTGAAGAGGAGGAAATATCAGCGGTTGAGGGTCTGCTCGACCCTGATCCTTTGCCAGAGGAAGTTGCCGAATCCATCGACCTGTATACGGTACTGCGTCGAGCGACATGTTGCCTGCCGCCCAGGTTTCGCCTCATCGTCCAGATGCACTGTTTCAAGGAGCTAAGCTTCAAGGAGATCGGGCGCAGGCTCAGTATGCCGGAGCCTACTGTGAAGACCTACTACTATCGCTCTCTGCCACTCCTGCGCAAAATGCTCACCGGCCACATGCATGCTCTTGCCATTGCATAGGAGAAGTATGAGCAATGTCTTCACATATTACTGACACTGCCCGCGAGAGAGCTTCTACTGCGGCTTTGCCTCCTGATCGGCAGCAGCGGAGGAGACTGGCCCTCGCATTGCTGATCCTGGCCATCATCGCCATCAGTGCGGTTGCACTGTATGCAATTTCATTGATCATCACTGCCGTTCTTCTCCTGATCTTTTCCGCGCTGCTCGCCTACCTCATCTATCCACTTGTGCAGCTATTACAACGTCGTCTCTCGCTGGCGCCGGCAATCGTCGTTGCCTACCTCTTGCTCGCCAGCGCCCTGGCTGCGGGTATGTTTATCGTAACCTCTTCTCTCATCCAGCAATCATTCTCGCTCGTGCAGGCCATCCAGTTTCTCCTCAGTCCGGCAGGAGAAGCTCGGCTTCAACCATTGTTTGTCATGCTACAAAAGCTGGACATTTCCCAGAATCAGATTACCGGGTTCAAGAACCAGCTGCTTTCTCAAGTGATGAGCGCGCTCTCGGAGCTGATTCCTTTCCTGAGCGGTTTTTTCGGCAACGTCATCGACATCCTCATTGCGATTACGATGAGCGTCTACTTTGTCATTGATGGCCCTCGCATCATTCGCTGGTTCTCCTGCAAAACTCCGCTCAGTCAGAGAGGGAGGATCAACTTCCTGTTGCACGCCCTCGATCAGAGCCTGGGCGGTTACTTTCGCGGCTCGTTGGTGCTTGCCCTCTTCGGAGCCCTGGCGACAGGGATCGGGCTTGCGCTGCTGCACGTCCCCTATGCAGCTTTGCTGGGTGCGCTCTTCTTCCTCCTCTACTTCGTTCCGGTGATGGGTCCCTATCTGATCGAAGCGTTGTGTATCCTGGCAGCCCTGCCCCTGGGATGGGTGATGATGCTCATTGTGGCTCTCTATATGACGTTTCTGCAAGGCATTGTCATCGGGCAGATACTGACCCCCCGCGTTTTCAACAAGTCGGTTGGCGTTCATCCGATTGTGGCCCTTTTCGCGCTCTTCGCCGGAGCAGAACTCTTCGGGTTGTTGGGAGGCTTCTTCGCCATTCCTGTTGCTGGCGTTCTTCAGCATATCATCGTCGCACTCTGGCACAGGTGGCAAGCTGAGCATCCCGAAGAGTTCCCGCCGGAAGAGCAATCTCTTAGGCAATGAGCAAGCTTCTCCTTCACATCATGAAGCGCAGGGGAGCAAGGATACGCTCACTGGCTTTGATATACCAGGGACGGCCCTCCCACTGCTCCATGTTCAGTTCAAACAGCTCGGTCGTATCCTCCGTGAAGAGGGCGGACATTTGCCGGGCAAAGGTGTCGCTGTAGATCGCTACATTGATTTCATAGTTTCCGACCAGGCTCAAGCGATCGAGGTTGCAGGTTCCTACTGTCGACCACTCTCCATCTATGGTGCAGGTCTTGGCATGCAGCATGGCATAGCGGTAGCCAAAGATACGTATACCTGATTGGAGGCACTCAGTAAAGTAGCTATGCGTGATCCAGTCGGCGACGATATGGTTGGATTGCCAGGGGAGAAGGACGCGCACATCGACGCCGCGAATGACGGCTGCCTTGAGCGCGTCAATGAGTATCTGGTCGGGGATGAAGTAGGCCGTCGTGAGGAGGATACACTGTTGCGCCTTATCAATCGCGGCGATGTGGAGGTCGCGAATGGGAAAAGACATGCGCATCGCCTCATTCTCACAGACAGTGACATGCGGGTCAACATGGAGACGATGAAGCTGGGATATGCGCTCGCCTGGCAAGCAAAAGCGATTCCAGAAGGAAACAAAGGAGTGGGCGAGTTCCGCCGAGGCTGGACCGCTTATACGCATGTGTGTATCGCGCCACTCGGTGGCATAGGTCGATCCGATATTGTAGCCCCCGATAAAGCTCGTCATGCCGTCGACGACGAGCAGCTTGCGGTGGTCGAGCGCATAGCGGCGGGGATCAAGCAGGTGCCAGGGACGACGCAAAGCACTGTATTCGAGCACATGAATCGGCGGGAGAAATGACGATTTGAAGGCTCGCGGCACGACGAGATTGCCGAAATGATCAAAGATGACATAGACAGCAACGCCCTCTGCTGCCTTCCGTGCCAGGTGCGCTCGAAATTCCTGCCCGACGGCATCGTCTTTCCAGATATATGTTTCCAGATAAATGCTCTCGTGCGCCGCATCGATGGCCTCTAACATCGCATCGTACAGGTCGCGCCCGTAGGAATAGAGTTGAAGGGAATTCTCGCCCACCTGCACCTCCTCGAAAGCTTGATGGGGAAAGCTCACCTCGTGTTTGCGCCGTTTTCCCAACGTAGCAATGGCCAGTAGGACTGATGCTGTGAGTACCTGCAATGCCAGTAAACCGAGCAGGACTCTTCCCACCACACTGAGCAGAGACGGTCGGGATAGTCTTTTGAAGAGCACTTCTGTTCGTTCTTGCATGTTTAACATGTACAACTCGCTTCCTTGTTCGCATTCTCTAAGAGAGTGCATGAGTACTGCCCTTTGCCCTAGGGGAAGAGAACCGCGATCTCGTTGGTGACGCTGGTCACACCAGGAGACATCCAGGCGATCTCTTCGGCCATTTCATACTCGTCCCATGTCGCTACCGTTCCCCAGAGGGTCACATGGCCTCCAACAGCGGTGACATCGATAGTGCCGTCGGAGAGTTTTGCATGGCGCACAAAAACCCGGTCGATCCGAGCTGCAATATCACCTGCTGAGACTGGTGACTGATTGACGGTGATCCTGTCATCGGTCTTAGCCATGGTATTTCCTTTCCTTCTTGTACGTAATGGCCCGAGATCCCCAGGCGCTCACTTTCTTTTCCTCTGTACAACAGTGCATGGTCCGTTGAGCCTTGCGCCACGCTCGTATATGGCAAGCATAGTGAGAGAGCGTGAAGAAAAACGTGGGAAGCGGAGATACCATTTTTCCTCTCTATAGTCCTTATCTATCTGAAACGAGAGCGATAGCGAGACATGAGAAAGGGCCTTTTCAGCTTTTGTCAACGCTTTTTTCTACGCGCAGTGGCTAGTATAGGGTAAGGAACTTCAGAAGATGATCGGGAATTTCCCACGATAAATCGGGGGACTACAAGGAGCAAGAACATGGACGAGATAACTCAGCCACCATGCGAATCAATCGTAGAAACAATCCAGAGACTCAAGCAGGATCTGTATACGGTCGAGGATCAGCTTCAGGTTCTCTCAGTCGAGGGGGTGGAGGAACAACATCCCCAGGGCTATATTGACCTGCAACGACAGATTAATCACCTCGTTAAAAAGAGACTGGAGTTACAGGATGCCTTGAATCAGGCCATGGACGAACTGGTTCGTTGCAAATCCGATTCTTAAAAAGTCGTCATCAACGAAAGGCGTCACCAACGCTTTTCTTCACGCTATGCTAATAAGCTGTTCATACGGTTACGCACGGAACTGCCCAAATTTTAAGGGCGGAGCGGAAGCGAGAACGAACGTAGCATTTGTGAATGAAGCAAGCAAAAGGAGAAACAAACATGAAAGACCATTCTTTACAGAACATGATTCAGGGTAACTGGAAGCAGTTGCAGGGAAGAATTCGCCACGAGTGGGGCAAACTCACTCACAGCGATGTGGAGCAGGTTAAAGGCGATGCCGAGGTGCTGGTCGGCAAGATCCAGGAACGCTATGGCGTGACGGAAGCGCAAGCCAGGACGCAGATCAAGCAATGGGCCGACAAGATGCAGGCACAGCAAGCCGGGCAAGCCAGTAGCGATACTTCGACCAGTTAGCTAGTTCCCAGGCTTCGTTCTGAACCACAGTACCTGATAGACCGATGAAGCGGTCCTTAAGGGCACAAGAAGTGGCTGGATGGCAAAATCTCATACCATCCGGCCACTTGTTATGTCGGCAGATGACCTGCTTGACCGCATCTTCCTCAAAACCCTGGAGGGAAACCGCTTTGTTCGCTCCAGGCAAGCCCCAGGCTCTCGGGCGGAGAGCCTGGGGCTTTCTTAATACTCCCTTGCAGAGATCACCATGCGACCGGCGGATTAATAGGAAGTGACTGGAAGGATATTGTCACCCTACGTCCACTGACTTTCCCTAAGCTTACCTCTATACTTATGATGAGGATGTGTTTGGCGCACGATGAGCGCACCGTCTTAAGAAGGAGTTCACGCTATGGCACAAATTGTACTCTTACAAAGCGTTGCACAGGCTCCGAGCAAACCCCAACGGGCACTGGGGCTGTGGTCCAGCATGGCGCTGGTTATCGGCAGCATGATCGGCTCGGGCATCTTCTTGCTCCCAGCCTCCCTCGCACCCTTCGGCGGTATTTCTCTTCTCGGCTGGCTCTTGACGACGGCGGGCGCACTGTTCCTGGCCCTCTTGTTTTCACAATTGGCCTCTATGGTGCCCAGAGTTGGTGGCCCCTACGCGTACACGCGCCTAGGTTTTGGCGATTTCGCTGGCTTCTGGATCGCCTGGGGCTACTGGATCTCCATCTGGACTGGCAATGCTGCCGTGGCGGTCACCCTGGTCAGCTATCTGCAAGTCGTGATACCCGCCCTGGCGGGCAATCGTTGGGTGTCGGCACTCATCGCCATCGGGGCCATCTGGCTGGTCACCTGGATTAACCTGCTGGGCATCAAACAGGTTGGAATCTTCCAGGTACTCACCACCATTCTCAAGCTGCTGCCCCTGGTCGCCCTGGCGGTACTGGGCCTATTCTGGGTGCATTGGAACCACTTTACTCCATTTAATAGCAGCGGGATGTCACCTTTCGCTGCCGTCACCTCTGTAGCCTCGCTGACGCTGTGGGCCTTCCTGGGCGTGGAAGCGGCCACTATTCCGGCTGATGATGTCGAGACTCCCAGCACGACCATTCCGCGCGCCACCCTGCTCGGCACGCTCGTGACCGCGCTGGTCTATATCCTCTCGTTCGTGGCGGTCATGGGTATCGTCCCGCTCGCCCATCTGGCCAAATCAAGTGCCCCCTACGCAGAAGCTGCGGGCATGATCTGGGGCCGCTGGGCCTTTTACTTTGTGGGGATTGGGGCGGTCATCTCGTGTCTGGGCAATCTGAACGGTTTCACGCTGATCCAGGGTCAGGTGCCGATGGCGACAGCGCAGGACCACCTGTTTCCCAGGGCCTTCGGACAAAAGTCGAAGCAGGGTGTGCCCTGGTTCGGCGTGGCGATCTCCAGCACGCTGATAACGCTGTTGCTGGTATTCAACTATTCCAACACGAGTAGCCTGGTGCAGATCTTCACCTTCATCATCCTGCTCACGACTCTCACGACACTGGTGCCATACGCCTTTTGCGCTATGGCAGAGCTGATACTCCTGATCCAGCATCGCAGGGAGTTTAACCGCAGGCGATTGATTGGCTCCAGTGTGATTGGCATAGTTGCCTTCATCTATTCGGTCTGGACCGTCTACGGCGCTGGTGAACAAACGGTGATGCTAGGCTTCCTGCTGCTCTTATTGGGCATTCCTGCCTACGTCTGGATGCGCAAGCAGCAGGCAGACGAGGCCGACGCGTAGCCAGGGCAGACGTAGACGCGCATGCCATCCAACAATGTGTGAAACAGAGAGAAAAGTAAAACAGGCAAGCAGGCCATTCCACGCCGATTCATCTCCCTTGAAACCGGCCAGATCAAAACAGAGGCGTGGCATCCACCGTGCCAGTTGCGCCTAGAGCCTGCAAGGCGGCCATCTGCTCGCGCGTCAAACCAGTGGTATGGCTAATATCGAGCCGCTCATAAGGTCGCTCGCTCTGCAAAGTCGCGAGATGCTGGTAGCTGTGCATATCCCAGAGCTTGATGACGCCATCGTGTCCACAACTGGCGACTGTCTGGCCGTCGGGGCTGATGCGTACCGCTCGGGCCCACCCCTGGTGGGCCTGCACAGCCGTCAGTTGCACGCCTTGCTGCGGGTCCCACCAGCGCACCGTGCCATGACTGCCGGCGCTCACCAGGAGATGGTGTTCAGCCGACCAATCGATGCCCCAGATAAACCCGCTGTGGCCTTCCAACCTTCGCACGAGTGTGCCCTGTCGCACATCCCAGAGGGATAAGACCCCTCGTTCTCCCTCGGTTACGCCGCTTACTAACTGCTCCCCGTCCGGGCTCCAGCAAAGGGCGCTGACGGCCCCAGCATGCTCGAAGCGCCAGAGTAGTTCGTCATCGTCCGCGCGCCAGACCAGCATGAGCCCCTCCTCGTTCGCAATTGCAAGGAGGGAGCTATCGGGGGACCACGCCACCGCGCTGACCACTCCGACCTGTTCGATGCCCACCCGGCTGGTGTTTTCCTGCGTATCCCAGATGCGGATGCTGCCATCATAACTGCCGCTGGCAAGCCACCTTCCATCAACGCTCCAGTCCACACTGGAGACGTTTGCCGTATGTCCCTGCAAGACGTGTGTGCAGGTGCTTGTCTGTGCATCCCAGAGGCGCACGGTGTGATCCTCGCTGCCACTGGCGATGCGGTTGGTAGCATGGCTCCAGGCCACTGCGTACACCTGATTCCGGTGCCCTCGCATCACCTGCACCGGCATCCGCGAGTTCACGTTCCACAGTGTAAGCGTAGCCTCGCTGCTACCAGTCACCAGAAAGCGCCCATCAGGACTCCAGGCAAGGGCATACAACGCGAAGGCATAGCCAGCCATCGTGCGCACGTTCTGCCCGCTCTGCACGTCCCAGAGGCGAAGCGTGCGATCATAGCTGCCGCTAAGGAGACGCTCTCCGCCGGGCAGGAAAGCCATAGATGTGACAGTATAGGTATGCCCATGCAGGATGTGGCGGTACTGCCCTGTCTGTGCGTCCCACAGACGAATAGTCATGTCGTCGCTGGCACTGGCCAGGACGCGGCCATCGGGAGACCAGGCCAACCCTGTCACCAGGTGCGTGTGTCCTTCCAGAGTCCGTAAGCAGGCACCAGTTTCCGCATCCCACACTTTGACCGTCTGGTCGAAACTGCCGCTAGCAAGCAGGCTCGTCTGGGGATCAGGAGCGAAGGCCAGTGCGCAGACCAGGTCGCTATGCCCGGAAAGCTCCCGCAGCTTCGTCCACTGCTCAGTGTCCCACAACCAGATGATGGAATCGAATCCGCCTCCGACAAGCAGGCGGCCATCGGCACTGCTGGCGAGAGTCAGAATCGGCCCGCCCGGCGCTTGCAGACGAGCCAGGTGTTCACCAGTGTATAGGTCCCACACGTGAATGGCTCCATCATAACTTCCACTGAACAGTTTCCCATTAGGACTGATGGCAATGGAGGTGACCGGAACGTGCTGATCCTCTGTTGTCCAGATCATAGAGTTACTTTTCACGTCCCAGAGCTTGACGATGCCATCCCACCCGGCGGTTGCTATCGCCTGTCCATCGGGACTGAAGGCGATGGAGGTGACGCGATCAGTATGGCCCTGGAAGGCCACGTGCGCCACCCGGCCTTCCTCGCGCCAGACGCGCACCTGACCGCTGTTGCTGCCCGCTGCAATATAGCGCCCATCGGAGCTAACCGCCACTGATATAATCGCATCGAAGGCGGAGGTAAAGTCAGTGTCACGGAGTATGGCTCCTTGCAGGCTGGTATCCTGCATCTCGACGCCTTGCAGGTAGGCCCCGCGAATGGAGAGCCGCGAGAGGTCCAGGCCGCGCAAGTGGCCGCGCAGGGCTTTGAGCAGGCTGATGATGTTGGCGGGACCATAGCCCTGAGTGGCCGGATCCTCGGTGCGGAACCGGGCGAGCAGGCCCAGCAGATGTTCCTCGACCTGCGCGTCTGCTCCCAGTTCGGCGCGCAGCCGTTCGAGGAGGGGGTGAACCAGCAAGCGCACCTGGGTCTGGCGCACGTAGTCTTTGGCCTGTGCCTGTTCCAGGGCGTAGCTGCGGAGCTGATGGGGGTTGCCCAGCACGGTCTCCTCGCTCAGTCGTTCGCACAGTTCATCGGTGAGGAATTCCATTACCACGGATTGCAGGCTGAAGCTGGCCTGCTGCCCTCGTTCCAGCAGCGAGCGGCGTCCTAATGCCTCTAGCGCCTCCAATACGCGCGCGCGCAGCACACGGGGATGCAGGACTTGCATGAGGGTATCGAGCGGCGTCCATTCGCGCAGCACGGCCAGCCAGGTGAGCAGGAGGTGTTCCAGCTCGGAGAGACGGCCCACTTGCTGGCGCAGCACCGGTCGGACGCCGTTGAAGGCGAGTTCCCCTTCTTGCAGGAAGCGGTCGAGGTCACCAGCGAAGAGGTCGGAGATGGTCTGCGACACGATCTTCAAGGCTAGCGGATTGCCCGCGTAGCTGGCTATCAGATGCTGCCAGGCAGCAGGCGTACCGCTGAGTCCCTTATCGCTGAGTAGGGCCTGAGCGGCCTGTTCGTTGACGCCAACCAGGTGCAGCGAGCGCACCGGGGAGCGCGCGCCTTCCAGCGGCTCAATTTCTCTCGGCTTCTCGCGGCTGGTGAGCAGGACGCAGCTCTGGTGGGCCGACTCGCCCAGGCGTTGAATCAGCCGCCCGTAGCCCTCGTAGCCGGGCAGGTAGCCACCCTCGCGGTCACCGCTTGCCAGCAGCGACTCCAGATTGTCGAGCACCAGCAAGCAGCGTTTCGCCTGCAAGCATGCCACTAGCCGGGTGATGCGCTGCTCCAGCGAGGCGGGAAACTCCGCGGGCGGCGTTTCAGAGAAGAAGGTGATGCAGTCGGCGACCAGCTCCTCACAGGAGGGGGCATCGCGCACCGAGCGCCACAGCACGGCCTCGAAGTGGGGAGCCAGGCGATTCGCCAGATAGGAGGCCAGCGTACTCTTGCCAATGCCGCCCATACCCAGCAGCGCGACCAGGCGGCAGCGCTGCTGCACGATCCACTGCGTCAGCTCGGCCACTTCCACCTCGCGGCCCGCGAAGTGGCTCACGTCGAGCGATTCCACCAGGTTGACACGGGGGATTGCCGCCTGCTGGGCAGCCGGGGCAGTGGCTGCTCCGGCCTGTGGAGAAAGTTGGGCGGGTGCCATAGGAGCAAGCAAATCATGCAACCAGGCTTCATCCAGCAGCACCTTCGTGCGTGCGGCACGCCAGAGCGCACGAATCTCCTCCTCCTCGCGCCCCGTGGTAAAGGCTTGCTGCTGCACCCCCAGCTCGATGAACCGTTTTAGGCGCTCGGCTTTGGGATAGGTGCTGCCAGCCTCCCACTCGGCCACAGCACGCCGGGAGATGCCAAGTTGCCGGGCCATTCCCTCTTGTGTAAGGCCGATGGTGTTGCGCAGCTTCATCATCAGCTGACCGAAGGCATAGTCCCGCTCTTTATACAAAGATCTGTGCATGGAAGGTCTCCTCATCCCCTGACTCAGCGCGGCACCATGCTATGAAAAAGGCTCACTCGCATGTCATTCTGAGTGCAGCAAAGAATGACATGTCCAGGTCGGTTTTTCATGGCAATGCTATGAAGCGAAATATGAAGCGCTTTGTCATCTGCTGTTCACTGACTTGCCCTGACAACACTGCTATACTACTGCTAGCGGGTACGCCCTCCAGGTGCGCCAACGCTGGTCAGGGATTGTATGGAAGGTACGGCCAAACGAAACCCATACAATCCTTGCTATTCTCAGTTTCTATGATACTACATTTTGGCTATGTAAAGAGGAGGTGGCAAACTCATGAATACATCGTATGCAAAGACGGGAGAAGAAAAGTATGCTCGCAACAAGCCATGGCGCTGGATAATTATCCTTGCCGTCGTCTTCGTAGCCGTAGGAGCAGGTATTGGCATGGTAATGCTCAGGCAGCCAGAGCAACTGACTCTGACAGAAGCTGACAACGGCAAAACGGTGCAGGCGCGTGCAGGCGATCATATCTTGCTTAAGCTGAGCGCGAATGCGAGTACAGGCTTCAGTTGGGCCATCGACAAGACTGACCCGACGATTCTCGCGCTCCAGGATGAAAGGTATACCTCATCCCCAGGGGGTGCTATCGGAAGTGGGGGCACGACGGTCTTCACTTTCCTGGCGAAACGTGCCGGAACCGTACACCTGCAGTTGAAATACTGGCGCAGTTGGGAGGGCGATTCCTCCATTGTCAAGCGCTACGATGTCACTATCCAGGTTAGTGGGGAGTAAAAGTCCTTCCTAACAGAGGGAATTTTGCTCTACAGTGCTTGTGTCCAATGACAGTCTCATTGCCGAGCGTGAAAAAGCGTGGAAAGATCTGACATCCTGCATAAGACCTGACCAACGCTTTTCTTCATGCTCTGCGTGTATCCTCTCTATAAATTGACACTCTGCAACCAGCATTGCCCATCTGAGCAATGCCAGCAAGCCTTTATAGAGAGGTGAAAAGATCATGCCAGCTCTTCAAGTAAGCCTATCCGATCCCATTTTTATTGGCGATTTCTGGGGTTTCGTCCTGGCCTTGCCAACCGCGCTTTTACTTTCGTACTGGATCAGTTCAGTCAGTATCAAGCACCCCCTCAGGGGAGTGCTGGGAGCATTTACCGGGGCATTGCTTGGTTTTCTCGTGATTCTTGGTTGGGTAGGAACGCTCATTTTCTCGACGCCGTTGCCAGGTGCCGATGGGGCCTCGACCTTCTTTGGCTCCTTCCTGCTCTGCTCCATTATGGGTATCATGGGCTGTATCTTCACAGACACGGACATTCTGCGCAGGTATTACACACGCTACTAGCACTCCTGACAGTTTTCACCTGACTCAGACAAAATATGAGCGGTTGTGCAGGGTTAGAACCAGACTTTTGTCGGAAATTTTCTTAGAGACTCCTTATCTTCCATGCGGGCGTGAGCCGCTGGCGTCTGCAGTATATTGCGCTCTTTGAGCAGAAGGTAGAGAGCCAGGGCAAGCCCTAACAAGGTTTCGCCGATGAGGTAGGCACCAAGGACATCGCTTGCCCAGTGATCTCCCAGGTAGATACGGGAGGGACCGATCAACACAACAAAAGCTGCCGAGGTGGTCAACAAAGCTGTACGCCACCAGGTCCTGCCCCGGAAGAGGAGAACACCGAAGGAGAAAAGCAGCCCCCAGTAAGCGATGTAGGCCATTACATGACCGCTTGGGAAGCTATATCCAACGGCGGTTTGAATGATGTGGACGAGATTCCCCGTTGGGCGTGGTCGGCTAACCAGAATTTTTATGAGAAGATTGAGAAACAGACTGACGGTAGAAAGCCCCGCAACCAGAGCCGCCTCTAGACGAGTGCCCAGCAACCAGCAGAAAATCACGGTTAGCACAACGAGGGCTGGCAGGAGGAGTGAACTTCCCGGGTAGCTGACAGCGAGCATAGTCACGCGCAGCCACGGAGCCTGGTTCTGTTGGAATGAGCGCGTAATTGCTACATCGAGAGGCAGAATGGGATGGATATGGACGAAGCAGGCCAGCAGTGCGAACAGAACGAGTTGTAGCACGAATCCCTGGAGAAAGCATCCCCATACTCTCCGCCGACGTTGTTGCATTTTTGCTAGCTGTGATTCAAGCTCAAGCATGGAAAACGCATCGTCGTCAGGCGATACTTGCCTCTTCTGCATTTCTCCTTTCACTTTTCTGGAGAAGAATGGAAGAACAATTCTCTTGTGCATGGGAACCTCAATATGTACCTGGTTATCTATCATTCCAGTGATGCCGCTTAAGAGCGTCTTTCTTGCGGTTTGCCGGGGTAGAGGTGTTTCTGACTGCAACAGGCAAACCGCAAGAAAGACGAGATGCGTTAGCGCAGGATAGTACTCGGCTACTTCTCAGGCTGCACGAGGTGTCTGAGTATGTGTTACAGCCCGTGCCGCGGAGCGGGCTTCAAAGTACACCGCAAGGTGCATAACGCCGAATATAATCGCGTAGACACCGATCATCCAGGCTACGGCGAGGAGCCCAGATGCAGGTTGAGCTGCGATCAGCACACCGAAGACGATCGAGACAATGCCCGATACTACAAACAGCAGGCCGCGCCCAAAGCTCATCGGGAAGGACAGGGGAGCCAGCACCTCCAGGATGCCGGTCATGATAGCCCAGGCCGCGATCAGAAAGAGGAAGGCGAGAGCGGTGATGCCCGGCCACACCAGAGCTACGACGCCTGCCAGGACACTCAGGATGCCCTCGAAGAGGAGCAGCCCCCAGTGGGACTCTTCACGGTTGCGCAGGGCAGCCACGATAGCCGTGATGCCACCGATGACGGCAAAGACGCCGAACATAGTCACCAGGACTAACAGCGAGATTTTCGGCCATGCGAGCGTGAGTATGCCAAACAGAATGGTGGCCAGGCCGCGAAACAAAAACATCGTACGAAAGTTGCCGATCAGTTGTTGCATGGAATTCCTCCTTGAGATTTCCCTCTTCTTTTAGAGGGAGATTAGCATTGATTATCGGGAACCATTCGGTTCTCTTTCTCCATTATGGAAGTGCATCGTGAAAAGAAGCGTATGCTGACATGTGTCGAGAGAAAAACGGAGATAATATCATGATATGAAAAAGGTTTATATATTCCCCACGCTTTTCTTCACGCGTACTCTCTATGCTTGAAGTGCATGAGCGTTGTGCTAAGAACTGGCGCTGCTGTAATGGCAGCCTACGCTGATCAGTGCTTTCAAGCTCTAGTAATCGTTTATGGAAGGCAGACATAAAATGTTCCACGTTGCCACATCTGATCTGGTACATCTCCTTGCCACTTATGGCTACTGGGCAGTGCTATTCTTTGTAGCTCTCGAAAGCATGGGAATCCCACTTCCAGGTGAGACAATGCTGCTCGTCGCAGCCATTGCCGCAGGAACGACACATACACTCTCCCTTCCACTGATAATTGGAGCTGCCGCCTGCGGTGCTATTCTGGGCGATAATCTTGGCTACTGGATCGGACATGAGGGTGGGTATCGACTCCTGCGTCGTATTGGTAACTACATTCACATCGATGAGCGCAAGCTAAAACTAGGACAATACCTCTTCCGTAAGCACGGTACCAAAGTCGTCTTCTTTGGACGCTTTGTCCCCGTTCTACGTGCCTGGTCCGCCTTCCTTGCCGGTACTAACCACATGCCGTGGGATCGCTTTCTCCTCTTCAATGGGCTAGGCGGTATCGTATGGGCTACGCTCTGTGGATCAGGGGGCTACTTCCTGGGCGATAATGTACATCGACTGACAGGCCCGCTAGGAATCGTCTTGTTTCTACTGGGGGGAATCGCTATCATTGCGGGACTGATCTTCTTGAACCGCAATGAGAAGCGTTTGGAGGATGAAGCAGAGAGAGCAGGATGAAGTCTTACCTCCCGAAGTAGCGCTGGGTAAATGTCGCGATAAAACTAATCTCGATGGTCAGGCCGATTACTGCCTCGCACGCGGCAAACACAGCCATGGGAAGGCCTGGGAGAAAACCGGCGGGAAAAAAACCGCGCCCATGAAACGAGATGATGCTGACGATGAGGGCGTACAGCGGAGACATCGCAGGTTGATGCAGCACGAAGTGTCCAAGCACATAATAGATGATGGCAAAGCTGAGGATCGTCGAAAGATAGGCAACCACGGTGCGACCCGGCCTGTAGCCATAGCCTGCCAGCACATCAAGAAAGCACGAAAAGAGGTACGGGCCAGAGGCGCGGATGCCGCTTCGCCTCAGTACTCGCCTCTGTAACACCCGGGCGCGATAGGCAAAACGATCAGCAGCTTCATTCAACCCTTGAGCGCGCAAGACCACCGCGAGCTGCCTGTATGCCCGCACGGCTGCACGCAACTGTTCTCGTTCCAGTTGTTGCCGGGTCTCCGGCTGCCCCCGCTCCTCTTGCACCAGCCGTTCGCGGAGCCTGTTCATTAAAATCGGCGAGCGCATGACGTAGTTCACGACGACATCGCTGACCTCCTGCGCTCGCAACAACATGTCGACTGTTCGCTCCATCCTGACGGGCGAACCTCGTTCGCTCAGTTGCGTACCCTCATCCTCTTGAACGGGAAGCAGACCAGAGATCGTCTCATCGCCCAGGCGTTTCAACGCGGTCCAATCGACCACCGTGAGATTCACGTCGCCCCAATGCACATCGCCAAGTGCAACATAGCCATATTGATCGTTGCCGCCATGCAACCCATCCAGATGGGTGTGGGTATTCAGGAAGACGCCACGCAGGTCTGCCGCCGTCAGCACTTCTGGGAAATGCGGCATCCAGGCGCGCAGACGTTTGAGTTCATCACCATCGAGTGCCTTGCCCTCAAAATGGGTGCCGAACAAACGCGCTCCCTCCAGGTGCGCACCCATGAGTTTCGCCCCCTCCAGATGGGCTTCGAACAGGTTTGCCTCCTCCAGATAGGCTCCTTGCAGCATCGCTGCTTCCAGGTGCGCTTCTAACAGGGTTGACTCTTCCAAGTGTGCCTTCGTGAGATCAGCTCCTTCCAGGTGGGTGCCTGCCAGAATGGTCTGTCTGAGCGAAGCCTTGCCTAGATCAGCCCCTTCCAGGTGCGCCTCCACCAGCACGGCCTCATCCAAAGTGGCCCAACTCAATTGCGCCCTCTGCAACTGCGCGTGGGTCAGGTCCACCTTTGCCAGGTTTGTCGCGGCTTGCCTGCTCTGCTCGACTGTCGCGTGACGTCCCTCTTCCAGTGACAGCCCTGCATGCAAGCTCATCAGAGGTAAATAGCTCAAGTTCACCCCCGACAGGTCAGCTCCTCTCACGTCAAGCCCGGGCGATTTCTGTGAGTACTCGCTTTTGCTCCCACCTGTATCTTCCTCCGCGCTACTCTGCTTCTGGGCCGCCAGCAGCCATTCGACATCCGCCCGGCTCAACCGAACTCCCTTGAAGGGGTACATCCCTCGCTCGATATCAACCTCTCCCTGCCAGTAGCTCAACAGGTGTTGTTGTCGCTCCCCGTCGATTATTGGCTCGATCCGCCAGGGCTGCCCCTGACTTTTCCAGTAGGCTTGCCACATCTCTGCGTTATGCATATTAGAAGGAATCATTGATGATGAAGGATGATCTTGCATAAGCCTCTTCATTTCGGTATCGATTTGCACCGATTTCCATGCGACTATACGGAAGCAGTACCGGGCGAACCCTTACAACCTCTGCTCTTTTCTCCCTTTATGAGAGCAGATTCTTTGTTAAAGAACGAACTTTTTCCATACACCCTCTTGATTTTCTACGCATGTGCTGGCTATCAAGTCTTAATCTGAGGCAGGGTTCGTAGCAGAAAAATAAGTATGGGTTTTCCCACGCTTTTCTTCACGGTCTTCCAGTAGACTGCCTATCAAGACAAAGGATACGGCGAAAAACGAAAGGAAGAAATGCTCATGCAATCACAGATACTTGTCCCCCTGGATGGAACGACACATGCGGAAATGATTCTGCCACACGCTCTTGTTCTTGCACAACAATCACAGAGCCTGCTGACGCTCTTGCGGGTCATCATGCCTCCCGGGGAGCCCGCGTACTACAATGTGCAGCAGTATATTCCCGACGACTGGTATAGTGGCGAAGTAAGCTGGACAAACAACTATCTGAGTACCATAGCCAGCCGTCTCCAGGGGCAAGACGTCCCTGTACAGGCATTGCACGTGGAGTCAGTCTCTGCAAGTACCGCCATTGCCTCCTATACCGGGCTGTATCCCGATGTGCAGTTGATTGCGATTGCCACGCATGGGCGTGACGCAGCCGGACGCTTATTCCTGGGGAGCATCGCTGAAAATGTCTTTGCAGATACAACAACCTCCCTGTTGCTGCTGCATCCTTCAAAGGATGCGCAATTGCCATCGGGGCCTATCTCTCGCGCAACCTATCGAACTATCGTTGTAGCCCTCGATGGCACTGCGCTGAGCAAACGGGTCATCGAACCGGCAAAGAGGCTGGCACTGCAGGATTCCGCCTCTCTTCTGCTGGTTTCTATTCCACCTCCAACCGTTTTTGAGCAGGAGGTGCGCGTCGACGAGATTGAGAAGCCACTACAACAGGTAGCGGAAAAGCAAGAAATGAAGCAGGCTGACTTCCTGGCAGATCAAGCAGAACAACTGCGTACGAGTACCGGACTTACCGTGCAGACGGCCATTGTCGATGAAGATCCAGCGGCCTTTATCGATGGCATTGCGCAAGAGAATCAGCAGCAAGTGTTGATTGTGACAACACGGGAGCAGGCCGAGATGAAAGTGATGAAGTTCCTTCATCAGAGCAACGTCCCTGTGCTGTTCCTTACATTCTAAGGAGGAAACCTCTATGGCAAACCCGGAACAACTGGAATATCTGCAGGCCACGACGGAAGATTGGAATCTCTATCGCCACGACCATGCGATAGCGCATCCCAATTTGATGGGCGCTGATCTCTCGGCAGCGGAATTGTCGTATGCTGACCTGAACGGAGCCGATCTCAGCCTGGCCGACTTGAGAGCGAGCGATCTAACCAAAGCCAACCTGGCCAATGCCGATCTCACGCAGGCGAATCTGAGTGGAGCGCTTCTTGTGAGTGTTGTCCTGACCAATGCCAATCTGAGCAGGGCCGACCTCAGCGGGGCTGACCTGAGCGCAGCGCTGGCGATGAATGCCACGTTGATCAGTGCCAATCTCACCGGGGCCGTTCTCAATGGAACCAATCTGGCCAATGCTGACCTGACGAATGCCATTCTGATCGAGGCAGACCTAAGAGGAGCTGATCTAACCAATACGACCCTTCTGCAAGCCAACCTGACCGGGGCCAATTTGTCAGGCGTTGATCTGAGTAAAGCCGATTTGACCGCTGCTGTCGGTCTCAATTTTGACGGTTGGTAATCTCTTCTCGCAACGCGAGAGCATAGGCGTTGGAGTCATGCTCAGAGAGAATCCCTTTCTGACACATCTTCCAACGCTTTTTTTCACACTCTCTCACTAGACTGTTACCAGACACAAGCACTGTAGAGCAGAACAGGCTCTGTTCGCTTGTCGTCTGAGGGTGAGGCAGTCTGCTGTTCTCAGAAAGGCAAGGCAATGGTGACGCAGTTCATGATGCGAGCCGATGGCCTGTCTTCAACAGTGAGAACTGTCACTGCACCCTCTGAGAAAGAGATTACTTAAAAGGAGAAAGATTTCATGGCAAACATCTTCGAAACGGCACGGGCCGAACGCGAGTACAGTAAGTATGTCAAGGGAGTCGAGTCCATCGCCGGACTCGTAGAGACCCTTAGTGGGCCAGGTCCCTTCACCATCTTCGTTCCTAGCGATGCCGCCTTTGACCGCCTCTCTGATGACCAGCAGGCCAACCTGTTTGCGGACCCTGAAAAACTGTCGAGGGTACTCAGGTATCACGTTGTGCCGGGCTATTATACGGCCAACGACCTGCTGGATCACCTATTCCTCAAAACGCTGGAGGGCCAACGCCTTCGCGTCTGGTCCGACATCTCCGAAGTGCCTCTGGGGGAAAGAGAAATCGATACCTACCGCGATGCCCTCAACTATGTCGCTACAAATACAGTAACGACAGCAGTGCGAGAAAGCATCGAGATTAATGGGGCGCATGTGATTCGAGCAAATATCAATGCCGACAACGGCATTATGCATGTTATCGACAAAGTGCTTATTCCCCAGTTTACCATGCTCTCGTGATCAGTAGCCCGCTATTGAGAAGATCAAGACGAGGAATACTGCTTCTTTTGCTTCTCGAAGCAAAAGAAGCAGTATTCCTCGTCTTGATCCCTTTTTCCTTGCCTTTTGGAAACTGTTTTCTTTTTCACGCTTCTTCCAACGCTTTTCTTCACGCTCCACATGTACGCTCTTGTTAAGAAGTTACATAAGTAACTGCCCAACCCTTTAGGGAAAGAAGAGAGAAACAAAGAGAAGCATAGCATGTACATACTATGCAAGCGAAAGGAGAACCAAA
>Ga0070738_10002392_pt1 | contig 29255 bp, 19 predicted proteins | sample Coa_R2_2_FD_66446 | JGI IMG/M metagenome (GOLD analysis project Ga0070738, IMG submission 66446) | Surface soil microbial communities from Centralia Pennsylvania, which are recovering from an underground coalmine fire - Coalmine... | ecosystem: Environmental > Terrestrial > Soil > Unclassified ...
CGTTGCTGCCGGCCAGCAGGCGCACCGTCTGTCTCCCGCCCCGGAAGCCGACCGGATCACCCTCATTCGCCGCCTTTCGTTCGACCTGACCGGCCTGCCGCCGGCGCCCGAGGAGGTCGATGCCTTTGTCCACGATAAATCGCCCGATGCTTATGAGAAGCTGGTGGACCGACTGTTGGCATCGAACCACTACGGAGAACGTATGGCGATGTTCTGGCTCGATGCGGTGCGCTACGCCGACACGGGAGGCTACCACAGCGATAACCACCGCGACGTGTGGCTGTTCCGCGATTACGTCATCACCGCCTTCAACACGAACAAGCGCTTCGACCAGTTCACCCTCGAACAACTGGCCGGCGACCTTTTGCCCAACCCGACGATCGAGCAGCGGATTGCTTCGGGCTACAACCGCTTGCTCCAGACGACCGAAGAGGGCGGCGCGCAGGCCAAGGAGTACCGGGCGAAGTACGCGGCTGATCGGGTGCGCAATGCTTCGACGGTGTGGATGGCCAGTACGATGGGCTGCTGCGAGTGCCATAACCACAAGTTCGATCCCTTCACAACCAAGGATTTCTACAGCTTCAGCGCCTTCTTCGCGGACATCCAGGAGAAGGCCGTCGGCCGGCAAGACCAGACGCCGATTCTGTCGCCCGAGGCCGCGGCGCGCGTCAAGCTGTTCGACGAGCAGCTGGCGCAGCTCCGCTCGACGCTGTCCAAAAACTCCGCCGAGCTGGATGTCTTGCAGGCTGCATGGGAGCAAAAGACCCGCGCCGAGGGCGGCAAGGGATTGCCGAAACCAGTCGCTGAGGCTCTGTCCGTGGAGCCGGCGAAGCGCACGGCCAAGCAGAAACAGGTGATCGCCGATCACTATCGCGGCATCGCGCCGGAATTGGAAGCGATCCGCAAAGCCGCGGCCGATGTGCAGGCGCAGCGCGACGCTCTGCTCAAGGACGCGCCGACGACATTGGTGACAATGGCGATCCCGCCGCGTGTGGTCCGCGTCCTGCCGCGCGGCAACTGGCTCGACGACTCCGGCGAGATCGTCGAGCCAGCCGTGCCGGGCTTCCTGGGAGCGCTGGACACCAAGGGCAAGCGGGCCACCCGTCTCGATCTGGCGATGTGGATTGTTTCGCCGGACAACCCGCTGACGGCTCGCGTCTTCGTGAATCGGCTGTGGAAGATCTGCTTCGGGCAGGGGATTGTCAAATCGCTGGATGACTTTGGCATTCAGGGATCGTTGCCATCGCACCCGCAGTTGCTCGACTGGCTGGCCGTCGAGTTCATGGAGAGCGGCTGGGACGTCAAGCGCCTCATGAAGTTGCTGGTGATGTCGAACGCCTACCGGCAGTCGTCGGCGGCATCCAGGGAGGTGCGCGCGAAGGACCCGGCGAACATTTGGCTGGCACGGCAAGGACGTTTTCGGCTCGACGCCGAGACGGTGCGCGACAACGCCCTGGCCGTGAGCGGTCTCCTCTCGCGGAAGATCGGCGGTCCGAGCGCGAAGCCGTATCAGCCAGCGGGCTACTGGTCGTTTTTGAATTTCCCAAAGCGCGAGTGGCAGGCGGACAAAGGCGAGGGCCTCTATCGTCGGGGGCTTTATACGTACTGGTGCCGGACGTTCTTGCACCCGAGTTTACTGGCCTTCGACGCGCCGACGCGCGAGGAATGCACCGTGGAGCGTCCGCGCTCCAGTACGCCGCTTCAGGCCTTGGTGCTCCTGAATGATCCGATCTACGTCGAAGCGGCCCGAGTCTTCGCCGAGCGGATCATGAAGGAGGGCGGTGCGGATACGGCGGCACGGCTTCATTGGGCCTATCGGCGAGCGGTATCGCGCAGCGTGAAGCCGGCCGAAGTGACATTGCTGACGGAACTCCTGCAGAAGCATCTGGCCGAGTTCCGGATGGACAAGACCGCCGCCCAAAAAGCGGTGAGCGTGGGCCAGGCACCCGTGCCGAAGGACGTGGACCTGGCGGAACTAGCCGCGTGGACCTCGGTGGCGCGGGCGATCCTGAATTTACACGAGACGATCACGAGGAATTAGCCGGCGAAAACGCTTCTGCGAAGCGTCGCTAAACCACGAGGAGAACGCCGTTGTGGCGGGGTCTCCGGACCCCGGCACGATCCGCGACCGAAGGTCTCCGCTCCTGCACAGCTTTGGAGACCTTCGGTCAAAGTCGGTGGCCCGGTCCGGAGACCGGGCCACAACAAGGGGGGAAGTAGGGTGGGCCGACGCAGGAGGCCCACCAGCAGCATCGTGGTGGGCCTCCTGCGTCGGCCCACCCTACAACTTTTGAGACGCTCGCTAAACCACGAGGAGAATCAACATGCTTTCCTTTGCTGCCCGCGTCAATCGCCGTGCCTTCCTCGGCCATTCCGCTTGCAAGCTCGGCGCTGTCGCTTTGGCCTCTCTCCTCGACCACGGTCTGCTGCGCGGCGCCGAAGGCGGCAAGGTGCAGCGCTGGAAAGGGATCGTCAACCCGCCGCATCTCGCGCCCAGGGCCAAGCGCGTCATCTGGCTGTACATGGCTGGCGGGCCATCGCACCTGGAATCCTTCGACTACAAGCCGACCTTGGCCAGGATGAATGGCAAGCCCATGCCCGAATCGATCACGAAGGGACAGCCGATCGCCCAGCTCCAGGGGGCGACGCTCAAGTGCCTGGCGCCTCAATGCGACTTCAAGAAATGTGGGAAATCGGGACAGGAAATCTCGACAATATTCCCCCACCTGGCCGGCGTCGCCGACGACATCGCCATCGTCCGCTCGCTGTACACCAACGCGATCAACCACGATCCAGCCCACACGCTAATGAACACCGGCACTACCATCTCCGGCCGCCCCAGTGCCGGCTCGTGGGTGTGGTACGGCCTCGGCAGCGACAGTGAGAACCTCCCCGGCTTCATTGTCCTGACCTCAACAGGGGCCTCGGGACAGCAGCAGCCCATCGCCCAGCGGCAGTGGCACAGCGGCTTCCTGCCCAGCAGCTTCCAGGGGGTCCACTTCCACAGCAAGGGCGATCCCGTCCTGTACGTCCGAAGTCCCGACGGTGTCACGGCCGACAAGCAGCGCGATCTTGTCGATACCGTCCAGTCCTTGAACAAGCTCTACAACGACCAGGTGGACGATCCGGAGATCGCGGCACGCATCAGCCAGTACGAGATGGCGTTCCGAATGCAATCGAGCGTACCGGGGCTGATGGACCTCTCGGGTGAGACAAAGGAGACGCTCGACCTGTATGGCACTCGGGGGGGCGATGGCTCGTTCGCGGCCAACTGCCTGCTGGCCCGGAGATTGGCCGAGCGCGGCGTGCGTTTCATCCAGCTCTACCACCGCGACTGGGACCACCACGGCGGAATCAAGAAAGACATCCAGAAGGTGGCGACGGAAGTAGACCAGGCGATGGCAGCACTTCTGAAGGATCTGAAGCGGCGCGGTCTGCTCGACGATACACTAGTGATCTGGGGCGGCGAGTTCGGCCGCACTCCCATGGCGCAGGGGAATGGCCGCGATCATCACATTAAGGGCTTCTCGATGTGGCTAGCGGGCGGCGGCATCAAGGGCGGCGTTACCTATGGAGCCACCGACGAGTTCGGCTACAACGCCGTCGAGAACAAGGTCCACGTCAACGACCTGCACGCGACGATGTTGCATCTTTTAGGCATCGATCATGAGCGGTTGACGTTCCCATTCCAGGGTCGCGACTTCCGCCTTACCGATGTGGCGGGGAAGGTTATCGAGGGCATATTGGCGTAAAGTCCCATCTGCCTGCGAGGGATGAAGGCGTTCGTGGAGCGGTGTCTTGATAGAATGTGGGGATGAGCAAGCGCCACACACCGCCAGACTTATTCGCCGCCAGCCGCGCCGCCAATCTCGCACGAGCGCAGCCGCTCGCAGCCCGCATGCGACCAACCACGCTCGACGAGTTCGTCGGCCAAGATCACTTTCTTGGCCCAGGAAAACTGCTGCGCCGACTGATCGCGGCGGACCGGCTCGGCTCGCTGATCTTTCACGGGCCGCCGGGCTGCGGCAAGACATCGTTGGCCCACATCATCGCCAAGCAGACGCATCGCCGCTTCCGCCCACTCAACGCCGTCGCGGCTGGGGTCAAGGAAGTGCGCGAGGAGGCGGCCGAGGCGCGGGCCGAGTTAGAGGCGGGCGGGACGCAGACCATCTTGTTCGTGGACGAGATCCACCGCTTCAACCGGAGCCAGCAGGACGTATTATTGCCGGAGGTGGAGGAGGGCCGCGTTACGCTGATCGGCACGACGACGCATAACCCCTTCTTCGCGGTCAACAGCCCCCTGCTCTCCCGTAGCTCGATTTTTTCCTTCGCGCCCTTGGACCGCGCTGCGATCCGCACGCTGCTTTTACGCGCGCTGGCCGAGCGGGAGCGCGGGCTAGGCGAAGTGGCTGTGGAGATCGACGAAGACGCGCTGGCATTCCTGGCCGAAGCGAGCGACGGCGATGCTCGGAGGGCATTGACGGCACTGGAGGTCGGCGTGCTCTCGACGGCTGAGAGGCCCGTGCGATTCACCCGCGCGCTGGCGGAGGAATCGATCCAGCAGAAGGCCCTGGTGTACGATGGCACCGGAGACGAACACTATGACGTGGCCAGCGCATTCATCAAGAGCTTGCGCGGCAGCGACCCCGACGCCGCTATCTACTGGATGGCGCGGATGTTGGAGGCGGGGGAGGATCCGCGTTTCATCGCCCGGCGCCTGGTGATCCAGGCATCGGAGGATATTGGCAACGCCGACCCGCAGGCGCTGTTGATTGCCATTGCCGCGATGCAGGCGGTGGAGTTGATCGGGCTGCCGGAGTGTCAGCTGAACTTGGCCCAGGCAGTGACCTACCTGGCCACTGCGCCAAAGTCCAACGCCTCGTACCTGGCGATTAACAAGGCCAGGGAGGATGTTCGCAACAGCCGCACGCTCGAGGTGCCCGCGCACTTGCGCGATACACACTACCAGGGGGCGGCGAAGCTCGGTCATGGGCAAGCCTACGAGTACCCGCACGACTACGCGGACGGATGGATTGCCCAGCCCTACCTGCCGGAAGAGCATCGTTACTACGAGCCAGTGGACCGCGGCTACGAGGCGGTCATCCGCGAACGGATGGAGGAGCTGAGACGGAGGAAAGCGGAAGGCGGATCGTCGCCAGGAGCCGCAAGTAGGTCGTGAAGGATGCCGAAGCCAAGACGTTGGAAACCAAAAATGTTGCCAGCCTTTATTGAAACAGCGTAGTCAGCGGATTGCCGCTATCTGGGAAATATCGGTTCAGAAAAAGATCCCTCCAGGGGACAGCGGAGACGAACAATCATGAAAACCATACTCGCATTGTGCCTGGCCGTCCTGTTCCTGGTTCTCGGCGCCGGGGCGCCGGCCGCCACAGCGGAGGAACTCCGCGCCGGCGTGGCCGAGGCTGACATCACGCCGCCCCTGGGCTACCCGGTAGCGGGCTACTACTACGAGCGGCTGGCGACCGGCACGCACGACCCCCTCAAGGCCCGCGCCATCGTCCTCCGCAGCGGCAGCGAGCAAGCCGCCCTCGTGGTGTGCGACCTGACGGGCATTGCGGTAGATCTGACCGCGGAAGTCCGCCGCCGCGCCGCCGAAAAGACCGGGATACCGGCTGCCCACATCGTCGTTGCCGCCACCCACTCGCATACTGCCCCGGATTACATGAAGGATCTCTATGAGTACCTGGGTGCCGGGGGCAAGCGTGCCGGCGGGCCGCGCGAGTCCTACCCGCCCCGACTCATCGACGGGATCGTGGAAGCGGTGGTGAAGGCCCATGCCGGCGCGGTGCCGGCGACGGTGGAGGCCGGCTCGGCCCACCAGGAAACGACGGTGTCGTTCAACCGCCGCTTCGTCATGAACGACGGCAGCGTGCGGACGTGGATGCGCCTGGACCAGCCAGGCGTCGTCAAGCCCGCCGGGCCGATCGACCCTGAGGTAGGCCTGATGCTGGTGCGCGCGGCCGAGGGGCGGCGGCCGTTGGGCCTGCTGAGCAACTTCGCCCTGCACCTCGACACCGTCGGCGGCACCCTCTGGAGCGCCGACTACCCCTATTACATCGAGCAGGCGCTACGCAAGTCGCTGGGCGGCGACGTGGTATCGGTCTTCGCCAACGGCTGCTGCGGCGACATCAACCACGTAGACCCATCGCGCAAGGACCGCAACAAGACCGACTTTATCGGCAACGCGCTAGCCCGGACAGTCAGCGAGGGCATCGCCCAGTTGCGGTCGGTGGAGCGGCCGACGCTGCGGGTGCGGAAAGCGACGGTGCGGGTTCCCCTGCGGGAGGTCTCGCCCGAGCAGGTCGCCCGCGCCCGCGCGCTCCTGCTGGATGTCCGCGCGGGCAAGCGTGTGGAGACAGAGGAGCACGTGGTGGCGTACCGGAATGTCATTCTGGACCAACTGCGCAACAAGTCGCCGACGCTCAAGGCGGCCGATCACATCAACTGGGGCCTGACGCACAAGTGGGCCGGGGTCGGCACCCATCTGCCCGTCGAGGTGCAGGTGATCGCTCTGGGTGAGGATCTTGCAGTCGTGTGCTTGCCTGGGGAGATCTTCGTGGACCTTGGCCTGGCAATCAAGCGGCTGTCGCCGTTCCGGACCACGCTGATCGTCGAACTGTGCAACTGCGAGGAAACGATTTACGTGCCCACGCGGGCGGCCTACGTCGGCGGCGGTTACGAGGTGACCAATTCGACCCTGGAACCAGGTTCGGGCGAAATGCTGGCCGAGGCCGCCGTCCGGCTGCTGCGTGAGGCGGCCGGTGCTGGCCGTCCCACGCCGAAACCGTGAGCCGGCTAAGATGCGCCGGTGAGGGGTTCCCAGCGACCACTGGTCGGAGAGGCGGCAGGGGAATAGACTCCGCCTGTCGTCCCCCCGAATGGTTCATCCCTCGCGGAACCCCGCAATGGTCTGGACGCAGAACTACGACCCCTGCCACAACAGCCTGACTTCCACCCTCCTCGCGGCTCTTCCCATCGTCCTGCTCCTGGGTCTGCTGGCGACCGGCCGTGTGCCGGCGGCGCTGGCTGCTCTGGCAGGGTTGTTCGCGGCGGTGGCGGCGGCGGTTTTCGTCTTCACGCCGGCGGAAGCGGCGGCCCCGGACGGGCCGGGCGTCGCTGCCTGGGCCGGCACCGTGCTTTCGGCCGCCGCCTACGGGGCCGCCTTCGGCCTGTTCCCTATCGGCTGGATTGTGCTCGCGGCGATCTTTCTCTACACGCTGACGCTCGATACGGGCCGGTTCGAGATCGTCAAGCACTCGGTGCTGGCGCTGTCGCCGGACCGGCGCATCCAGGCTCTGCTCATCGCCTTCTGCTTCGGCGCCTTCGTGGAGGGAGCGGCGGGGTTCGGCACGCCAGTGGCCATCTCGGCGGCACTCCTGATGGGGGCGGGTTTCCGCCCTTTGCATGCGGCCGGCCTGTCGCTCCTGGCCAACACCTCCCCGGTGGCGTTCGGCGCTCTCGGTACGCCCATCCTCACGCTTGGTGAGGTGACGGGCCTCGACCCTATCGGTCTCAGCGCCATGGCCGGCCGGCAGCTGCCGCTGTTCTCGCTGCTGGTGCCGGCGTGGCTGGTGTGGGTGATGGCCGGCTGGCGCGGCGTGCGCGGCGTCTGGCCGGCCCTGGCCGTCTGCGGCGGCAGCTTCGCCCTGGTGCAGTTCCTCGTCGCCAACTACCACGGACCCTGGCTGGTAGACGTTGCCGGCGGTGTCGTGTCCCTGGTGTGCCTGGCCGGCTTCCTCCACTTCTGGCAGCCGCGCGAGGTCTGGCTCTTCCCCGACGAATCGAAGGCGACCGTCGCGGTCTCGCCGGGCTACAGCAAGCGTCAGGTCGGCTCGGCCTGGATGCCGTGGGTACTCCTGACGGTGTTTGTCTTCCTCTGGGGGTTGCCGCCGGTCAAGCAGGCGCTGAACGGGGTAGGGTGGAAGGCCGAGGTGCCCCGCCTTCACCGCGCCGTCGAGCGTACCGCCCCCGTTGTCGCCCATCCCTACCCGGAGCCTGCCGTCTTCTCGCTCAATATCCTGTCGGCCACGGGCACCGGCATCTTCCTGGCGGCCGTACTGTCGGCTTGGTGGATGCGTGTGCGGCCGCGCCGCTTTTTGTGGTTGTGGCTGCTGACGTGTTACCGCTTGCGCTGGCCGCTGTTCACCATCGCCTGCATGCTGGCCATTGCCTTCACGACCCGTTACAGCGGCATGGACGCCACGCTCGGCCTGGCCTTCACGCGCACCGGCCGCCTGTACCCGCTGTTCGCCGTCCTGCTCGGCTGGCTGGGCGTGGCCCTAACAGGCTCGGACACCTCGTCCAACGCGCTCTTTGGCAGCCTGCAAGCGATCACGGCGCGGCGGCTGGCCGACACCAGCGTACTGCCGCTGACCGCCCCGCAAGCGGTCCTGCTGCTGGCCGCCGCCAACAGCAGCGGCGGCGTCATGGGCAAGATGATCGATGCCCAGAGCATCGTTGTCTCCGCCGCCGCCACGGGCCAGGCCGGCCAGGAAGGCGCCATCCTACGCTTCGTCTTCTGGCACAGCGTGCTGCTCGCTCTTCTCATGGGCTTGCTGGTCATGGTCCAGGCGTATCTGTGGACGTCCGCGATCCCCTGAGCCGCCCGCGCCCGCTCCCGCGGTCCTGATCCAAATCGATCGCCGGCCGGGGACTACATTCGAAAGATCGGCACAGAATCGTTAGGGAGCACAATCCGTAAAATCGCTAATGTGCTGGGACGAGGTAATGTCATTGCCCTACGAATAGAGAGCCCCCAACAGGATTTCCACGACAGGCAAACACATGAATGCGCCGTGGTCGGTGCTGATTCTCGACGATGATCCGGGCGTGCGCCAGTCGATTCGCTTGTGCCTGGAGGCGGACGGGGCGCGCGTGCTGGGCGCCGGCACATCCGCAGGGGCGCTGGAGGCGCTGGAGCGCGGCCGATTCGATGCCGTCTTTCTCGATCTGTGGCTCAAGGCGGAATCGGGCCTGGCCGTGCTGCCCGAAATCCTGCGGCGTCAACCGGCCGTCCCCGTCATCGTCATCACGGCTTACGCTTCCTATGAATCGGCGGTCGAGGCGATGAAGCTCGGGGCCGTCGATTATCTGCCCAAGCCCTTTACACCCGAACAGGTGCGCAATGCCGCGCGCCGCGCCGTGTCGGAAACGCTCCTCAAACGCCAGCTGTCGGAGCTGCGCGAACGCATCGACGAAAGCGATCGAGAACTCGTTTTCGAGACGCACGATCCCGCCTATCACGCTTTCTTGCAAACGGCCCAGCGCGTGGCCGGCTCGGATTCGGTGGTGCTGTTGCGCGGCGAGAGCGGCACGGGCAAAAACGTGCTGGCCCGCTGGATGCGCGATCGCAGCCGCCGTGCCGACCACCCTTTCGTCACCGTTCATTGCCCGATGCTGTCCAACGAGCTGATGAGCAGCACGCTGTTCGGACACTGCCGCGGCGCATTCACGGGCGCCGTCGCCGACGCGATCGGCAAAGTTGAGGAAGCCGAGGGCGGCACGTTGTTTCTCGACGAGGTGGGCGATTTGTCCGCGGACGCGCAAGCTCGGCTTCTGCGCTTCTTGAACGATCGCTCCTACGAACGGCTGGGCGAAGCCAAGGAGCGCCGGGCCGACGTGCGGATCATCGCGGCCACCAATCGGGATCTGGAAAGCGAAGTCAAATCAGGCCGCTTCCGCGAGGATCTCCTTTTCCGGCTCAACGTCATCACCTTGACCATCCCGCCCGTGCGCGATCGTCCGCAAGACATCGTGCCCTTGGCAACCCACTATCTTCGCTTTTTCGAGCGCCGCCAGGGCCGGCGGCAGCTGGCGTTCTCGCCGCGCTGCGAGTCCGCCCTGGTGAGCTATCCCTGGCCGGGCAATTACCGCGAGCTGCGCAACGCCGTCGAGCGCGCGACGATCCTCGCACCCAGCGCGGTGATCGAACCGGAAGACCTGGGCCTGGCCGCGCCGCCCTGCGGCGATGCGGCCCGCGGTACGGCGCCTATTCTCGGCGGTGACGTGTCGCTGGAAGATCTGGAGCGCGAACACATCGCCCGCATCGTGTCTCGAACCGTGTCCTTCGAAGCGGCGGCGAAAATTCTGGGGATCGATGTCACCACGCTGCAGCGCAAACGCAAACGCTATGGGTTGGCGTGAGAGGCGCGATTAAGGCCGCGAGACGCGAGATGAGAGAAATCAACATTTCTTTGGACACTTCTATGGTGATCTAATTCGCCGTCAATCGTCCGCCCAGTTGGCGAGTTTCAAGCCCAAAACCTTCTTGAAATCCTTCGTGTTCCGAGTGACCAGCAGCGCGTCATTCGCAAGGGCGATGCAGGCAATAAGCATGTCCGGACGCCGCATTTTTAGCTTTTTCTGCCCCAGCAGCGCCCGGAAGTGCTTGGCCGCTTCCTCATCGACATGGACGACCAAGAAATCGTTAAGCGCCTCTTCCGTCGTCTGGAGCCTCTTCGTTGCAGTCAATAACTCTTGGTCGCTAGCTGCTTTGAGTAGACTGTCCGTTCTCCCCCGGAGAATCTCAATCCTGGTTACTACGGTGACAGCGAGGCGTTCATCAGCAGGAACTGCCTCATAGTGACGGACGACGTTCGAGTGCTCGTAGGTCAGGAGGGTGAAGATGTCGGAGTCGAGGATAATCATCCTCTGCCCCCGCCGGATTTGCGGATAGAGGAAAGGCTGGCCAGTGTCTCCTCTAAGTCGCCTTCATCCTTGAGAATGCCAACGTGCCGACGCACCGCGTCCTTCGAGCCGCGCTCCGGCTTTTCTGGAGCGATCCGTTGGAGCAATCGCTTCTCGATGGCTAACAACATATCTTCCAGAAAGGGATGGTCAAAGAACCAAGGCGGAAAGTCACGGCAGAAGCGAGGTCCGTAGGTCAGCCATTGCCCCAGCGCCCTTTTTAGAAATCGCCACTCCCCACCGATCTTCTGGGCCGGGATGTCTCGACGCTCGGCAAGGTGCAGCAGTTCCTGCTCGGGCACGCGCAGGTAAGCGGCGGCTTCGGCCAAGCTTAAAACGTCATCAAATTGTTTATCCAGCATGGCGGCTCCCCGGGCTGTCTCTCGTAATCCTCCCGCGCTAAAATCGTAACGTCAAGGGATGGCTCTAGGTATTTCTCCGCAAGGCAGCCATTTTACCGCCCAGACCATCCTACGCAACGCCACAACTCCTTGCGCCGCCGCTACCCTTCAGAAAAAAAGAGGGAGCCGGTGGATGGTGTCACTTCCGTCTCGATCGATCTGTACGTTTGCTACCCTCAGCCCGTGAACGGCTACAGTGAAAGTTTTGGGGATTTTCCCGAGCCAAAAAGGCTTTGACCTTTTCTAGATCCTTGCTTGCGCGGCGGGCTGGTTCTCCGCCGCTGGATATACTAAGGACGAGGATGATCCTCACCCCGCCGCGCGATGACGTGATCGCGCAGCGAATCACCAACTCGGCGGCAAAGCCTTTCTCCAGCGCGATCGGGAGGTTCTATGAGCAAGCGAATCCTGTTCACGGTTATCGTCCTGCTGATGGCTACGAGAATCGTTTCCGCCCAGCAGGAAGCCGATCCCAAGTACAAGCCGCCTCTCCCCCGGCCGGCCTACGAATCGGGGAAAGGGCCGCGCGTGGCGATCGACGAGGCACATCATAATTTTCATACCGCCGAGGGGCGCTATAAACCCTTTGCCGAACTCTTGAGGCGTGACGGCTACCGGGTGGACGGCCTGCGGCAGCCGTTCTCCGCGGAGTCTTTGAAGGGGGTGGATATCCTGGTTATTTCCAACGCACTGCACGAGCGCAATGCCGAGAATTGGGCCCCGATCCATTTGTCCGCGTTTACGAAGGACGAGATCACCGCCGTCCACAGCTGGGTCGAAAAGGGCGGCTCCCTGTTCCTGATCGTGGACCACCCGCCGTTTCCCGGGGCGGCGAGCGATCTGGCCAAAGCTTTTCAGGTGGAGTTCAGCAACGGTCATGCGACAGCCGGGCATTGGAAGCAAAACGGAGGGGAGGACAGTTTTGAACCCAAAACCGGCCTCAAGGAATGCACCATCACGCGCGGCCGGTCGGAGGCGGAAAAGGTAACAAAGGTCGTCACCTATGCCGGGTCGGCGTTCAAGCCGCCCAAAGGCGCGATCCCCGTCATGGAGTTTGGTCCTAAATCCGAATCGCATGAGAGGACGGCTGACGAAAAAGGCAAGATTGATATGCGAACGGTCTCCATTGAAGGGTGGTGCCAGGGCGCCGTTCTGAAAGTGGGCAAGGGGCGATTAGCGGTATTTGGCGAGGCGGCAATGTTCAGTGCGCAACAGTCGATGGGTGCAATTTGGCGATTTGAATTGCCATTGGGCAAGGAGATGATGTTCCGGATGGTACTATTCGGACAGGAGCGATTCGGCATGAACGCGCCGGAGGCGAAGCAAAATCATCAACTGCTTTTGAACGTAATGCACTGGCTGAGTCGGGCCAAGGGGATGACGGATTGATCGCGTAAGACCTCCGAGCCGCGCACGCAGCGCAGCGGAGTAAGCGGCCAGTCCAACCGCTTACTCCGCTGCGCTGCGTGCGCGGCTCGGACGTACTTTCCGGCGGAACACTCCAGAGACAAAGATCATGTCGCCGCGCAGCTTGCGGACGCGCTTTCTCTTGGCGGGCGTTCTGCTCGGGGCGGTGATGGCCGGTTGCGCGGCGTGGAGCGTTGTCACCTTCATGCGGTTGAGTGCCGTTATCGGCCAGACGCTTCGCGAAAATCAGGACAAAATCGATCTGACGGCGAAACTGGCCAGCGGGTTGGAGCGTGAGGACGATGCGCTCTTATTGGCGTTGGCGGGCGATGCCGGGCGAGCACGCGGCGAACGAGACGAGGAACGCCGGCGTTTCGAGGAAGCCTTCACGCGTTTGCAGGCCGTTCTGATGTCCGATGAGGAGCGGGCAGCCAGCGACGACTTGCACCTCCATGTGGACGCTTATCATCGCGCCGGCCATGCCTTGCTCGACGCGCGCGATCCGGCGCAAGCGCGCGAAACCTATCACGAACGTGTGAATCCCGCCTTGCGAAAAGCGGTCGCTGACTGTGGCCGGTTGCGCGACTTGAGCTTTGAGGCGATGCGGCAAGCGGGCGACGCTGCTCACGATCAGGCTCGCCGGGCCACGCGGATCTTGGCCGCGCTGGCGTTGGCCGCCCTGGCCGTTGCCGCCGCCGTGGGCCTGCGCCTTGCCTGGACCATCCTCGGGCCTATCCGCGAGCTGACGCGCGGCGTCGAAGCTATTCGCAAGGACGACTTTTCCCATCGCGTAAAGGTTCAATCCGCCGATGAGCTGGGACAGCTCGCCGAAGGCTTCAACCGCATGGCCGAGACACTGACCGACTATCGCAATTCCAGCTTGGGTGAACTGCTCTTGGCCAAGACGATCCTGGAATCGACGCTGGCGGTGCTGCCCGATGCGGTGATCGTGGTGGATGCGGAAGGAGGCGTCACACCGAAAAACACATTGGCAAAGGCGATCTTGCGAACGGTAGAGGACGGCGAGGCGGGCCGTCTCCAGGATCTCCCCTTGCCCGCCGGCGTGCTTCAGGCGGTGGAGGAGACCTTACGGGGCGAGCGGCTCGGCGTTCAGCCCGATCCGGGTCAGGCGCTCACAATCAGCGTGGACGGCCGACCGCTCCGCATGCTCATGACCGTGGCGCCGATCCTGGAATATCCGCCGGCTCGGCGCGGGGCGGTCATCGTCCTGGCCGATGTGACCGCTTTCGCTCGCTTGGATGAATTGCGTGGCGAATTGGTGGCAGTGGCGTCGCACGAGCTGAAGACGCCGTTGACCTCGCTGCGCATGAACTTGTTGCTCTTGCGCGAACGAGGCGACAACCTGACGCCACGGCAGGCGGAGATCCTCGTCGCCGCGGTGCAGGCCGCCGAGGAATTGGCGTCTACGATCGATGAGTTGCTCGACCTGACGCGCATTGAGGCGGGGCAATTGCGTTTGCAGTGCGAACCGATCGATCTCAACGCGTTGGTCGAACAGACGGCGCGAGCGCTCCGGCCGCGCTTCGAGGATAGCGCGATTCGCTTGCGGATTGTCCACGAAGCTTCGTCGGCCCTCGTGCATGGCGACGCGGCCCGGCTACGGATTGTCTTTGTCAATCTCCTGGACAATGCTCTTAAATACACCCCCTCCGGCGGCGAGGTCGAGGTGCGTTTGGCGACTTCCGGCGATCATCCGCAGCGCCTGCGCATCGTCGTGACCGATACCGGACCGGGCGTCCCGGCAGAGTTCCGTGAACGCATTTTCGAGAAATTCTTCCGGGTCGAACATCATCGAGACGAACAAACCCAAGGCATACACGGCGCGGGCATCGGTTTGTACCTGTGCCGCCAAATCGTCGAGGCTCACGGCGGCTCGATCCGCTGCGAATCGGGCAAGGACGGCCGCGGCACACAGTTCGTCATCCAGCTCGAACTCGACGACGGCGGGAAGGCGGCATGAATCTCCTGGGGCTATCCGTTAATCCTCTGCCAACTCGCCGCCTTCACCTCTGGTTTTGTGAAGGCTTCTTACCAGCTCGGATCGAAAACCATGCCGTCCGCGGGTTGGAGGGCGAGATTCCAACTGTACTGACTGACGCCGGAGGTCACGGGCCGAACGCTACCGTCCATCATGCAGACGAGGAGAATGCCCGTGTGACAGCTAGCGAATGTGGCGGGGTTCAATGCCGAAGGTGAGACGCCGCATTGCGGCATAGGGTAATTCGAGCCATATTGATTCCCTCCCGGCAAGAAAGCTGGGTCCGGACTATACGGCCCATAGGTACCCTCTGAGGCAAGGGGATTGAGCGGCCAGGCCCAGACGTTGTAGGCTTCCGAGCCGCCGTAGCTATTGGTTTGACCGTAGTAGCTTGGATAACCGCCTGGCTGCTCCCCAAGCCCAATCGTATTGGAGGAGCCATCAGGGATGTTGCCGATCTTGAAGGGAGGAGAAAGATTTAAGGTTGCCGCAGCTTGGTAGGAGCCCGCCCACAACACCGTGTTGAAGGCGTAGCACGAGAGCCCCCACTTACCGGCCTGGCTGCCACCGTTGGCCAAGTCACCGCTCTGGGTGGGATCGGCAGGGCAGGAATAAATCTTGACCGGAACATTGACTGCGCCGCCGCCGGTGTAGGCCAGGGCGCCGCCGTAGCCTGCGTCCGGACGATCTGCCGTGAACTGATTGAAAAGGTTAGCCTGCTCCACATAGGGCAGAAGGGCGTAATGAGCCGAGCCTTGGGCCTTGTTGCCGGTCGTCGCATTGACGATTTGGGCAAAGTTTGGCGGGGGCAGGCTTCCGTTGAAAGTACTCGCGTAGTTCTGGACTGCCAGCCCGTGTTGCTTAAAGTTGTTGCTGCACTGCATTCGCGCTGCCGCCTCACGGATTTTTTGCACGGCCGGCAGGAGCAGGCCCACGAGAATCGCGATGATAGCGATCACCACCAATAACTCGATCAGGGTGAAGGCCGCGCGAGAGGTTTTGTTCAACATGGTATTACCTCCTGGGATTGTGGTAAATCGGGCGGCACCACCAGAGCAATCGACATGCCCACATCGCCTCCGAACGAAGCGAGCCGAAAGCGTAAGCGACGGATGTTGTGCCGCCGCTTACGCTTCCGGCTCGCTTCGTTCGCGGAAAAATTGATGGTGAGCGCAGAGGGCGATCATACCCGTCCCGGCAATTTGCAGGGAGAGCTTCCTGGATCACCCGGCAAATTGCCGGCACGAGTCCTCGAAGATCTTTCTCTCTTGCGATCGCATTCGGTTGGGATAGGCTAAATACATCGGAGATATTGAACTCGAACACAGAGCAGCCGCATCATGTTGTCCGCAACTTCTCTCCTGCTGCAAACGCGCCGGCACTTCTTTCAGGACTGCGCCCTTGGTCTCGGCTCCATCGCGTTGGCGTCGCTGCTCAACGAGGGCCGGGCGCGGGCCGAGGCGCCGGCACTGGTCAATCCGCTAGCGCCGAAGAAGGGCCATCATCCGGCGAAGGCGAAGCATGTGATCTTCCTGTTCATGGCCGGCGGTCCCAGCCAGCTGGAACTATTCGATCACAAGCCGAAACTGACGGCGCTGCACGGCAAGCCCATCCCCGATGAATTCGTCAAGGGCAAGCGCTTCGCGTTCATGGACAGCTTCTTCGCCAAGGAGAAGCCCAAATTGTTGGCCGCGCGGCGCAAGTTCGCGCGGCACGGTCACGCGGGGACGTGGGTATCCGAATGTCTGCCGCACATCGCCGGCATCGTCGATGATATTGCCGTGGTGCGCTCGATGGCGACGAACGTTTTTAACCACGCGCCGGCGAAAATCTTTCTCAACACGGGTTCGCCGCAAGCGGGTCGGCCCAGCATGGGGGCATGGGCGACCTATGGCATCGGCAGCGAGGCCAGCGATTTGCCGGGCTTCGTCGTGTTACAGTCCGGTCCGCGCGGGCCGCGCGGCGGGCATCCCCTCTGGGGCAGCGGCTTCTTGCCCACTACCTATCAGGGCGTGCCCTTCCGCTCCGCCGGCGAGCCAATTCTGAACCTCACCCGGCCGCCGGACGTTAGCGATGGACGCCAGCGTCAGGTGCTCGATACCCTCAAAGAACTGAACGCCGCACGATTAGCGGATACCGGCGATCCGGAAATCGCGACGCGCATCTCCTCCTACGAGATGGCCTATCGCATGCAGACCAGCGCGCCGGAGCTAATCGATTTGGCGCGCGAGGACAAAAAAACGCTGGAATTGTACGGAGCGCAGCCGGGCAAGCCGTCATTCGCCAACAATTGTTTGCTGGCTCGCCGGCTCATCGAGCGCGGCGTCCGCTTTGTGCAGCTTTATCACACCGATTGGGACCATCACGGCTCCGGTAGCGAGAACCTGACCACCGGACTCGACCGCGTGTGCAGGGAAGTCGATCAGTCCTGTGCCGCTCTCGTGCAGGATTTGAAGCGCCGCGGCCTGCTCGACCAGACGTTGGTGATTTGGGGCGGCGAATTTGGGAGAACGCCGATGGGCGAAGTGCGTGATACGGTCGGCCGCAATCATCATATCGACGCCTTCACCATGTGGCTGGCCGGCGGCGGCATCAAGCCGGGGCTAAACCTCGGCGTCAGCGACGAGCTAGGCTTTGCCGCCGTTGAGGATCGCGTTCACGTCCACGACCTGCAAGCTACCGTCCTGCATCTGCTGGGGCTTGAACACACCAAGCTGACGTTCCGCTTCCAGGGCCGCGATTTCCGGCTGACGGACGTGCATGGCGAAGTGGTCACGAAACTTCTGGCGTAGATCTACGGGATCGCGCGGAGCCAGGCGAGCGAGGTTGCGTTAGCGCCCCGAGTAGATCTCTCGGGGCGCTAACGCAACCTCGCAAGCCCGAGGTTATCCTTTCGTCCTTTTCTCGTATTTCAAAGCCGTCTTGAGCTGCTGAACGGCAACGCCGATGTCGCGGACGGCGGCGGCGCGGTGGCCACCGTAATCGTGATCGGCTTTCTCCAAGAACGTTCGCGTCCGTACCAGAATGCCGATGGCGTCGGCGAGTTGCAAGTTCGAGATGTTCTGGGGTTCCGGTTGCTTTCCCTTTCCTTGAACGGCTTTGCCTATCTGGCCGGCCGCGTTCTTGCCCTTGTTTTGCGAACCCAATGCCAGTTTCAGCTGACGCTCGGCGGCACCGATCGCCTTAATGGCAGCGACGCGATGGCCGCCGTAATCGTGATCAGCGCCTTGTAGCATCTTTTTTGTCGCTTGGAGGACTTGCAGCCCTTCGCGCAGCTGGGCGTTGGAAACGTTCTGCGGCTCGCGCTTTTTTCCTTGACCGAGCGCGGCCGGCAGCGGCGCTGCCAGGTAACTCGCGATCAATCCGGCCAACACCAATCCTGTCGCCGAAACAAGTTTGCTGTTCTTTCGAGAACAAGTGCTCATGTGCATTTCCTCGTCCGGGGTCGATTTCGATCGGAGCGAACTTTTCGCGCCCGTGCAGGATAACTATCCATTCAACATCACGCCACAGGGAAAGTTCCGCCCGACTTCCCTTTTTCTCACTACCCCCCGGGGTCGATACTGGTTGACCTCCGCCGGTAGCACGCTCAAGATAGAGGAAGCCCATTACCCTGCTGTGAAGGGGATCATTGCATGAATCGGTGTTATCGCATCGCGGGTCTGTTGTCGGTTTTGCTCCTTTGTGCTCTCGGCTCGCGCGCGGAGCAGCCTGTCACGCCCGCTCGAGCGCCCTCCCGCTACAAAACGGGCATGCCCACTGAACCGGGCGGCAGCGGCAAATTCTACATGGGCCGCGAAATCTCCTTCGTCATGGGGCATCAAGGGGCCGGCTGGCTCGAACGCCCGGAGCGAGAGAAGGAAGAACAGCCGAACAAGCTCCTCAAGCTGCTCGATCTCAAGCCCGGTATGGTGGTCGCCGACATCGGCGCCGGCAGCGGCTATTACAGCTTTCGCCTATCCGAGAAAGTCGGCACCAAAGGCAAGGTGCTGGCGGTGGACATCCAAAAGGAGATGCTCGACATCATCCGCAAACGCATGAAAGAAGACAAGGTCGAGAATGTCGAGCCGGTCCTCGGAACCGAGACGGATCCCAAGCTGCCGGCCAGCGGCGTTGATCTGATTCTCATGGTGGATGTGTATCACGAATTCACGTTTCCCTACGAGATGACCGAGGCCATGATCAAGGCGCTCAAGCCGGGCGGGCGCATGGCGTTCGTCGAGTTTCGCCGCGAAGATGAGAAAGTACCGATCCTGCTGGCACACAAAATGACGGAAAAACAAGTCCTTGCCGAGATGGCGCCGCATTCCGTCAAACACGTCAAAACGCTCGAATCGCTGCCGTGGCAACACGTCATCTTCTTCGAGAAGAAAGCGGAGAAGAAGGAAGATAAGGCGGCGAAATGAGGAGCGATACTATCCCGCAGCGTCCGGCGAGCGGGGTCGTTTCGTAAACATCCGGCGAGCGGAGTTGCGTCGTAAACCTCCGGCGAGCGGGGTTGCGTAAGCGCCCCGAGTGCTTCTCTCGGGGCGCTTACGCAACCCCGCTCGCCGGATGGCGCGAGTTCCTTAGCCGAGCAGCAGGCTGGGTTCCCAGCCGACGCGCTCCGCGGAGGCGCGGAGCTTTTCGAGGGCGCGATTCTGAATCTGTCGCACGCGCTCTTTGCTAATGCGGAGCAAATGGCCGATCTGACGCAGGCTGTGCGTGCCGTTGCCGGTTAGACCGAAACGCAGATCAAGCACTTTGCGCTCGCGCGGCCGCAGGTTCTCCATGAGAAACTGCAACGCTTCTTGACGCTCGGAGTTCTGCCGCAGAGTCGTGCTCTCGTTGTCGGGCATGGCCTCGGTCAGTTTGAAATCGCTGTCGTCATCGAGAACGGCGTTGAGAGAGACAGGAGTGCGGGTCGCGGTTTGCAGATGGGTGAGGTGTTCGAGGCTGCTGCCGGTCCGAGAGGCAAGTTCTTGCGGGCTGGGAAGGTGCTTGCCGCCGTGGGCCAGCGCCTCGGACTCTTGTTGGAGCAAACCAAGCTCCTGTAAATGGTGTGGCGACAGGCTGACCAGGTGGCTCTGCCGGGCGACGGCGATTTGCAAGGTCTGGCGAATCCACCACGTCGCGTAGGTCGCCAGGCGGGTGCCGTGGCTGACGTCGAAGCGGTCGATGGCCTGCATCAGCCCGCAGACGGCTTCTTGCAGCAGGTCGGCGTAGCTGAGAGCGTGGTGGCGAAAGCGCTTGGCGACGTGGGCGGCGAGGCGAATGTTGGCCGAGGCGAGGCGATGCTTAAGGTGAATGTAGCGATCGTGCAGGCGGCGAACTGCCACGACACCGCGAGCGTCATTATCGCAGTGGTCGCGGATAAACTGAGCCATGGGCCAAGGCTCCAGAGCGGGGCGATGCTGGCGGAGGCGGGAGAAGTTGCGGATGAGCACCCGCACCAGTTCACTTTTCGTTTCCCAGAAATCGGCGAGCAATTCGCGCTCTTCCTCGGGAGTGAGCAGATCCGAAGAGAAAATCGTGGTCGGTGCCACCGGTGTCTTCTCTTCAGTCACTGGTTGGCGCTTCCGGCGTCGCGTCTTCATGGCCGTCTTTCCCTACATCTAGAGGCTTATCGTGTCTCGTCCCCAATTTACGACAGGTTGCCGCCCGACTTTGGAGAGGCAACAAATAACTACCCCCGTGCCCCAATGACCGCCCAACCGGGCGCCTTGCCCGCTTTGGCAACGGCATGGGGCCGGCTTGATTCACGCCGCGGTTGGAGTCCAGAATACAAAGGAATACACGCTGCTCTTGGCGGGAACCACGAGAGCAGGGCACCGAGCTTCCTCCGGGAGTGTAGCCCAGCTCAGGTCGGCGCACGGGCATTCGAACGCGGACTCTACCGCAGGGAGGCGAGAACCACCTTCGCCGGTTCGCAGTCCCTTGGAACCGTATGTGGACGTCGGGGTGGGTCCTCCCTGATCTTCCTAACGTGCCGCGTTATTGTAAAGTCCCGAAGAAGCCGTATCAAGATTTATTATCGAAAAGTCGCAAAAGACTTTTGGGAACACTTCTTCCCATTTTGGCTGTCGTTCCCTTTTCCACAGCGCAAGACGAACGGGGTGGCGTTAGCGCCCCGAGAGATTTCCTCGGGGCGCTAACGCCACCCCGCTCGCCTTGCGCTGTGGGCTGGCACGGTTTTGCCGTTTGTGCGGGTGAGAACACGTCCGAAGTTTGGCATTCCCCATGAAGTGAGCTACAATGGTTGTATTCCTCCTCTTCGGCGTTTGGACACGCGCCGCCTGCCTGCCGGGACTGGTGAGCCTGCCTCCTGTTGGCGGACCGAAAGCGGGGAGCGGCTGAGGGAATCGCTTGTGAATGCCCAAAAGTGCTCGCTCCTGATCGTTGACGATGAGCCGTACATCCTCCCAACGCTGACGGCCCTTCTGGCAGGGGAATATGAAATCCACACTGCCAACTGCGCCGAAGCAGCCCAAGCCGTCTTCGCGCGGCATCCGATCGATTTGATTCTTACCGATCAGAAGATGCCGCGGATGACCGGCATTCAGCTGTTGGAATGGGTGCGCGAGAACCATCCGCGAACCGTTCGCCTTCTGATGACCGGCTATGCCGAGCTGGATGATGCCGTCGATGCGATCAATCGCGGCCAGGTTTACCACTTCCTGCTCAAGCCCTGGCGTACCGAAGAGCTGTTGCAAATTCTCCGCAACGCCGCCGAGAAGCGCTATCTGGAAAACAGCCGCGATCAGCTTATTGAACAGCTCCAGCAGCTGAACCGAGAGCTGGATCAACGGGTCAACGAACGGACCCGCGCTCTGCAAGACGCCAATGTACAGCTAGAGCAGCGCACCCGCGAGCTGGAGCGCCTGGCGTGGACGGACCCGTTGACCGGCCTGCTCAATCGCCGGGCCATGGAGGAACAGGCGCGCTTCGAGCTGAAACGTCATGCCCGCTACCCCAGCGCGCTGACGATCGGACTTATCGACATTGATCGCTTCAAAGAGATCAATACGCGGTTTTTGCTTCCGGGAGGCGACGAGGCACTCCGGGGCCTGGCACGCATCTTGACGAACTCGCTGCGCGAGGTGGATTCCGTTGGCCGCCTGGGCGGGGATGAGTTCCTGATTATCGCGCGCGAGACGAACGAGGAAGGGGCCAAGCATCTGGCGGAGCGTATTCGCGCCACGGTAGCGGCGACCCCTATTCCCTATGTGGACCAAATAATCCGCATCTCGGTCAGTGTCAGTTTCGCGGTCGCCGATGTCGATATGCCGGTCGAATTCGACACCATGTACCGGGTGGCCGCCAGCGCCATCAAGGACGCCAAGGACAAGGGACGCAATTGCTTCTCTGTCTGTAAGATTTCCGATCCTCTACCCGCCATCCCCTGCCCAGTCGCCGCTGAAGAACACAGCAGCTAACGGCTCCGCGAGCAGCCGAGCCGCCAATCGCGTCTGTGACGCCAGCCGCCATAATTCGCCGATCAACTTTGGATGACGGAGCACCTTTGCCGCCAATCGCGGGATGGAGACGCGCCCCTGCCGTAATAGATCGATGAGATGAGAAGAAAGGGAGGTTTCCCAATCATCGGAGATGACGCGTAGACAGGCGAACGGAACCTGGTGCTGAGCGCAGAGACGGGCAGCGACCGCGCTTTCCATGTCCACGGCAACCGCCTGATATTGCTTTCCCAGGCGCTGTTTCTCGTGGGGATCGCCGACCAATTCCGGCATGGTCAGCACCCGGCCCGCGGGGAGGTTCCGATCGGCCAATGCCTCTGGGCAGAAAGTCGGCCAGGTATTGCCCTCGGTATCGACTACCTCGCTCGCCAACACGAGATCACCGACGCGCTGCTCTGGCTGGAGCGCTCCGGAAAAACCGACCGATAGCACGAAACGCGGCCGATACGGAACATCGCCGCAGCACGGCCCACTCAGGCACCAGCGCAGGGCCGCTTCCATCGCGTCTGCTCCGACACCGGTTTCCAGCATTAGCACCGATTCCGCTGTAGGTCCGGCTCGGCTCGCCGGACCCACGGTGCCGCTCGGCTCGCGGCACCTACCGGCGAAGCGCCCACGGATTTGAGCGCGGCAAGGAGCGCCGGGAAACCGTTTCTGAAAGCGATATGCGCGGCGAAAGTACATCGACTCGCGCCGCAAGGCAAAGACGACACAAGGGGCCGTGATCGCCAGGGCCGCCGGTATCAGCTGAATTGCCATAAGAGCATCTTGAGGCTATCGCCCATTCGCTTGTTGACGCCCAGCGCGGCAGACGGCTCGTAGCCGCAGTGAACCATGCAATGCTCGCAGCGCGGATCCTTGCCGTAGCCGTACTGCTCCCAGTCGGTGTTTTCCATCAGCTCGTCGAACGTCTCGTGATGCTCATCGGTGATGAGATAGCACGGCCCCTTCCAGCCCTTGACGTTGCGCGTGGGATTGCCCCAGGCGGTGCAGGTCAGCTCGCGTTTGCCGCTGAGAAACTCCAGGTAAATCGGCGACGACATCATGCGATACTTGCTCAACAGCTTCTCGGCTTCCTGGAACTTGGCGCGGATGTCGTCGCGTGTCAGGAAGATCTCGGCGGCGCCCTTGGGGTTGGTCTGATGGACCGCCGTGTAGCCGTAAGCCGGCGACAGCATGAAACCATCGACGTTTAATTTCGTCAGATAGGCGAACAACTGATCGATCTCGTCGAGGTTGGTTTCTTTGTAGATGGTGGTGTTGGTGCAGACGAGAAAGCCGGCGCGTTTGGCAGCGACGATGCCTTCGACCGCGGCCTTGAACACGCCCTTGCGTTCCACGGCTAGGTCGTGCGTCTCTTCCAGCCCGTCCAGATGGACGTTGAAGAAAAATCGGCTGCTGGGTCGGAACTCGCGCAAGCGCTTGTGGATGAACATGCCGTTGGTGCACAGGTAAATGTGCTTGCGTCGTTTGAGGATGCCGCGCACCAGGTCGCCGATTTCCGGGTAGATCAGCGGTTCGCCGCCGCAGATGCTGACGATGGGCGCGCCCGCCTCATCGACGGCTTCCAGGCACTCATCGACGCTCAATTTTTCTTTGATCGTCTGCGAATACTCGCGGATGCGGCCGCAGCCGGTGCAGGTCAAATTGCAGGCGTGCAACGGTTCAAGCATCAGCACCAACGGGTAGCGCTTTTCGCGCGCCAGTTTCTTGCGGGCCATGTAGCCGACCATGCTCGCCGTCAGACTCAGCGGGAAACGCATGACAAACTCCTTTGCGCTATCAGCGATCAGCGATCAGCCAGATAGCTTGGCTCTTTGCTTTGTGGAGGAAATCGATAACCGCGGTTTGTCGCTGGCAAGTCAATTGTTTGTGTCTGGCTGATTGCTGATCGCTGATCGCTGACAGCTTTTTCGTAACGGGCCAGCGCCATGAGAGGGAAGTAAAGCCGATAAAGGTGATACTTCAAGTAGAAAACCTTCGGGAAGCCGGTCCCGGTGAAGAGGTCCTCGCGCCAGTTGCCGTCGGCGCCTTGCGTGTCGATCAGATACTCGATGCCGGCGCGAACGGCCTCACTCTCGCTTTCTCCGGCGGCGAGCAGGGCGAGCAAGGCCCAGGCTGTTTGCGACGCGGTCGGCGTACCCAGCCCGGCCAGAGACGGATCGTCGTAGCTGCGGCACGTCTCGCCCCAGCCGCCGCTGGGATGCTGCACTTTCCGCAGCCAAGCCACAGCGCGGCGCACCATCGGATCTTGCATGTCGAAGCCGATGCTTTGCAGCCCGCACAACACTTGCCAGGTTCCGTACAGGTAATTCACACCCCAACGGCCAATCCAGCAACCGCGTTCGTCCTGTGTTTTCCGCAGAAATTTAAGCGCGCGAACCACCTGCGGATGATCGACGCCGAAACCATAATGGCCGAGCGCTTCCAGAACGCGCGCCGTGATGTCGGGACAGCTCGGATCGAGCATGGCGTTGTGATCGGCGAAGGGAACGCGCGTCAGCACTTCGCGGTTGATGTCGCGGTCGAACGCCGCCCAACCACCATCGCTATTCTGCATGCCCAAAAGCCAGCGCAAGCCGCGCTCGGCCGCGGGCCTCCCTTTCGCGGTGTTCGCCTGTCCCGTCTTGGCCAGGGCCATCAGGACCATCGCCGTATCATCGGTGTCCGGATAAAAGCTGTTGTGATACTCGAAGAACCACCCTCCCGGCTCCAGACCCGGATTGGTTAAGCTCCAGTCGCCTTTTCGCCGCACTTCCTTGGCCAACAGCCAACGGGCGGCACGGTCGATCGCCGGATGATCGCTGGGCAGTTGGGAGTCCGCGAGAGCATTTAGCGTCAGGGCCGTGTCCCATACCGGCGAGAAACACGGTTCCAATCGCAGCGTGTCGCCTTCCTCGATCATGAGGTCGTCAAGCTGCTCAAGCGCCCATTTCATCTCCGGCGCGTCGTCGCGGACGCCGAGGCAGCGAAGGGCGATCACGGTGTAAATCATCGGCGGGAAGATGGCGCCAAGACCATCGCTTTCTTGCAGATGCTCGCGCATCCACAGGGCGGCGCGCTTGAGTGCAAGCCGGCGGATCGGCCCCAGCCACGGCTCGATTTTCTTGTACAGGAAATCGACGCCGAGGAAGAAATTGGCCCAGCTCAACAAGCGTCCCGACGGCTTCGCCGGCCACAAGGGTGTATCCGGCGCTTGAAGAAAGAGTTCGGCGATCCCTTTTTTCTCCGGCAGATGCCGCACCGGCTTGCAGGCCGAGAAGATGCTGAGCGGCACGACGATGGTGCGCGTCCAGCTCGACATGGCGTAGAGATTGATGTACGACCAGCGCGGCAGCAACACCATCTCCGGCGGCACCGAGGCGCAATTGGCGTAGGGGAACTGGCCGAGCAGAGCGAGATAGAACTTGCTGAAACTGTTGCAGCCGGCCGCGCCGCCGAGGGAGAGTATTACTTCGCGGGCGCGGCGCATGTACTGGGCGTCGGCATCGTGGCCGGCGAGTTTCAAGGCGAAATAGGCTTTCACGGAAACGCTCAGATCGGCCGGGCCGTCGGGATAATTGCTCCAGCCGCCTTCGGGCATCTGCTGCCGGAGGATGTAGTTGGCCGCCTTGCGGCAAACGTCCTCGTCCTCGCGGCCGAGGAACGCCATCAGCAGCACATATTCGGATTCGAGAATGGTATCGCCTTGCAGCTCGCCGACCCAATGACCATCAGGCTGCTGCATTTCGAGCAGACAATGCCGCGCGCTCTCGATGGCGCGCTTTAGCGGAGAGGAGAGAGTATCGTTGCCCTTGCTGGCGCTGCGGGCTGGTAAGCGCGGCATTGGCCGCGTGCGCGATTGTGATCCTTTCACGGGAGTCCTTTCCGCTTCCTGCGACCATCCCTCGACCCTGAGGCCCGCCTAATGTACCCTGCCGCCGCGAATCGCCGCAAGAGGAACTGACGCGAAAGACCTCCGAGTCGCGCATGCAGCGCAGCGGAGTAAGCGATGGTGCCATGCAGCCGCTTACTCCGCTGCGCTGCGTGCGCGGCTCGGATATACTTCTCCGGTGCATCTTAGAGGATTTCACCTCCCCGTTTGCACCCCCGCCGGTTTTGGATAAACTCACATCACTTCCGGCATTTGTCCGAACACGCACGAAAGGATGCGATCATGAGTCAACCCACGCAGCCCGCCCTTCGCTTGGAAATGCTCGACGGCAGCATTGCCCTGTTGATAATCGATCAGCCCGGCAGCCGGGCCAATACGCTCGGCCAGGCCATGCTCGCCGAGTTGGAAGAGATGGTCGCCAAGCTCCACGCGCGCACCGACCTGCGCGGCTTGATCTTCCGCAGCGGCAAGCCCGGCATGTTCATCGCCGGCGCCGATCTGCGCGAGCTGGGCGGCGCTCCGCAAGATGCAGATACGACGCGCAAGATGGTGAAGCAAGGTCTCGATATCATCGCGTCCATCGAGGCGCTGCCGTACCCCACCGTCGCCGCCATTGAGGGGGCGTGCATGGGCGGCGGGTTGGAAGTGGCGATGGGGTTCGACTATCGCCTGGCCAGCACGCATCCGAAGACGGAAATCGGACTGGTGGAAACGAAGATCGGTCTCATCCCCGGCTGGGGCGGGACGCAGCGGTTGCCGCGCTTGATTGGGCCGTCCTTGGCCGCGGAGATGATTTGCGCCGGCGAGACGGCGAAAGCAGAACGCGCGCGGCAAATCGGACTCGTCTTCGATGCCGTGCCGCCCGAACGCCTGCAAGACGAGGCGGTGCGCTTGCTTCACGAAGCGCGGCGGTCGGATGAATGGAAAGCGCTCCGCAAACGCAAACAGCAACCGGTCGGACTGAGCGAGGAGCAGCAGTCGTTCACATTCGCCGTCGCCCGCGCTCAGGTGATGGCCAAGACTGGGGGACAATATCCCGCTCCGCTGGCGGCGCTGGAAGCGATCGCCAAGGGCTGCAATTTGACGCTCGAAGAGGGAGTCAAGATCGAGACCGAGCAATTCGTAAAACTCGTCGGCAGTCCCATCTCGCGGAATCTGATCGCGGTGTTTTTCATGACGCAGCGTTTGCAGAAGGACACCGGCGTCCGCGATACCAGCGTGCAGCCGAAGACTGTGCAGCAGGTCGGCGTCCTGGGCGCCGGCATCATGGGTTCGGGCATCGCCGCGGCCCACGTGCGCCGCGGCATACCAGCCCTGCTCCTCGATAATGTGCCGGCGGCACTGGAGAAAGGCATCGGCACCATCACCAAGAGTTTGCAGGGCCGCGTCGAGATTGGCCGCATGTCGCCCGCCGAGGCGGCCGGCGCGCTGGCCCGCCTCAGCACCAGCATGACGCCCAACGCCCTGGCCGACCGCGAGGTCGTCATTGAAGCGATCATCGAGAACGAGGAAGCGAAGGTCAACATTTATCGCCAGGTGCAGAAAGTGCTGCGGCCCGATGCCATCCTCGCCTCGAACACCTCCACCATTTCCATCACGCGCATGGCCCAGTCGGTCGAGCGTCCGCAACAATTCGCCGGCATGCACTTTTTCAATCCCGTCGATCGCATGCAGTTGGTGGAAGTGATCCGCGGCGACAAAACCAGCGACGAAACCGTGGTCACGCTCGTCGCCCTTGCCAAGCGCATCGGCAAAACGCCGATCGTGGTCCGCGATTGTCCCGGCTTTTTGGTCAATCGCATTCTGTTTCCGTACCTCAACGAATCGCTGGTGCTGCTGCAAGAGGGGGCCAACCCGCGCGCCATCGACAAAGCCGCGACGGCCTTCGGCATGCCGATGGGACCGATCACACTCAACGACCTTGTCGGCCTGGACACGTCGCTGTACGCAGGCCGCGTCATCAATACCGCCTTCGCCGACCGCGCCGCGCCGACGCGCATTCTCGACGAATTGGTAAAGGCAGGACGCCTGGGCCAGAAATCCGGCGCGGGATTCTACAGCTATGCCAAAGGATCGCGCGGCGTCGATGATCCGGCATTCGAGGCGATCCTGGCGAAGTGCCGGACCGGAGGCCGGCAGATCGGCAATGAGGAGATTACGGATCGATTATTTTTACCGATGCTGACCGAGGCGAGCCGAGTGCTGAGCGAGGGCATCGTGCGCGAGCCGGGCGATGTGGATATGGGATTGATTTTGGGCATTGGCTTCCCTCCCTTCCGCGGCGGCATTCTGCGCTGGGCCGACTCGCTGGGCATTGGCAAGGTGCTGGAAAAGCTGAAGGCATACGAGCATCTGGGAGCGCGTTTCCAGCCGACCGAACAGATGCGGCAACTGGCGGCGGAGGGCAAGGGGTTTTACGGAGAGTGACGATACTCAAATCGCGGCCCGTAATTTATCCTCTCGTTCCCACGCTCTGCGTGGGAACGCACGCCTGGCCGCTCTGCGGCCCGACTCTCTCTGCCGCGCGAGGTCAAGACGCGACGCAGAGCGTCGCCTGTATGAGTTCCCACGCGGAGCGTGGGAACGAGAGCCCGCGGAGCGTCGCCAGTGCGAGTTCCCACGCGGAGCGTGGGAACGAGAGCCAACATCTCACGAGAATCCCAGAACGTTCCCGCATGGCCGCATTCATTTCGGCAGCAGAAATCGCCGTAGTTCCTGAGCGGCCTGGCCGGGGGTGGAGAAACGCAGCCCGGGATCCTTAGCCATCATGCGATCGAGGACTTCCTGGAGTCCCGGCGGCTCGCCGAGGTTGAGCCGCGCAAGCCGCGGCGGCGGCTCGGTGGCGTGACTGAGCATGAGCCGGACCGGTCCCTTGTCCTCGAAGGGAGGATGGCCGGCCAAGACGTGGTACAGGACGCAGCCCAGGCTGTAGATGTCCGAGCGGATGTCGGCCTGCCGCGCGTCCCGGGTCTGCTCCGGCGCGCAATACAAGGGCGTGCCGAGCTGGTCGCCCGTCGTGGTCAGGTTGACCGCGCCGTCATCAAACAAAGCGCGTCCCAGACCGATGTCGAGAATCTTCACCGTGCTGTTCTTTGTCGTGTCCGACTCGACCGCCCCGTCCGATAACAGCATCAAGTTGGCCGGCTCCAGGTCGCGGTGAACCATTCCCTGCTCGTGAATGTGCTGGAGTCCCACAAGCGCCTGGTAGATCAGCCGAACCCCCTCGACCACCGGCAGCCGGCCGCGCCGCAGCAGCATTTCCTTGAGTGTCTCGCCCTGGAGCAGCTCCATGACCAGGAAATGCGTTCCCTGGTGCTCGCCCGCCTCGAAGGTACGGATGACATGGGGATGATGCAGGCGCATGGCCAGGCGCGCTTCGCGCTGGAAGCGCGCCAGCACCGTCGCATCCGCCGCCC
>Ga0070738_10002394_pt1 | contig 29215 bp, 29 predicted proteins | sample Coa_R2_2_FD_66446 | JGI IMG/M metagenome (GOLD analysis project Ga0070738, IMG submission 66446) | Surface soil microbial communities from Centralia Pennsylvania, which are recovering from an underground coalmine fire - Coalmine... | ecosystem: Environmental > Terrestrial > Soil > Unclassified ...
CGCGCTCGGCCTCGGAGAGCTTGACGGCGTATTTGGTGTTCACACGCAGCCTCCTTCACACGGGAGGCTACGCAGCATACCATGATCACAACCGCCTCGCAATTCACGCGTGACGGAGTATCAAGGCCGTTAACGAGGTGCTGAACACGCTCACCCCGGCCGAGCGCGCGCACTACGAGGTGCTGCTGCTCCAGAACGGCGCCGCGGATAAGGTCAACCAGTCGCTCGCCGTGCTCAACGACATGCTGGCGCGGGGCCAGATCACCCAGGAGCAGTACGACGCCGCCCTGGAGCGCGGCTCGGTCGGGCTGGAGCGGCAGACCGCCGGGCACCAGGCCGCCGCGGCGGCGACGGCGGCCCACACGACCGCCCTCCAGGTCCACAATGCGGCCGTGCAGGCGTGGCTCGCCTCCACCGATCCCGCGATCGTGGCCGCGGGCCAGTGGGCGCAGGCGGTCGATGCCTACGCGACGAAGCTCGCGCAGGCCACGCCGGCGCTCGCCGCACAAATCACGGCGGCCAAGAACAGCGGCGATACCGAGACGACGCTCACGGCCATCATGCAGGCCGAGAACCTGACGCGCGACGAAGCGATCGCCAAGATACAGGCCGAGACGGTCGCGCGCCAGGGCGCCGTGGCCGCCACCAAACTGCAGGGCGAGGCCGCCGAGCAGCAGATTAAGGCGCTGGAGTTGCAGAGCGCCGCCGCGGCCGAGTACGCCGAGCGCGTGCGGGGCATGTCGGCCGAGAGCCTGCGCTACTTCGACGCCGTGAAACAGGTACTCGGCATCGAAGAGGCGCTCCGGCGCGTGCGCGAGAGCCAGCGCACCCCCACCTTTACGGTGGCCGGCCCGCCGGGCGTCGGCAGCAGCACCCCCATCCTGCCGCTGCCGGGCACGAACTATAGCGGCCCGGCGGCGGCCGTCGCGACCGCCGCGCAGCAGGCGACGGCCGCCGCCGGGCCCGTCGCCCATGCGGGCGGCCAGGAGGTCGGCTCCGCCATCGACGCCGGGCTGGTCAAGGGCATCGTAGCGGGGGAGGCCGCCGTGGGCGGCTCGGTCCGCGACCTGGTCAGCCGGGCGCTGCGGCAGGCCAAGGATGAGCTGGGGATTAAGTCGCCGTCCACCGTCGCGGCGCAGCAGGTCGGCCTCCCTAGCGCGCAGGGCATCGGGCAGGGCATCCGCCAAGGGCTGGCGACCGAGCAGGCCGCCGTCAGCCACGCGATGCAGGTCATGCTCAGCACGATCTCGCTCGAGGCCTCCGGTGGCTGGCTCTGGGATATGCAAGGCCTGGTGCGCTACGGCCCGCACCAGCAGATGCCGCAGGTGACGGACGTGGGCGGCACCTCGATCCTCGGCCCGTTTGGCGTCCCGGCCGACCAGCCGGCCTACGGCGGCGACGTACCGGGGACGCTCTTTGGCTATAACCCGACCGGCAACACGCAGCAAGACATCGCCGGCATGCGGGCGTACATCGCCTGGCTGCAGGCGCAAGCGAAACTGCACGGCGACACCTCGCGCAACTTCGGCGGGGCGTGGCAGGCAGCGCTGCAACAGGCCGAGCGAGAGCTCGCCGCCCTCGAGGCCGAGGCCGCGACCGCCGCACTGGCCGGCGCCAACATCGGCACGCAGCTCGCGGCCGGCGCCAGGGCGGCGACGCCGGCCGTCACCGGGCTCACCAGCGACTACCTGGCGCTGGGCCGCACGGCGCAGAGCGCCGCCGCCGGCGCCGCGCAAGGGATGGCCTACCTGACGCTGGGCACCGAGCAGGCCGCCCAGGCGGCCCGGCAGGCCGAGCAAGCCTGGGCGCAAGCCCTGCGCGCCGGGCAGATGCTCGTCGCCGGCATCAACACCGGCACCGGCCTCACCTATGGCCAGATCTACGGCAACAGCCCGACGCAGGCCGGGACCGGCAGCGCGCCGGGCTCGATTGTCAACCTCGCGCCGGGCAACTACTACGGCCTGCCCGTCGTCTCGCCGCTGACGGGCGGCACGCTGCGCGGCTACGCCAACGGCGGCTGGATCACCGAGCCGGTGCTCGGCCGCGGCCTGCGCTCGGGCGCGGCCTACGCCATCGCCGAGGAGGGCCCGGAGTACGTCGGCCGCGGCGGCCAGGGCGCCGCCACGATCGCGCTCACCGTCAACGCCGGCGTCGGCGCCGGCGACCTCGTGCGCGACCGGCGGTTCTGGGAGCGCATCGTCGACGAGCAGCTCCGCCCGGTGCTGCAGAAGCGGCGGTTGATCTAGCCGTGCCGCTCCTCAATCAGCCCTGGATGGTCCAGGTCAACTGGACCGACACGAACACCTGGCCGATGTGGGAGCAGGCGAACGCCAACTATCTGGCGCAGGGCCCGCTCAGTATCGACATCGACCGCTGGAGCTTCCGGGGCACGCTGCGCGGCGGCACCTGCCAGCTCACCGTCCACGACCCCGACGAGGCCATCCGGCTCGGCAAGGCCAGCTCGCCGCTGTCCCCGAACGTGCAGCTCGGCCGCCGGCTGCGCGTGCTGGCGCAGTCCAGCCCCGGCGTGTGGCAGCCGTGGTTTTTCGGCTACCTCAGCGACATTCGCCCGGACCCGACGGACCCCGCGCCGCCCCGCACCACGCTCACCGCGGATAGCCCGCTCACGGTCCTCGCGCCGCAGGAGATCACGCTGCCCGTGTCGACGGGCGCCGTGGTCTACGACGCGGACGACCCCGACCACTCGGCGCTGGTGCTGCTGATGCAGCAGGTCGGGCTCTGGGGCACGGCCTTCGTCGACTTCGACGACGTGGGCGCCGTGGCGCTGCCGGACGACTGGGCGGGCGCGACCAGGACGTTCGCCGAGTGGCTGAGCGCGCTCTGCACGGCCGCGGGCTGCCTCATGAGCGACGAGCCGCAGTACGCGACGAGCGCCGGCGCCGTCGACTGGACGCTGCGCTGGTATCGGCCCGGCCCCACCGCGGCGCCGACGTTCCACTGGAGCGCCCCGGACGGCGATCTCGGCCTCACGCCGGAGCTCATCTACAACGGCGAGGCGCCCTGATGCCCTATCCGACCAAGCTGCCCCCCGCGGGGACGCGCTGGGAACTGCAGCGCGGCGTCCTCGTCTACGACAACACGAGCCTGGGCGCCGGCGAGTCGCTGATTAACGTGCTGCCGGCCTGGGACGGCAAGACGACCTTTGGCGTCGGCACGACCACCCCGGCCGTGCCGGGCGCGGCGGACTTCGTGCTGGAGACGTGGTACTACGCGCAAGTGCGCACCTACGTCAACCACGTCTTTAGCGAGCTCATGGCCGTCGAGCCCGACAAGTCGAGCGGCTCGCAGTACATCGCCGTCTATGCCGGCGACGTGAGCGTCGTTGTCGACACGCGGGTCGGCTCGACCGCGACCTGGCCGATGATTTGGAACATTACCTATACGAACTATGTGCAGCCGCCCCCCGGCACGACGCTCGGCGTCGAGGTGGTCAAGATCGTCGCCGACGTGTGGGCCGCGCTGCCGCTCAATAGCCAGCTCGAGGCCCTGAACCCCAACTCCCCGCTCCTCTCCGCCCAGCAGGCCGGACTGCAGCTTACCTGGGCGCGGCGCAATAGCAAGGTCGACCTGACCCGCCGCGCGCTGGGCGCGGTTGGGGGACTCACCTGGCCGACGATGTGGGACGGCGAGCGGAGCTTCCTGCTGGACGGGGTCCATCTGCAGGTGGACGTCGGCGCGAACGACGCGGTCACGACCCGCTGCGACTACCGCTTCACGAAGCTGCCCGGCACCGACGCCGAGGGCGGCACGAGCGGCGACGGCGTGCCGTTGATCGTGGACACACACGCGCTCGATGACCCGCTGCACCCGCTCGCGTCAGGAGAGACGATGACCGCCTGGACCGGCATGCACACGTTCGCGCCGGGCGACCAAGTCGGCGTGGCGAACTGGCTCAATCAGTTCGGCCAGAACCTCAATCACCTGAAAGAGCGCGGCGACCGCGCCATGAGTCTGGTCGCGGGCACGAACGCCGCTGTCGGCGACCTGCTCGTCTACGACGCCTCGGGCGTCGACAAGGTCGCGCGCACCAGCACGCAGGGGCAGGCCGGCCCGATCCTCGTCGCGCTCGATCCGCTCACGGCCGGGGGCATGGCGGGCTGGGTGCGCCTGACCGGCGTCTGCAACGTCAACACGGCCGCGGCGGTCAGCAACGGCGACCTGCTGCGGGTCAGTGCCACCGCGGGCAAGGCCGAGACGTGCCCGGTCGCCAACGCCGCGCAGGCGTTCGGGATCGCGACCTCGAATAGCGGGGGCGCGGCGGGCGTCGTGTCGGCCATCCTCTTCACCGACCCGAACGCCGTCGGGCGGATCCTGACGACGCTCGGCGACCTGCTTTATCGCGATAGCACGGGGCTGGCGCGGCTCGCGGGCAACACGGCGGCCAGCCGCAAGTTTTTGCGGCAGACGGGCACCGGCAGCGCGAGCGCGGCCCCGGTGTGGGATACGCTCGTGGCGGGCGACCTCGCGAGCGGGAGCGCGAATGGCAAGCTGCTGACGATCGCCGCGGGCGCGCTGGCCTGGAGCACGCTGACCAACGGCGTCGGCGTGCATGCCTATCAGAGCGGGACGGCGCAGAGCATTCCCGGCAGCGCCTTTACGCCCGTGCAGCTCAACAGCGAGCTGCGCGACAACCTGAACAACTACGACAGCACGACCAACTACGAGTTCGTGGCCCCGGCCGATGGCGTCTACGTCGTCGCCGCGGGCATCGGCCTGAACGCCATCCCGGCGGGCATCCGCTTTATCGGCACCATCTACCTGAACACCGGCGGCGGGTACGCCGAGGAGCGCCGGTTTGTGGACCTGACGCAGGGCGGCGCCAACTCGGGCGTGGCGGGCGGCGCGTCGCTGTTCTGGTTGAGCAGCGGGCACAAGCTGCAGTGGACGGCGTGGCACAACAACGGGGCCAACCTGACCGTGTTCGGCGGCAGCCAGTACACCTACCTGACCGTGGCGAGGATCGCCTGATGCAGACGAAGACCTACTCCAAGGCGGTGAACGCGACCACGCTGGCGGCGCAGCTCGAGGCGGCGCTGCCCGCGCTGTACGTCACGCGCACCGATGGCCTGGGGCGCGAGGTGCGCTACCAGCTCTTCCCCGATGTGGCGTCGTGCCGCGTGACCGTGCCGGACGACATCGACCTGGCCGCCGTCGATGGGGTGCTGGCCGCGCACGATGCGAGCGTGCTCGCGCCGGCGCAGCAGCAGGCGCAGCAGGACACGCTCGACCTCGCCGACCTGCGGGCGCAGGCCGCCGCCATCCTGACGCGCATGACCGCGGTCGAGCAGGCGGCGAGCCCGACCAACGCCCAGGTGATCCAGGCCGTCAAAGACGAGGCCACGGCCATCAAGCGCCTCGTCAAGGCGCTCGGCATCCTCGTGCGGTACGCCACCCCGTAACCCTCCGGAAGGACCGTGCCATGCAGGCCCCCACGCCCACCACGACCCGCGAGCACGTGATCGCCACCTACCTGCTGGTGGGCGAGATCCACGCGCACCTCACGCGCCTCGACGACGAGCTGCACGCGCAGCGCGCCGACGTCGAGAGCCTGCAGGCCTTCCGTGTGCAGGTGAAGGCGATCTTCGCGCCGCTGGCCCTGGTCCTCGGCCCGGCCGTTGGCGCCGTGGCCGCCTGGCTGCTGCACGCGCGGCCGGGAGGCTGACGATGGCCAAGCTCACCGCCGCGGCGATCCTCGCCATCGTGCGGCCCGCCGGCGCCGCGCCGCCGCTCGACCTGGTCATGACCGCCGCGGCGGGCGTCGAGGGGCGCTACGACCCGCAAGCCGTCGGCGACGGCGGCGCGAGCCTCGGCCTCTGGCAGATCAACGACATCCACGGCCTCTCGCGCGCGCTGCGCCTGGACCCCGCGTAGGCCGCCGCCTGGATGCTGGCCAACGAGTACCGGCCGGCCTACGCGCGGGTGGTCCGCAACTATGCGGCCTGGAGCGCCGAGGATCAAGCGGTGCTCACCTACCTGGCCAGCGAGCGGCCGTTTGGGTGGCAGGGCTGGGACGCGCCCGGCCTCGACTCGGCCGCCGCCGCACGGTTCCGCGCGGCATATCGCCGGCTGGCGAGTACCGCCAAGGAGGTAGCCCCGATGGACGATCGCCGCGCGGCCCTCCTGGCCCACTGTGCCGACTTCGTGGGGCTGCCGTACCGGCTGGATCCGCCGCCCGACGGCGTGACGAGCCTCGACTGCTCGCTCTACGTGCTCCAGGTCTTCGCCGCGGCCGGCCTGCCGTTCCCCGCGGGAGTCCGCACGGCCGAGCAGATCCGTGCGGTCTGCGATCCGGTGGCCTGGGACGCCGTGCAGCCCGGCGACCTGCTGTTCTTCGAGCACACCTACGAGCCGAGCGAGGCGTCGGCCGTGGGCGATGGCCACGTCGCCACGCACGTCGGGATCTCGCTCGGCGGGGGCACCAAGCGCATGTGGGATTGCCATGCGCGCGCGGGTAGCGCCGTCGGCCAGACCGACATCAGCACCGATTACTGGCAGGCGAAGCTCCTGGAGGCGCGCCGGCCGCGGCAGCTTGGTACTTCGGCGCTATCTCATAGCCCCGAAACGCCAGCGGGCGCGGACCTCGCCGCCCAGCTCGCCGCCGAGCGCGAGTGGGGGAGCGCGCTGCAGACGGAGATCGCCCGCTGGGCCGACCAGCTCGAGGGGGCCTGGTGGTCCGGCGACCTTGAGGCCTTCACGGCGGTCCTCAGCACCATGCGCCGCAACGCCAGTTAACGGCCCGCGCGCCGAGAGGCCCTGGCCGTCGCGGGACTGCTCTCCCCCGCGGCGGCCGGGGCCGCGCGCCCTCATGGAGACTCTCATGCAACGCTCCCCTGACTACGAGCTGGCGCTGCTGTGGATGCGCTTCGGCATCACGCTCGCCGTCGTGGCGCTCGCCGGCGCCGCGCTGTGGGCAGGCAAGCTCGACGCCGCCGCGGCGGTCGGCCTCATCGGCGGCCTCGTCGGCGCCTGGCTGCCGGGCGTCCAGCCGCGGCGCGCGGATCCCACCGCGCCGACGGCCAGCGTCCAGATGACGCCGTGGGCCGCGGCCCGCCAGGATCCTCGCCCCGGAGGTCCCCCCAGTGCCCCCAGCCAGTAGCCACGGCGCCCACCTCGTCGCGCGCGTCCTGCGCGAGGCGGTGAACTACCCGGCGCATGCGCCCCGCACCGCGACGGCGGCGTATCGCCGCGCGCACCACCAGCTCGTCGTCGCGCGCGATCTCCCCTGCCTCGTCTGCGGCGTGCGCCAGAGCACGCTCCACGATCCCGCCGCGAACCCGCACGGCGCGACGGCGATGGAGACGCGCCATCACGTCGTCGAGTGGGCACTCACCAACGCGATCGACCTGGCCAAGTTCAACGCGCGGATTGTCGCCGCTCACCGCGCGCGACGGCCGGACGACCCGAAGTACGCGCGCGACTTTACCCAGGCCGAGATGGAGGCCTGGATCGACCACGACCCCGACAACCTGTGGGTGCTCTGCGATCGGTGTCACCGCTCGCCCCAGCGTGGCATCCACGCGCTGACGTATCCGATCTGGACCGCCCAGGACCTGGTGCGGGACGGCTACGAGCTGACGAGCAGGTCCGTAGATTCGACCGCCAACTGACCGCCACGCCCGGGGAAATTCCATGCGCCCGGGGCCCCTCGCAGGAGGGCGCCCCGGGCGTTTTTCCGCACCGGGACGCGGGGTGGGCAGTAGGCCGGGCGGCGCCGTAGAATGGGGCGAAGGAGCGGCAGGTGAAGATCGGTCTGGTCTCGCCCTACGACCTGGCCCACCCCGGCGGCGTCACGGAGCACGTGGCGCACCTGGCCGCCGAGTTTCAGCGCGTGGGCCACGAGGTCCAGATCATCGCGCCGTGCTCGGGCGCCGAGCCAGCCCTCGCGGGTGCGCCGCGCATTCACGCCATCGGCCGCGCCGTGCCCGTGCCGGCCAACGGCTCCGTCGCGCGCATCTCCCTGTCTCTGACGCTCGCCCGGTCGGTGAAGCGCATCCTCGCCGACGAGTGCTTCGACGTGCTCCACCTGCACGAGCCACTCATGCCCGCCCTGCCGCTCACCGTGCTGCGCCTCTCCCACACGCTCAACGTGGGCACCTTCCACGCCTTCCGGCAGTCGAACATCTCCGCCTACTTCTACGGCAAGTCCGTCCTGCGCTACTTCGTCCGCCGGCTGCATGGGCGGATCGCCGTCTCGTCCTGCGCGCGCGATTTCGTCGCCGAGTACTTCCCCGGCGCCTATCGCATCATCCCGAACGGAATCGACCTCGCCCGCTTCGGGGCGCCGCAAGAGCCGTTCGCGCGCTACCGCGACGGCAAGCTGAACGTGCTGTTCGTGGGACGGCTGGAGAAGCGGAAGGGCCTCGGCCACCTGCTGCGCGCCTGGCGCTACGTGCGCCGCGAGATGCCGGCGGCGCGGCTGATCGTCGTCGGCGAGGGGCGCGCGCTCGAGGGCTACCAGCGCTTCGCCGAGACGTACGGCATGTTCGAGGTCGTGTTCACGGGCTACGTCACGCCGGAGGAGCTGCTGCGCTACTATCACACCTGCGACGTGTTCTGCGCCCCGTCGACCGGGCAGGAGAGCTTCGGCATCGTGCTGCTCGAAGCGATGGCCGCCGGCAAGCCGGTCGTCGCCAGCGCCATCCCCGGCTACCAGGAGGTCGTGCGCCAGGGCCAGGAGGCGCTCCTCGTCGAGCCGCGCGACGAGGTCGCCCTGGCGCTCAGCCTCGTGCACATCCTCGCCGACGCGGAGCTACGGCGCCGCCTGGGCGAGGCCGGCCGCCGCCGCGCCGCCCTGTTCTCCTGGGACCGCATCGCCCGCAGCGTGCTCGCCTACTACGACGAGGTACGCGAGGAGCAGGCGGGGCTGGCGGCCACTCGCGGGCCCCGCCTGCAGCGCATGCGCCGCGCGGGCGCCTGGGTCGCCCGCCGCCTGGCGCCGTAGCCGGTGGCTACTCCGCACGACGCGGCCGGCCGGCCGCCGGGCTTCCAGGCGCGCGCCCGGGCGGCGGTGCTGCCGCTCGCGCGAGGGCTGGTGCGGCTGGGCGTGACGGCGAACAGCCTGACCATCGCCGGCGCGATCCTGAACGCTGGCGTGGCGGCGGCGATCGCCGCCGGCTGGTTCCCCGCCAGCGGCCTGCTCCTGCTCGCCGCCAACTCGCTGGACATGCTCGACGGCGCCGTGGCCCGCACGAGCGGCCGGGCCAGCCCCTTCGGCGCCTTCCTCGACTCCACGCTCGACCGCTACGCCGAGATCGTCGTCTTCGTCGGCCTGGTCGGCTGGTTCGCCAGTCAGGGCAACTGGCACGGCGAGGTGCTAACCGTGCTCGCGCTCGCGGGCTCGCTGATGGTCAGCTACACGCGCGCCCGGGCCGAGGGCCTGGGCCTCCACGGCGAGGTCGGCCTGCTGCCCCGCCCGGCGCGCCTGATTGCGCTCGCCATCGCGCTGATGCTGGCTGCCGTGCCCCCGCTCGGCTGGACGCTGGAAGCCGTCGTCGCGCTCCTCGCCGTCCTCACGAACCTGACCGCCTTCCAGCGTGGCCTGCACGTCTACCAGCAGACGCACCCTCACTAGAGCGTCTTCTCCGACGATTGAGCCGAGCAGGGACGCTCTATGGATGCAACACTTTGTGGAGCCGCTGTCAACCGCGGTGGCGACCGGTCCGGCGGCGAGGGCGGCAGGTGCTAGGGTTCCTGGTAGCGGCGAGTGAGGCCGCCTTGCGAGGCGGCTCGCCGCGGTTCTTGATCCCGGCACCACAGGTGGGCTGCACGGTTACCTCCTGATCAGCGGAGCACGATAAGGAGCACGGATCAAGTGAGCGAGGTTTCGAAGGCACGGGTTGATCAGATCCCGGTGACCTGGGTTAGATCCACCGAGCGGTCAGCGGCCCGGCTGGCGCTGTGGCTCCCCCCACTGAGCAGGACAAAGGAGGATGTCCTTCCCTTCCTGCAGGACTTGGCTGGTGCAGGCTTCGTCGCGGTGAGTCTTGACCCATGGCAGCACGGCGAGCGTGGCGCCGAGTCAGGGGAGCAGATCTTGGAACGCGTCTTCGGGAACTTCCGGCGGTACATGTGGCCAATCCTCGGACAGACCGCGCTCGACTCGCTGCGGGTCATTGACTGGGCGATGGCTAACCTGCGTGCTGGAGAGGTGGTCGCCGGTGGCGTGTCTATGGGTGGGGATGTCGCCGTGGCGCTTGCCGGCATGGACAAGCGCGTCGTGCGAGTCGCGTCCATCGTCGCTACGCCGGACTGGACCCGTCCGGGGATGCACGACATCACGGACCCCTCCCGCGTTCTGCCACAAGGCCAAGCGGACGCCTATGCTCAGTGGTTCTATGACCACCTGGATCCATTCACACACGTGCATGCCTACACGCACGGCCCAGCCATCCTGTTCGAATGCGGCGCCGAGGACACTCATGTGCCTCCCGACGGGGCATTCCGTTTCCAAGCCGCCCTACGCAACGCATATCCGCACTTAGCGGGGCGGGTCCGTGTGACCGTGCACCCCGGCCTGGGGCACATCGATGCGGCGAAAAACCCGACCTTGCCACAGAACTGCATGGCCTGGTTCCTGCAAGCGCCAGCTTCGCCCCAGCCGAGTCGGGATGCCTCCTGATCCGATGGCCGCTGCCGGGGCTAAATTAGTCGGGTTTGTGGCTGCCGAGACAAACCGCGGCCCGGATCGCCTTCCAACGCCGGCCGGAGGTGCTCCGTAGGTTGGAAGCCGCGGCCGCCACACAAAGCGACGCTTGCAGTAGTTCTCGCCGCGGGGTGAGGGCGCGACCCCGCGAACGGCTATACTTCCGCGACGCATTGCGCAGCAGGAGGGCAGTATGGCAACCGACGAGCGACTCCAGGGACGCGTCGCGCTGGTAACGGGCGGCGGCAAGGGCATCGGCGCCCACTACGCGCGCGGACTGGCGCAGGCCGGCGCGCGCGTGGCTGCCGCGGATATCGACGCGGCGGCCGCCGAGGAGACCGCGCGCCGGCTGAGCGCGGAGGGCGCCGAGGTGATCGGCCTGCGGGTGGACACGTCCGACGCCGACAGCGTCCAGCAAGCGGTCGGCGCAGTCGTGGAGCGCTTCGGGCGATTGGACATTCTGGTGAACAACGCGGCGCTCTACGCCGCGCTCATGCCCAAGCGGCCGTTCTACGAGCTAGAGCCCGCCGACTGGGACCGCGTGCTCGCCGTGAACGTGAAGGGGCTCTTCCTCTGCGCCCGCGCCGCCTTCCCGCACCTGCGCGACTCGGGCCACGGGCGCATCATCAACATCTCATCGGGCACCGTGTTCAGCGGCAGCCCCGGCTTCCTGCACTACGTCACGTCCAAGGGCGCGGTCGTCGCCTTCACCCGCGCGCTCGCCCGCGAAGTCGGCGAGTACGGCATCACCTGCAACGCCATCGCGCCCGGCCTCACCGCCAGCGAGACGGCCGTCGCGGCCTACCCGGAGGGCGCCTTCGAGGCGCGCGCCAAGGACCGGGCCATCGCTCGCGTGCAGGTGCCCCAGGACCTCGTGGGCGCGGTCGTCTTCCTGGCGAGCGACGCCGCCGCCTTCATCACCGGCCAGACCCTCGTCGTCGACGGCGGCAACGCCATGCACTAAAGAAGACCCCTCCCCGGCCCCCCAATGCTGGAGGGAGCACAAGGGAGGTCAGGGGGCACCCCCCAAACCCGCGTGGTCGCGCGCGAGCTAGGCCAGGAGTAAGCGTTCAGCCGCGCTCGCGGGGCATGGCGATGGTGCACAGAGCAGCGTTGAGGTCTGCGCGCACGGATGCTGTCCTCTCCTTGGCCTGCGCCCCGGCGGGAGCCTCCGTGCTCGGCCACCCCATCGCGGCGCGCGACGGACCAAGGTGAGCGGGCGAAGCGCCCCGCAGGTGCAACCTTACACTCGATGCGGGTTTGACTTCACACACAGAAATCCTGCGAAATTAAACCATTGGAAGAATGTCTCGACGGCTCCAAATCCATTGCGTGTGAACAGTTGGAGATTTTCATCGATACGGTATGGGATCAGGACATTCTCCAGGGCCTCCCGCTTGCGAACGATTTCGATTTCCGAATATCCCTGGCGGGCTTTATATGCCTAGTACAACTGCACGAAAAGCCGATTCAAGTCGCCGCTACCAGTGAGCACCTTCTCCGTCACGATAAGCACGCCGCCGTCGACGAGGCCGTCCCAAATCCACCGAATCACCGCATCTCTCTGCATCGGTCGGATGAATTGGAGTGTCCAGCACATCGTCACGACGCTTGCATTGTTGAGGGGCAGGTCGATGAGCCTGCCATTGAGGTCGCCTAGGCGCAGATCGACGCGGTCCGAATAACAATGCTCGCCCACCTTCCGGCGGGCCTGATCGAGCATCGGCAGCGAGTTATCATAGCCGACGAGACGGGCCGTGTCCGGGAGAGTTTCGCACAACCGGATCAAGGTCGTGGCCGTCGAGCATCCCAAGTCATAGATTTCGGTGCCTGGAGTCCAGAAGTTCGTCGCCAGGTTCGCAATCATCGCCTGCTGCTCGGCGTAGAGCGGGACGCTTCGGTTGAGCATGTCGTCAAAGACTCGGGCCACGTCCTCGTCGAACTCGAAGTCTCCAGCTCTCTGCGTCGCGGTAGCGAAAATTGTGTCTGTCCGCGGCTCACTCATTCCGGGTCCTCCTATCGGCAGGGTGTCAACGTCTATGGCCCGCGGTGACGCAAGAGGAAGCCGCGGCTCCCGCCCTGCTCCCGGCTGCCCCGCACTGGCCACCTTTCGGCGAACACAAACTCACGCACCAGCTCCAGACCGGCGCTTGCCACATAGTCCAAGAACTCTTCTCGATTGATTAGCCAGCTCAAGTATTCCGTGAAGTAGCCGAATTGATGCGGGCGCTGAATCGCGACAAAGGATGGCTCGTGAAGCACGGTCTGTAGCCTGGCCACGTAGAGGAAGCCGCTGGTAACGGCGGCCAGCCGCCGCAACACGGCCTGCCAGTTACGGCAGTAGTGGAGTGAGCTACTGCTTATGACCAAGTCGTACTGTCTTCCGAGGGCCCCCTCCACATCCTCGTGAAACTGCACTTCGGGCAGGAGCTTCCGCCCAGCCGTACACAGGGCAGGCACGTCATAGCAATGATATTCAAGCGCCACGTCGGGCAGAAGTGCTCTGCTGTAGAGGTAGTAATGGCCCAGGCCCCCGCCCCAGTCCAGAATAGCCAGCCAGTCACGAGTTCGGCTGGCCCGCGCAAGCACGTATCCGTAGGACATCACGGTGTTATGGTCGCCCCAGTCTTCCCGGGACCTGTTGGTTGGGAAATGCGACACACCGAGCGGGCCAGGCCCCTGCACATTACGATATAGGATGGGCCAGTGCCGGACCTGCACATCCGCGACCGACTGATCATTCCACCCCTTGATGCCCGGATCGTCGACCCACTCACCGGGTTGCCGCTCCCATTCGGACAGGAGGTATCGCGCTCCATCTGCGATGACGGGCGGTGTGATAGGCAGGGCTTTGATGAAGACACGCCGAGCGAGTCGATCTGCGACACCATGACGCAGGAAGACGCGGAGTGCTCGCTCGACGCCGCTCCCTACATGGCTCTTCAAGGGACTGCTCCCCGCGTAACCGCTCAACCCCGCCGCGGTGCTGTGAGCACAGACTGCGGCAGGCTGCCCCACGCCGCGGCCTCGCCGGCAGCCACCAAGAAGACCAGGAGCGGCCGCCCCTGCTGCCGGCACGACGCGATCAAGGGCAGCAGCCGCTCCGCAACGCGTCTGCCCGCTACGGTGTCCAACCCGAAACCGCCCTTGCGCCACAGCACTAGCGCCCGGTACGTCCCGCGGCGTTCGGGTGGGCCACTGCGCTTGCGTCCAGAGGGCGCCTTCGGGCGCACTGGAGTCTGGGGCGGATCTGATGACAGGGGACGCGAGGCGTTGACCGAGGGCTGGCCAAGCCGGGCCGCCAGCTCCCAGATGCGCTCCAGCAGGGCGAGGATCAGCGCCTGGGCGGCGACCGGAGTCGCGGTCCAGATCTCCGGCGGTAGGGGCAGGTCGGTCTGCTCCATGACCCGGGGTATACGGACTCGCCGCCCGCCGCGCAAGCCTAGGGACCCAGGCGGCCCTGAACACTTACGGCCACGACAGGTAGGTCGGGGACGCCAGGGGGCACGGGCAGCGGCCGAGTGTCGGTCTTCGGCTGCCACTGCTTGCCCGGCACGCCGCGCTGGACCGCGTCCATCTCGCGGCGGAAGAGGCTGCGCATCAGGATGATGCCCGCGTCGGTCTTGCCCAGCCGCTCCTGCGAGCGATCGGCGATGCGGGCCTGGCCGAGCTGCGCCACGTAGTCCTGCGCCGACACCGGGTCGGCGGCGAAGCTCGGATCGTCGGCCAGCCGCGGGTTGGCGAACAGCGCCTCGTGCTGGTCGGCGGGGTTGTAGTAGCGGTGGGGCGGCAGCCGCTCCTCGAACTCGCGCGCCTGCTCGCCCACCAGCGGCGCCGAGCGCGAGCTGAACAGCACCGAGGTCTCGTCGTCCACCGGCACGTACCAGTTGATCAGGTCCGACCAGGGCAGCCGGTCCGCCACACGCGTCAGGACCGGCGTGCGGATGTGGATGATGTTCGGGAAGTGCAGCTCGTTGATGCGGATGTTGTCGGCCGAGCGAATGGCCTTCAGCTCCATGCCCCACTCGGTCTCGCGGTGCTCGAAGCGCGGCGGTGCGGCCGTCACCATGCCGCCGAACTCGGAGCCGCTGTGGACGAACGCCAGGTGGGCGCTGTCCAGCGCGTTTTCCAGCCGCTGGAACCAGTTGCACGGCCAGACCTTCTGCTCCGTCCACTTCACGCCGAAGTCGCGGTCCAGCTCCGCAAAGTGGGGCAGCGGCGGCGGCTCGCCCTCGCCCAGGTAGGCGAAGATCACCCCCGCATAGATCTGCGCCGGATAGCTCTTGATCTTGACCTTCGGTGGAAAACTCGGATCCTCGGCCGGCATCTCGACGCACTGGCCGGAGCCGTCGTACTTCCAGCCGTGGTAGAAGCAGCGGATGCAGTCCCCCTCCACCCAGCCAGTGGATAGCTGCGTCCCCCGGTGCGCACAGCGGAAGGCCACGACGTGCGGCGTGCCCGTTTCGCCGAGGTAGACCGTCAGGTCTTCGTTCAGGATGCGCACGGGCCGCGCGCTACCGAGCGCGAACTTGTCGGTCACCGCCACCGGCTGCCAGAACCGGCGCAGCACGGCGCCCATCAGCGTGCCGGGGCCCGCGTGGACGTAGTCGGTCGTATCGGCCATGCCTTCCCCTCCTCGCGTGGTGACCGGGGGCCCGCGCGGCGAGGCCCGGCGCCGTCGCCCGGCCGGGCGCTACCGGGATCATACCAGCGCCCCGGCGGACCGTCCAGCGCCGGCGCGGCGCGAGCGCGGCCTACGGCGTGGGTAGCCCTAGCTCCGCGGCCACGCGGCGCGCGATCGTGAAGTCGGCGAGCTGTGCGGGATTGGCGTCGGCCGGCACGCCGGCCGTCGCGTTCAGCAGCTCCACGTAGGCCGCCATCTGCGCGTCCGTCGGCACGCCGCTCGGGCTGTAGGTGTCGGCCACCAGCTCGTACGCCCGCGCGGCATCCTCGGGCGACAGGTCCATGATCTCGCCGATCTTCTCCACCACCAGGTCGCGCTGGCTCGTGATGACTGGCAGCGCGCGCGCCGCCGCCCGCAGCGTTCGCGTCACGCGATCCGGGTGCTCGCGCAGCAGGTTCTCGCTGGTGCCGAAGCCCGCCTGCGGCACCTCCAGGATCGTGCTCAAGCGAAAGAGCGTCGGGAAGCCGTGGTGCTCGGCCACGAGGTTCGCCGGGATGCCCGACACGCTAGCGTCGGCGGCGCCCCCCTCCAGCGCCGCCAGCCGCTCGGCCTCGTTGCCAACGGCGATGATCGCCACGTCCGGCAGCGCGAAGTGCTCGACCAGCTTGCGCGCCTCGAAGGCCGGCAGCGTGGCGAAGCTCTCGACGGCGATGCGCTTGCCCGCGAGCTGCTCCACGCTGGTGATGTCCGGCCGCGCGACGATCACGTGCTGCAGGCGGATCGAGTGGAACTGGACGATGCGCGTGGCGCCGCCTTGGCCGGCGCTCGCGCCCACCGACGACAGCAGCGTCGTGAAGTCCAGGTCGCCCTGGAGCAGCGCCGGGATGACCGCCGTGCCCCGCACGCCGGGGAATTCCGGCGCCAGCCCCTCCTCCTGGTAGTACCCCAGCTTGTCGGCCAGCGTGGCCGGCAGGTAGCTGAGCGACGGCGAGGCGTTGCCGATCGCCACGTGCTCCAGCGGCGCGGGCGACGCCGTGGCCGGGGCGCCCGTCCCGCCACCTCCCGTCTGCGCCGGCGTGCCGGCCGCCGGCGGCGCGGCAGGGTTGGCCGAAGGCGCCGGCGCCGCGGGCGCGCTGCACGCGGCCAGGATCAGCGCCAGCGCCAGCGCTCGGACGTTCACACCAGCCATGCACATCTCCATCGCGGCGGCTACGCGGCTGGCTGCCAGTCGCGCAGCCGGCCGCTCCGCACAAACTCCACGTATTCCGCGAGCCCGTCGAGCAGCGAGTGACGAGCCACGTAGCCAAGCTGCTCCTGGGCGTGCGCGTCGGCCGTGATGGGCGCGCCCTCCTCCGTTGCCGCGGGCACGGCGATGCGCGCGCCCGGGATGAGCTGCCGCAGCGCCGCGGCCAGATCGGCCAGCGTGCCCGTGCTGTGGCCCTGCACGTTGAACACCCAGTCCGTCAGGCCCCCCGCTAGCGTCGCCCGCACGGCGCCGTCGGCCGCGTCGCGCGCGTACAGCAGCCCGTTGAGCGCCTGCCGTGCGGTGGGGATCCAGTCCAGCCGCGCCGCCTCCCCGCGCAGCGGGCCTTCGACCAGCGTGCGGAGCGCGACCGCGATGCCGCCCGACGCCGCGCTGCCCGGCCCGTACACCAGGCCGCAGAAGCGCGCGATCACCAGGTCCAGCCCGTGGATCTGCCGGTAGTCGGCAAGCAGCAGCTCGGCGGCGATCTTGGTGTGCGTGTACACGTCCGGCTCCAGGTCGTAGCGGCCGGCGTCGGCCTGCCGCGCGTAGCGGGCGCTGTCCGGCCGCACCTTGCCCGTGCTGCAGAACACCGCGCGCTCCAGCCCCAGCGCGCGTACGCCCTCGAACACGTTCAGGGTGCCCAAGATGTTGGTCTGCGTGGCCGCGTAGGGGTGGGCCGCCGCGCCGAGCGTCAGCACGCTCGCCATGTGCAGCACGCGGCGCACGTCGTGCTCGCGCACGGCGCCCAGCAGGTCGGGCAGGTTCAGCACGTCGCCGCGCACGAACGGCACCCGCTCGCGCACGTCGGCCAGCAGCTCGAAATTCGGGCTCAGGTCGTAGATGACCGGCTCGTGGCCAAGCGCCAGAAGCTGCCGCACCGCGAACGCGCCGACCAGCCCACAGCCGCCCGTCACCAGCACTCGCATGACGTGTTGCTCCCCCTCTCGCCCGGCGTTCGCGGCCCTCGCGTCTATACTACGCGCTCACGGCGTAATTCCGCGCGTAGTACCATAAGAGTGCGCTTATATGATGAACGGCGGGACGGCGTGGCCGGGCACGCATCCTGCCGTATGCAGACAATCCCAACCCATAAGACTGGGGGTGGGGTAGAGTGGTCCTGGCTGGGCGTAGGGATGCCCAGCCGGGCGGAAAGGGAACGTCATGCAGGCGCAGGCCGCGACCGGGCCCAATCGCTGGGTGATCGTCATCGCCGCGATCTTCATGCAGCTTGCCTTGGGTGCAGTGTATGCCTGGGCGTGTTCGTCCGGCCGCTCCGCGACCTGAACCCCGATTGGAACGTCACGGACGTCACGCTCACCTTCACCCTGGCCATCTTCTTCCTCGGCATCGGCTCCACGATCGGCGGCTTCTGGATGGACCGCGCCGGCCCGCGGCTCGTGGCGACGGCCGCCGGCATCTGCTACAGCGTCGGCGTCTTCCTGTCCGGCTTCGCCGACCACAACCTCTACTTCCTGTGGTTCGCCTACGGTGTGCTCGGGGGCCTCGGCATGGGCCTGGGCTACATCGTGCCCGTGGCCACGCTCGTCAAGTGGTTCCCCGACCGGCGCGGCCTGGTCACCGGTCTGGCCGTCGCCGGCTTCGGCGCGGGCGCGCTGATTACGGCGCCCGTGGCGACGGCGCTGATCGAGGCGCCCGGCGTCGGGGTCGGCAGGACGTTCATGATCCTCGGCGTCGTCTACTTCTTCTTCGTGGTCATCGCCGCCCAGTTCTACCGCAACCCCCCGGCCGGCTACGCGCCAGCGGGCTCGCAGCCGTCGGCGCTGGAAGCCAGTCAGCGCTCGGCCCACGACTACACCCTCGGCGAGGCGCTGCGTACCTGGCAGTGGTACGCGCTCTGGGCAATCCTGTTCCTCAACGTCTCGGCGGGCATCATGCTCATCTCTCAGGCGGCGCCGATGGCCGAGAACATCACCGGCGTATCGGCAATCGTGGCGGCTAGCCTGGTCAGTCTCATCTCGATCTTCAACGGCGCGGGGCGGGTGTTCTGGGCCTGGTTGTCCGACATCATCACCCGCCGCTACGTGTTTCTCGTCATGTTCCTGCTCCAGTTCGTGCTCTTCCTGCTGATGACCCAGGCCCGGAGCTTCGCGGTCTTCTCGATCCTGGCCGTCATCGTCGCCCTCTGCTACGGCGGCGGCTTCGGCACCATGCCGTCCTTCGCCGCCGACTATTTCGGCCCCAAGTACTCGGCGTTCGTATACGGCACGATGTTAACCGCCTGGGGCACCGGCGGCATCCTCGGCCCGATCCTGATCGCGCGGGTGAAAGACCTGACGGGCGGCTACACCCAGGCGATGGTCATCATCGCTATCATCATGCTGGTGAGCGCGATCCTACCGTTCATCGTGCGCCCGCCGGCCCCGCAGCCGAGCGTGGCGCGAGCGCCGGCCAACCAGCCCGCCCGCTAAGCATTCGGAACAGGCGGTCTTGCAGGGCGGGCTTCGCCCGCGCTGCAAGACCACTCTGGCCACCGGCTCGGGCCGCGGCGCCCGGCGGCCGGGGCCGGCACGGCTCTTGCGGGAGGCGACCGCTCGCGGCGAGCAGGCCTCATCGCGACGTGGCGGGCGGCGCGGGACCGCGCCGCCGATGGAGATGGCTACCGTGGTCACGATGCACGACCGGATCTCGCTCCTCACTCGCTTGGGCCGCCACGTGGGCATCATGCCCGAGCGTCCGTACAGCCAGGAGACCCGCGAGCTGCGCCCGCGCATCGACGGCGCGGAGCAAACGATCAGCGTCTGCCCCTACTGCGCGGTCGGCTGCTCCCAGATCGTCTACCACAAAGACGGCCAACTGCTGGACATCGAGGGGAACCCCGACAGTCCGATCAACGCCGGCACGCTCTGCCCCAAAGGCGCCGCCACCTACCAGCTCTCCGTCAACCCGCTGCGCCTGACGAAGGTGAAGTACCGCGCCCCCTACTCCGATCACTGGGAGGAGCGCCCGCTCGACTGGGCGATGGAGCGCATCGCCCAGCTCGTGAAGGAGATGCGCGACCGCACCTTCGAGGAGCGGGACGCGGAGGGGCGCACGGTCAACCGCACCCTGGCCATCGCCCACCTGGGCGGCGCCACCCTCGACAACGAGGAGAACTACCTTATCAAGAAGCTGTTCGGCGGCCTGGGGATGGTCTGGATCGAGAACCAGGCCCGCATCTGACACAGCTCGACCGTGCCCGGTCTGGGCGCGCGACTCGGCCGCGGCGGCGCCACGACCTTCGAGCAAGACATCCAGCACAGCGATTGCATCGTGGTCATGGGCTCGAACATGGCCGAGAACCATCCCATCGCCTTCCGCTTCGCGCTCATGGCGCGCGAGCGCGGCGCGCGGCTCATCCACGTCGACCCACGCTTCAGCCGCACCTCGGCGCTCGCCGATACGCACGTGCGCATTCGCTCCGGCACCGACATCGCCTTCCTTGGCGGGCTGATCAACTACGTCCTCCAGAACGACCTGTACTTCAAAGAATACGTCCAGACGTACACGAACGCTTCGACGCTGATCGATCCGCGCTTCCAGGACACCGAGGACCTGGACGGCCTGTTCTCCGGCTACGATCCCGACAAGCGACAGTACGACATCGAGACGTGGCAGTACCTTCAGCCCGAGGGCGGGAGCGAGAGCCAGGGGCCGGAGAGCCGGGAAGGCCGCGGGGAAAGCGCGGGACAGGCTCGCGCCCCCGGCTCCCCCGAGGCCGACAAGCGACAGTACGACGCCAGCGCGTCGCGGCTCAGCGGCGAGCAGACCGAGGCGGAGCAGCGGGCCGAGCCGCCGGGCCAGGAGCGCGGCGGGAGCCCCGAGCAAGCCCAAAACAAGGCCACCCACGCGAATGACGCTACCGACGTGGGCCAGGCGCAGCGCGGCGCCGGCTTCGCCAAGGAGCCGTGGCCGCCCGCGCGCGACGAGACGCTGCAAGACCCGCGCTGCGTCTTCCAGATCACCAAGCGCCACTTCAGCCGCTACACGCCCGAGATGGTCAGCGAGATCTGCGGCTGCTCGACGGACGACTTCCTGGCGGTCGCCAAGGCCATCACCGAGAACTCCGGCCCTGAGCGGACGACGGCCTTCTGCTACGCGATGGGCTGGACTCAGCACACCGTCGGCGTGCAGATGATCGGCACGGCCGCGCTGCTCCAGCTCCTGCTCGGCAACATCGGCCGGCCCGGCGGCGGCATCCTCGCCCTGCGCGGCCACGCCACGATCCAGGGCAGCACCGACATCCCCACGCTGTACAACTTGCTGCCCGGCTACCTGCCCCAGCCCTCTACTCAGCAGGGCCACGATACGCTGGCCGACTACCTGCGCGTCCAGACGCCGCGCACCGGCTGGTGGCACAACACGCCAAAGTACATGATCAGCCTGCTCAAAGCCTGGTACGGCGACGCCGCCACCGCCGCCATCGACTACGGCTACGAGTACATCCCGAAGATCAGCGGCGACTACTCCATCATGCCGATGGTCCAGGCGTTCAAAGACGGCACCATCAAGGGCCTGTTCTGCCTGGGCCAGAACCCCGCCGTCGGCACCCAGGACTCGCACCTCGTGCGGATGGGCCTGGCGAACCTCGACTGGATGGTCTTCCGCGACGCCTTCGAGGTCGAGACGGCGGCCTTCTGGTACAACTCGCCCGAGGTCGAGCGGGGGCAGCTCGACCCGAAGCAGATCAAGACCGAGATCTTCATGCTGCCCGCGGCGGTCGCCGCGGAGAAGAACGGCACCTTCACCAACACCATGCGCCTCGTGCAGTGGCACGACAAGGCCGTCGAGCCGCCGGGCGACGCGCGCTCGGAGGCGTGGTTCCTCTATCACCTCGGCCGCCGCCTCAAGGCGCTCTACCGCGACAGCACGGCGCCCCGCGACCGCGGCTTCCAGGCCCTCACCTGGGACTACCCGACCGAGGGCGCCTACCAGGACCCGGTGATCGACGAGGTGGTGAAGGAGATCAACGGCTGGACCGTCGCCGACCGCAAGCTGGTCGCCGGGTTCGCCGACCTCAAGGACGACGGCTCGACCGCTTGCGGCTGCTGGATCTACAGCGGCATCCATCCGCGCGACGACTGGAACCGCGCCCGCGACCGCCAGGGCGACAACTGGGTCAGCCTGGGCTGGGGGTTCGCCTGGCCCGCCAACCGCCGCATCCTCTACAACCGCGCCTCGGCTCGGCCTGACGGCCAGCCGTGGTCCGACCGCAAGCGCTACGTCTGGTGGGACGCCGCGAAGGGCGAGTGGACGGGCCACGACGTGCCCGACTTCCCGCTCAAGAAGGCGCCCGATACGCCCCTCAAGCCCGATGGCACCGGCATCGACGCCCACGCGGGCACCGACCCGTTCATCATGATGGTCGACGGCCGCGGCTGGCTGTTCGTGCCCACCGGCCTGCGCGACGGCCCGCTGCCGACGCACTACGAGCCGCGCGAGGCGCCCGTCGACAACTCGCTCTACGGCCAGCAGATCAATCCCGTGGCCAAGCTCTGGCCGCGGCCCGACAACCGCTACATCGACCACGGCGACCAGGCCTACCCCTACGCCATCACCACTTACCGCCTGACCGAGCACCACACCGCCGGCGGCATGTCCCGCTTCCTGCCCTGGCTCGCCGAGCTGCAGCCGCACGGCTTCGTGGAGATCAGCGTCGAGCTGGCGCAAGAGCTGGGAATCGCCAACGGCGACTGGGTGGTCGTCACCACACCGCGCTACGATGCCGAGGCCCGCGCCCTGGTCACCGACCGGCTCAAACCGATGCGCGTGCGCCGCCGGCTCGTCCACCAGATCGGCATGCCCTGGCACTTCGGCTATCAGGGGCTCGCCACGGGCGGCATCGCCAACAACCTGACGGCGCTCGTGGGCGACCCGAACGTCAGCATCCACGAGAGCAAGGCGTTCATGTGCAACCTACGGAAGGGACGGGTGTCGCGGTGAGTGTCGATACGCCACGCGCCGTAGGCTTCTTCACCGACACGACCCTCTGCATCGGCTGCAAGGCGTGCGAGGTGGCCTGCAAGCAGTGGAACCAGTTGCCGTCCGACGGCTACGAGTTCACCGCGACCAGCTACGACAACACGCAGCTCCTGTCTGGCACCACCTGGCGCCACGTCGCCTTCATCGAGTCGCCCGGGGCCGGGGCGCCCGGCACGCAGATGAACTGGCTGATGATGAGCGACGTGTGCAAGCACTGCTCGAACGCGGGCTGCCTGCAGGCGTGCCCGACCGGGGCGATCGTGCGGACCGAGTTCGATACCGTCTACATCCAGGACGACGTGTGCAACGGCTGCGGCTACTGCGTGCCGTCCTGTCCCTACGGGGTCATCACGCTGAGCCCCGTCGACCACCAGGCACACAAGTGTACCTTCTGCTACGACCGGCAGAAGGCGGGGCTGGAGCCGGCCTGCGCCAAGGCCTGCCCCACCGACTCGATCCAGTTTGGCGACCTGGCAGAGCTGCGCGAGCGGGCGCGGCGACGCCTGGGCGAGCTGCACGACCGCGGCGTGAGCGCGGCCCGGCTCTACGGCATCGACGAGGGGGCGGCGAAGGACACGCGGGGGGAGGGAACCCTCGGCTCGATCTTCCTCCTGCTCGACGAGCCCGAGCGCTACAACCTGCCGGCCAGCGCCGAGCTGCCGCAAAACACGGTCTTCCCTAGCTCGGCGCTGACGGCCTTCACTGGCCTCTTACTCGGCATCGGCGCCGCGCTCGTGTTCCGCGGCCGGGGGTAGGGCCGCCCGCCGCACCACCCGGACGGCCCCGCGTGACCGCATCAGCGCACAGCGATTCGGCGGGCGCTGAGCTAGGAGGTAGCTCGGTCGGGTCTGCTAATACCGGCCGATCGAGACGAGTGCGACGTAGGGCAGGGCTTGTCCCCTGCCGCCCGGCCGGGGCAGCTAAGCGCCCGTTTTCACGCCCCGGCAGAGGTAAGGCGGGGACTCGTCCTCCGCCGCCCCGCCCGCGTCGCCCGGCTCACGTGTCCTGGCCACCACTTTAGTACACGCGGCAGGAAGGGCCATGCAGACCAAACAACACCCCCGCAGCACCGAGATCACCGCGTACGGGCCCGGCTACTATGACCTGCCCGTCCTCAAGCGGCCGCACTGGAAGTGGGAGATCGCGCTCTACTTCTGGGCGGGCGGCGTCGCCGCCGGCGCCTACCTGATCGCCGCCATCGCCGACATTTTCGGCGACGAGTGCGACCGGCCGGCCGTCAAGGCCGGCCGCCTCCTGGCGCTGCCGCTGGTGTTGCTGTGCCCGCTCCTGCTCATCAAGGACCTCGGGCGCCCCGAGAAGTTCTACAACATGCTCCGCATCGTCAAAATCAAGTCGCCGATGTCGGCCGGCTCGTGGGGCCTGTTCCTGTTCGGCGGCTTCACGGGGCTCTCCGCCCTGCTAGAGCTGCTGGCCCGCGGCGATGAGCTGCGGGGCGCGCGCCGGCTGCTGGCCCTGGTCGGCGCCCCGTTCGGCCTGTTCATCGGCGGGTACACCGGCGTCCTCCTGTCCGCCACGGCCATTCCGATCTGGGCGAAGAACCGCCTGCTCTGGGGGCCGACCTTCATCGCCTCGGCCTACTCCACCGGCATCTCGGCCATCGTCGCGCTGCTCGCCTTCTCCCCGCGCACCGACCCGCGGACGCTGGAGCGACTCGAGCGCGCGCACGTGCTGGGCCTGACAGCCGAGGCCGGCCTGCTGGCCACCAGCCTCGTGAGGCTCGGGGGCGCGGGCAAGCCGCTTACGCGCGGCAGATGGGCCAGCCTGTTCCTCCCCGGCGCGGTCGGCCTGGGCATCGCGCTCCCCCTGCTGCTCGACTTCCGGTCGCGCCCCGCCGCCCCGAGCCGCGGCAGCAGCTTCTTACGCGCGGCTTGCGTCCTCCTGGGCAGCCTCGTCTTCCGTACCTGCGTCGTCTACGCCGGCAAGGACTCGGCCGACGACGCGCCAGCCTACTTCGCCCTAACCCGACGCAACGGCCGTCACTAGCGCCGTGTTCGCGGGCGTTGAACCCATAAGGTAGCGCGGGGGCTCGTCCCCCGCCGCCCGGCCGGTGTCGCCAGGGTCACGCACTCACACAGACCACCGCTCGGGTCCCGCCGCGCTCTGCCAGCCGGGGGCGGCTATCGGCGGGGATGCACCGGCGCCGGCCGCTGCTGGAACCGCGTACACTAGACAGTACGCGAGCAGCGCCTGAGGAGGTGCGCCGTGCGGTTCGGTATCAACTTCTTCCCGTCGTTCCTGCCCACGCAGAAATCGGGCGCCCAGTACTTCGCGGAGTGCCTGAACCTCGCCGAGCGCGCCGACCAGCTAGGCTTCGCGTCGGTCCGCATCGTCGAGCACCACTTCAAGCCTTACGGCGGCGCCAGCCCCAACCCGATCGTCTTCCTCAGCGCCGCCTCGCAGCGCGCGCCGCGCGTCCGCCTGGTCACCGGCGCCGTGGTGCCGGCCTTCAATCACCCCCTGAAGTACGCCGGCGAGCTAGCGATGCTCGACTGCATCTCGGGCGGCCGCCTCGACGCCGGCTTTGCCCGCGCCTTCCTGCCCGACGAGTTCGAGGCGTTCGGCGTGTCGATGGAGGACAGCCGCGCCCGCTACGAGGAGGGCATCGCCGCCTGCGTGCGCCTGTGGACCGAGGAGAACGTCACCTTCCACGGCCGGTTTCACAGCTTCGAGAACGTGTCCATCCTGCCCCGCCCGGTCCAGCAGCCCCATCCGCCCGTCTGGATCGCCGCCATCGGCACGCCGCAGTCGTTCGAGTGGGCCGGCCGCATGGGCTACAACCTGATGTTCGTGCCCTACGTCAGCGACTTCCAGAATCTCGCCAAGCTCATTCAGCTCTACCGCGATAGCTGGCAAGCCGCCGGCCACCCACCCGGCCAGGAGCGCGTCGCCTTCTCGGCGCACTGCTACGTGGCCGAGACGCGCGCCGAGGCGCTGCGCGGCGTGCGGCCCGGCTGGGAGCAGTACCACCGCATCTTCTACGACCGCCTCAAGCGCTGGGTGGGCCATCCATCGCCGCAGTACAAGGGCTACGACGAGATCGCCGCGCTCGTGGACCAGTTCACCTTCGAGCGCATGATCGACGAGCGCCGCCTGTACGTCGGCACCCCCGACGAGGTGGCCGAGCAGTTCGCTTACACCCGCGAGCTATTCGGCGACGCCGAGCCGAGCGTCCAGGTCAACTTCGGCAACCTCACCGAGGCCGAGGGCCGCCGCACCCTCGAGCTGCTCGCCCAGCACGTCCTCCCCCGCTTCGCCGACCCGCCCGCGGCGGCGCGTGGCTAAGCGCTCCCCTACAGCAGTACCCTCGGGCATTGAGCCAAAAGGGTAGGGCGGGGGCTCGTCCCCCCCCGCCCGGTCGGCGTCACCAAAGTCAATCATCCTGAAAGCCGCTCGAGCATCACGCCGGGTGCTCGCGGAGCCAGGCCGTCAGCTCGCGGATGCCGCGCTGCAGCGTGTAGGCCGGTTGGTAGCCGATCTCGGCGCGCGCCCGGGAGAGGTCGTACGCGGCCTCGAGCCGCGCGCGGGGGTTCGACTCGGCCAGCCCCTGCGGCTCCACCACCTCGGCCTCAGCGCCCGTGAACTCCGCCACCAGCGCCGCCACGTCGTCGGCGCTCGTCAGCTCGCCCGAGCCGATATTGAAAACCGTGTGCGCGGGCGCCGGGGCGAAGCCCGCCGCCACCAGTCCGGCCGCCGCATCGGCCGAGTACACCAGCTCCATCCGCCCCTGCCAGCGCCGCCGCACCCGCGCGTGGCCCGTTTTAAGCGCCGCCGTAAGCGCGTCGTGGATCACCCGCGTCACGCCGCCCCCCGGCGTGAACGCGGGGCCGTACACGGCGGCGAAGCGCACCGACAGGAACTCGAAGCCGAACAGGCTCGCGTAGCCGCGGCCGATCTGCTCGCACGCCAGCTTCGTGGCCGCGTACACCGTCCCGGGCGCCGTCGGATGGTCCTCGGTCATCACGCCGCCGGGCGTCGGCGCCGCGTCGTCGTACACCGTGCCGGAGCTGCACAGCACGACGCGCCGCACCCCCTCCAGCCGCGCGGCTTCGAGCACGTTCGTCGTGCCCACGACGTTCACCTGCACGGTGAAGTAGGGGCGCTCCTGGCCCGCCGGAGTCAGCAGCCCCGCGGTGTGCAGGATACGCTCCGGCCGGTACTGCCGCACCGCCGCCAGCAGCTCGGGCAGCAGCAGCAGGTCGCCCCGCACGATCGTCATCCGCTCCGCGGCCGGCCCGAGCAGCGCCGGGTTCGGCGCCACGTCGAACAGCACCACGTCGTCGCCCCGCGCCAGCACCTGCTCGGCCGCCCGCGCCCCGACCAGCCCGCCGCCCGTAATCAGCGTCGTCATCGCTCGCCCCCCTTCGTCCGCGCGTCCAGTCCCGTGCCCCGCATTATGCACCCGGAAGCCCTCACCCGCCCTCGCTCCGCTCGGGCGACCTCAACGAGAGGGAGAGATGACGGAGGTCGCGGACCGCGCCGCCTCTCCCCCTCGGAGAGAGTCGGGGCGAGAGCGTCCCACTCCCTCTCCCCCTGGGAGAGGGTCGGGGTGAGGGCGCGTCCCCACTCGCTCTGCGACTGAGAGACGGGCGGGGTGAGGGCCACGCCGACCGGCGTATACTAGGCCGATGCACCGGCGGCGGCGCGCGGCGCCGGCCCGCCTGCACCGGGGAGCGGCAGATGCAGCTGGAAAACCGCGTGGCGATCATTACCGGCGGCGGCCACGGCATCGGCCGCGCCTATTGCCTGCGCTTCGCCGAAGAGGGCGCGCGCGTCGTGGTGGCCGATATCGACCAGCCAGCCGCCGAGCGCGTGGCGGGCGAGATCCGCGCGCTCGGGCGCGAGGCGCTGGCGCTCCGCACCGACGTGGCCGACGAGGAATCGACCCAGGCGATGGCCCACCACACCGTCGATCGCTTCGGCCGCGTCGACGCACTGATCACCAACGCCGCCGTCTTCGCCACCATCCCGATCAACCGCGGCTACATCGAGGACATCGCCGTCGAGGAGTTCGACCGGGTCCTCGCGGTCAACGTGAAAGGCGTCTTCCTCCAGTGCCGCGCCGTCCTGCCCTACATGAAGCAGCAGCGCTACGGCAAGATTATCAACATCAGCTCCAGCACCGTCTTCTCCGGCTCGCCCGGGCGGGTCCACTACACCGCCTCCAAGGGCGCGGTGATCGCCATCACACGCACCCTGGCGCGCGAAGTGGGCCAGTACAACATCTGCGTGAACGCCATCGCCCCGGGCAGTACGCTCAGCGAGGAGAACCCCACCGACGATATTCTGCGGATGCGCAGCGCCGTCGTCGGCGGCCGCGCGCTCAAGCGCGTGCAGGAGCCGGCCGACCTCGTGGGCACCGCGGTGTTCCTCGCCTCCGCCGACTCCGATTTCATCACCGGCCAGACCATCCTCGTCGACGGCGGCGGAGACATGCACTGACAGGCACCCCGATGCCCACCCTCGTCGTCATCGCGCCCGTCGGGGCGCGCGACCTCGCGGCGATCCGCGCCGTCTCCGCCGCGGTCGAAGTCGTCGACGCCTGGGACGCCTTCCTGCCCGAGCTACGCGCCCAGTACTCGCCCTGGACGCTCGCCAACTACCCCTCGGGCAGCGCCGAGGCCGCCCCCGACGACCCTGCCGCCGCCGCCGCCCGCGACGCCCTGCTCGCCCGCGCGGAGATCCTCCTGCTCGCCTGGCCGCCGCCGCGCGTGCTCCGCCGCCGGGCGCCCCGCCTGCGCTGGGTCCACCAGTGGCAGGCGGGCGTCTCCAACCTGCGACCCTGCGACCTGTGGGGTGCCGACGTGCTCACCACCTCCGGCCGCGGCATGGTGAGCCCCCAGCCCATCGCCGAGTGGGTCGTCGGTGCGCTGTTAGCGCTCGCCAAGGACTTCCCGCGCGCCGTCGCGCGCCAGCAGGAGGAACTGACCCGGCGCGATCTGCGCCCCATCCAGGTAGCCGGCAAGACGGTCGGCATCGTCGGCCTCGGCGGCATCGGCACGCGCGTGGCGGCGCTCTGCGCCGCGCTGGGGCTACGCGTCTGGGCGGCGCGGCGCGACGTGGCGGCCGGCGCCCCGCCCACCGTCGCCCGCCTCTTCGGCCCTACCGAGATCGCGGACCTGGTCGCCGGCTGCGACTTCGTGGCCGTCTGCGCCCAGGTGCCCGCCGACGGCCGCCCGCTGCTCGGCGCCGCCGAGATCGCCGCCATGCGCCCAGGCGCGTTCCTCATCAACGTCGCCCGCGGCGACCTGGTGGACGAGGCACCCCTCATCGCCGCGCTCGAAGTGGGGCGTCTCGGCGGCGCCGCGCTGGACGTCCACCGCCACGAGTTCGAGGGCCCCTTCCCGCCGGCCCTGCGCGCCCTGCCCAACGTCCTCTTGACGCCGCACACTGCCGGCCAGGGCGACGTGCCGTCGCCCGAGCGCCTCGCCCTCTTCTGCGACAACCTGCGCCGCTACCTGGCCGGCGAGCCGCTGCGGAACGTCGTCGACTGGGCGCGCGGCTACTAACCCCGACTCCGGCGGCAGCGTTCCCGTACCCCCTCTCCCCCTGGGAGAGGGTCGGGGTGAGGGCGTCTCCCTCGTTCTCCCTCTCTGCTAAGGGAGAGGGGGGCAGGGGGGTGAGGTCCGGCCCCTCGTCCCTCCCCCTCTCCCCCTGGGAGAGGGTCGGGGTGAGGGCGCGCCCC
>Ga0070738_10002395_pt1 | contig 29215 bp, 27 predicted proteins | sample Coa_R2_2_FD_66446 | JGI IMG/M metagenome (GOLD analysis project Ga0070738, IMG submission 66446) | Surface soil microbial communities from Centralia Pennsylvania, which are recovering from an underground coalmine fire - Coalmine... | ecosystem: Environmental > Terrestrial > Soil > Unclassified ...
CCGTGCCTCCCCCGGCGCGGATTTTCACCTTCGACCGGCGCCGCGGCCGGCCGGTCGCCCATGAACAGACCACGTTGATGGCGGCGGGCCTCGATCTTGTGGCGCGCGCCGAGATCGGCCGGGCAACCCCCATCATTTCGACCGTGCCGCCGACGAGCTTCGCCGGGCTCGTCGCGGGACCCTTCGCGGCGCTTCTCTCGGGCGTGACCCTGCATCTCCACGGCCCTTTCGCGGCGGAAGATTTTCTCAAAGTCCGCGCGCATGCCGCGGGCGCGCATCTCGTCATCCCCGCCGCGCTCGCCGCGGAATTCGCCGGCGCCTCGCTACTCGACGGGCTTGCTTCCGCGGTTCTTGTCTCGCGCTCCCCGACCGCAGCGGAATTCGCCCCGCCTGCGCTTTCCGCGCCCTGTCCGCTCATCGATCTCTACGCCCTCGGGGAAACGGCCGCGGTCGCCGAGCGCCGGCGCGGCGAGGCGGCGACGCCGCCGGCCACCGAGGCGCATTTTGTCGGTTTCGACGACGCGAGGGTCCTCACGATCGAGCGCGCGGACGACCACTTCCGGGGCGCGGCGGTCACTTCGGATCGGGCGTGATCCGGTTTGCGTCTCCAATCCGCTTGTTCAGGCGTCCGAACCAGCAGTCCGACTTCTTGTTTTGATGCATCAACCCTGTCGAACCTGCTGCAAAGGTTGAGATTCTTCTGGAGCTGAGCAATGGCGGAAGACTTGAAACGCGGAGCGGTCATCGGCGTCCTCACCATCTCGGACCGCGCCAGCGCGGGGGCCTATCGCGACGAAAGCGGCCCGGCGATTGTCGCCTTCCTCGAACGGGCGGTCAGGAGCCCGATTGCGATTGTGAAGCGCATCATTCCGGACGGCTTCGAATCGGTGCGCGATTGCCTGATCGACCTCGCCGATACTGAAGGCTGCGATCTGATCCTGACCACCGGCGGCACCGGTCCGAGCCCGCGCGACCTGACCCCCGAGGCAACCCAGGCCGCGGCATCGCGCTTGCTTCCCGGATTCGGCGAATTGATGCGGGCCGAGAGTTTGAAACAGGTGCCGACGGCGATCCTCTCACGCCAGATCGCCGCTCATCGCGGCAAGTGCCTGATCATCAACCTGCCGGGCAAGCCGGCTTCGATCGAAACCTGTCTTAGGGCGGTCTTCCCCGCCGTGCCTTATTGTCTCGATCTTCTCGGCGCGGCGCGGATCGAAACCGATCCGGCCGTGCTCATCTCCTTCAGGCCCAAATCCTAATGCGCACTGCGACTTCCCCCACCCTCGCCGAAATGGCCGCCGAGCGCTTCGACGCGCTGACGGCGGCCTATCGGCCACTGCCCAATATTCCGGATGAATTCGTCACCGCAGAAGGCCTGCGGCGAGCGCATTGGGTCAAATTCTTGAGCGCGCTTGCCGAGCTCGGCCCCGAAGAGATCGAACGGCGCTTCGCCACCGCCGACCGGCATATTCGCGACACCGGCGTCTCCTATCGCGCCTATGGGGACACGAGCGAACGCGCCTGGCCGCTGAGCCATCTCCCGCTCTTGATCGAGGCGCAGGAATGGCGGGCGATCGCCGCCGGAGTCGCGCAGCGCGCGCGCCTCCTCGAGGCCGTGCTCGCCGACATTTACGGGCCTGGAAACCTCGTGACCGGCGGCGACCTGCCCGCGGCCGCGGTTACCGGCTGTCCGGATTTTCTCGTGCCCCTCCAAGGGGTCAACCCGCCCGGCGGACGCTTTCTTTTCCTCTATGCGGCCGATCTCGGCCGCGGTCCCGACGGAAATTGGTGGGTCGTCGGCGACCGCACGCAGGCACCCTCCGGTGCCGGCTATGCGCTTGCCAACCGGCTCGTCCTCTCGCGCGCCTTCCCTGCGCTTTACCGCGATATGAACGTCGAGCGGCTCGCCCCTTTTTTTCAGGGTTTCCGCGACGGGCTGAGCGCGATTGCGACGCATCCCGAACCGCGCGTCTGCCTGCTGACGCCCGGCCCCTATAACGAGACCTATTTCGAACAGGCCTATCTCGCCCGCTATCTCGGCTTTCTGCTGGTCGAAGGCGGCGATCTCACCATGCGCGACCGAGAGATCCATGTTCGTACGATTGCCGGCCTGAAACGCGCCGACGTGATCTGGCGGCGCATCGATTCCGATTATGCCGATCCACTCGAACTCAATGCACAATCGCGGCTCGGCGTGCCCGGCCTCGTCGACGCCTTGCGCGAGGGGGGCGTGGTGCTCGCCAATGCGCTCGGCACCGGCGTGCTCGAAGCCCCCGTCCTCATGAGCTTCATGCCGCGGCTCTGCCAAGTCCTGCTCGGCGAGGATTTGGCTCTGCCGAACGTCGCGACCTGGTGGTGCGGACAAGAGCGCGAACGCGAGAAAGTGCTGGCCTTCCCCGAAGGCATCGCGGTGGCCGGCGCATTCGGCAATCCGGTTCTCGATTCCCCGCCGAACCAAGCGCGCGTTCTCGCGACCCTCTCCCCTTCCGAAAGAGAGCGTCTTGCCGCCGATATTTCCCGACGCGGCATCGATTATGTCGGGCAGGAAGTCGTGAACCTTTCGACGACGCCGATGCTCGAAAATGGCCGTCTCGTCCCGCGGCCTTTCGTGCTGCGCGTCTATGCGGCGCGCACTCCCGACGGCTGGACGATCATGCCAGGGGGCTTCTGCCGCATTTCCGGACGGCCAGATGCGCGCGCCATTTCGATGGGCGAAGGCGTGCGTTCGGCCGACGTCTGGGTCCTGTCGGAACGGCCGGTGGAACATGTCTCGCTTCTGCCGACCGACGAGAGCGTGCGCATCCGCCGGCTGATGGGCCATCTGCCGAGCCGCGCCGCCGACAATCTCTTCTGGCTCGGCCGCTATCTCGAGCGCGCCGAGGCGACGCTGCGGCTCATCCGCTGCCTCGCGGGACGGCTGATCGACACCGACACGCAAGCCGATACGCGATCCGCGGTCGAGCGGATCGGGGCGCTCTTCGTCGCCTGGGGCGCGGCGCCCGCCAAAGCCTTGGCACAAGCCATGCGTCTTGCCGCGACGGGGCTGCACAGCAGCCAGGAATTCGGCTCCGCGCTCGCGCTCGTGCGCGACGCGCATCGCGCCGCCTCCTTCATACGCGAGCGCCTGTCGCCCGACACATGGCGGCTCATCGATGAATTGCGCAGCGGGCTCGACCGCGACGAAGAAGCAACGCTGACCGAGGCGGAAGCTTTCGAACGCGCGAACGCCGCCTTGCGCACGATCGCCGCCATCGCCGGCCTCGTGCAGGAGAACATGAACCGCGGCGCGGGCTGGTATTTCCTCGAGATCGGGAGGCGGCTCGAACGCGCGATCAACACCTGTCGTTTCGCCCGCCATTTCGCCCGTCCTGAAGCGCCGGCCGAGGAACTCGACATTCTCCTCGATCTGATCGATTCGCCGATCACCTATCGATCGCGCTATATGATCGGTGTCGCGCTCGGCCCGGTGCGCGATATGGCCCTGCTCGATCCGTTTAATCCGCGCTCGGTCGCCTTCCAGGTCGAGCGGCTCGATCAATATATCGGCGAACTGCCGACGCTCGCCGACGACGGGATGGTCGAGACGCCGCGCCGCATGGCCCTCAAGCTTGCGGCGGAGATCGCCGCAACGACGGCCGATGCTCTCGACAATTCGCGCGTGCTCGCCTTCGAACAAACGCTCCTGTCGCTCTCCGACGCGATTGCGGCGCGTTATTTCCTGCAAGGCCCGCATGTGGCGCGCGCCGAGACGGCGAGCGGGCTTGCGTGATCTACGACATCCATCACGTCACGACCTACGAATACGGCTCGATCGTCACCTTCAGCCATTGCGCGCTGCGGCTCCTGCCGCAGGACGGGCCGGGACAGAAGGTCCTTGCAACCGAGCTCTCGATCGACCCGGCGCCGAAAGAAATCAGCGAACGCGCCTGTTTCTTCGGCAATCGCGTGACCTCGATGACCATCGAGACGCCGCATCAGACGCTGGTTGTCGACGCCTCGGCGAGCGTCGAGGTCAATCGCCCGCGATCCCCGGATGCTGCGACGACGCCCGCATGGGAAAGAGTACGCGAAGCCGCTTATGCGAGCGCTTCGCTCACGCGCCTGTCGCCGGCGCATTTCCTCCATCCGAGCCGCTACGTGCCACGCTTTCCGCCGGCGCAAGCCTATGCGCAGGATTTCTTTGCGCCGGGCCGCCCGGTGCTCGAGGCGGCGAGCGAATTCATGCGCCGGATGCGTACGGACTTCAAATATGATCCCTGTGCGACGGTCGTCTCGACGCCGCTTTCGCAAGCCTTTGCGCAACGCTCCGGCGTGTGCCAGGATTTCGCACATATCATGATCGCGGGGCTGCGCGGCCTCGGCCTGCCGGCCGCTTATGTCTCGGGCTATATTCGTACGCTCCCGATCGGCGGCGTGCCGGTGCTCGAAGGCGCCGACGCCATGCACGCCTGGGTCTCGCTCTGGTGCGGCGAGGAGACGGGCTGGATCGGGCTCGATCCGACCAACGCGCTTCTGATCAGCGACGATCACATCATGCTCGCGCGCGGCCGCGATTATGCCGACATTTCGCCGGTCGCCGGCATCATCTCCGGCTCCGGCGATCAGGACATCGATGTGAAGGTCGATGTCGTGCCGCGCCAGAGCCCGGCAAGCCCGACAGGGTAAATGACGCGACGCAAGCGATAACCAATTCTTTACGCTACGTCGCCAAAACTCGATCAGCCCTGCAGCTCGATTAGATGCCGATTGACAGCCCTCAACGCGCCCGGTTTTTCGACGCCGTCATCATCATCGTGATGGCGGTCGGCAGCCTCTACATGATCGCCCGTGTTGCCCTTCAACCCCGCCATCCTGCCGATGGCGTCGCCGTGGTTTTTGCACCTTGGACGAATGGTGCTTCGGCTCTCGTTCACGCGGTATCGGCGGGTGCGCGGTTCGTGCGCTACGGTAAGCGCCCATTTATCGTCGTCGTCGTTCCCGATGTGGCCGACTATGAATCGCGTGCATTCGGCGAAGGCGCGCTGCTCGTCGTCGATCCGCAAGCCCTCTCAGCCTGCCTGTCGGTGCTGCCGTGAAGGATTTCGACGCCTTTCAAAATTCCGTCGCGCGGATCCTGACGGCGCTGGCCGTCGCGCATGTCCCGATCCTCGGCCTGATCTGCTGGTCGATCGGACGCGATCCGCGCCTCTTCATGTTCGCGGCTGCCGGCCTTGCCGCTCTTCCCGTTGCTCTCTCCGCGACCGGCCGGCCGATCAGCGTGATCGCTTTCGCGCTCGCCGTCACCCTCGTCGGCCAGACTTCGCTGCTCGTCTATGCCTTCAGCGATCACCCCTGGCAGGTCGAGATGCATTTCTATTATTTCGCGGTGCTCGCGATGCTATCGGGCTTCTGCGATTGGCGCGTTCTGGTCTTCGCCGGCGCGCTCATTGCTCTGCATCATTTGAGCCTCGATCTGTTTTTGCCATCTGCCGTCTATCCGGGCCCTGCCAATGTCGTGCGGGTCCTCGTCCACGCGCTCTTCGTGGTCGCCGAAACCGCGATGCTGATCGGCATCGGCCGCGTGATCCGCGGCGCTTTCGGCCAGGTGCAATTCTATGCCCGTGCGACGCAGCGCCAAGTCGAGATTGCGACGGCGGACCTGAAAGGGATTGCAGCGCAGCGCGAAGAAGAGCTCGCCGCCCAGATCCGCCGCGCGGAGCGAACGGGCGCCCTGCTCGAGCGCTTCCGCCGTGAAATGGGCGCCTCGATCGACAGCCTGCATACCGCGGCAGAGGATCTGCAACGCAACGCCGGCGGCCTTGATTCGGACACGACCCGAACGCGCGCGCAGACCGTCGCCTTGGGAGTGGCGGCCGTGCAGACGAACAGCATGGTCAACGGCGCCGCGAACGCCGGCTCGGCGCTTGCGCAAAAGATCAGCGAAGTCGGCACGCATGCGGCGCAATCTTCCGAACTCGCGGCCGAAGCGGTGAGCGAAGCGGAATTGACCAATGCGACCATCGACGAAATGGCAGCCGTCGCCCAAGAGATCGGCAAGGTGACGGACCTGATCAGCGGCATTGCCGAACAGACGAACCTGCTCGCCCTCAATGCCACGATCGAAGCCGCGCGTGCCGGCGAATCGGGCCGCGGTTTCGCCGTGGTGGCGATGGAAGTGAAGGCCTTGGCCGGTCAGACGGCGGCCGCGACACGCGATATTGCGACGCGTATCGCCGGAATTCAGAACGCGACCGGCCGCTCCGTGCACGCCATTCAGGCGATCACGAGCACAGTGCGCAAGCTCAACGATTATGCGCTCTTGATCGCCAAGGCAGTGGAAGCGCAAGCCGCTGCCGCCCGCGAGATCGCCGGCAATGTGACTGCGGCGGCGAGCGGCGTGAGCCAGGTGAACGAAGCGATCGGCCAAATCGAAGCCGTTGCCGATAAGACCGCGCAGGCGGCGGCCGAGCTCAATACCGCCGCAGCCGACGTGTCGAGCCAGACCAAGACGATCCGCGAACGGGTGCGCACATTCACCGAGGAAGTTCGCGCCGCGCAGGCATGAGCTTCTTCCGCAGTCGAGAGAAGCCCTCAAAAGAAAAGCCCGCCGCAAAACGCGGCGGGCTTCACCAACGGACGAGACCGTCCGATGCCCCCGTTTGATCCGGCTGTGCCGGTCCCCTCCCGAAGGAGGATTAAAAGCATGACCCGGAAAAGTCGAAACCGGATTTCCGAAAGATCATGCGCAAACAAAATCCAAGGCGATAGCGATTGAGCTTGATCGCATCTCGCTTCAGTGCGTGCGGTCGAAACGGCCGAGCTCGGCAAGCACTTTGTGGCGTGCCGCCAGGCGCCGCTCTTCCATGACGGCGAGCGCTTCCTGCATACGAAACTGATTCCAGGAATGCAGGATGAACGAGAGCTGCCGCCGTTCCAACTTGGCGATCTCCGCGGCGGAGGGTGCTGTCTCCTGCGCGGAAACCTGGAGTAGCGAAGAATAGGTCTTCGGGTCGATCATGCTCCACCTCCAAGGTGGTGCCAGCCACGCGTACATTGTTATTCCGAAGAAAAAGGCAGAAAAGCGAAAAGCTCCGACGAATTGGGCGGTTAGCGCGTTTTCTGGGCACCTGTGGCTTATTTGTCACCAGTTTGGGGACGCGCACCTCGGGTGATCGCCTCCTCTCCACAGGAAGCAATTTCCCGCCCTGTGCGTAAGCTTGCCGGCTGCGCCCCGCCTTGTTCCCGCCCCCTGCCCGGCCTATACCTTCCTGCCACTCCTCATCTTTTCATCTCATGCCATCGCTTTATCATCAGCCGCTCTGCCCGCAGTCCCGCTTCATTCGCTTGGCGCTCGCCGAACATGGTGTCGAACCGCAGCTCATCGAGGAGCGGCCCTATGAACGCCGGCGCGAGTTCCTGGCGCTCGACCCGGCGGGCGAGACGCCGCTGCTCATCGATGATACCGGCCTCATCGTGCCGGGCGCCGTAACGATCGCCGAATATCTCGACGAAACGGGTGGCGTCGCGCTCGGCGAGAACCGGCTTCTGCCGAGCGATCTTGCCGGACGGGTCGAGGTGCGCCGGCTCGTTTCCTGGTTCACCCAGAAATTCTACGGCGAAGTTTCGAACTGGCTGCTCACGGAGAAGATCAACAAGCGGTTCATGACCAATGGCGGGGGCGCCCCCGACATGGACTTGGTGCGCGCGGCGCGGGCCAATATCCGCTATCATTTGCATTATATCGGCTATCTCACGCAGCAGCGGAATTGGCTCGCCGGCGACAAGCTGAGCTATGCCGATCTCGCCGCGGCAGCACATATCTCGGTGGCGGATTTTCTGGGCGACGTGCCATGGGACGAGGACGAAACAGCCAAGCTCTGGTATGCGCGGGTGAAATCGCGCAAGAGCTTCCGCGCGCTCCTCAACGACCGCGTGCCGGGCATCACGCCGCCGGCGGTCTACGCGGATCTCGATTTCTAGAGCCGAGCTTCAAGAAAAGACTCGCCGGGAAAGCGCTGAGCCTCGGCTTCGACCTTTGCCGCGTGACGGGCGCCGATGCGATCCCGCATGCCGGCGCGCGGCTCGAAGCCTGGCTCGCGGCAGGTCACGCCGGCGATATGGATTACATGGAGGTGACGCGCGAGCGCCGCGTCGCGCCGCGCGCGCTCTGGCCGGACGCCCGGAGCATCATTCTCCTCGGCATGAATTACGCGCCCGAGGGCGATCCGCTGGCGCTTCTTTCCGATCCCTCGCGCGCCAATATCTCGGTCTACGCGCGGCATCGCGATTATCATGATCTCGTCAAAGGTAGGCTGAAGCAGCTCGCCTCCTGGCTCGCCGCGCAAGCGCATGACGTCGAGCTCAAAGTCTTCGTGGATACGGCGCCGGTAATGGAAAAGCCGCTTGCCGAAGCGGCCGGCCTCGGCTGGCAGGGCAAGCATACGAACCTCGTTTCGCGCTCATTCGGCTCCTGGCTCTTTCTCGGTTCGCTCTTCACCAATCTGCCGCTCGAAGCCGACGCGCCGGAGACCGATCATTGCGGTTCGTGCCGCGCCTGTCTCGACATATGTCCGACGCGCGCTTTTCCGCAGCCCTATCTGCTCGATGCGCGCCGCTGCATTTCTTATCTGACGATCGAGCATAAGGGACCCATTCCGGTAGAATTCCGCGAAGCGATCGGCAATCGCATCTATGGTTGCGACGATTGCCTTGCCGTCTGTCCCTGGAACAAATTTGCGCAGAGCGCGCGCGAAGCGAAATTGCAGCCGCGCCAAGATCTCCTCGCGCCGAAAACCGAGGATTGGCTCGCGCTCGATGACGCCGGCTTCCGCGCGCTCTTCTCCGGCAGTCCGGTCAAGCGCATCGGCCTCGCGCGCTTTCTGCGCAATCTTCTCATCGCCGCCGGTAATTCGCGCGATTGCTCGCTGGCGCCGGGCGTCGAAGCGCGGCTTTCCGATCCCTCAGCGCTTGTCCGCGGCATGGCGGTTTGGGCGCTCGGCCGGCTCGCGCCGGAACGGCTCGCGGATCTCGCTTGGCGATTGCGCCCCGGTGAGAGGGATGCACATGTGCAGGAGGAATGGGCGGCTGCGCTTCGCGGCTCGGAGGCGCGCGCGTGAATTTTTTCGGATTCGGCCTCGGCTACACTGCACAATATTTTCTCGCTCGTTATGGTGGCATGTTCGACGAGATCGCCGGAACCGTGCGCAGCTATTATGCCGCCGAATGTCTGAAGGATCCGCGCATCAAGCCTTTCGTCTTCGATAGCGAACGCGCCGATCCTGCGATATCGGCGGCGCTCGCCAAAACGGATGTTCTGCTCGTCTCCATACCGCCCGGCCCTTCGACCGACCCGGTGCTAGCCAAATTCGGCCGCACGCTCATCAAGCAGGAGCGGCCGCGCGTCGTCATTTATCTTTCGACGATCGGCGTTTATGGCGATCGCGGCGGCGAATGGGTTGACGAGACACGCGTTCCGATACCGAAACAACCGCGTTCGATCGCCCGTTTGCGCGCCGAAAAGTCCTGGGCGGCGCTGGCGCGCGACGGCAAGATCGTGCACCTCCTGCGGCTCGCCGGCATCTATGGTCCGGGGCGCAACGCCCTCGTCAATCTCAGAGAAGGCCGGGCGCGGCGCATCATCAAGGAGGATCAGGTCTTCAACCGCATCCACGTCGCCGATGCGAGCGCCGCGATTGCCGCCGCCATCGCCCGCCAGAGCGGCGAAATCTGGAACATCGCGGACGACGAGCCCGCGCCGCCGCAGGACGTCATTTCCTATGCGGCCGAACTCATGGGAATCGCGCCGCCTCCGGAAGAGACATATGGCGCAGCCGAACTTTCCGAAATGCAACACAGTTTCTATGAGGAGAACAAGCGCGCGTCGAACCGCAAGATGAAGGAAATGCTTGGCGTCAGTTTGAGCTTTCCGACCTATCGCGAAGGACTCGCCGCGCTCTGGGCAGCCGGCGAAGGCCGCGGATGAAAGTAGAGCGGGCGCTCCTATTTATGGGGTGATTGCCTCTATCTATGGGGTGATTGCCTCCCCGCGTGGGGAAATCGCCATGGCCGGGCTCGGCCCGGCTGTCCAGGCACAAGCTCAACGCGGCGCCTCGATGCGCGTATCAATTCCGCGCATGACGGAGCGGACGCAATGGCGGGAGCACTTATGATCGAGCTTTACTACTGGACGACGCCAAACGGACATAAGATCACTCTCTTCCTCGAAGAGACGGGCGTTCCTTATGAGATCCATCCGGTGAACATCGGCAGAGGCCAGCAGTTCGCGCCCGAGTTCCTCGCCATCTCGCCGAACAACCGCATTCCAGCGATCATCGATCGCGCGCCGAAAGACGGCTGTGCACCGATTTCCATCTTCGAATCCGGCGCCATCCTGCTCTATCTTGCCGAGAAGACCGGAAAATTCATCTCGACCGATCTGCGCAAGCGCGTCGAGACGCTCGAATGGCTCTTCTGGCAGGTCGGCGGGCTCGGCCCCATGGCCGGACAGAACCATCATTTCCGCAATTACGCGAAAGAAAAGATCGCCTACGCCATCGAGCGCTATGAAAAAGAAACCAACCGGCTCTACGGCGTGCTGAACAAGCGCCTCGCTGAGCGCCCCTATCTTGCCGGCGATTATTCGATCGCCGACATGGCCTCATATCCCTGGATCGTATCGCATGCGAACCAGGGCCAGAACCTCGACCATTTCCCGCATCTCAAACGCTGGTTCGAGGCGATCCGCTCGCGCCCCGCCACGATTGCGGCCTATGAGAAAGCGAAAGAGGTCAACCCGGGTCAGCCGGTCCAGATGGATGACGAGGCGCGGAAGATCCTATTCGGCCAGACCGCGCGGATGTGAGAAGCCCATGACCAAGTCGATCGTGATCAGCGTGCCGCATCATTTGACCCTCGCCGAAGCACGCCGGCGTATTGCCGCCGAGATCGATTTCTTGCGCTCGGCCTATGTCGAGAAATTCGCCCATTCCGAAGTCACGTGGACCGGCGACAGCGCCGACATCCGCGTCGTCGCCCTCGCCCAGGAAGCAAAGGCGCATATCGACGTCACGGCGGACAATGTACGCATCGAGGTTGTCCTGCCCTGGCTCTTGGCGCGCCTTGCAGGTCCGCTCGAACAGCGGCTTGCCGCGACGACGCGCGAGCGGCTCGCCCTGCAAGACCGGCGCTCCTGAGGCGCGGCTCGACGAGAGTTGATAGTGCGGAGAATTGACGTTCGTCCGCGCGCGGTCGCGCGCAGCGAGGCTTCGTATCCGTAACATTCATCATGAATTGCGGCGCCTGTTGCGCAGGTCAGCCAAGTCATTCTTACCTCGTCGTCTGAAGCGGATCGAGCCGCCCCGCCCATTCATCGTGAGTTCAACTCTGTTGGGCGAGTAAACCGAGACCAGGCGCTTTGCTCTTCGGAGCGCTTCGGCAAGGAGAGCCTGGCCGGATGTGAGCCGCGGACCGGCGGGAATAGGAGCAGCTTATGCGGGTAACGAAAAGGATACTTGGCGCCGCGGCCGCCGTGGCGGTTCTGGGTGGAACGCTCGCCCTGACCACGAGCCCGGCTGCGGCTTATCACGGCGGCTATGGCTGGCACGGAGGCTGGCATGGCGGTGGCTGGGGCTATCGCGGTTGGCATGGCGGCTACGGCTGGCATCGCGGCTATTACGGGCGCGGCTACGGTTGGCCGGGCGGCTATAATTGGGGCCCGACCTTCGGCTGGGGCTGGGGCTGGGGCTATCCCTGCTATGGCTATTCTTATTATTACGGTTGGCCCGGCTACGGATGCGGCTATACGCCTTGGTATTGGTGAGCCTCGCTGGGCGGCGGACTTGCCGCCCGCCTTTGCTCGCCCGAGCGGGTTGCTTCCGACCCGATTTATCTGACATCTTACCGCTCTGGACGCGGGCCATGGCGCGATTTCTGAAATCGATCATCGCAAGCGCTTTCTTCGCGAGCGCAATTTCCGCTGCGGCTGCCGCTGCCGGCCATCATCATCCGGCAAGGCACAGCCGGAACGCGTGGCATGGGCCGGCCGCCTATCGGAATTGGGCGGGGCACGGCGGGTGGAGCGGGACTTACCGGCAATATTACGGATGGGGCTGGGACGCCTGGGGATGGAGCGGGCGTCCCTTCATCGACTATCCGGTTTTCGACCACCCCAATCTCTATGCCGGCGGCTATCCCTGCGGCTATGGCTATTTCGCTTATTACGGCTGCCCCTATCCCAATTGGTGAGGCCTCGCAGAGCCGCGGACCAGCGCCTATCTTCAACTCATGCAAGCCGCGACTTTTCTCGCGCTGAGACCTCAAGGCCTCTATTGCGAGGCGGGCGATTTCTACATCGATCCATTGCGCAGCGTGCCGCGCGCGCTGATTACTCATGGCCATTCCGATCACGCGCGCGCCGGACACGACAAGGTTCTTGCAACGCGCGATACGCTCGCCGTCATGGCGCTGCGCTATGGCGCGGAATTCGCGCATGAAGCGCAAGTCGTCGAATATGGCGAAGAACTGCGCATCGGCGACGTCGCGGTGAGCTTCCATCCCGCCGGCCACGTGCTCGGCTCGGCGCAAATTCTCATCCGCGGCCCTGGCGCGCGGACCGTGGTTTCCGGCGATTATAAACGCGAGCCCGATCCGACCTGCGCGCCGTTCGAACTCATTGCTTGCGACACATTCGTGAGCGAAGCGACGTTCGGCCTGCCGGTCTTCCGTCATTCCAATGCAGCGGGGGAGATCGAAAAGCTTCTCGCTTCGCTGCGTCTCTTTCCGGAGCGCGCGCATCTCGTCGGCGCCTATACGTTCGGCAAGGCGCAACGCCTGATCGCTCTGTTGCGCCAGAAAGGTTACGACCGGCCGGTATTTCTTCACGGCGCGCTCGAAAAGCTCACCGATTATTACGTCCGTCGCGGCATCGCGCTCGGCGACATCCGCAAAGCGGCGGGAGCCGGCGACCTCGCGGGCGAAATCGTACTCTGCCCGCCCACGGCCGTAAGCGATATCTGGAGCCGCAAATTCGCCGATCCCGTCACCTCCTTCGCCTCGGGCTGGATGCGCGTGCGGGCGCGGGCGCGGCAAAGCGGGATCGAATTGCCGCTCGTCATTTCCGATCACGCCGATTGGGACGCGCTCTGCACCACGATCTCCGAAACGGGTTGCAGCAAGCTGCTCGTGACGCATGGCGAAGCCGACGCGCTCGTTCATTGTTTCAAGAACCGCGGCATCGATGCCGAACCTCTGCATATGCTCGGCTATGGCGAGGACGAAGCGCCGGAAGAGACTTAGGTGAACCGTTTCGCTTCTCTTCTAGATCGGTTGCAACACGAGCCGTCGCGCCTCGCTAAATTGCGGCTGATGACGGATTACTTTCGCACGACGGCCGATCCCGATCGCGGCTATGGGCTCGCGGCGCTCACCGGCGCGCTCTCCTTCAAATACGCCAAGCCCGGTCTCGTCAAGGCGCTGATCGTATCGCGCATCGATCCGGTGCTCTTCGAACTCTCTTACGATTATGTCGGCGATCTTTCGGAAACAGTCGCATTGCTCTGGCCTGTCGAAGCTTCGGCGCGCGGTGCGGACCATCCTGCCTCTCTCACCGAAGTCGTCCGCCGCTTGGCAGAATCGGGCAAGATAGATCTGCCGCGCGTGCTGGCCGAATTGCTCGATGGGCTCGACGAGACCGGACGCTGGGCGCTTCTCAAGCTCATTACCGGCGCCATGCGGATCGGCGCCTCGGCGCGGCTCGCCAAACAAGCGCTCGCCGACCTCGGCGGCAAGAGCGCGAACGACATCGAAGATATTTGGCATGGGCTGAAGCCGCCCTATCTCGACCTCTTCGCTTGGCTCGAAGGCCGCGAGCCGCGCCCGGTGACGAATGATCCTGCGCCCTTCTCGCCCGCCATGCTCGCCCATGCGATCACCGAAGAAGAGCTCGCCGAATTGAATCCGCACGATTTTCGTGCCGAATGGAAATGGGATGGCATTCGCGTCCAGGCGGCTGTCGGAGAAAGGCGATCGGGCGACAAGATCATCCGGCTCTTCTCGCGTACCGGCGAAGATATATCGGGCGCCTTTCCCGATCTCGTCGCGATGTTTGCCGAGCTTCCCTATCGCGCCTTCTCGCTCGACGGCGAATTGCTCATCCGGCGCGACGGCGTTGTTCAATCCTTTGGCGTGTTGCAACAAAGGCTCAACCGCAAAAAGGTCTCCGCGTCGCTCCTCGCCGAGTATCCCGCGCATATCCGCGCTTATGATCTCCTCTCTTTCGAAGGTGAGGATTTGCGCGCCCTGCCTTTCGTCGAGCGACGCGGAAGGCTCGAGACTTTCGTCGCGCGCGCCGGCGCTGCGAGATTAGATCTTTCGCCGCAGATCGACTTTGCGACATGGGACCGCCTCGCGGCCGCGCGGCGCGACCCGGCATCGGCCGGCGCGGGAGCCGATGCAACGGCGGTCGAAGGCGTCATGCTGAAGCGCGCCGAGTCCATCTATGTACCGGGGCGCCCGAAAGGGCTCTGGTACAAGTGGAAGCGCGATCCTTTCACCATTGACGCCGTGCTCATGTACGCGCAGCGCGGGCATGGAAAAAGATCTTCATTCTATTCCGATTTCACGTTCGGCCTCTGGCAGGGCCAAACGGAGCGCGACGAGCTCGTCCCCGTCGGAAAAGCCTATTTCGGCTTCACCGACGAGGAGTTGCGGCGTCTCGATCGCTATGTGCGCACCAATACGAGCGAAAGATACGGGCCGGTGCGCGAAGTTGCGCATGGGAAAGACGAGGGCCTCGTTCTCGAAATCGCCTTCGACGGCGTGAACCGTTCAGGCCGTCACAAGTCGGGCGTAGCTATGCGTTTTCCGCGCATCAATCGAATCCGATGGGACAAGCCATCGCGCGAAGCGGATCGGCTCGAGACGCTCGAAGCTTTGTTGAAGGAAGATGAGCGGATGAGTTGACGCAGAGCCATTCTCTGCATTGTCCGAGCCCATACAATCCTTCCGGCGAGCGCATGCCGCATCTTCCGCCATTAGCATCTGAAGACAATAACATAACATGCTTATGTCAAATTTTTTCGCGATCGGCGCGATGCCGAAGAATGATGCGACCGCGCGCAGTGATTATTCAGTGACCTGCTGCTCAGCTCGCATTCAATTTCTATGCGATTCAAAGCTTTAAACCCAAAGCACCTTTCCGGTGAATGAACGCGCGAGAAGGACGCGCTTTTTCGAGGTCTCGTGGGCTTCGATTCATTTTGCGCGGAGCCGTTGCAGATTTGCGCAGTCGGGCTTCGGCGCATTCATAGATTTGCGCCGAATCAGGCGTTTAGGGGAGCAAAGCCGGGCGTGATCGCGATCAGAATAGCGGCAGAATTTCGTCGTGGTGAAATTTTCGTGACACAAGCTTGTTGCGACCCACCGGTTCTATGTTAAAGTCCCCAAGCGGTCGGACGTGCCGATTGCGCGAGGCTCCGAGGCGAATTTCGAGCGTGTTTCCTAAGTGCAGATAGTTTCGTTGCGCATACGCAGCGCAATTTGTGCAGGGAGAGGCGTTAGGATGTTTGCGTGAGGGTTTCGGTGCAGTCGGAGGGGGCACAGTAACGTCCGTCGTATTGACTTCCGTTAGGTTCGGGGAATGGGGGCTTCGAAATTGCGATTTCGAAGAGGGGGCTGTTTGACTATGAACACCAACGCCGGTCGATCACACCTACGTCAATTCGTTGTTCAAAAAGTTTGCTCCAAGCGTCGTTTCTTTTCGCGATACCGAAAGCGCCTGATGCGCTAGTGCGTTCTTGCCACTCGGGATAGGGCCGCAAATCCGCGCTCTGTAATGTCGGCTCGCGCGGGTCGAGGGCTCGCTTTGTCCTGAGCGCCCAAGCTTCTCGTCGTCTTCACGGACAAGTCTCCCGACGGTCTTTCCGCCGGTCGCTCCACTATTGCAAAGAAGAAGATCGATGTTGAACCCACGCCGAAATGAATCCCGCAAAATCGACGACGAACCCGCCTCGCGCGATACTCGCAAGGAGGAATCCTGGGCGGCGATCTGCCGCCGTCTGCGCGCCGAACTGGGCGAAGCTGTCTTCACCTCATGGTTCGCCCGTTTGGAGCTCGAACATCTCGGCGACAATGTCGCGCATCTCACGGTACCGACGAAATTCCTGAAGAATTGGATCCAGACGCATTATTCCGAACGGATCCTGACGGCCTGCGCCGCGGAGTTCCGTAGCGTCAAGCAGATCGCCATCGGCGTTCGCTCTTCCTCGCGTCCTCATTTCGCCCGCGTCGGCGAGCAGGAACGCTCGCCGGAGCCCCATTTCGACGTGGCGCCGAAACCTGTCGCCATTGCCGAGCCGCAGAAGCCCGCAGCTTCGCATTCAACGCATAAGGCGAAGGCGCGCGAGGCCGACGGGGAAACCTTGACCGGCTCGCCGCTCGACAAGCGGCTGAACTTTTCGACCTTCCTCGTCGGCCGGTCGAACCAGCTCGCCTATGCTTCCGCGCAGGAGGTTGGCAACGCCATGCCCGGCGAGACGCTGCGCTTCAATCCGCTCTACATTCACGCCGCGGTCGGGCTCGGCAAGACGCATCTTCTGCAGGCGATCGCGCATGCCGCCACGGGCGCGAAACGCCGGGTCATCTATCTGACCGCCGAAAGATTCATGCATGGATTTGTCTGCGCGCTGAAGGCCGAGACAGCAATGGCGTTCAAGGAGAAGCTGCGCTCGATCGACATCCTCATCATCGACGACGTGCAATTCCTGCAAGGCAAGTCGATCCAGCAGGAATTCTGCCATACACTCAATGCGCTCATCGACGCGCGACGGCAGATCGTCATCGCCGCCGATCGGCCGCCGGCCGATCTCGAGAGCCTCGACGAGCGCGTGCGCTCGCGCTTTGCGGGCGGGCTCTGCGTGGAGATGGGCGCACTCGACGAAAGCTTGCGGATCAAATTGCTCGAGGCACGCGTCGCTGCCGCCAAGCTGCTGCATCCGAATTTCGAAATGTCGCCCGCCGTGCTCGCCTATGTGGCAAGCGTCATCCAGACGAACGGCCGCGATCTCGACGGCGCCGTCAATCGGCTCGTCGCGCATGCTTGCCTCACCGGCTTGCCGTTGTCGGTCGAGACCGCCGAGGCTGCGATCCGCGATCTCGTGCGCACGCGCGAGCCGAAGCGCGTCAAGATCGAGGACATCCAGAAGCTCGTCGCGAGCCATTACAACGTGACCAAGGCCGACATCCTGTCGGCCCGGCGCACCGCCAATGTCGTGCGGCCGCGGCAAATCGCGATGTACCTGGCGAAAACCTTGACGCCGCGCTCGCTGCCCGAGATCGGCCGGCGTTTCGGCGGCCGCGACCACACAACGGTGCTTCACGCCGTGCGCAAGATCGAGGCTCTGGCCGGCACCGACGGGCGGCTTTCGGAAGAGATCGATCTCTTGAAGCGGCTTCTCACGGAGAATTAGACAGGCGCGTTTCCTCCCACGCCTGCACTGGCGTCTCGCTCCCTTAAAAGGGCGGGACGCCCATTTTTCCGAGCGGATCGCACGAGGAAATTCACCCCTATCTCCCCTGCGTCCGCGATCCTTCCCTTTCTCCGGGCCTCGGCAAAGCCGGCGCAACGGAGTAAGAACCGGATATGGGCGCGATTCGCATCATTGGCATCGATCCCGGTCTGCGCCACATGGGCTGGGGCATTCTCGACGTCGCCGGCGCGCATCTCGCCTATGTCGCAAGCGGCGCGCTACGCTCCAATGACAAGAGCGCGCTCGGCGCGCGCCTATGCGAACTGCACGAAGGGTTAAGCCGTATCATCGCCGAATATCGACCGCAGGAAGCCGCCGTCGAAGAGACTTTCGTCAACCGTGATCCGCAATCGGCGCTGAAGCTCGGCCAGGCGCGCGGCATCGCACTCGTGGTTCCCGCGCTCGCTGGCTTGCCCGTTGCCGAATATGCGGCCAATCTCATCAAGAAGAGCTTGGTCGGCACCGGACATGCAGAAAAACGGCAAGTCGCCATGATGGTGAAGGCGCTTCTGCCGCGGTGCCAAGAGACGACGGCCGATGCGGCCGATGCGCTCGCCGTCGCGATCACCCATGCGCGTTATTGCACGACAAGAGCGGCACGTCGCGCATGATCGGCAAGCTCAAAGGCAAGATCGATTCGGTCGGCGAGGATTTCCTGATCCTCGATGTGAACGGCGTCGGTTACATCGTCCAATGTTCGGCGCGCACGCTTGCACACCTGCCGCGCACCGATGAACCCGTCGCGCTCGCAATCGAAACGCAAGTGCGCGAGGATTCGATAAGGCTCTACGGCTTTCTGACCGATGCGGAACGCGATTGGTTCCGCCTGCTGCAAACCGTGCAAGGCGTCGGCGCGAAAGTGGCTCTGGCGATTTTGGGCGTGCTCGACGTCGGCGCGCTCGCCGCGGCGATTGCGCGGCAGGACAAGGCCGCGATTTCGCGCGCACCGGGCGTCGGACCGAGGCTTGCCGCACGCATCCTCGCCGAGTTGAAGGATAAGACTGCCGATTCCAGCACAATCGTGCTGACGCCTGCAGGTACGCAGGACACGCCCGCCGAAGATGCAATCGCCGCGCTCATGCGGCTCGGCTACAGTCGACCGCAGGCGGCGGACGCGGTCGCGAACTCGCGCTCAGTGCTTGGCGAAGCGGCGGAGACGGCGGCCCTGATCAAGCGCGGCCTCCAGGAGCTCGCGCGTTAGATCAGCTTAGATATTCCTCGACGGGCAAAGCGCCGATCCGCCCGCCCTCGCGCGAGGGATTCGATATTTTCGCATTCCGGTATTAAGTGAAGCCCATGTTCTCATCCGAAGAAGTCGAGCGCTACGCGCGCCACCTTGTGCTCAGAGACGTGGGCGGCCCCGGCCAGCAGAAATTGAAGGGCGCGCGCGTTCTGGTCGTCGGCGCCGGCGGCCTCGGCGCCCCGCTCATCCAATATCTCGCTGCGGCCGGAATAGGCGAGCTCGGGATTGTCGACGACGACAAGGTTTCGCTTTCCAATTTGCAGCGCCAGGTGCTTTTCACAACGGCGGACGTCGGCCGGCCGAAGGCCGCGTGCGCGGCTTTGGCGGCCACGCAGTTGAACCCCAACGTGAAGGCGACGCCCATCGCCCTGCGCATCGGGCAGGAAAACGCCGGCAGGCTCGTCGCAGGCTGGGATGTCGTCGCCGACGGCTCGGACAATTTTGCTACGCGCTATGCCGTTTCCGATGCCTGCTTTTACGAGAAGCGGCCGCTGGTCACGGGCGCGATCGGCACGTTCGACGGCTCGCTCACCACACTCAAGCCTTACGAAAAATCGGCCTCCGGCGCGCCCAATCCGACCTATCGCTGCCTCTTTCCCGAACCGCCGCCGCCCGGATCTATTCCCGATTGCGCGCAAGCCGGCGTGTTGGGCGCGCTCGCCGGCCTGCTCGGTGCCCTGATGGCGCTCGAAGTCATGCGCGAGATCGTCGGTTTCGGCGATGGCCTCGTCGGCCGGCTTTTGCTTGTCGATGCGTTCAACCTTCGCTTCGAACATGTCGCCTACGCATGGGATGAAGCCAATCCTCTGAACGGCGCGATCGCCGCTTCATGAGACGCTATGCAACGAATAGGCGCAAGCCGCGTTGTCTTGGCCATGGCTTAGGCTTCGCAAAGCGCGCTGGCCGGCGCTTTACGGCGAGCTGACGGCAAGTCCCGATCTATCAAGGACCACAGGGAGTTTCCGGCCGCCCATGTTGGGTTTATTCAATTGATTGGATATGGTGGAATGAATGGGCTCACCATATCCTCGCGCGGGTTTGCGACGTAAGTCTCGTGGCGCGCCGGCCGGCAGGCGCTCGATCCGTCGAACTGGTTGCGTCATGGAAAGCACTGCCAAGCTTCTGGTCGTCGATCGCAGCCCTTCTTTCCGAGACGCGAAGCTCCGTCTTTTGGAAGGCGCCGGGCTCAGTACGACCGCGGTCGGACCGGAGCGCGCGCCGGCGCGCTTTACGCCCTTCGATCTCGTCATTCTCGACGCGCTCGATGGTGCGACCCCTGAATTCTGCAAGGCTATCAAGGAGCAAAGCGCTTCCACGTCCATTTTGTGCATAGCCCGGGCCGATGCGGACATTCCGCCAGCGGTCGATGCCGACGGTTTGCTCTATGAGCCGGTGCAGCCATCCGAATTTCTCTCGCTCGTCCATGCGCTCCTCGAACTCCATCGAGTAAGAGCGCAATTGCACGACGTCGAGGCGCGTTTGAGATTGGTGCAAGACGCCGGCGGCCTGGCGATTGTCGACTGCGATCTCACGACGGGTCGAACCTCCTGGTCACGTAAATTTGCCGAGCTCTTTCACCTTCCGCCGGACTCGGACGGAGCGCCGAATCTCGATGCCATTCTCGATATGGTTCACGAGGACGACAAAGAGGCACTGCTGACCGAGTATCGCCGGCTGCTGCGCAAGGGCGGCCAATTCGAGCGCGATTTTCGCATCAAGCGCGGCGACGATTCGGTCCTTTGGATCAATGCGCGCGGCAGTTTCATCGAGAATGACTCCGGCCGTATCGATCGCATCCTGTGCCTTTGCTCGGATGTCACGGAAAGCAAATTGGCCGAGTCGCGCAATGCGCAACTGGCGGCAATCGTCGCCTCTTCGATCGATGCTATCGTCAGCGTCGATATGACCGATCGGGTTCGAACTTGGAATCATGGCGCCGAGCAATTGTTCGGCTTCGCCGCCTATGAGGTCCTCGGCCGCAAGACGGACTTTTTCGTTCCTCCCGAACTTCAGGAAGAACGCAGCGTGGAATTTAAAGAATTGATGGCCGGCGAAGCTGTGGAATATCAGACGCAGCGCCGGCATAAAAACGGCGAATTGATCGACGTCTGGATTCGCGGCGCGCCCTTGCGCCGCCCGGATGGAGAGCTCTTCGGCGCGTCCTTCATTATCCGCAACGTGACCGCCCAGAAGCAGCGCGAGGAACACGTGCGCTTCTTGATGCGCGAGCTGACGCATCGCTCGAAAAATCTTCTCGCCGCCATTCAGGCGATGGCGCGTCAATCGCTCTCGGCGCAAACGACGCCCGAGGAATTCGTGACGAGATTCACCGAACGGCTCAACGGGCTTGCCGGGTCGCATGACCTTCTGCTCAGCGACGATTGGGCCGGCGCATCGCTCGTGCAGCTCATTCGCTCGCAGCTCCAGCATTACGACGATCTCTTCGATACGCGCATTCGGCTCGAAGGCACAGATCTCATTTTGCGACCGGAAGCAGCGCAGAATATCGGCATCGTCCTGCATGAGCTTTCGACGAATGCGGCTAAGTTCGGGGCGCTGTCGGCCGAGAATGGAACGGTCACCGTGTCCTGGCGCATTGTCGACGGCGAGGACGGGCGCCGAATGCAAATGCGCTGGAAGGAGCGGAACGGGCCGCCGGTCGTTCTTCCGACGCACAAGGGCTTCGGCCGTATGGTCATGGATCGTATCGCCGGCCAAGCGCTCGGCGGGCAGTCAAAGGCAATCTTTTCGCCTGACGGCGTTTCCTGGGAGCTCGACGTGCCGGTGAATGCGGTGCTGCGCGAGAAAGCCGAAGAGCAACGCGGCCGGGGCTAGAAACCGATTGAACCGCAGGTGCTCGATTTCGCGCGCAGCCATTATCAGAGGCGCACGAACCTCAGGCGAAGCGAATTGGCGATCACCGAGACGGAGTTCAAGCTCATTGCCGCCGCGGCCACCATCGGACTGAGCAAGAGACCGAACGCCGGATAGAGCACCCCCGCCGCAAGCGGAATGCCGAACATATTGTAGACGAAGGCGAGCATCAGGTTTTCCCTGATGTTGCGCATGGTCGCGCGCGACAGAGCCCGGGCCCGCGCAATGCCGGCGAGATCGCCCTTGACCAGCGTCACGCCGGCGCTCTCGATCGCCACATCCGAGCCCGTGCCCATGGCAATGCCGACGTCGGCTTCGGCAAGCGCCGGCGCATCGTTCACGCCGTCGCCGGCCATTGCAACCACCCTGCCCTTGCCGCGCAAGCGGCGCACGATCGCATTTTTCTCTTCCGGCAAGACTTCCGCCTCCACCTCTTGGATGCCGAGCTTGGCGGCGACCGCATCGGCCGTGGCGCGGTTGTCGCCCGTCAACATTACGATCCCGATTCCGTCCGCCCGCAATCTTGCGAGTGCTTCGGCCGTTGTGGACTTGATTGGGTCGGCAATCGCAATGAGGCCGGCGAGACGATCTGCAGCCGCGAGGAAGATCACGCTTGCGCCGGCGCGCCGCAATTCGTCCGCCTCTATCGCGAGCGCGGCGGTCGCAATGCCCAGATCTTCAAGAAGCCGTGCGTTGCCGAGCGCGACGTGACTGGTGCCGATCTTTCCCGCAATGCCCTTTCCGGTGATCGAGGCGAAATCGGCGACCTCTTGCGGCGCGATATTGCGCGCACGCGCTTCTCTCAGGATCGCCGCAGCGAGCGGATGTTCGCTCGACCTTTCGAGGCTGGCGGCGAGCGCGAGGATCTTCGTCTCGTCGAAACCCTCGGTCGCAATCATTGAGGTCACGCGCGGCTTGCCCTCGGTCAAGGTCCCGGTCTTATCGATGACAAGCGTGTCGACTTTCTCGAGCCGCTCGAGCGCTTCGGCATTTTTGATCAGAATTCCAGACGTCGCGCCCCTGCCGACGCCGACCATGATCGCCATCGGCGTCGCGAGCCCAAGCGCGCAAGGACAAGCGATGATCACGACCGAAACCGCGGCGACGAGTGCGTAAGCAAAGGCCGGAGCCGGACCGAAGATCATCCAGGCGACGAAAGTCGCAGCGGCGGCCAGGATCACGCCCGGAACGAACCAGGCGGAGACTTTATCGGCGAGGCCCTGGATCGGCGCGCGGCTGCGCTGTGCCGCGGCGACCATGGCGACGATGCGCGCGAGCATCGTGTCGGCGCCGACTTTTTCGGCGCGCATCAGAAGAGCCCCCGTTCCATTGATTGTGCCGCCGATGAGCATGCTGCCCACTTCCTTATCGAGAGGCATCGACTCCCCGCTCACCATCGATTCATCGACTGCGCTTCTGCCCTCGAGCACGACGCCATCGACCGGAACGCGCTCGCCCGGACGCACGCGCAATCGATCGCCGATTTGCACTTCCGCAACGGGCACGTCCTCGTCCATCCCATCGTCATTGAGGCGGCGCGCCGTTTTCGGCGCGAGATCGAGCAGCGCGCGAATGGCGCCGCCGGTCTTCTCCCGCGCCCGAAGTTCGAGGACTTGCCCGAGCAGCACGAGCACCGTGATGACGGCGGCAGCTTCGTAATAGAGCGCGATTGCGCCCGCCTCGCGCACGGCCGCCGGAAATAGTCGCGGCGCGAAAGTGGCGGCAAGACTATAGAGATAGGCCGCGCCGACGCCGAGCGAGATGAGGCTGAACATGTTGAGCGAGCGGTTCCTCAGCGAGGCCCAGCCGCGCGCCAAGAATGGAAGTCCGCACCAGAGGACCACAGGCGTTGCGAGCGCGAATTGCAGCAGGCCCGAGAGCTCAGGCGAAATGAAACGCGCGACGAAACGGCCGCCCATGTCCAGAGCGACGAGCGGAATGGCGAGCGCCGCACCTATCCAGAAGCGCCGCGTCATGTCGATCAATTCGGGATTAGGCCCGGCATCTTCGGCCGCATTCTCGGGTTCGAGCGCCATGCCGCAGATCGGACAATTCCCCGGCCCGACCTGGCGCACTTCCGGATGCATGGGACAGGTATAGATCACGCCCTGCGGAGCCGTCAGCGGCGCTTGCGGCATCAGGTATTTGGCAGGCTCGGCCGTGAACTTGGCCTGACAGCCCGCGCAGCAGAAGAAATAAGTCTTGCCCCGATAATCCGCGCGATGTTTTGCCGTCGCGGGATCGACGCGCATGCCGCAAACGGGATCTCTCGCGCCCGCCGGACCATCGCCGCATGCGTGATCCGCGCGGTCGTGATGATCATGGCTATGATGATAGTCGGCAGCCTCGCTCATGTGGCTCTCCGCAACTGGACGTATACCCGCGGGGGGTATATATCGAGCGCATGAGAGACCCTGTCAAGAAGTCGGCCGGTGTACGATTGAGCCGCATCGAAGGCCAGGTGCGCGGCATAGCGCGCATGATCGCGGAAGACCGCTATTGCATCGATGTGATCAATCAGATCGAAGCGACGCGCGCGGCGCTCAAAAAAGTCGGCGATGCAATTCTTCGCGACCATATCGAACATTGCGTCGAAGGCGCAATCGTGTCGGGTGATGCGGAGGACCAGAGGCGCAAGGTCGCCGAGCTCGTGCAGGTTCTGGCGCAAGGCAGAACGTAGGCGCGCGAGAAGTCGAGACCGAGCGCAGCGTCATGCGTCGCGCCAGTCTCGATATGTTGCCGCCTGCCCGTGCAGCAGGCCGGCCGCATCGATCAATTGCCAGACGGTGACGTCCTCGATCCAGAACCGGCGCCCCGACTTGGCAATCCGCAGCCCCCGGTAGCCGGTTGCAAAGCCGCGGCGCGCGACAGAATCGAGGAGCCGCTGGCGTTCGCCGCGATTCTCGGCTTCGGCGGATAGACGCGAGCGCAGGCCCCTTATCTCGTCCCAATCATATTCGAAACAGGCCTGCGCCGCCCGATTGGCGTAGATGAAACGCGGATCTGCCTCTGTGTCATGCGCCAGCGTGCAAAAAGGCGCTGCCTGATAGAGCCATCGCGCCTGGCCTGCTTCGTCAGGACCGGCTTCGTCCTTTGGCACGAGCTCCGTGCCGAGCAAGCGCTCATGGCTGCCGGTGAGCAGACGGAAGAAATCGAGATCGAATGGGGAGAGTGCGTTCATTCACGCGTGCCGCGGCCCTGTGCTGCGCAGACGAACAGAGCACGAGAGCCGGCTCGCGCGCCCGGATTCGCGGCGCGCGAGTCGTGCCGGATCGGCCCTCAGTAGCAGCGGGAGCCGACGAAATTTCCGTAATAATCGTAGACGCGATGGCACCGGTACGGATAGTAGCCGTAACCGTAATAGGGGTAGCCATATCCATATCCGTATGGATAGCCGCCATAATAATAGGGCGCTGCCGCCGCGGCTCCGAGAGCCAGTCCGAGGCCGAGCCCGGCCGCACCCCAGCCCCAGCCCCAGCCGCCATGCCAAGCCGCCGCGGGTGTTGAGGTTGCGGCCAGCGTTGCGACCAATGTCGCAACGGCAACCGAGCCCGCTAAGGTCCTCTTCAAAATGTTCGAATCCATGGGCGTCTTCCTTCAAACGGCCGGCTGGACTCCTGGCGAACAGCCGCGATCAGCCGACACTGAATAACTAGGTTGCCTGCAATTCTTTGCAGTATGTCGAAACGAAAATTTGTACTTTTGGTTTCCGGCTCTTTCGCTCTGCGTCCATGCTGCGCCGCGCGATTTCCATCACAGATGCGCGACTGCCGCTCTCTCGCCGAACCTTCGTCATGAAGATGCCGGGCAATTCGTGAATCGAAATGGTAAATCGCAGCCGCGCGGCGGGCGAGCCGCCCGATCCAATTCTCTTCGAGGTAGGCGCCTCATCGTTCCGCAGTCTCACGATCGCGGGAGAGCCGCGGCCCGGGAGAAGCACGTGTCCAACTGGGATCCTTCGATTTATCTCAAATATGCCGATGAGCGCACGCGCCCGGCGCGCGACCTCCTTTCGCAAGTGCCAAGAGCGGAGGTGGCGCGCGCCTATGACCTCGGTTGCGGACCGGGAAATTCGACGGCGCTCATTGCTGCGCGCTTTCCGGGTGCCGATATCATCGGCGTCGATTCTTCGGCGGAAATGCTCGAAGAGGCGCGCCGGGCGTTGCCTGACGTCAGATTCCAGCGCGCGGATCTCGCCACATGGCGTCCTGAATTCCCGGCCGAGCTGCTTTTCGGCAATGCCGTTTTCCAATGGCTGCCGGATCACCTCGACGTCTTCGAAGCGCTCCTTGCGGCCTTGCCGGCGGGCGGCGTCCTTGCCGTCCAGATGCCCGATAATCTCGATGAGCCCTCGCACGTGCTGATGCGCGAGATTGCGGCCGAACGGCCCTGGGCCGAGAAGCTCGCCGCCGCGCGCGTCGCGCGCCAACCTTTGCCTGCGCCTTCCGTCTATTACGATCGCTTGGCCCCGCTCTGCCGGCATGTCGACATCTGGCACACGATCTATAACTACAGGCTCGCCGGCGCTTCGGCGATCATCGAATGGGTCAAGGGGAGCGGCCTTCGGCCTTATCTCGAACCGCTCGGCGAGACTGAGCGCCGCGCCTTTCTCGATACGTATCGCGCGCGCCTTGCCACCGCCTATCCGGCGCGGAACGATGGGCGGGTGCTGTTTCCTTTCCCGCGACTTTTCCTCGTCGCGGTCAGGGCTTAGCCTTTTCGCGCGGCCATGCGGCGAACTTCTTGCATTGCAGCAAGGAGCGTCATAGGAATGATCCGGAGGCTATCGGCAAATGAACAAGGTTTATCCCGACGCGCGCGCGGCGCTGGCCGACGTGCTGAAGGACGGCATGACGCTGATGTCCGGCGGTTTCGGACTTTGCGGGGTTCCGATGAGTCTCATCGAGGCCGTCCGCGACGTTGGCGTGAAAGATCTGACCGTCATTTCGAATAATGCAGGGGTCGATGGCGTCGGCCTCGGGATTCTGCTCGAGACCCGGCAGATCAAGAAGATGGTCTCATCCTATGTCGGGGAGAACAAGCTTTTCGCCGAGCAATTCCTTTCCGGCGAGCTCGAGCTCGAATTCAACCCGCAAGGCACGCTCGCAGAGCGCATCAGGGCGGGCGGTGCCGGAATCCCCGCTTTCTTCACAAAGACCGGCGTCGGCACGATCGTCGCCGAGGGCAAGGAATTGCGCGAGTTCAACGGCGAGACCTATCTCATGGAACGCGGCCTCTTTGCCGACATGGCGCTGGTCCATGCTTACAAGGGGGATCTCGAAGGCAACCTCGTCTATCGGAAGACGGCACGCAACTTCAATCCGATGATGGCGACCGCCGCCAAGATCACGATCGCGGAGGTCGAGCACCTGGTCGAGCCCGGCGAAATCGATCCCGACGCGGTCCACACCCCGGGCATTTTCGTGCAGCGCATCGTCCATGCGCCAAGCCCGGCAAAGCCGATCGAAAAGCGCACGACCCGGCCGCGCGTTGCGGCGTAAAGGAGGATCCATGGCCTGGACAAGGGATCAAATGGCCGAACGCGCCGCCAAGGAATTGCGCGACGGCTATTACGTCAATCTCGGCATCGGCATCCCGACGCTCGTCGCCAACTTCATTCCGCCCGGCATGCACGTGCAATTGCAGAGCGAAAACGGCATGCTCGGCATGGGCCCCTTCCCTTTCGAAGGCGAGGAAGACGCCGACCTCATCAACGCCGGGAAACAGACGGTCACCGAATTGCCGACGACGAGCTATTTCTCCTCGGCTGACAGTTTCGGCATGATCCGCGGCGGCCATATCGATCTTGCCATTCTCGGCGCCATGGAAGTGGCGGAAAATGGCGATCTCGCCAATTGGATGATCCCCGGCAAGATGGTGAAAGGCATGGGCGGCGCCATGGATCTCGTCGCCGGAGTGAAGCGCGTCGTCGTGCTGATGGAACATACTGCAAAGGGCGAACCAAAACTTCTCCGCCGCTGTACGCTGCCGCTCACCGGATCGGGCGTCGTCGACATGGTGATCACCGACCTCGGCGTCCTCACCCTCGATAAAGACGGCGGCACGGGCTTGACTTTGATCGAGCTCGCCGACGGCGTCAGCATCGAAGAGATTACCCGCAAGACAGAAGCGACATTCAAAGTTCATCCGAGCCTGAGTTCGCAAGCGGCTTGAATTTCGGCGGCGCGCCGCGCGTCATCGATTTGTTGAGATGGCATGACAAGTAGCGGCGCCAATTGCCGCGGGAACGGAACGAAGTTTCGACCGTTCACTGCAACGCTCCACCTTGTCTCGAGTTGCCTCCAAAATCGCGGCATGCGATTTCAAGGGCGCTCAATCGAGATTGCAAGCCGAGAGAAAATTCATGTTCCCGAAGCCGCATTCCGTGCTCAAGCCCAACACGTTCGCCTATGAACAAGAGCCGATGGTGAAGCCGACCGGCTTTCGCGAATATGACGCGCGCTGGCTCTTTGAAAAAGAGATCAATCTGATGGGTGTTGTGGCGCTGGGGCTCGGCCTCGGGACCCTGCTCCACGAATTCGGCGTCCGGCCGGAGATCGTCACTGGCCATGACTTCCGCAGCTATTCGGCCTCGATCAAATATGCACTCGCGACCGGCCTCATCGCGGCAGGCGCCAAAGTACACGACATCGGCCTTGCCCTTTCGCCCATGGCCTATTTCGCCCAATTCGCGCTCGACGTGCCGGCCGTTGCCATGGTGACGGCTTCGCATAACGACAATGGCTGGACGGGAGTGAAGATGGGCGCGCAACGGCCGGTGACCTTCGGTCCCGACGAGATGAACCGGCTCAAGGAGATCGTGCTCTCCGGCGCCTATCGGTATGCGGACGGCGGCGCCTACCGCTTCGTTCCGGATCTCGCCCAGCGCTATCTCGCCGATCTGACCGAAGGCAAGAAGATCAGGCGCAGGCTCAAAGTCGTCTGCGCATGCGGCAATGGAACGGCCGGCGCCTTTGCGCCCAAGATGCTCGCTGAACTCGGATGCGAAGTCGTGCCGCTCGACACCGAGCTCGACTACACCTTCCCGCATTACAATCCCAACCCCGAAGACATGAAGATGCTGCACGCCATGTCGGAGAAAGTCCGCGAGACCGGCGCAGACGTGGGGCTCGGTTTCGACGGCGACGGCGACCGCTGCGGCATTGTCGACAATCGCGGCGAGGAAATCTTCGCCGACAAGATCGGCGTCATATTGGCGCGCGATCTCTCCAAGCTCCATCCGGGCGCGACATTCGTCGTCGATGTCAAATCGACCGGGCTTTTCCTCACCGATCCCGTGCTTTTGAAGAATGGCGTGAAGGCGGATTATTGGAAGACGGGCCATTCCTACATCAAGCGGCGGGTCAATGATCTCGGTGCGCTCGCCGGATTCGAAAAGTCCGGCCATTTCTTTTTCAACAAGCCGATCGGACGCGGCTATGACGACGGATTATTGACGGCCGTCCAGGTGATCGAACTGCTCGACCGCAACCCGGATAAGTCCATGGCCGATCTCTACGCCGATCTGCCGAGGACCTGGGGTTCGCCGACCATGGCGCCGCATTGCGACGATGAAAGAAAATACGAGGTCGTCGGC
>Ga0070738_10002401_pt1 | contig 29111 bp, 22 predicted proteins | sample Coa_R2_2_FD_66446 | JGI IMG/M metagenome (GOLD analysis project Ga0070738, IMG submission 66446) | Surface soil microbial communities from Centralia Pennsylvania, which are recovering from an underground coalmine fire - Coalmine... | ecosystem: Environmental > Terrestrial > Soil > Unclassified ...
TACTACGCCATAAAGCAATCAAGCTATTTTTAGCTCGCAGTGCTAGTGCGATTACGACGACACTCCCGCTCACGAATCACTAATGTAGCTATGATGATGCTAAGAGCAATCAAACCAGCACCAACTGCAAGCGCAGCTTGAAAGCCTCCTGTTGTAGCCGCTTGTAGAGCAGCAGGTGAGTGACTTGTGCTGGCTACAAGAGCATTTGTCCGCGCTGTAGAAATTGCAACTAGACCTGCTAATCCTAAAGCAGAACCGATTTGCTGAGAGGTATTGAGTATTCCTGAGGCTAATCCTTGTTCACTATCGCTAACTCCAGCTGTAGCAGCAATAGTTATTGTGACTAAACCAAACACAAAGCCAAAACCAAAGACTACTGTTCCTAATAGCAGATCGTGTATGAAACTACCGTGAGCTGATATTTGTGTTAAAAATAGCAGTCCCACCATCGACAAAACTAGACCACCCATCAGTGTTAACTTGACACTTAGGCGAGTGACTAGTCTAGAAGCTAGAGGAGCAGCAACGATCCCAACTAATGAATTTGGCAAAAATGCCAAACCTGTTTGAAATGCTGAGTAGCTCAATACCTGCTGCATATAAAGCGTTAGAATGAAGACCATTGAAGCACCAGTGGCACCAAGTAGAGCAGCAACTAAGTTAGCACCTGTTAAGGTACGTCGGCGAAAAATAGAAAGCGGTATCAATGGGAAACGCGAGCGAGATTCCACAAACACAAATAGTACAAGCAGGGCAATTGCCCCTACTAGCAGCAAAATGGTTGAAGTTGCCATCCATCCATTCTCTGGCGCTTGCGTTAATGCATAGACTAACATTATTAATCCAGCAGTAATAGTAACTGCCCCAGCAAGATCAATATGCTGAGTTGCATTTTGCTTGCGGCTTTCGCTTAACACAACTGGGGCAAAAGCGAGTGCTGCCACTCCAATCGGTACATTGACAAACATGACCCAGCGCCAAGAAAATCCATCTGTCAAAATACCACCTAGCAACACACCTACTGCAAAGCCGCCTGCTCCTATGGTTCCCCAAATACCCAATGCTCGATTCCGCTCAGAGCCCTCCTTAAACGTCGTTGTTAAAATTGACAGTGCGGCAGGGGAAACAATCGCCCCTCCTAGTCCCTGAAAAGCTCTGGCACAAATCAATACCCATTGAAACTGAGCTAAACCTCCAACTAGTGAGGCAAGTGTGAATAACCCTAAGCCACTAATGAAGACCTGACGACGACCAAGGAGGTCTGCTGCTCGACCTCCAAGTAACAAAAAGCTGCCAAAAATTAAGGCGTAAACACTAATAACCCATTGGACATTTTGTTGTGAAAAGCCCAGATCTCGTTCCATCGATGGCAGTGCGACATTGACTAGTGAAAAATCAAGTACTACCATAAACTGCGCAGCACACAGGAGAGTTAGCGCCAACCAGCGCCGGGAGTTGATCGCGGGTTGAAGCTCAGTTGCTGGTGTTGTCATAAATTTTCTCAGATACTAACTCTACAAAAAAGCATCCAGCGACGAAAGCAAGTTGAACAAAGATTAAAAAAAATGACTTCTGCAAGTTCACTTATGCGTTTATGTCAACTAAAGGGTGTGTCATTTTTCCAACGCCTGCTGTCATCTCTGGCTGAGGAAACATACTCAGAACTTCGCCACCATCCACTAAAAGAACCGTACCAGAAATAAATGGATTGGTCATAAGAGACAAGGCTGCATGGGCAATGTCTTCCGGCTGGGCAATCCGCTTGACTGGAAGTAGTTCTCGTGCTTTTTCAAACATAAGTTTGCGACGTGTCTCGCCCATTAATGCCCAAGTGGGTGTGTCTGTAACTCCTGGACTTATCACATTGACGCGGATAGGACCAAGTTCGACAGCTAGCGATCGCCCCAGTGTTTCAAGTGCCCCAGTAGCAGCCGTTGCAGCGGCTAAACCTCCTGAGGGCCGTACCACCATATTTCCTGAGAATAGGGTAATTGAACCACTCTCTGACAAATATGGTGTGGCATACTTGATCACCTGATATGCACCCCAAAATTTCCCTTCGAAAATAGCTCTAGCTTCCGACATTGACAATTCAGTAATTGGGCCTCCGCCGAAAGTAAAAGCAGTGATAACCAAGTGATCGAATTGACCAATTTTGTGTTCAAACAAATTAGCGACTTCATCTTCACGTGTGAAGTCAACAGAATAAGTTTCGACTGGCCCTAGGATTGTAGCAGCAGCGCGAGTCAACTTCTCTATTGACCTGCTTGCAATTGCTACTGATGCACCAGCAACGCTTGCACCTTGAGCTACAGCTAAACCAATACCTTCTGAACCACCAATCACGACAACACGTTTTTGTTGTAGGGAAAAATTATTCATTGTTTTAAACTCTCTAAATTTTTTAGTACTAAAACTTTAAGTTGTCCTTACGAGACAACTGCAGGTACATCCCATTCAACTGGTAAACGTTTCAGTACGCGAAAAATAAGGTTCGGCTCAAACTCAAAGACTGTGTCTGGTTGTAGTCGCAGATTTGGTAAGCGTTCAAGCAATACCTGAATCGAGATCCGTCCCAAAGCATGTGTTAACGGTATACCCACACAGCGATGAATACCTGTTCCAAAGGCGAGATGCTTTTGCTGGCTATCCCGATAGATATCAAAGCGATCAGGATCGGGAAAATGGCTCTCGTCATGATTGGCGGACCCTAGCATGATTTGAAGACGAGACTCGGCTGGTATTGTCACTCCTCCAACTTCAACAGCCTGCCTGGTGGTTCGGATCAACCCTTGTACAGAAGGCTCTACCCGTATAGCTTCTTCAATAGCATTATCTGCCAAAGTCGGGTTCTCTCGAATAGCCTGCAGATACTCTGGATGACGCAGTAGCAACATTAGAGTATTAGAAAGCCCTTTAGGAATGTTTTCATAAATAGCAAACAACATTGTGGTAATCAAGTTAACGGCTTCTGGAATCTCTAAGGGTTTTTCTCCATGAAGACGTGCGGCAATCAGGTCGGTCAAAATGTCATGCCGTGGTTCTGTACGACGTTCCTCAAATTGAGCAGTTAAGTATTCCTGGAGAGCAACAATACTGTGAGCATACTCAAGTTGCTTTTCGAGAGGATTTTGCTCCCATAACAACTTAGCGATGTTATCACATGTCTGCAATACTGTTTTTATACCCTCATGTGGCAAACCTGTCATCACGCTCATCATCATTGAGGGCAAAAGTAAAGTAAACTGTTGGACTAAATCTGCTCGACCATCCTGTACAAAAGTGTCCACTAACTCATGAGCAATTTCCCAATTGCGTGACTGTTGACGAGGACGCAACTCTTTCTCTAAATTAAAAGCCTGAGTGAGTAGTCCTCGGAGACGTTCGTGCTTGGGGGGATCGCTGACAACTAAGTTAAATATATTTGGATAAACCTTTCTAACTACCTCTAGCACTGAGGAAGGTAAAGGAGATGCAGGGTCAAAATTATGAGCTGAGTAAAAGTGAGTTGGGTCTTTTAAGATGTGGGAAACATCATCATAGCGGGTTACAATCCACAAATTTAACATTGGACTGTAAAATACAGGTGCTTCTTTACGAGCACGAGCATAGATGGGATAAGGATTATCTAACTGCGGGGGTATAAACGGGTTATATTCATTCGCGATATTAGTCGTTTGGATTGTGGGTATATGAGTCACCATAGTGCCTCCTTGTTGGGCTAAAGCTAAGTAGTTGTAAATTGTTGTGATAAGTTACTCCCACAGTCGAGGAGTAGCTTCAAAAACTTGGCTTATACTAGCGATAATGATTAACAATTCACTTTAGTAAGTGTTTGTTTTAGTAACAAGGGTCTATTTTTTTGGAGCAGTTTGTATTCTTTTGGAGAAGAATTTTGAAGGTAAGAATTGAAATAAAAATTATTAAAAGATATATTTTAAATCTTGAAAGTATTCTTTAGATAAAGACATGATTGCTGTTATTTTTTGATACTATAGCGAGCCTAAATCATTCGTCAAAAATGAGAAACCCAGTTTTTTAGAGAAACCAGGATGCTAAGAATTTTTAAGTTTATTAAACAATCAAAATATTGTTAACTTTCTACGAAAAATGAGCCCTAGTAATTATATTTTATAACTTCTAAGATTCTTGTTAAAGATTTAAGAGCCAGTAGTGGTTAGTGATTTACTAACAGGATACAACTATAATCACGAACGCTTATTTACTAGCGATATTAATGTAATTTTCACGATATCAACAAAAATTGAGATATGCCTCAACATCTAGATAGCAAACCACCCATTGCCGCTGATGAAGTTAATTCTTTAATTGCCCATTATGATGAAGCTGCTCGATTAGCGATACCAGGCTATGAAGTCATGCATACAATGTCTCTTGCGTGTCTTTTGGCTTATTTACCAGAGCGTGCTGATTTACTTGTCGTTGGACCAGGGACTGGAACGGAATTAGTCCGCTTAGGTGAGGCTAATCCTCAGTGGAATTTTCTAGGAGTTGATCCCTCAGCAGACATGCTGAGAATTGCTGAACACAAAATGGCTCTTCATCAACTTTCTAATCGAGTCAAGTTGGTGCAAGGATATACGCACGATCTGCCTACAGATACCCTGTACGATGCAGCGACAAGCATTATGGTAATGCACTTTATTCCTGAATCGGATAAACTCCAGTTTTTAGAAAGTATTAGTCAACGTCTTCATCCTTCTGCTCCTTTTGTACTCGTTACTCTAGCCGTTGAAAAGGAGAGTCAACAATTAAGACAACTGATGCCTGTATTAGATGCCTATTGGAGTGAAGTGGGATTACCAGCCCAAAGAAAGGAAGAAGTTGTTACAGGATTTAACCAAACTGTACACCCCTTACCTGAAGCCAGCATTCTGAATTTATTAGAGCAAGCAGGGTTTCAGAAAATCATACGTTTTTATACAGGACTTTGGGTTGGTGGTTGGCTAGCTTTTAAAAGCTAAAATGACTACCTCTATCGTTACAAAGCTAAATTTTTCTGTTTTCACTTCCATCACATTTTGTCCTTACCTTATTAATCAAAGGAGTTGCTATGAAAATCCGTAAAGCTTTCGTAGCGTTTACGGTTTGTGCTCTCTGTTCACTCAATATTGCCAATATCTTCAGTCCAGAGCGAGTGAAGGCTGAAACTCAAATTGAGAACAGTGACAATTTGTCAGCCTGCCGCAAACTCGTCGTTGGCACCTACTTCATACTTTATAAAGATCTTCCGACCCGCTCACTTCTGACATTTACCCAAGATGGTAATTTTTTCGCCATTGACTCTATCCAAGGCGGTATCGAGGGTTTGGTCACTCCTTTTAGCGATGCACACGGGAGCTGGAAGTGTAATGGAAATCAGGAGGTTTCTGCCATTACGCTCAGCTTTACTTACCAAACAACGGAAGCCGCTGGCCGTATTAATCGAGCAGAATTTCACTTAAAATTCAATTCAAAAACTGAAACAGTTGAGGGAACAGTCACAATTCGATTCTTTGATTTAACAGCCAATCCACTACAAGATACCACTCCTCCTGTGGCAACATACATCTTCTCGGGGCAGCGTGTCACTGCTGACTAGACTTCAATATGATATTATTGCTGCATGCAAATACAAGTCGTATTTCAAAAATGGAGAAGTAAAAGATTGTGTTTTCTAGTCTAGTTGTTGTCTAACTTCTATGCTTAATAACCAACTGGAAACCTTTTATGCCAAAGATCGTAAAGAATGGCGCGCATGGTTAGAAAAAAACCATCAAACTTCTCCTGGTGTGTGGCTTATTTACTATAAAAAGAATAGCGGCAAATCACGTGTTCCTTATGATGAAGCTGTAGAGGAGGCTCTTTGCTTTGGTTGGATTGACAGCAGGCCGAATGCTTTGGACGACGAGCGTTATATGCAGCTCTTCTCTCCCAGAAAGCCTAAAAGCGTGTGGTCAAAACTGAACAAGCAAAGAGTTGAAGCACTCATACAGCAAGGTTTAATGACAGAAGCAGGTCTTCAAAAAATTGAACTAGCAAAGCAAGATGGCTCATGGAATAAGTTGGATGCAATAGAAGAGTTAGAAATTCCGGAAGATTTAAAAAATGCATTAGAAGCAAATGAACCTGCCAACACGTATTTTAATGCGTTTAGTAACTCATCTAAAAAAAACATCCTCTGGTGGATTGAAAGTGCTAAGCGACCAGAAACAAGGTTAAAAAGAATTGAAGAAACTGTCACTTTAGCAGCACAAAATAAAAAAGCAAATCATTATTCTAAGTAATTATTTTAATTGAAATCCTCAACTGGACCACCCCTCTAGTCCTCTCCTCAATCTATCAGGGAGAGGATGTTTTTTTATTAGATAAAACCAAGATGAGACAAAAAGAGAATTAAAAGAGAATTTTGCTCAAACATTTTTCTCATTGAACAGGGTTGTCATACTGAATGAGTATATAAAAGTTCACTTTTATACACTGAACGCATTGAAAACACTCCTCTTCGTTATGCTTAGCATGAGCGATACTTCACTACTGTAGTAAAATTATAATAACTGCTATCTATTTGCTCTCTAACTTGTCAACTGGACAAGCAACGTAATAGGTTATTAAAATTACTGATATTAAAAAAAATAGTGAAATTACGTTCATTCCTTGTCGGTTTTTTTAGCTTTTGCTTCTTTGGTTTGGTATTAGAACCAATACATATACAATTTCCAGAAACATCTTCTCATAGATCTGTGCAGTCACCTGCAACAGCAGAACTTAACGATGATGTAGTTCAAGCTGCTTTTACCCCAAATATTGCCTCTCGCACTGCGTTTAGTGGTGTAGCCCCCTTACACTCATCAATGCCAGCACTCGAGTCTCAAATAAAAGCTTTAATGGCACGATATAGTTATCTCCAAGCAGGAATGTTTTTCCTAGATCTGGATAACGGCAATTATTTGGATATCCGAGGCGATCGCATTTTCCCCGCTGCCAGCACAATCAAACTGCCCATTCTGGTTGCCTTTTTTCAAGATGTAGATGCTGGTAAAGTTAGCTTGACAGAAAAGCTTGTCCTGCGACGCGACCTCATAACAAATGGCTCTGGCACAATGCAGTATGCACGTGTTGGCAAGAAGTTTACAGCCTTAGAAACTGTGAACAAAATGATTACCATCAGTGACAATACTGCAACTAACATGATTATTGCTCGCTTAGGTGGTATAGCGCAGCTGAATAAACGTTTTCAGCGTTGGGGACTTCATAATACAGTGATCCATCATCTTTTAGCTGACTTAAGAGGAACCAATACAACCAGTGCTAAGGATATGACACGGGTGTTGGCTTTGCTAGTGAACCACAAGCTAGTTTCTCTCCAAAGTCGAGCAACAATCCTAGATATTCTTAGCCGCACAACTATTCGCACGCTCTTGCCTGCTGGTTTGGGACCAGGTGCAACTATCGCCAACAAAACTGGAGATATCGGGTTTGTGATTGGTGATGCTGGGTTAATTACCATGCCTAGTGGCAAACGCTATATCGCAGCCGTTTTTGTCAGACGCCCATATCAAGACTTAAGAGGAAGACTGTTTGTCCGTCAAATTTCTCATCTAGCTTACAGTTATTTAAGCCAGCCTTTTCCTTCTGACTTCTACAATAACGCACTTCGAGGAACATCTGCTCGTAGAGCACTCCTAGCAAAACGGCAACGGTATCAACAGCAGAAAGCTAGACGCCCAGGAAGAAGGTTAATTCTTTCAGAAAATTGAAGCGGCAATTTCCGCGGATGCTTGAGGAAGGCGATCGCACAACACATTAAATAGAGGATATTGAAACAAAAATCTGTGAGATCAGTCTAAGCAGAGAGCTTGGGTTGCAAAAACAGGCAATTATCTGGTAAAAATATCAACTTAGTTGTGCAGTCACTCCAAGAATGTAGGCAACAAAGTTACTTGAGTGTCTGAAATATGGGTTTCATGATTCAGTCTAACCAAATTAAATCCCTAAAACTACCCCAATGACGAACAGGAAGTCCTTTCCTCCCCAGTATGGGAAGCCACTATTTCGACAACATATTCCAAAATCACGAGGAGTCAAACTCCAAAAAAAGTCTTTGAGCAAACTCAGCGCATCAAGACAACGCTCAGGCTTCGTGAAACTCATCTTAATCAGTCTGCTTTTATTTATTTTGATAATCGGTCTAAGTAAAATTACACAAAAAATATTATTTCTTTTATCTATTCCTCATCAGGTGCAATCCGTATCTCCTCAAGCGATCGCTACTCCCAGTCAAACACCCAGTCCAACAACTTCAACATCAGATCCCACTTCTATTCTTAACTTAACTCAGGAAATTTTCCCACTGAAGATTGAAGTGCAACAGTTAGCAGCACAAAAGGTCGGTTTGACACTAGGAGCCTTCTTTGTAGATTTAAATACAGGAACTTATTTGGATGTAAATGGAACCGAACCCTTTGCCGCTGCTAGCATGATTAAGTTTCCCATTCTCGTTGCCTTTTTCCAAGACGTCGAAGCAGGTCTGATTCGCTTGGATGAAATGCTGACTATGACCTCAGAGGACATTGCCAAAGGCAACAGTTCCGGAAATATGCAATACAAGCCCCCAGGGACAAAGTTCACTGCGCTGGAAACCGTAACCAAGATGATCACAATCTCAGATAATACAGCAACAAACATGCTGATATCTCGCTTAGGTGGGGCAACAGCTCTCAATCAGCGGTTTCAAAGCTGGGGGTTAAGGGCAACAGAAATCCGCAATCGTCTGCCTGACTTGTCTGGCACTAACACCACAACTCCTTTAGATTTAGCCACTTTGATGGCATTGGTAGATCATGGAAATTTGGTATCGACTACGTCACGCGAGCAATTATTGGATATTATGAAGCGGACAACAATCCGGACTCTACTGCCATCAGGGTTAGGACCAGGAGCCACAATTGCTCACAAGACAGGTGACATTGGAACGCTTGTAGGGGATGTTGGTTTGGTAACTATGCCTAGTGGCAAGCGTTACATTGCTGTGGCGATGGTAAGACGACCCTACAACGACAGACGAGCTCAGAAATTGATCCGCCAAGTTTCTCATGCTGTTTACCAGCAATTTGGCACTCAGCAAAGCATCTAACCTACTAAACCCCTATTCACTCCCCAAAATAGGCGCACTACCAGCCAGAACAAGGGGAAAGTGATGAGTGTTGGGAGCATGCATTGCCTGAAGTCCAAGATTTGCTCGATTGAGTAAGTCAGCATTGGTTCTAATCACTGCCCCTTGGCTATCTAAAATGGAATGATTGAAGTTAAATCCATTCAAATTAAATGCCATCACACATGTACCCAGTGTTGCAAACCAGAGTCCTATTGTTGGCAATGCAGCCAGAATAAAATGGAAAGATCTGTGATTTTGGCTCCCAAAAGGTGGAATCAACAAACGTCCTAAGAAACTATAATGTCCTGCTAAGAAGTTGTAGGTGACTTCGGGTTGACCAAATTTATACTCATTGTTAATCAATTCATTTTTGCCAGGTTTGCGAATGAGCGTTGAAGTGACCAAAGAACCATGTAAAACACTCAAGAGTGCGCCACCAAAAACTCCAGCAACGCCCAACATATGGAACGGATGCATCAGAATATTATGATCTGCTTGAAATCCCATCATAAAATGGAAAGTGCCTGCAATTCCCAAAGGTAACCCATCAGAAAAGCTGCCTTGACCAAGAGGATAAACTAGCAAAACTGCAGTTGCAGCTGCTGCAGGTGCAGAGAAAGCAATAGCAATCCAAGGACGCAAACCCAAACGATAGCTTAACTCCCACAGTCTTCCCAAGTAGCACCAAATGCCAATCAGAAAATGTAGGACAATTAACTGATAGGGGCCGCCATTGTAAAGCCATTCATCCATAGAGGCAGCTTCCCAAATGGGGTAAAAATGTAAACCGATCGCCGCAGAAGTGGGGACAACAGCAGCTGTTAGCAAGTTGTTACCATCCATAAGAGAACCCTTAATTGGCTCTCGAATTCCATCCATGTCTACACTGGGAGCAGCGACATAAGCCAAAATGAAACAAGTGGTTGCAACTAGTAAGGTAGGGATCATGAGAACACCAAACCAGCCAATGTAGAGACGATTTTCAGTGCTGGTGATCCATGCGCAAAACTTATCCCAAACTTTTCCAAAGTCGATATCTTTTCGACGTTGAATAATCGTGCTCATTGTGTATTCTTCCTAAATGAAGTCAAGTGAAGAGAATTTTCAGAAGTTACGGGAGCATCCCGATATGGCGGACTTATTTTGTAGTGCGAGCAAGATGCTCGCTAGATATATCACGCGAGCGAGACGTGAGTGCAAAGCACACGCTTCGCGAACACACTACTTATTCCATGCAGAGGATGCTCTCCAGAAGTTTGTAGGTTAGTTCAAGTTCAAATTAAAGTTAGCTACTTAGACAGCCAAAATGTCAATCCAACTGTACATAGCACCTATCACTTGGATAGAGGATGAAATATTGTGGGTTAGCCATCCTGCCTGTCTTGACTCTAGGACGAGCTAGAAGAGTATGCTACGACAAAAGGCTGTGCTGTTGCGTTGGTTCGTGTCAATTTGTTGATTGAGGATATTCGTAGCAGATGCTGAGATTCCCTAAAATCCTTAAAGAACTCTTGTGCTCTCCTTAATTATATGGCAATTTCTTCAGGAGTCATGAGAATTCAAAAAGTCTCAAGATGAGAAGTGGAATTTGCTAACTAGGTTGCGCTTAGTCTCTCCTATGTCAAAATGAAAATGACAAATAACCTTAAGCTAAGGTGAGCGATCGCTCCTCAAGCTAGACAAAGGATTGACCTGAGCAATGGCAGAACCAACCAATCACAATGAAGCGGGAGAAGTAGCTCCCAGCACTGTTGACCAGCAGGCTCCCAGTGTTGCTGAAGAAAGAGCTCCTAGTACAGACTCACCCGAAGCAACAGACATTCCTACTGCAAACACACCAGATCCAAAAGCAGCAAACCCACAGAATCCCAATGCTGCTACGCTACCCAAGCGGGAAAAGCCAGCAGCAGCTAAAGCTAAGCCAGCCGGAGAAAAACCTGCAGATGCCAAGGCGGATGGAGAAACACCACCAGCAGCTAAAGCGGCTAAAAAGGAAAAAGCCCCAGCAGTTGAAGATAAGCCGTTTGCAGAATTTATTCAGCAGGATTACTTACCAGCTTTGCAAGAAGCGATCACTAAAGAAGGGGTGCAAGATTTACATCTCAATTTTGCGAAGCAGAAGGTTTCCATTGTTGGGTTTGACAATGCTGAAGAATGGTGGCAGGTCATGGGGAGTTGGCAAAATGGCCTGCGCAAGTTTAACCTGTATTTTCCAGAAGAAAATATTCAAGGGAAAAAGGGATTTTCCTGTTATGAAGGCAAAAAACCCAGCACTCTTGAGTCGTTTCTCATTGATGAGCGAAAAGTTACACTCAATTTGATGATATATGGAGTGGTGCAGCGGTTAACTGGTCAAAAGTGGCTGGGAAGAAATTAGTGCAATTCATGGAAGTGGTAGGTAACGGCTCCAGAAACCGGGTCGTTATCTATCCTGACATAGCCTGATTTCAGCATTTCTTGGAAGATAGCTTCTACTTCAGCAAACCCTGCGCCTGTTGCCTTGACACCTTGGGTAACAGTGAGTGATCCACCCCGGCTCTCTGCAGCTTCAATCAATTTCATCATCAATTGGTGACGATTTGGCTTGTAAACTTGGGAGGTTTGCGCAGGTTGATCTAGTGGCATACCTAGAGGGGATACACCTGCTTTTAACCTGAGCTTCATTTCATACTCATCAACCATGTTTGGGATGAGGAACAAATCAACAAACTGCCCTATACCCAATACACCACCAGTAAACAGCCATAGTAAGCCTGTTCCTATCTTGCCGTTGTATAGTCGGTGCAGTCCTCCTAAACCAACCAACCAAGCTGCATTTAAGATATAGGAGACCAGAAGACGGTCTTTATGTGTGTTATTTTCAGAATTCATCTTCCAAACCTTGGATTCGCTCTTATTTTCTTAAAATAGTTTTCTGACGGCGTTTTGTTTGATCTGGTGGTCAGGTCGCTAAAGTAATTTATTATGTTGTGAACTAACTTGCTACTCCTAAACTAAAATATGGTGATTAATCCTAAGATAACCAAAGTTATAAAAATTTTCGGCTTTTGAAGTTGTAAAAATTACGTAATTTTATGAGCCACCATTATGATCTGACGGCTACTAGTTTGAGGATTGTTGCAACTCTTAACGTTTTACCTATCTTTACTCTCCTCGCACCTTGGTAAACTGATTTTTATACAAATGCTATGCTATATCTCTCGTCTCACTGTATAAATATCAGAGACACCCCAAACACACCTGGTGAGAGCATGACTCTTGGCTTTCTCAGGCACTCCAGATAAAAAAACACACATGGCAATCAAACATGGTAGATTCGCTCAAAAAACCAGGCTTTGAAGAATTGCGCCCAGGGATTAAAGTCCCTGCTAGAGAAACCCTATTAACACCCCGGTTCTACACTACCGACTTTGATGAGATGGCTCAGATGGACATCTCCGTCAATGAAGACGAGTTGAAAGCCATTCTGGACGAGTTTCGTGCTGACTATAACCGCCATCATTTTGTTCGGGATGTCGAGTTTGAACAATCCTGGGATCATATTGACGGGGAAACTCGCCGATTGTTCATTGAATTTCTAGAACGCTCCTGTACAGCAGAGTTTTCGGGATTTTTGCTGTACAAAGAACTTGGTAGGCGCTTAAAAGACAAAAGCCCTGTATTGGCTGAGTGCTTCAATTTGATGTCTCGTGATGAAGCGCGTCATGCTGGCTTTTTGAATAAGGCGATGTCAGACTTTAATCTTTCCCTAGATTTAGGGTTTCTGACAAAGAGCCGCAAATACACTTTCTTTAAGCCAAAATTTATTTTCTACGCTACCTATCTTTCAGAAAAGATAGGTTATTGGCGATATATCACAATTTATCGTCATCTAGAAGCACATCCTGAAAACAGGATTTATCCAATCTTCCGGTTCTTTGAAAACTGGTGTCAAGACGAAAACCGTCACGGGGATTTCTTCGATGCTGTCATGAGAACTCAGCCCCAGACGTTGAATGACTGGAAAGCAAGACTGTGGTGCCGATTCTTCCTATTGTCGGTATTTGCCACAATGTATCTCAATGATATTCAACGTAGCGACTTTTATGCCGCTATCGGACTGGATGCACGGGAATACGACATCTATGTTATTAAGAAGACCAATGAAACTGCAGGACGAGTCTTCCCAGTGATGCTGGATGTTGAAAATCCAGAATTCTATCAACGGTTAGATGTTTGTATTAAAAATAACGAGAAATTGACTGCGATCGCCAACTCTGGAACTCCCAAATTCCTGCAATTCTTCCAGAAGCTACCATATTACATTTCCAATGGTTGGCAGTGCTTGCGGCTGTATCTAATGAAACCTATTGATGCTGCAGCTATCGAAGGCACTGTATTCTAGGCAGTAAAAGTTTTGCTAAAAATTAAGTGGTTCTGCTGAATACAGAGCCACTTTTTTTTACGAGCCTCTAATCAGCTAAGGAAGCCAAAGAATGCGGAAGGAGTTATTTGTTTGTGGGTTTGGATTGGGCACTTGTGTGCTCTTAGCAGCTGTGCCTAGTCGGTGTGAAACTCCAAATGCATCTGCTCAGGATTTGGATTTAAGTCCAGAAATCATTAAGGGTAGTCCAGTGTTGCAGCGGTGGCGCTTAAAAGTACCGAATGTCTTGGAAGATATTAAGAATGATCCCAGTTTTCGCACTAGACTACGATTTGGCTATTCTCAGTTTCCTTCTACAGGGCAAGCACTAGGGGTTCATATTGGTGTAGAAGATGTGTTTATTGGTCGTAGTGGCTTAACAGTTAGTGGTGAGTACCAGGGAGCATTTAATGGGAGACGTGAGGCTTATGGCGCGGATTTGCATTATTATGTGCGTCCTTTAGGTAGCTCCATTAATCTTGCCCCTGTAGTCGGATATAAGCATATATACACAAACCGCTACTCGACAGATGGGGTGAATGTGGGTGCGAGACTATTGTTGGTATTGTCCCGCACTGGTGCAGCAGATATTTCTGTGACACAAAGTTGGGTTGCTCCTGGTACTGATGAAGAAGTTGGTTTAACAACATTTGCCATAGGGTATGCTGTGACCAAAAGTCTTCGTGTTGGAACAGATTTTCAGCATCAAAATGCTCGCAGGCACAAAGATAGTAGCATAGGTCTTGTTCTGGAGTGGATGCTTTGATGAGGAGAGGGACAAGGGAGACAAGGGAGACAAGGGGGGCAAGGGGGACAAGGAGGACAAGGAGGACAAGGAGGACAAGGGGGATTAGCAACTTAAGAGCAGCATTTATGCTGGTCTTGCAGCAACACCCAACCCTAGCGATCGCTATCTTGGGAACCTTTGCCCGACACTTGCGACGATTAGCACACTTAGTTGATACTCTTTCATTTCAAGAAGTCCCCCAACGCTTAGCACACTACCTGTTAAATTTGAGTGATCACAACAGCAACGCAGATGTGATCGAACTAGATTTACCAAAAGGACAACTCGCTGCACTATTAGGCACAATCCCAGAAACGCTCTCCCGCGCCTTTTATAAATTAGGTCCAGAAGGAATGATTGAGATGAACGGTACGACAATCCGATTGTGTGATCGCCAGGGGTTGATCAACTTGCAGTCTTGAGATTTCCTGACATTCCGTCATCTTTCAATCTCGTCGCGTACACTAAATAAATGTCAACTGAAATCATCTCCCATACAAGCCATTTATGACAATTGCCAGTTCAACCCAGTACAACTTTTTGCCTCGCTTTTACCGATTGGCAAGTATTAGCGTGCTTTCCAATATGATGGTACCTTTAGCAGGTCTAGTTGATGTTGCCTTTCTGGGGCATTTGGCAGATATTCGTCACTTGGCAGGAGTCATCCTAGCAACAATCCTTTTTGACTACCTTTACCGTGTGTTGAAATTTCTCCGCACAAGTGCTAATGCCCTAACGGCACAAGCTGTTGGACTCGATGACACTAAAGCAGTACTGTTAGCAGGACTACGAAGTGGTTTGATTGCTTTAGGAATTGGATTGTTGATTCTGCTGCTGCAATACCCGTTACAAAAAATTGGATTTACCATCTTAAGTGGTTCCCCAGAAATTGAAAGTTCTGGGGTTGATTATTTTAACGCCAGAATTTGGGGAGCACCTGCTGTCTTACTCAACTTTGTTGTGATTGGTTGGTTTCTGGGACGGGAAATGAATGGCGTGGTGCTGCTGATGTCGATCATTGGAAATGGCGCTAATGTCGCACTGGACTATCTGATGATTGTCAAGTGGGGTTGGGCAAGCATGGGAGCCGGACTAGCAACAGCTGTTAGTCAGTATCTTATGTTAATGACTGGTTTGGTTGGGGTTTGCTTCAGTATCCCGTGGAAAGTTGTACCAGCTACTTTGAAAGAATTTTTTGATTGGAAAGCTATTAAAGAGACTGTTGTCTTGAAGAGTAACATTCTGATCCGGTTTCTAGCCCTGATTTCTAGCTATGCCATTTTTACAAACCTCAGTGCAGCAATGGGGACTAATGTCTTAGCAGAAAACGGCTTGCTTCTCCAGATTGCTTTGCTGAGTCAGTTTACGGTTCAAGGTGTAGGGATGACAACCCAAACATTGACTGGAAACTTTCAAGGTAAGGGGACTAAAGAACAAATGAGTCCATTGATTATAGTCTCCATCTTAACGAGCTTACTCATTGCACTCACTTTTGCAATGGTGTCTGTCTTGTTTCCAGATGTGGTGTTTGGACTGTTAACTAATCATGCAGAGGTCAATAAACACATTGTTAACTATACAGTCTGGTTGCTACCCCTTTTATCATTAACTGCGATCGCTTTCATGCTAGAGGGATATTTTATCGGCTTAAAAGAGGGTACAATTCTACGCAATGCTGTCTTACTAGCCTTTGGATTGGGTTTTCTCCCCTTGGCGATCGCATCATGGTATTTCCACAGCAATCACCTTTTGTGGATGTCTTTGGTATCATACATGGCAACTATTATGGTAGCGCTTGGGATACGAGTACCTCAGACATTGGGCAGTCAAAATAATCTACAGAGTCAGGTACCAATGCCCAATTCTTGAACGCAAATACTGAGCGCAGTCTCTACCTAAAAATACTACCCACAGATACTTCTCGCCTAATAGCATGAATGAGGGTGGGAAAAATTTCTGCTATCAAAAGTAACATGTATTAGGCAAAGATACATAGATAGTTGTTGAACTATGCAGAGGCAGCTAATCGGGGAGTTCATTTGTGCAGACATCATATCTTGACCTTACAAACATTTACATTACCCTCATCCATCTATCATCATGCAAATCCATCACCGAATATTGTGGCGTGTTACAATGAGCAGATAATTGCCCCAAAACTGTGATTACTAAACTGCTGCAAAAACTCCGTGTCGTGTGGGGAAAACAGAGGCGCAAAAAAGACACGACCACAAAAGACTGGCTGCAAATTGTAATGATCACCAGTCTAGGAGTGACTGCCGTAGTGTTGGGAGTTCGAGAATTGAACTGGTTGCAGTCATGGGAGTTAAGTGCTTACGACCAAATGCTACGGTTACGTCCAAAAGAAGCACCTGATTCACGTATCTTACTAGTCACGATCACTGAGGATGATATCCAACGGGAGCAATCGTCTCTATCTGATACTGTAATTAATCGGCTATTGGCAAAGCTTCAATCCTATCAACCGCGTGTCATTGGTCTAGATCTCTATAGAACAACCCAGAAAAATTTAGCAGTGGGTCTGGCGCGTAACAATATTATTAGTGTTTGTGCATTCACAAGCAGTATAGCTAGCCCAGATAACCCAGAAATTGCACCGCCGCCAAATTTTTCTACAGATAATGTTGGCTTTACGGATCTGCTCTCTGATGAAGATCACGTTGTCCGCCGCAGTTTATTATTTGCTCATTCTGAAAAAGACAGAAAATGTAAAACTCAATTCTCGTTTGCCGCGCAACTGGCAACCAAATACTTGAAGAAACAAAACATTAACTTAGTTTTCCCGAATCAACATGATTTTGAATTTGGCAATACTCTTTTCCGCACTCTTACTAAGAATTCCGGTGGATATCAGCATTTAGATGCAAGAGGCCACCAAATTTTAATAAACTACCATAACCCAAATCACTTTTTCAAGCAAGTCACACTGACACAAGTCCTCAAAAATCAAATCAATCCTCATTTAGTCAAAGATCATCTTGTCATCATTGGCACAACTGCCCGGAGTGTTACTCAAAGCTTCTACACTCCCTATAGTCAACCACCAAGAATGCCATCTGTATTCATCCACGCACAGATTACAAGCCAAATTATCAGTACAGTGCTAGATGGAAGACCCCTCATTTGGTATTGGTCAAATTGGGCTGAAGCCATCTGGGTGTGGGGTTGGTCATTATTGGGAGGTGTTTTGGCCTGGAAATTTAGACATCCTTTACACCTAGGTCTGACTGATGGAGCAATGCTGGGGTGTTTAGTGGCAATCTGCTATCTCCTGTTTATAGGAACAACAGGATGGATACCTATAATTCCGTCAGCTTTAGCCTTAGTCTTTACAGGCTTAAGTGTTATGGCTTACACGACTTACCAAACCCAACAGCAAACAAAGATTATTATTCTTCAAGTTGAAAAACAACAAGAAGTGATCGCACAATTAAATACACTTCTCAAAGAAACCTCTCACATACAGGATACCCTCCCTCCTTCCCCTGTTGTCTCTCCTCCTTCCCGTTCTCCTCTACTGCGAGGGCGCTATGAAATCACTACAGTTCTTGGTTCAGGTGGATTTGGCTGTACTTATTTGGCTGCAGATACCCAGCGTCCAGGTCATCCTATTTGTGTTGTCAAACAATTGATGCCAGCTCGCCGAGACCCAAAATTTTTACAGGTTGCGAGAAGATTATTTGACACTGAAGCTGAAATTTTAGAAGTTTTGGGTAAACACAATCAGATTCCAGAACTCCTGGCATATTTTGAAGAAAATCATGAATTTTATTTAGTACAAGAATATATTCAGGGACATGCTTTGAGTGAGGAATTGCCTCCTATTCAGGGGATAAAAGATGAAGATTCTGTTATAAAAATTTTAAAAGAAATTTTAGGAATCTTGGAATTTGTTCACGAGTACAGAGTGATTCATCGTGATATTAAGCCTAGTAATATTATTAGATCTATTACCGATAATCGGCTAGTACTAATCGATTTTGGTGCTGTTAAGCTAATGCAACCACCTGCTACAGAAAAGACCGAATTAGCAACTGTAGCTATTGGGACACGGGGTTATGCACCCCCCGAACAATTTATCGGTTATCCTCGCTTAAATAGTGATATTTACGCTTTAGGAATCATTGCTATTCAAGCAATAACAGGTATCTTACCTCAAGAACTCCAACCTCATGCCGATACAGGTACTATCATGTGGCGTCAATGGGCCCAAGTGAGTGAAGAATTAGCGGTGATTTTGGATAAGATGGTGCGTTATCACTTTAGCGATCGCTACCAATCAGCTGCAGCAGTACTACAGGATTTGAAACAAATTACATCGTGAAGGGTTGCATTTCATGACTCAAAAACAACAATCACAAATTGAAGGTATCTATGAGGTGTGTATTGGCGTTATAGAACCAATCTCAGCAATTCAATATTGGGAGCAATTTGGTTATCACGTTGGTCGAATTGGAGAACTATCTGCTGCTGCAGCTCATCAGTTGTATGGAGTAGATTCATCTTTGCAGTCGATCCGCCTCTATCATCAAAATGCAGATCATGGTTTGATCCGGCTGATGGTTTGGCAAAACCATATCAATGAAGGATTGGGGATGGAGTCGATGAAAGTAAAGGGTAATCGGTGGGCAACAACTTTAACTGCTGATGTGTTAAACATTTTGAATCATATCGAAGAAGCTGTTGCAGATAGTTGGCCGATCAAGTACACCAATCCTTACTGGGAAGTTATCTACAACAAGGACAGAAAAAGCCGTCCTTTTTTTGACACAGCAATAGGAGTACGAGAAATGCTCATGCTGCAACCGCTAACGCGCCAGGTTCTGTTTCAAAGATACGGCTACACATTGCCACACTATGGAGCCATCAACACTAATTCTGCCTTTAAGACCAGCCAGTTTACCCATTTAGGAATGGTCATTCAAGATGATAGTAAGGAAACGCTGAAATTTTATGAGGAAGTTTTGGGTCTGCTACGAGTGCGTGATGACGTGGAGACTAGCTATGAATCATCATTAGCAGGTCGGGCAATTTTTGATCTACAACCCGGAGAAAAGTTTGTAGTCACTGCTTTTGATGATCCGCGTTCGTCCACATCTGATTTATTTGCTGCACGATCCGGTAGACTTTACATCATTCGGTTTCCCGATTCTATCGTTCTAAATTCCCGCTTTGAAGCTGCGCAACCAGGTAGTTTGGGGATGTGTTTGTACACTTATCGAGTTCGAGAAATAAATTTGTACAGCGATCTCATTAAAGCAAGTGCAACACAACAGGTAACAGCGATTATTAACAATGAGTTTGAGGAAGCAAGCTTCTCGTTTGTTTCACCTGATGGTTATTTTTGGAACTTATTAGCTGCTTAAAACTATGTCGTACTTATGCGGTTTTTAAAACTCTCGAATGTTACACTATAGACGCAGTATCAAAGGTATCAAATAACTCTTGTACAAAAATCAAACTTGTTTTGTTTAAGCACAAAAAAGCACTTGAGAGTTTTTTCCCGCCCAAGCGCTTCCCCGCATAACTTTATACCAACTCACTTACTTGATGCAACATTTTAAGTCCGCAATACCCCAGAAACCGGAGTGATCGCAAAGATAACTTGTAGCAAAAATGCGGTGAAGTGGTATCACTCCTTGCACAAACATAGAATATCGCTTCTCCCATTAGGCAAGGAATCTAGTAAGTGACACTTTGTCAACTGACACTAGTAATATACAGATCAAACCAGTGATAAGTTTAGCAAAGCTCACCAAAACAACTCGTATGACTATATAGTGAAAAAAGAACTATGTGTTGATCGTGTTAACACTCATTAAGTACTGAAAAACAATGGGACTTTTGAGAGAATTCATGTAAATTTTTGTTATGGTGTAAAATTGAGTTTATGTACTAAATTTGCTGCTGTAAATTATCCAGGCTCAATATACCTGTACTAAAACATCTCACCTTGCTTATTTTCAAAGATCTTCCACGATGTAATTTGAACTGCCAAAATCGGTAGAAAGGTGGTTATGGCTCGCAAACGCTTAATTATTGAAATGGGAATGGGGGTAGATCAGCACGGACAAGAACCAACCGTGGCAGCAGCAAGAGCTGTGAGAAACGCGATCGCTCACAATGCTTTGCCCGGTGTATGGGAAGTCGCAAATTTAAGTGATCCAAATGAAATGATTGTAGAGGTAAAAGTGGCAGTGCCTTACCCAGACCAAGTGCGAGCAGAAGAGGTGCTAGCTGTACTACCCTTTGGGCGCAAGACCCTAAGCGTTGAGTCAGGGGGAATGGTTGTTCAAGGTAGAGCAATTCCAGTCCTCAACGATAAAAATGACGAAATGCTGATAGCTGTTGCCGCTGTCACAGTTTTTGTAGAAACTGAGCCTTAACCGTAAGGCCGTGGGAATAGAGACAACTATATTATGACGAATGTTAAATTTCTTGTTTTCTGCCCATGCCCCATGCCCGACCTTAACAAATAATCGTTTATTCTCAACGACCTACTTATATCTCTATCATGCTAAGCTAGAAAAGCTGGGGTAAGAATCTCTGAAAGTAAGTCCTATAGACGATAAACCTTCACCACCTGAGGACAATGTTTCAAGAGGATAAATCACTCCAGATTCATGAGATTAGCAAACTTAAACCAACACACTTCGCTGATTTAATTAGAGCAGCACAGCTGATTTTTGATCCTGCAGCAGGGGTCTCTGGCAGATCTAAACAAGTAGACTGGCAAGAGTTTGGTATTCCCGATCCTGTTGCAAGAAATCTCAAAGTACTAGGTCAAGAGTATCGATATGCCTCTCCCCATGTTCCAGCTGATATCGTTTGGAGCAAATTAACTCCACAGACGCGTATCTGGTTCATAGAAAATAAGGATGAACTGTGGAGAATAGAAGAGGCTTTCCCTGCGCTAGATGAAGATTAGGACTACTAATTGGGGACCTTGAAAGCAGAAATTAATAGTACGACACAATAGATGCTGTACACTATAAAGCAGGTATTATTATGTTCGAAGCGTCTACCCTTAGGCAAATCGCCCAAGGGTTTTTTATCTTTAATGAGCGAGGAATTTAAAAGTCTTAGACTTTTTGCTTGCTTGTATTCATCAATGAACAACCCCTACGGCAAAATTAACCGTATATGGTTCTTCTAATGATTGCTGAGTACTAGCTTTAATAATATTGAGATAGCGACAAAAGGATTGTAGCTGTTGCGGATTGGGACAATATGTCAGATTCCCTTGTTTCTCAAAAAGTGGTGCAGCGGAGATTGCTTGATAGTCAGGATTTTCTTTTGCACTTGAAGTTAACCAGTGAGAATTTAGACTCGATGGGATCAACCCTGGTGGGAGTTCACCTTCTAAAAATGCTAGCAGGCGTTGCTGACAATTGCGGGTGTTAATGCCACGATTCTCGAATAACTGGATAACTTCATCGAAAGATAAAGATCGTTCTGGTAACAAGCTAAGTAATTCGGTAAATAGAAAATAGTCGGTATACTGTTGTCTAGAGACTTCTACAACCTGGGGATGTAGAGGTAACACTGCTAGACCATACGCTACTCGACTACAGCTAGGTTCTCCATTGTCACCAAGGTAGAAATCTTGAATAATCCTAGCGTTCGGTAGTTTTTGTCGTAACCAACGATTTACCGCACCAATGGATGCAACCCCACCAGTTAAGATCGCTTGATTTATTGCTTCCGTAGGTATGCCTTTAGCAACCAAAAGTCTATTCAGCTCCCGATTGAGACGTCGTACAAACGGCACAAACACTTGGCTTTCTAAGTCTCTCCGGTTTAATATCCACTGCTGATCTGCTAACTCTAGGGTAAAAGAGTCTTGATGCTGCAAAATTAACTTTAGGGCGATCGCTGCATCCAGCATTGCCTTTCCTAAAAGGGAACCCTCCAAACGTTGTTGAAGACGAATGCGATCGCTAATATCTGGTTCTCCTGGTCGGGGCAAATTTAATTCTCCCCATGCTATGTTAGACAGTTGCATTTCATCTAAACCAGGAATTGAGGATTGCCATGGCCAAGGATGACTAGTGTCACCGTTGCTTTCGGCTTGTGTATCAGTACGCGATTGTCGCCATTTTGTGGAGAAGAGGAGTTGGCAGATAATATCCTGCTCTATTCCTTTGCCAGCATAGGCAAAGCCGTGAAGCATAAAGTCGCTGTGAGTTAACTCGTCCAAATGTTCTGGCAAATCAACCAAAGCCATTTCTGTACAAGCTGCGCCAATATTAATGACGAGAGTATTGCCAATCAGCGGATAGTCACTGGTTTTGGCAAGACGAGAACCTTGATAAGTATTTAATTCTACTGTTTCACCGTTAGCGCCATCAAGCTCTGAAAGCAAACTAGCGATCGCCTCCTCTATAAAGAACACTTGTTGAGGATGTCGTACTAATTTGCTAGTGAGTAAGGCTTCTCGTACATTGAAGCGATATTGTTCTGACCAGTTAGATGGACAAGTGCAGATCACACCAGCAAGATTATCGATAATGCCATAGAAGGTGTGTTGGCTTAGACCAACGGCACCAGCCGTTAAATTTAAGGTAGTGCTACCAGAATCTGATTTCAGGGTTAAGAGCAATTTCGAGAGCGATCGTACAACCCAAACTAAAGGAACTGTCGAAACTTCATTTAACTGCAGTACTGGTTCCCATTTGTGCTGTTCATCTTTGTAAGGGAGAGCAACCTGTAAATATGGCTTCAATTGTGCTGAGAAGTGGTTTTGTCCCGGAGCTGATGCTGATTGCTGTTTTGAGGCGTGTTCTTCTGCAACTGCTGCTGGTATTGTCTTGTCAAGATCTTCTTTGCTTTCTGTCTCACCAGGAGTCACAGACGCATTGGGTAGATAAACCTCTGCTGGTAAACGGAACGAGTGCTTGATTGAATCTGCTGCTGGTGGATTTTCTGCTGACCAGTAGAGAGGATAAATCTCTACAGTAGAGCGATTCAAAAGTGCTGCAGAAATTCCTGTTGTACCCAAATCAACACCTAAATACCAAACTGAGTCCAGAGTCTTAGACAATTCCGTATTGTCTAATGGTTTGGAAACAGAAACTGAAGAACTTTCAGGTTTGTCTGTTGAGACTTCCTGTTTTTTTTCAGCTTCGTTAACCTGATCTGCTGCAGTGCTTACTTCTAACTGAGTATCCACCTGCCCAGATGCTTCTAGATTTGTGGGAGTATTTGCTGCTAGTGCTTGATTTTCTCCGCTAGTCGCAGGCTGCAATTGGATATTTTGTGTTGCATCAAAATTGATCAAATCCTGTTCCAATTGCCTTAACTGAGCTTCTTCTAAGGAAATCTCAGGTACTGTTGTCGCTGATTCTTCCTCTTGAGCTAGCAAATTTTCCTTTGGGGAAGCGGGAGTATAGTTATTAGACGGGGTTTCTAAATCCTGATTATAAATACCTGCTGGTGGTTCAACAAGACTAGAGGTTGTTGTAGAGTCTATATTTTCGTCTGATATTAATTTGTTGTCAGAATCTGATAATTGTTCCGTTGCTTGGAATGAATTGTCTTGTGTATCAAAATTGTGTGCATTCAAAAGACCTGCATCTGGTTCGTCAAACCAAGGGTCTGGCACTATAACAGGAGCATCCTCTACTTGTTGTATCTGATCGCTTACATGGGGATCTGTCAACGGTTCATGTGTCGTATCTGTAACTTCATCATGTACCTCATGTGTGGTGGGATCTTTGACAACTTCTGAAGTTAGTGGTGGATTCTCCACCGAAGAGTCTGTTATTTCTACAGGTGGTTCATCTTTTGCCTGTGTTTCATCGTGTGGAGTTGGTGGTAGTGAATTCTCCACCGAAGAGTCTGTTATTTCTACAGGTGGTTCATCTTTTGCCTGTGTTTCATCATGTAGAGTTGGCAGTGGTGGATTCTCCACCGAAGAGTCCGTTGTTTCTACAGGTGGTTCATCTTTTGCCTGTGTTTCATCATGTAGAGTTGGCAGTGGTGGATTCTCCACCGAAGAGTCTGTTGTTTCTACAGGTGGTTCATCTTCTGCCTGTGTTTCATCATGTAGAGTTGGCAGTGGTGGATTCTCCACCGAAGAGTCTGTTGTTTCTACAGGTGGTTCATCTGTTGTATCTACAACCTGTTCGATGGTATGGTCACTAACTCCCTCGTCTAACACCTCTGTCATTTCGGGTGCAGATGGTGGCATTTTACTATCTACAGAGGAGCTATTGCTAACATCTGTTACCTCAGGCGTTGAATCACTATCAAGGCTGGAGTCCGTTAAATCATCAGTACCAAACAAGCTAGCGTATAGTTGATCTACTTCATCACCTACGACCTCTGAATCATCTGGATGTGTGTGGACGTTAAAAGTAGAATTCTGGGTGTCCTGATTTAATTGCAAAAGCATTGCATCCAGTTCCTGAGTGCTAGAAGCATCTGTGAAAGGCTCTAAACTTGGTTGTTGGTAACTGTCTACTGGTAATGAAGTACTTACTTGTGCAATTTCTAAGGAATTAGGGGTAGCCTCTGTGGTTTCAGATGCACTTGCCAGTAGTTTATTTTCTACATTAGAAGTAAATGCATTATTGATCGCGGTTTGTTGCTGTAACTGCTGGAGCACATTATTGATCCAGCTTACCAACAACTGTTCTCCTTGCATTCCCTTGCTATGCATTCTTGCAAGTGCTTGCGATAAAGACTCATCATAAGTATGAATATTTCGCTGTAGCGCTTCAAAGACAACATTCACAGTTCCATCTAATGCAAGTAATTGTTCATCCAACTCTTTAGCAAGTCGTGTTAAACGTTCCACCTGTTCTGGTGATTCTAGCGAAGATTGGCCAGAAGAGAATGTTAATTCTAGTTTGCCCTTTTGATTAGCTAAACTAGAGGCATCAATTGTTCGCAAAGACTGAGTAGGATTTGCAGTTGTCTCTCCTCTAGAAGGCGCTAAACTTGCCATTAAACGATTCATTAGCACTTGCAGAAATTCGGAAATCATCTTCTCTTGGGTTGCCATCTGCTGTGCTAGCGAGTAATTTTGCAATCTTTTTTGCTCTAGCTGCCTAATTTCTTGTATGAGAGTTGCTCTTTCTTGCAACAGTGTTTGTAGTTCTGCTTGCAAAGGCATGAGTAATGCTGAAAACGCTTTGTTTATCTGGGATGATTCAACGAAAGTGCTCTCCTGTGGGTTGGGTTGGTTATCTCCTGATGAAGGTACTTGATGACTTTGATCGACAAATTTAGCTAATAAAGGCGATAATTGATACTGTTGTTCTCTCTGATTTTCTTGGCTATTGCCTTGAGCATCACTTTCTGCAAGTTCCACAAGAAAGTGACGAACACGTTCTAAAAGTTGTCTAGGTTCTTGTCCTTGACCTGGAAGAATCTTAGGTAAGCGATTGACTTTATTGGCGAGGAAGTTGTCAATATCTGCGACTAGTGTTTGAATTTCGGTTATGCGGGAAGTCACTTTTAATTACCCTATCTAAATAACTGTACTTTTTGTAGTATGAAAAATTACTTTACGACTTGTGCAATTATGTTACCAATTCCAAGACAAAGGTGCGACAATTATCAATTTCCTATTGTTTTCCACAGTTAGCCTTACAGTTGACTCTAGTTTTAAAACATCAAATGGGTATTCTAAACTGTCGAAGGGACGATAGTTAAGTGCTGTGATCTTTCTCAATGAAAAAGAATGCTGCATTACTTTTATCAAGGTTCGGGTTCGAGCAATGGTAATTTTTTAGGAGGAAACTGCGATCGCTGTATGGCTGATTCTGAAGTTATCAGCAGCAGAGGCGACCACTTAGACTTCTCCTGTAAAAACAGATAAAAACCTTAGGTTAGCAAAAATCAATTGCTTTGACTATCATTGATATAATTGGTTATTGTTTGCTCATTATTATTAATAATTATGTTTGCAATGAAGCTAGCTCCAAGTAAAGACTCCAGTAAGCTACTATGATGTATTTGATACAAAAAATTTCAAAAGAAGGAGTCAGTAGGGGTACACTAATGTGGTACTTGTGTGGAACCAAGAACTATTTTAGTTCTTGTGTAACTGACTGAACGACTTCTTTGCCAAAAGCACTACCTTCAATAAATAAAATCAAATAAGAAATTATTATTAACATGTACAAGGCATTGCTTGAGGTGAGAAATTTTCCAAGTCATAAGCTTCTAACGTCTGAAATCCCTAACGCTTAGATAGCTTTTTTGTGTAACATAGATCAGCTTTACGTTTGAAAAGGGCTGTGCTTTGATAGCTTGGGCTCAAGAGCACGCTTCTAGTATATTGCAGCTTTAAAAAAAGATTTCTAATGGAAGACCGACACAGCTTGCATGCACCCGTCAATCCCCCGATGAGATCGACACCCTTCTTTCAAGGGTTACCAGAAGCTGTTGTAGAACCAGCCTTAACCCATTTTGTGACCCGCACTCATCCCGCTAATCAAGTGATTCTGCTGGAAAATGATTGGGGAGGTTCTGTATACTTTATTGTCAATGGATGGGTGAAAATTCGTACTTACAATTTAGAAGGCAAAGAGGTAACACTAAATATTCTTGGTCAGGGAGAAATATTTGGTGAAATGGCAGCGCTTGATGAAGTGCCTCGCTCCACTGATGTGATCACTTTGACTTCTACTATTATTGGTAGTATGCCTGCTCAAGATTTTGTCAAGTTGCTACAGACAGAACCTTTAGCAGGAGTCCGATTAGCACAGCTGATGGCAAGACGATTGCGCCAGGTGAATCGGCGACTGCGATTACGAGAATCTGATAGCCAGTCAAGAGTCGCAGACACACTCTTGTTTCTAGCGGAGGGACAAGGAAAGAAAAAACAGGCAGGAACTGAAATACCTAATTTACCGCATCGAGAACTGAGTAGCTTGAGTGGTCTAGCTCGAGAAACAGTTACACGTGTATTGACACGCTTAGAAAAAAAAGGATTGATTAAACGCGAGCAAGACGTCATTTGTATTCCCGATCTACTAGCTTTGGAACGGATGATAGTTTAACCACAACAACAGGTGTGAGGGTGTGGGGGTGTCAGAAATAAAAATCTAATTTTGAGCTAGTTATTTTAATTAATGGTTAAACAAACAAAAGAACTGCAAAAGACCCCAATTAAGCTAGAAGCGCCCTTACGAATGGTTGAGACAGCATTTCTAGCCAGTACTGCTAGCTTGATTTGGTTTATTAATTTCTACTTTCCTTTGGGCCCAGTTTTACGAATATTTTTTCCGGTACCAATTGCCCTAGTATACCTTCGTTGGGGTAACCGAGCAGCATGGATGGCGGCAGTTACGTCTGGATTGCTACTTTCAGTGTTGATGGGTCCATTTCGTAGCATGTTGTTTGTCATGCCCTTTGCGTTTATGGGTGTACTTTTGGGCGCAACATGGCATCGTCGTGTTCCTTGGATTGTTTCCATTAGCTTAGGTGCACTGCTTGGCACTTTAGGCGTCTTTTTTCGCTTATGGTTGTTGTCTGTATTAACGAACCAAGATCTGTGGATTTATCTGGTTAATCAGTTTACAGACATAATGGAGTGGATATTTCTTAAGTTGGAGATATTAGCAACACCCAGCGTATTTTGGATTCAAGTCGTGACAATCGGCGTCATTCTGGTGAACAACTTCATCTACCTATTTGTCGTACATTTAGCTGCGTGGTTGTTATTAGATCGTTTAGGTAACCCCATCCCTCGTCCCCCCCGCTGGGTGCAAGTACTTATGGATTATGAATAGTCATGATTCACATTTATACCCAGATAGAACAGGGTGAGAAATGGATTGCCCGTTATCGTGGTTGTTTACCTGTATTTGCTTGTGTTTTAGGGTTTACTGAAACAGGTCTGATTTCAGGGATTTCTGCTGCTGGGCGAACTCCAGAGGATAGGAAATATACAGCTTGTGCCGATGCTGAGTTTTTGTACTATGGTCCGAAAAAAAAGCCTCAGTATCCGCTACCACCGCTTGAGGCTGGCGCATCCCCTGTGTTGATCTCTCGCGCCATAGTTGAGGCACTAAAGATTCCTATTTATTTATTCAATGCTGGACTGCCTCAACCTCCTGCTGCACCCACAATTGACTTAGGAGGCACTCCAGCTAGATGCTTAAGCCAAGGTCAAGCTATGAAATTAGTGACAGTACAGCACTTGCTAGAACAGGGGCTGTTTTGGGGTGAACGTTTAGGTACAAACCTAAAAAATAAGTATCTTATTTTAGGCGAGTGCGTTGTTGGCGGAACCACAACCGCTTTAGCAGTTTTAAGCGCCTTAGGTATCCCAGCTTTAGGAAAAGTCAACAGCAGTCACCCAACTTGTAACCACAAACAAAAGTGGGTGGTGGTTCAGGCTGGGTTGGAAAAAGCGGGTTTAGGGAGTAGGGAACTCGGGTTCCATACTCCCTCTTCAGTTGATCCCCTCGAAATCGTGGTAGCTGTCGGTGATCCGATGCAGGTGGTAGTTGCTGGAATGGCGATCGCGGCTAGTCGCAGTTGTGGCGTTTTACTTGCTGGAGGAACGCAAATGCTGGCTGTTTATGCGCTCATGAGTGCGATCGCTCGAGCTTACGCCTTATCCTGGCGACCAAAAGAAATAGTTGTTGGAACAACCCGATGGGTAGCAGAAGATCCAACAGGGGGAACTGTCGAACTAGCTCAACTTGTTGGTCAAAGCAATCACATATTTGATGATGTTGCTCCACCCTTATTAGCAACTAGGCTCAGTTTTGCTAATTCTCGCT
>Ga0070738_10002402_pt1 | contig 29105 bp, 24 predicted proteins | sample Coa_R2_2_FD_66446 | JGI IMG/M metagenome (GOLD analysis project Ga0070738, IMG submission 66446) | Surface soil microbial communities from Centralia Pennsylvania, which are recovering from an underground coalmine fire - Coalmine... | ecosystem: Environmental > Terrestrial > Soil > Unclassified ...
AAATGCCGGTTGGCGAGCGGCGCGGGCATCGATTGTTGCTTTCACCGATGACGATACCGTGCCCGATCCAGGCTGGTTGGCAGCAGGCGTCGCCTTACTGGAGCGCGATGCCGAGCTAGCCGCCGTCACTGGACAGGTGATTGTGCCGTTGCCGCCGTCGCCGACGGACTACGAACGCAACGAGGCGGGACTGGAGACGGCCGAGTTCGTCACCGCCAATTGCTTCTGTCGGCGCGACGTTCTGGAAATGTTGGACGGATTTGACGAGCGCTTCACGTCCGCCTGGCGCGAAGACAGCGATCTACATTTTCGCCTACTCGAACACAGCCTCAAATTGATGAAGGCGCCGGCGGCAATCGTGGTCCATCCTGTTCGCCCGGCCCCCTGGGGCGTCAGCCTGCGCATGCAGCGCAAAAGTCAGTTCGACGCCCTGCTCTACAAGAAACATCCGGCGCTCTACCGCAAACACATCTGGCGGACGCCGCCTCTGGATTATTACGCCATCGTGTTGTCCTTCGTTGCCACCGTCGTTGCAACCACGCTGGAAGCGTGGATCACTTGCACTGTGGCCGCCGTCGTGTGGGCGGCCTTGATGCGGCGCTTTCTGGCGCGACGGCTCCGGGGCACTTCGCATGCTCCGGTGCATGTTCTCGAAATGCTCGTTACCTCTCTGTTTATTCCGTTTTTGTCCGTCTTCTGGCGGCTCTGGGGCGCCTTGAAATTCCGCGTATGGTTTTGCTGACCTGCCCAACCTCACGAGAACGGATCAAGCGCTGATAAACATCAAGGTAGTCGCGTGCCATTCGGTTGACGGAGAATCGTTCCTCGAATGCCTTCCGACAGACGCGACGACTCAACTCCCCGATGCGGCTAACCGCTCGCACGGCTTCCTCCACGCTATCCACCAAAAATCCCGTCTTGCTTTCCTCAAGGATTTCCGGCACAGCACCCTGGCGGAAGGCGACGACCGGCGTGCCGCAAGCCAGCGCCTCAATCACGACCAGGCCGAACGGCTCCGCCCAATCGATCGGGAATAACAGCGCGGCGGCGTTCCCAAGGATTTCGTTCTTGCGAGTGTCATCCACCTCGCCGAGATATTCCACGAAGCCGTGCGATTCGCGGAGCAACGGCTCAACCTCGCGCTCGAAATAATCGCGCTCGCCGAAGCCTACTTTCGCCGCAATTTTGAGTCTCCTGCCGGCGCGGCGCGCAATCTCGATGGCGCGATCAAGGCGCTTCTCGGGAGCAATGCGGCCGAGGAAAACGAGATAGTCTTCTGGATGTTCGTTCAAGTGCAGCAAGTCTAGTGGCAAGCCATGATGGATCGTCGCCTGCCAATTGGCCTCCGGCAGCGGATGGCGCTGAGAGTCGGAGATAGAGACGAGCGGCGCGTCGGAGAATTCCTCGAAAAGCGGCCTATGATCGACCGGCAAGGGCAGACCATGCAACGTCGTCACACTGGCGCACGACAGACGGCGCGCCAGCGGGTAGTGCAACGGATCGCCATGAAAGTGCACTACGTCAAAGCGCTCTACCTGCTGCGCGATGCGTTCCAATTGGAGGACGTGATGGGCCAGCGTTTCCCACACCGACGAGTCGCGCCAAAGACCGCGCGGATAGATCGAGACCAACTCCGCACTCGTCCGCGAATCGCCGGTGGCAAACAAGGTCACTCGATGTCCCTGACGAACCAGTTCTTCCGTAAGGTAGGAGATGATGCGTTGCGTCGCTCCGTACAGTTTCGGAGGCACACTCTCGTAGAGCGGGGCCACTTGTGCAATGCGCATGACGATTGTTCCTCCGGGCGCATCTGTTTTGGCTCGATGGGATGCAAGTTCAATGCCGCGAAGTGGCGACCCGGCGAACGGCCGGCGTCAGCCGGCTGGTCGAAGCGATCACCAGCCGGCTGACGCCGGCTGTTCGCCGCGAAAAATCGGTCTTGCGTTCTTCCCCGGAGAAGCTGGTAGAGTAAATTTGGTTGGACGGTTCGCTAGGGTAGCGTCCGTATTTCATAGCGATCAAAGGTGATCGGGTTCGACGTTTGTGAAAACGTTTTATTGCATTGGGTCCCTGTTGCGGCCCTACAAGAGGCGCATCGCTCTTGCCCTCCTGATTACAATCTGTTGCTGTTTGCTCAGCTCACCCATCCCGTTCCTGATTCGGGGACTGGTCGATAACGCGCTGACGGCCGGGGTATGGACCCTGACAGGCTACGCGCTGGCCTTGCTGGGAATCTTCGCCGCTCAAGCGGCGGCGGGCCTGGCCTGTACTGGCCTCACCGGCGAGATTGGCCTAGGCGTCGTGCGCGATTTGCGGCACCAGCTCTACGCCCGCCTCCAGCGGTTGAGCCTCGCTTACTACGACCGCACGCCCGCCGGCGTCCTTATCTCCCGGCTTATGGATGACGTGACCGCCGTTCAGTCGCTCATCACCACGCAGACGTTGACGGTTGTGGCCGACCTTGGCGTCGCCGTGGTGTTCGGTTGCTGGCTGCTAGCTCAGAGTCCCTGGTTGTTCCTGGTGGTGCTGGCGGTACTGCTCGGCTATTATGGCATCTTCCGCGCCTATGCCGGCCCCATCCGCGAAGGCAGCACGGAAGTGCGCGGCCAGCTCGACGGCATCTTCGCCCGGCTCAAGGAGAAGATCGACGGCATTCTTGTCGTCAAAGCGCATGGCCGCGAGCAGGATGAGATGGCCGGCTTCGCCGCACAGATCGGCGCGGCGCATCGCCCACGCTTGCGCGTGGGATTGCTCGGTGCGGCGCTCACGAACCTGAGCACGGCAGCCGCCGGCATCGGTACGGCGCTGGTGTTCGCCGCCGGCTCGTTGGAGGTGGTCCACGGCCGCATGACGCCGGGCGCAGTCCTTTCCGCGGTGGCCCTGTCTGCCCTGTTGTTTGGCCCCGTCAGCCGGCTTTTGGATCTGGCCGCTGTGTTCCAGCAAGCCGCCGCCAGCATGGATCGCCTCCGCGAGATTCTCGAACAGAAATCGGATGTAATGAATCCTCCGAATCCTGTTCGGCTGGAGCGAGCTTGCGGGCGCGTCGAGTTCGATCAGGTCGGCTTCGGCTATCATCCGGGTCAGCCGGTCGTCTGGGACGTGCGTTTGCGCGTTGAGCCAGGTATGAAGGTGGCCTTGGTCGGGCCGACGGGCTGCGGCAAAAGCACGCTGCTGCACTTGCTCCAGCGCTTCTACGATCCGACGTGGGGAGAGATTCGGCTCGACGGCATTCCGTTGCGCCGCCTGGCCTTGGCCGACTTGCGCCGGCAGATCAGCATCGTGCCACAGGAAACCGTCTTGTTTCAGGCCAGTTTGGCGAACAACATCCGCTACGGCTGCCCCGAGGCCGACGACCGCCGCGTGGAGGCGGCCGCCCGCGCCGCGCGAGTCCACGAGTTCGCGGAACGGCTGCCGGAGGGCTACGCCACCCGGATCGGCGAGGGCGGCTACAAGCTCAGCCAAGGGCAGCGGCAGCGCGTGGCCATCGCCCGCGTGTTTTGCAGGGATCCGGCCCTGGTCATCCTCGACGAAGCGACCAGTTCGCTCGACCCCGAGAGCGAAGTCGTGGTGCAGGCGGCCCTGACGAACTTGCTCCGCGGTCGAACCGCCTTCGTGGTGGCTCATCGACTGGCGACCGTCCTCGACGCCGACCTGATTGCCGTTCTGGAGGGCGGTCTCATCGTCCAGTGCGGCACGCACGCGGAGCTGCTGGCCGACCGAGACGGCCTGTATGCTCGGCTCTGCGCCCGCCAGTTCGGCATCGACTTCGTCCGCGACCGGGAACCCGCTGCCTCGCCCCGGCGCCCGATCCGTCCGACGATCGCGCTACCCGTGTACTCCCTCGCGTCCGCTTGAGCAGAGGTTTCTTCATCGTGCAAGAGCCGCGGTCCTTCTCCTCCCCGAGCATCACCCGCCGATTGCGGCGTCTGGATGCGGAGTTCCTCCGCCCGCACCGGCGCGCGGTCTGGTTCGCCCTGGGGGCGATGCTCCTCGGCTCTCTACTTCTTCTGCCGGTGTCGCTCTTGCAGGGCTGGACGCTCGATCGCCTTATCGAAGGCCCGCAGGGGAGAGATGCCGATTCCCTCTCGTTGACCGGCGTTATCTTGCTGTCTGTGGTCACCATGATCGGCTGCTGCCTGGCGCGGATGGTCCTGGTCTGGCGCGGGCAAGCGGTCATGAACCGAGTGAGCTTGGAAGTGGTGCGCGAGCTTACCGATGCGCTTCACCGCAAGTACCAACGATTACCCCAGGCGTACTTCGACCGCGAGCAGACGGGCCAGTTGATGGCGCGGATAACCAGCGACGTCGGCTCACTGATGATCTTCATGGGCAGCGGCTCATTGCAACTCGCTTCGGACCTCGTGTTGGCCGCCGGCATCACGGTCGCGCTGGCATGGCTGCGCTGGCAACTGGCCGTGGTCTGCTTCATCATCGTTCCGCTCTACGCCGTCAATTCCCAGCTTTTCGCAGCTCGTTTCCGCGTTCTTTCCGAGCGGCTGCGCGTCCAGCTCGGCGCGATCTATTCCCTACTCAGCGAGCGACTCTCGGCCGTGCGCGTGGTGCGCTCGTTCGCCGATGAGGAACGAGAAATCCGCTTATTGGACGAGCGCATCGACGCGCACCGCGACCTGAGCCGAGCTGGCCTGTGGACCGGCGCCTGGCAGACGGCCCTGGCCGGCCTGATCACCGGCGTGGGTACGGTCGCCGTCCTGGCGACGGGCGTCTTCCTCATCCGCGCCGGCCGGCTCTCGGTGGGCGATTTGCTCACCTTTTGCGCCGTGACAGCACAGCTCTATAACCCGATCGTCCGGCTGATCCAGTTTCAGGGCGGAGCAGCGGCGACGCGCGTCGCCATCGAGCGCATGATGGAGATTCTCGAAGCGCCGGAGACACTACTGGATTCGCCCGACGCTCAGTCGATGAACGCGCCGTGCGGCCGCCTGGTCTTTGAAGACGTGACCTTCCGCTATCAGCCCGGCAGCCCGCCAGCGCTGCGGAACATCAACTTGACCTTCGAGCTGGGCATGACGGTCGGTATCCTTGGACCGAGCGGGTCGGGCAAAAGTACGCTCTTGATGCTGGCACCGCGGCTGTACGACGTGGACAGCGGCCGAATCCTACTCGACGGCCGCGAGGTACGTCATCTCCGCCAGGCTGAACTGCGGCAAACGGTGGTCCTTGTGCCCCAACGAGCGGTGCTGTTCGAGGGCACGATCCGCTCGAATTTGCTCTACGCCGCTCCGCGCGCCACAGCGGCCGAGATTGACCGCGTGCTCGAAGCGCTGGACCTGGACGAGTTAATCGAGTCCCTACCAAAGGGGCTGGAGACGCCGGTAGGCGACCAGGGCTACACGCTGTCCGGCGGCCAGCGGCAGCGTCTGGCCCTGGCGCGCGCTCTGCTCGCTAAGCCAACGGTTTTGCTGCTGGACGACTGCACCAGCGCGCTCGATGCCGAGACCGAGAGTCGTGTCCGTGCCGCGCTCAAGGACTTGCTGCCGGGACGGACGCGGCTAATCGTCTCTCACAAGGCCGCCTCACTCCGCGACGCCGATTGGGTTGTCGTGCTGGAAAACGGCCGAATCGTCACGCAGGGCCGACCCGCGGATGTCCTCGTTGCCGACGGCTCCTACGCCGCCGCGCATTCCGGACATAGAGAGCAATTCGAAGTACAGCAACGTCTTCAAATGAGCTAGTCCTTAGCGGTAGACGTGCGTGCCGATCTTCTTCAGTCGATCACCCATCATGCGGTCATGCCTCCTGGTTTTGGATTCCTTGCGGCGACGTGTCGTTCGAGGAAGTCTCGCATGAGCCGAGCGATCAGGTCCCCGTCGCTTTCGAGCGCGAAGTGTCCGGCGTCGAGCAGATGGAACTCCAACGTCTTGAGGTCTCGCTTATAAGGCTCGGCTCCGGCTGCCGGAAAGATCTGATCGTTCCTACCCCACGCAATCAGCGTCGGCGGCTGGTATTTCCGGAAATACTCCTGCCATTGCGGATAGAGCGGCGGATTACTGCCGTAGCTCAAGAACAGGTCGAGCTGGATCTCGTCGTTGCCCTTGCGATCCAGCAAATACTGGTCCGTGGTCCAGCCGTCCGGAGAGACGAACTCCGGATGCGGGACGCCGTGGGTATACTGCCATCGGGTGGCCTCGACGTTGAGAAAGGCCCGCAGGGCGTTTCGCTTCTCCAGGTTGGTCGGCTCCTGCCAGTATGCCTTCAGCGGCTTCCAGAAATCGTTGTCCAGCCCCTCGACATAGGCGTTGCCGTTTTGCACCACGATGGCCGTGACGCGGTCCGGATGGCGTGACGCCAGACGGTAGCCGATCGGCGCGCCGTAATCTTGCACGTAAAGGGCGTACTTCGACAGGCCGAGTGTCTCGGTGAACTCCTCGACGATCCCAGCGAGGTTGTCGAAGGTGTAAGCGAACTCATCCCGCGACGGCATCGAGCTATGGCCGAAGCCGGGATAGTCGGGGGCAACCACGCGGTAGCGGTCGGCCAAGGCCGGGATCAGGTTGCGGAACATCTGCGAACTGGTCGGAAAGCCGTGCAGCAGGAGTAACGCTGGCGCGTCCTTCGGTCCGGCCTCGCGGTAGAAGATGTCCAGGTTCCGGACCTTGACTGTCCGGTGGGCCACTTTTGTCGTCGGAATCATGGGAGCTCCTGGGTTTGGGTTGGGGGATAAGGGCGCATCAGCAGACTGTGTCAAGGGGCGCGGTTGAGGCTGTTCGTCCTGAGAATCGCTCGCATGGGATACCCCCTCGCAGCCCTGCCTGAATAAGAGCCGACTGTGTGAAGTAACCACAAAAAAAAGTCTATGCAGGTTACTTGATTTGACAACCCCCTTGACGATATTTTTCCGGTTACGATAAACTGTGGCCTTCGATTACGAGAATATCCATGACCTCAAACAGACCGCCCGCTTTTTTCGTCGGCAATCACCTGGCGCTCGACTTCCTCAATACCGCCGCCACGCCGCAGGGGGTGTTGATCGAATGGTTGGGCAACGGGAAAGATCTTGTCGATTGGCTGGAACAGGCGGGATCGATCGAACCCACGGCCTCGGCGAAAATCGGAGAGTGGGGCAGCGTCGCGCTCAACGAGGTTGCCCGGCAGGCAAGACAGTTCCGGCAGTGGCTCCGCGGGTTCGTCACCGCGCGCATGGGGAAACCTCTGCGCGCGACCGTCGCCGTCGTTGCGCCGCTGAACGAACTGTTGGCCAGGGACAATAGCTTCCAACGGGTGGAAGCCGCCGGGCGCGGCGCCGAGGACGAGCGCCGCCTGCTGTTGCGCAGAGTCCGCCACTGGGAGGATCCGTGGGAGTTATTACAGCCAATCGCCGAAGCGGCGGCAGACCTGATTTGCAATCAGGATTTCCGACTGATCCGGTCGTGCGAAGGTTCGGCCTGTATGCTGCTCTTCCTCGACCGCACGAAGTCCCATGCCCGTCGCTGGTGCAGCATGGCCGTCTGCGGCAACCGGGCGAAGGCAGCGGCGCACCGGGCCAGGAAGGCGCGGAACTCTGCGGAGGACTAACTTGACACCAGGCGAGCCTGCGGCCTATGATCCCCTGCTACCGGAGAGCCGGCCGCACACGCACTTATCTCACGACGCCGCCCTGGCGCCGCGCCGCGTCCGGTTCCTTCCGTTGCGGAGGGGATGATGAACGTCGATCAGGTAAAACTCGAAGCGTTTCTCGGGAAGATGATCGGCTACATGACCGGGAGCACGATCTGTTGCAGCATCTGGCTGGGCGACGAACTCGGCCTCTACCGCGAGCTAGCTGGTTCCGGGCCGCGGACCGCCAACTCGGTGGCCGCGAAGACCGGGTGCAACGCTCGGTTGGTACGGGAGTGGCTCGACGCTCAGGCGGCCGGCGGGCTGGTAGCCTACGACCCTGCCGCGGACACCTACGAGTTTAGTCCTGAGGCGGCGCTGGCGCTGGCCGACGACGGCTCGCCAGTGTTCGTGGCCCGCGCGATGAATGCGCTTGGCTCAATGTACCTGGACATGCAGAAAGTAGCCGCCGCCTTCCGCGGAAACGGGGCGCTGAGCTGGAGCGAGCACAACCCATGCCTGTTTTGCGGAACGGAATGGTTCTTTCGGACCGGGTACCGTGCTTACCTCACCACTCAGTGGATCCCCGCGCTTGAAGGGGTTGAGACGAAACTCCGAGCAGGCGCCCATGTGGCCGACATCGGGTGCGGGCACGGAGCATCGGTCGTGGTTATGGCCAGCACGTACCCGAACTCGACTTTCTGCGGCTTCGACTTCCACGCCCCGTCCGTCGAGACGGCTCGCAAACGGGCGGCTGAGGCGGGCGTGGGGGAGCGGACCCGGTTCGACGTAGCGACCGCGACTGGCTACTCCGGGCGGTACGATCTGATCTGCTTCTTCGACTGCCTGCATGACATGGGCGACCCGGTGGGCGCCGCCCGCCACGCTCGGGAGCACCTGGCGCCGGGCGGGACGGTGTTGCTCGTAGAGCCGTTCGCCCTGGATGGCCGCTCGCGAAACATCGCCGAGAACCCAATGGCGGCCATGATGTACGCCGCGTCGGCGTCGATCTGCACGCCCAACTCGCTATCGCAGGCTGTGGGGCTGGGCCTCGGTGCCCAGGCCGGCGAGGCCCAACTCCGGAAGGTGTTCGAGGACGCCGGGTTCACGCACTTCCGCCGGGTGGCGCAGACGCCGATGAATCTCATCCTCGAAGCCCGGGCCTAACCCGGCCGCACCGGCGTCCGCAGCCACAACGTCCCTACCGGCGACGATTCGCCCCGTCTTGGCCGCGTGTCCCCACTTTGGGGCCGGTCCCGCTTATGGCGGGGTGGCCGCCGATGCTTCTGCGAAGCATCGCGAACCGATACACTATCCTGAAACACGCTAAGAATGGCAGCCGAGGTTCGGAGAGCGCCCCTCCGACGGAGTTCGGGCGAGAAAGATTGAACTTATGAAGTGTGGGAGGAATCGATCATGAACGAGAGTGATAGTCTGACGCGACGGGAGATGCTAAGACGTTCGGCGGGAGCGATGCTGGCGGCTCCCTTGTTTGTACCTGCGGCCTCGCTGGGCCGAGAAGGAAAAACGCCGCCCTCGGAGCGCATCACGTTGGGTGTGATCGGCATCGGCCCGCGCTGCACCTACGACCTCAAGGCCATGCTCAAGCATGCCGATATGCAGTGCCTGGCCGTCTGCGATGTGCAAGCGAGCCGGCGCGAGGCCGGCAAGAAGCTCGTGGACGAGCATTACAAAACCAAGGACTGTGCCGTCTACCGCGACTTCCGTGAACTGCTTGACCGCAAGGACATTGATGCCGTATTGATCGCCACCGGAGACCGCTGGCACGCCCCGGCCTCCATACTGGCCGCGAAAGCGGGCAAGGATGTCTACAGCGAGAAGCCATGCGGCATCACCATCGCCGCCTGCCAGGAACTGGCCGACACCATGCAGCGCGAGAAGCGCGTGTTCCAGGCCGGCACGCAGCGCCGCAGTGTACCCAATTTTCAGAAGGCGGTGGAATTGGTCCATACGGGAAAGCTAGGCCGGCTTCAAACGATGCACGCCTCGGTCTATGTTCCCCTGCTCGACAATACCTGGCTGCCGGCCCAACCTACCCCGAAGCGGGACGTTGTGGATTGGAACCTGTGGCTCGGCCCGGCGGCGTGGCGGCCCTTCAACCAGCAGTACTGCGACGGCAAATGGCGCGGGCAGTGGGACTTCGACTCTGGCGCCAGGCTGCTCGACTGGGGCGCCCACACAGTCGATCTCTGCCAGTGGGCCAACAAGGCCGACGACACGATGCCCATCGAGTATGAGCCGACGGAGAAGAACATTGTCTGCCGCTATGCCAACGGCGTGAAACTGATTCTTGATTTCCTCAAGGAACCGTTCAAGGACCGCTCACCGCACTATGTCACGAAGCTGGGAACTTGCCCGGTTCGATTCGTCGGTGAGGAAGGCTCGGTCGAGACCGGCGACGAGGGCGAGATCGTCGCCAAGCCCGAAACGCTCCAGAAGCAGATCCAAGGAACCCCGCGCGTCCGTGGATTGGACGTGACCGCCCACTCCCGTAACTTCCTTGACTGCATCCGCACGCGCAAACTGACTGCCGCCAACCCCGACGTGATGCGACGCTCGCATATCGCCTGCCATGCCGCGGCGATCGCCTGGATCCTCCAGAGAAGATTGCGACTGGATCCCGTGAAAGAAGTCTTCGTTGGCGACGAGGAAGCGAACCGGCTGCGCTCCCGGCCCGCGCGTCACTGGTCGTCTTGACTCAAGAGGACATCATGAAAACGCCACTGTTCGTTAAGTACATGGGATCGACTTTCGGCCTGTTCGCCATCCTGGCGCTTGGGCTGGCCACGGCCGAAGAACCGCCGGCGAAGGCCAAGCCGCTCTTCGACGGCAAGACCTTCGCCGGCTGGGACGGCGACACAAAGAAGACCTGGCGCATCGAAGATGGCGCGCTCATCGGTGGCTCGCTGGCCGAGAAGCAGCCGCGCAACGAGTTCCTGGCCACGACGAAAGAGTACGGAGACTTCGTGCTGACCCTGAAGTTCAAGCTGCTCGGCGACGCCAAAAAAACGTTTGTCAACTCCGGCGTGCAGATCCGCAGCCAGCGCATGAAGGACTCGCACGAGATGATCGGCTACCAGGCCGACTTGGGCGACGGGTTCTGGGGCAGTATCTACGATGAATCGCGCCGCAACAAGGTGCTGGCGGCCGCTGATCAGAAGGCAATGCACAAGGCGCTGAAGCCCGGAGCATGGAACGAGTACGTCGTCCGCGCCGAGGGCCGTCGCATCCGCACCTGGCTCAACGGCGTGCCGGGCGTGGACTACACCGAGCCGGATGAGAAGATTCCCCAGGTAGGCCGCATCGGCTTGCAAATCCACGGCGGCGGCCCCGCGGAGGTATGGTTCAAAGACATCGTGATCGAAGAACTACCAGCCAAGGGCCGCTGAGCGAGATGAAATACTTCGCGGCAAAACGCACTCCGTAACGGATGGCATCAGGGATGTAATCCGGGAAAGCGGCGCACGAACTGAGCCACCGCTCGGAGGACTACTACCATTTGTCTGGTTCCCGAACTCGGTTTGGGAACCAGAAACACAAGAAACCAATCAGAAACCAGTAAAGCGTTAGCGGCGGTGCTTGAAAAACTGCACGGCGCGCTCATGCTGTTCCGCCTCTTCGCGCGTGTTGAACGTGCCCAGATTTCGGCGCTTGTTCGTCCTTGGGTCCACTTTCCGCGAATAAAGCCGATACTGGCCTGACTTAAGCTTGCGAATCATGACGCCCTCACAGATAGGGAAACTCGAGTTTCGGTCGAGCTTAAACGTGCTCAAAGGTAAGCCGCTCACTGTAGGCGGCCTCAGTGAACGCTTCGATGCCCTGGCGCAGATTCAGAGCGGGAAACTGTATCTTGTCCGCGTCGGTTTCGCCCAGACCGAGCCGGCCGGCTTCCCAGAGGTGGCGGACCGCCTGCGCCCGGAACCCCAGCAATCTCGCCCCGACCACATCCGCAGCCACGGCGTCCGTACTGGCGATAATTAGCCCCGTCTCGACCGCATGTCCTCCAATGGGGCCGGTACCGATCATGGCCGGGTGCCCGGCGATGATGGCAAGATGGATGGGGAAGCGCTTGGCCATCGCCGCGATAAACGAGTGCATGTCGGCGAAGAAGTGGTTTTTGTGCTTCTGCGTCATACGTGGGTGGCCGTAGTAGTCCGCCGCTGGAAACGACATGGCAATGTTCTTCAAGGACAGGGTAACAGTTGCCGTCTCGTGCAGCTTGAGCTGGGCCAACGAGATGAGCGTCTCGTACTCAAGGACGCGTGAGTTCACCATGATCGAGCGCTGGGGTCCCTCCACGTCGTTCTCTGGAGCGTAGGTTAGCTCGACCTCGGTAAATGGCGGCCGGTTATGGTCGAAGAACACCGCGCCCTCCTCTTCCACCACCTCCATCAGTCCGGCGATTCGGAATATGTCCTCAGTCTCGGCCGCCCCCGCGCCGCCGGTAACGACCAGCTCGCGCGGCCCAAGGGGTTTGAGATGGCGGAGCACGGCCCGCAACGTGTCCGGCTGGGTGACGGCCGTCTTGTCCTCCTCAGAGGCCCATGTATCGTTCGGCTTGACCGCCACGCGCTTGCCCCGGACCAGCTTCTCTAGTGGGATGTGCCTCAGCGCCTCACCAACCGCTTCCTCAATTGACTCGTTCTTCGTTATGACCACATTCGCCATCGCCCAGACTCCTGCTTGGGGTAAAGAATCGTTTCGGGGCCGGCGCCCCTGCTCTCCAGAGACAATCTCATAAGGGTGGTGCAAACGACGCGCCGCGTTTCGCACGGATCGAGGGGACAAATCGCCTACTACCAAGTGTGCCTGGTATGCAAATTGCTGAAACAAAGCTGAAAGATGAGCGGCTCATTCTTGGTCGCTGAGCTTCGGTGCATCCGCATGCCCCCGAAGGAGGAAATACATGAGAAGAGGACTCCGGGATTCCGTGATCGTCATCACGGGGGCATCGAGCGGGATCGGCCGAGCTTCTGCTGTGGCTTTTGCCCGCCGCGGCGCGACCGTCGTCTTGGCCGCACGGCGTGAATCTCCCCTTCGGCAGTTGGCCCGTGCCTGCGAGCGGTTGACTGGGCGGAGCTTGGCCGTACCGACGGATGTGGCAGACGAGTCGGCCGTTCAGGATTTGGCTCGCCGCGCTATCGAGACTTTCGGGCGCATCGACGTCTGGGTGAACAACGCCGCCGTGACTCTCTTTGGACGCTTGGAGGAAGCTCCTTCCGAGTCCTACCGGCGCGTGATCGAGACGAACTTGTTCGGCACTATCCACGGCGCCCGTGCGGCCCTGCCTTATTTCCGTGAACAGGGCAGCGGCGTACTCATTAATGTGGCCTCGGTCGTCGGAAAACTCGGCCAGCCGTACACCAGCGCGTATGTCGCCAGCAAGGCCGGCATTATTGCCTTATCCGAGTGCCTGCGCCAAGAAGTGCAGGACGCCGAGGACATTCACGTCTGCACCATCCTGGCTCCCTCGACCGATACGCCGCTGCTCCGCCAAGCGGCCAACTACACGGGGCGGGCGCTCAAGCCGCTCCGACCGCTTTACGATCCCGAGGAAGTGGCCGAGACGATCGTCCGCTGCGCGGAGCGGCCCCAGCGGGAAGTGGTCGATCCCCTCAGTCGATTGGTGTTGCTCTTTCACGGCTTGATGCCGGGGATGGCCGAGCGGGTGGTAGCCGCGAAGGTCGAGCGCGATCATCTTCAGGACCGTCCAGCCAAACCGACGGTGGGCAACTTGTTCGAGCCGATGGCCGGCTGGACGAGCGCTCACGGCGGCTGGAAGAAGAGTCCGAGTGGGGTGTGGGGACGCCTGGCTGTTGCGGGACTAGTCACCGTAGGACTCGGCGTGGGCTTGAGCCTCCTCGCTCGGCGGTCTGGTCAGGAGGCAAGAAGCAGAGGATAGGGATGAACGTGTTGACGTCGGACATCGGACCCTAACGGCTGAGGTTTGACTACCACCTCCTGGAGGTAACGTATGCCACTGCCCGCAAGCAAAGCCATCGCGTCGTTTGATTCCGCGTCGGCTATGCTGCGCGCTTTGGCCCGATTCCTTCACGGCAAGGATTTTCCAGGACTGGACATCTATCCTACCTTCCTGGAGCCGGTGGCCAAGCTTATTAACAAAGTGTGGCGTCCTCTCGGCGAGGAGATTTACAGCTGGAGCGGCTGGGCGGAAGCGGTCCCACCGGAGGATTTGTCGGATATAAGCGCGGAGTCCATCTCCAAGTGGGTGGTGGGTATGTACCCCCGCCGTTCGTACCAGGCGGTGGCCATTGGTTCGTCCAGTGGCGCCCTCGTCCACCTCTGCGCAGCCCTCGGTATTCCGTGGCTGCCCCAGACTTTTCTCATCCCAGTTCGGCGGTCGGGCATCGTCCCCGGCGATATGGAGGGGGACCAGCAGTGGGGGCGAAGACCGGGACAGCTGCTCTTGCAGGCCAATCCCGAGCTACAGCTTCATCACATGCACGACGCCAATCAAGACCGCCTTATGATTCAGCGGATGACCTATTTCCGAGTCAAACGTCTGCGCCTGGGAGAGTCTTACGAGCGGTTTCTGGATGAGTGTCTTGCGCCGGGTGGTACGATCCTCGTATCCGACTGTCAGCTCCGTTGGCCGACGGTGCAAGTCGCCGATCGCCACATCTTCCAGCCCGGCGCTTTCGGCGGCGCGACCCCGGAGGAATATCTCCACGGCAGCCCCCGAGTCGAGGAGTACCTGGCACGCTACCATGCCCCGCGGGAGAGCTGGGCAGCACCGAGGCCCGATGGCGAGAGTCCAGAGGCTGAGTGGGGGTTCGAGTCAACGCTGCTCCAAGACCTGGAGCGCTTGGCCCGGCACCGCGGGTACCACCTTCGCCGTTTGATCTTCGCAGATCCCCAGCAGCTAAGCCCCCTGGTGGCCGATTTGTATCGTTGGTGGTATCGCCAACGCGGACTCAAGTCCAACAGAATGCTTGTGGAGTCGTTCATCCTCTTGGAACCCTGGTGGACGCTGCGCACCGGCGCCGTTCCGTTCTGGATGGTGTTTAACACGACATCTTCTGCGGAACTCCTGGGGCAATATCTCGATGCCGTCGATCCGTATGACGAAATTCACATGATGCTCTTTTCGCACGGCGTCGATTCCATCGGTCTGGTTCCGATCGAGCGTTGGCGCTCCCTTCTGGGGCGTGCCCGCAAGCATGGCGATTTCCTGGGCGTGGATGAGAAAGCGTATCCACGGGACTTCGCGACGTTTATCCGATACCACACGGAAATCGAGCGAAAAATTGCTGCACGTTATCCGCTGCCGGGACCGCTGACCCTGAGCCAGCTCGAGACGTTCCTGACAGAAGCTGGCCACTACCACGGGGTCGATTGGGTCGAGCACCTCGCTGGGGAGGAGAGTGTCCTTGTTCGCTCGTAGGACGGCTTTCCTAAGCCCTCCATCCGGCGGTACGGCTTAGGAAAGCCGTCCTACAGACATCTCCGCCGGCTGTCTCTCTTCCTCAAAGAACGGCTTGGTCACGCGAAGCAGTTCCAAGGGGGCCTCCAGATTCGCTGTATGCGGAACGCCGGGCAGAACAATCAGCCGGCCGTTCGGCAGCCGTCGCGTTACTTCCTCTGCCCACTCCTGCGGTACGATTGGATCGAGCGCCCCGCGTACCACCAGAGTCGGGCACTTCATCTGGGGATACAGCTCCTCGGTGTGGTCCTCAAGGGCGTAGCGAAAGGTGCGTATCAGCCGCCCAGGGCCGCACTCCCAGTAATCGCGTTCGACGATCGGCCCTTTATCCGTCGAGCGCTCCTCGGTTCGGTTCCGGTACCAGCGTCGCCACTGCTGCCAGAATGTCCCCGCGGCAGGATCGATTGTCGGCCCCTGGAGCACAGCCCGGAGCACGCGGTGTGGATGACGGACAGCCAGGTTGACGAGGACCTGGCAACCTACGGAGTTCCCCATCAGCGCGGCCTGCTCCAGCCCAATCGCCTCCATCCAGTCCGCTATCCAGTCGGCCAGCTCTGGTAGAGTCAGAGTGCGCTGGGGCTTGTAGCTTAGCCCGAACCCCGGCTGATCGGGCACGAACACGCGAAAGTATTTCGCCAGCCTCACGGCATAGGGCATCAGGTAGCGGTGCGACAATCCGACGCCATGCACCAACACCAGCGTGGGATGAGGGTCCGCCGGTACGGTTGAAGCGACATAGTGGATGGGCTGCCCTCGTACGTCAACGAAACAGCTTGCGAATGTCTCTGACCAATCCACGGGCCATACCTCACTGGGGAAAAACACCCTATATCGGTTCCTGGTGGGCCTCGAAGACTCGGCCCACCCTACGAGAGCGTCTATGCCAAAATGGTAGGTGCCGCGAGCCGAGCGGCACGACTAAACAGTCCGGCTCGGCTCGCCGGACCTACCAAAAGAGCGTGGACGCTCTACTACTAGACTGCACCACGGCATCGAGTCGAACGAATCGATAGCCACGTGCTTTCAGGAGCGGTACAAGTATTTTCGTCATCAGCATTGTCCTGTTCTTGGACCGCAGCGACTCCTCCTCCGCGCTATCGTGCATTAAGATAATTCCTCCGCCGACGCGCTCGGTTTCGACCAGGTAACGCCGGGCGCACTCCTCTGCGGAGATGTCCTGACGCCAGCACTCCCAGTCCTCGCCGGTGATGTCCCAGTTCACGGGGCCGACGTAATTCGGGAATTGTCCGCTCCTGTTGAGAATATCGGCGACGATCGAGGTATCCTTGTCCTCATCACTGTCCGGCTGGCTTTTCTCACGCCAGTTGCCGTAAGGGGCGCGGAAGTAAACGACCTCGCTCGATATATACGGACGGATGATGCGATCCGTCCTGGCCAGCTCGCCTACCACATCACCGCCAGCCAGGGCCAGAGTCACGAGGCCGGGATGGCTGTACGTGTGGTTGCCGATGAGATGGCTCCATTCCTGGAGCTGTGCCAGAACGTCGCGGTTCTTCTCGGCCTCGCTGCCGACCACGAAAAACGTCGCCGCGATTTCTTGCTCGAAAAGATACCGGCCCAATTCCAGGGTGTTGGGACCGGGGCCATCGTCATAGGTGAAGCAAACCGTACCTCGCGGCAAACGGTTGCCCTTCAAATCTCGATGAAAGAACATAATTCAGCCGTCATGAACGAGGAAAACGAGAGTCCGATCGCTCCAACAGGCGGAACATTCGTTCCACCTTCGGCGGCACGACGCGGCGCTGGCGCAGCACCCAGGGCAGCCCGGTGACAGCAGCGGCCAACCCGCGGTAGGTTTCGCGTGTCCGCGGCGCGCTGCGGACGAGATGTCCCGTCTTCCGCAGGACGCCGGAAAGAGGCCGGCGCAGCCAGGCGGACCAAAGGGCATTTCGCAGGATATGCCAGCGCCGAGAGAAGCCATCGCGCCGCGTGGAGGGATAGTGATGGACGATGAGCCGCGGCACATAACACAGCCACCAGCCGGCGGCGACGAGGTCGGCGGCCAGCAATTCCTCTTCGCCGCCGAGGAAAAATCGCGGCTCGAAACCGCCAGCGGCAAGAAACGCCGAGCGCCGCACCACCGACGCCCCAGCCATGAAACCCAGGAGCGGCGGCCCCGGCATGCCTTCTTCCACGGGCAAAGGGCTGTTTGCCAGCTCCGCGCAGATGGGATCTTCTTCTTCCTGCGGTCCAACCAAAATGCGAGCGGTCGCCACGGCCAGCCGGGGATGCCGATCGAACAGATCCGCCGCATGGTTCAGGGATCCCGGCTCCCACCAAGTATCATCATCGCACAGGGCAATGTACGGCGCTTTGGCTTCGCGCACACCGAGGTTGCGCGCCGCCGCCCCGAGATTGCCGCCAGCGGGAAGAATGTTCACTTGGGGATATTGTCGGGCGACCGATTCCGCTGTGCCGTCCGTCGAGGCATTATCCACGACGAGGATGGATGATCGTTCCGGCAAGCGGGTGAGATGTTCCAGCGAAGCAAGCACCTCGTCGCGCCGGTTGTGGGTTATCATCACCACTGCTATTCGAGAGTCTGCATTTGTCATCAATCGCACCATCGTTGCTAGCCGAACCGCACACGGCTCTGTCCGAGCCGCGCACGCAGCGTAGCGGAGTAAGCGGCCGCCCCATGCAACCGCTTACTCCGCTACGCTGCGTGCGCGGCTCGGATGTGTCCGACCGCTTCTCAAGAATGCAAATGACATACCGCATCCTGATGCCAGCCACGGACCCCGGTCATAAGAAGCTAGATAGCCATCCCGCCGCCTCCGCATCGAGGAGATCAACCGTGGAACCCCGTGATACCTTCCCCAATCGCCGCGACCTCATCGCGGCAACCTTGGCCAGTGCGGCCTTCGTGCAAGCACAGCCTCAAGAAGCGCGAGGGCAAGAAACCCGCTCCGACATCTTCCTCGAACGCCCCGCGGAAGGGACGCCGCACAAGGGCAAAGTGCTGCTCGCGGTCCAGGCCCACTCCGATGACATTCCGCTCATGGCGGCGGGTACGGTCGCCAAGCTCGTCAAGGAAGGGTACACCGGCTATCTTTTGCGGGCGACGAACGACGACATGGGGGATGCTCCGGGGCTGGGAACGCCCGGCAGCATCGGCGATCATGTGAAAGGCAACGAGCGCGACAACGCCGAAGTGGCCCGCGTCCTCGGCCTCAAGCAGACGTTTGATCTGAACTATTCCAATCATCGCATGGCCGATGTTTCGATGAACGAGCTGCAATGCCGGCTCATCTTTTTGATTCGTCTGCTCAAAGTCGATACGATCGTATGTTGGGATCCCTGGGGGCACGATGAAGAGAATCCCGACCATGAGCGGATTGCTCGCGGAATGGAAGCGGCTTGCTGGATGGCCGGCCGGGCGCATGATTATCCCGAGCAGTTTGCCGCAGGGCTGGCGCCGCACACGGTCCAGGAAAAGTATTACTACGCCCGGCGGCCCGAGATCAATCGCGTCGTGGATGTGAGCGGCGTAGTGGATCAAATCATCGACGCCAACCGCGCGAACCGAGCCAAAGGGCCGGCGGGCAATCACGGATCGCGCCTACGGGCCGAATTGGCCAAGCGCGGCCAAAAGCTGCCGCTCTTGGGCGACGACGACGTTACCGCCGACCGCAATTACATCAGGGAGTTCATCCTGACCCGCCATCGTGCCCTGGGCCAGAAACATGGCGTCGAATATGCCGAGGCGTTCCACCATATCGGCGGCCGCTCGCGCAGTTCCGCTATCGAAGAATACATCAAGAAACATGCCGTTCCACTCAAATAAAATGCAAAGTTGATCTGCTTTTGCGGAAAAGAGGGGCATATGACCGCGCTCACGAAATCCAGGCGTTCTTTGTTGCTGATAGCGCTCGCGTTGGCGGCCTGGCCCTCTGTGGCTCCCGCCCAGAGCGACAAAACGCCGAGCGTGGAAGAGCTGGCGAAAAAGGTTCGGCCGTCGATCGTCGTTATCACCGTGCGCGGGCGCGATGGCCGGCAAGAGGGACTGGGCACAGGCTTTGTCGTATCTGCCGACGGCTTGATCGCTACCAATCGACACGTTCTCGGCGAAGGCCGGCCGCTCCGCGTCGAGACGGCCGACGGCAAAAGTCATGATGTGAAAGCGATCCATGCCGCCGACCGTAAACTCGACCTCGCCATTCTCCGCATCGACGCCAAGGGATTGAGACCGCTGGAACTGGGGGATTCGACGGCGCTGAAGGAGGGCCAGTCCGTCATGGCCGTGGGCAATCCACACGGACTGCGTGACAGCGTTGTTGCCGGCGTCGTTTCTGGACTTCGGGACATCGAAGGCCGGCCGATGATACAGATCGCCATCCCCATCGAGCCGGGCAACAGCGGCAGTCCTCTTCTCGACATGCAGGGCCGAGTTCACGGCATCCTGACCATCAAATCGCTGGTGACGCCCAATCTCGGGTTCGCCGTTGCCATCAACGCTCTTAAGCCCCTGTTGCAAAAACCCAACCCCGTGCCCATGTCGGCCTGGCTGACCATCGGTGCGCTGGACCCCGAGGAATGGGAAGTGAAATTCGGCGGCCAATGGCGGCAGCGGGCTGGCCGCATCCTCGTTGAAGGCACAGGCCGCGGCTTCGGCGGCCGATCGCTTTGCCTGTCGCGCCGCGAGTTGCCGGCCCTGCCCTGCGAGATTGCCGTCGCCGTGCGCCTCCGCGACGAAAGCGGCGCTGCCGGTCTGATCTTCCACGCAGACGGCGAGGACAAGCATTACGGTTTTTATCCCTCCGGCGGCAGGCTGCGATTGACGCGCTTTGATGGACCCGACGTATTCACCTGGAAAGTGCTGGATCAGATCGAGACCGAGCATTATCGTCCGGGCGAGTGGAACACGCTGAAAGTGCGGCTAGAGAAAGATCGCATTCGCTGTTTCGTCAACGATCACCTCGTCATCGAATCCACCGACGATGCCTACACGTCCGGCCGCGCCGGCCTCGCGAAGTTCCGCGATACCGTCGCCGAATTCAAGCGTTTTCAGATCGCTAAAGAGATACCCCGCCTGGCCGCTCCCGCCGACGCCGTCGCGCGCATCGGCAAGTCCCTCGATGACAAGTCGAAGAACAAGCCGCGCGCGGCGCTGGTTCAACGCCTGGCCCCGGAAGGAGCGCTGGGTACGCAGGTGTTGCGCGAACGCGCTCGGCTATTGGAGGAACAAGCCAAGGAACTGCGCCGTCTCGCCGCTGCCGTCCACGAGCGGAATGTCCTCGACGATCTGGCGCGCGTGCTGCGCGGCAAGGAAGCGGATATCGACCTGCTGCACGCCGCTCTCTTGATCGCGCGCCTGGACAACGAAGAGGTGGACGTTGAGGCGTATCGCAAAGAGATCGAGCGTATGGCCCAGCGAATCTCCGCGCGCTTGCCGAAGGATGCCGACGATAAGGCGCGGCTGGCCGCGCTCAATAAGTATCTCTTTGAAGAGCGTGGTTTTCACGGCAGCCGCGGTGATTACTACAACCGCTCCAACAGTTACCTATCCGAAGTGCTCGACGACCGCGAAGGCATTCCGATCACGCTATCGGTGCTTTATATCGAGCTGGGCCGGCGGTTAGGCGTGAGTCTGCATGGCGTGGGCTTGCCGGGGCATTTCGTGGTGCGACACGTGCCGGCGAAGGGAGAGGCCCAGCTTATCGACGTGTACGAGGGCGGACAGCCGCTCAGCCGCGAGGACGCGGAGAAGAAAGTCCACGAGATCACTGGCCGGCCGCTGCGCGACGAGGATCTGGCGGCGGTGGACAAGCGGACCATCATCGTCCGTATGCTGCACAATTTGCTGAATGTGGCCGAGCGCGAGAAAGACCAAGAGGGCATGTTGCGTTACTTGAGCGCGATTATCGCCGTAGCTCCCGATGCCGCTCAGCAGCGCGGCATGCGCGCCATCTTGCGCCATAAGGCCGGCGACCGCGACGGCGCGCTGCAAGACGTGGATTGGTTGATAGAGCATCAGCCCGAGGGAATAGACATGGAAGCGTTACGGGAATTTCGCCGACTGATTACCCGGCCGGAAAAGTAATGATAGGCGAGCGGGGTCGCGTTAGCGCCCCGAGAGAAGCACTCGGGTCGCGTAAGCGCCCCAAGAGAAGCACTCGGGGCGCTTACGCGACCCCGCTCGCCGGGACTCTCGAAAGGACAAACATGGGCGCGCATTTGAAATCGTTACTGGCACAGGACCGCGTAGTAAAGGTGTTCGCTCTGGGTCAGCTGTGCAATCCCAAGCTAGTGGAAATGGTCGCGTGGTCGGGCGGGTTCGATGCGGTGTGGTTCGATCAAGAACACGTCGGCCTGACCGTGCCGCAAATCGAGGAGGCGGCTCGCGCCGCGCGAGGCTGCGGTCTGGATAGCTTCGTCCGCCTGACCGCCACAGATTACGCCACCGTCATGCGCGCCCTAGAGGCCGGCGCCGGCGGCGTCATGGCCGCCATGGTGCGTAGTGCGCGCCAGGTCGAGGACCTCCTGAACTGGGCCAAGTTTTATCCGCGCGGGCTGCGCGGCGTCAACGGCACCGGCGTCGATGGCCGCTATGGGATGGTGCCCGCCCCCGAATACTTCCGCCGCGCCAACGCTGAAACCATCGTCGGCGTGCAAATCGAACATGTCGATGCGGTCGAGGAAGTTGAGAAGATTGCCGCTATTGCCGATCTTGATTTCCTCTTTATTGGACCCGCCGACCTCAGCCAATCGATGGGCCTGCCCGGACAGTGGGACCATCCGCGCATGTGGCAGGCTGTCGAGCGTGTGGCCCGCGCCTGCCGCACCAATCGCGTGCCCTGGGCCATCCTGCCGCGCGATGCCGAACATGCGCGCCGCTGCGTTGAGCTGGGGTGCCGTATGCTCTCGGTCGGTATCGATGCCTGGGTCTTCAATCTCGGCCTTGAAGCGTTCAAACAACGCTTCGCCGAATTTTTCGCGGAATCGCATCCTGCTTAACTCCCAATCGCGCTCCGGCATGTCGTTTGCGAGTTAGTATGTCGTTCCCATGCCCCCTGTGGGTATGAGGGCGAATCAGAGAGGAGGCACCGCATGTCTGGGCGATCCCTTTATGGCTGGTTGATTGCAGTTCTGATCGGCTGTTGCTCACTGCCCCTGCCCGCGTGGGCGCAGATTGTGGAACCGGACAATTCACACTCCATCAATCCCAGCCCCTCCGCGCAAGCCGTCCCCGATTCATCGGTTGATCTCAAGCAGACTGCCCAGCAGATTCTCTCCCTGACGAATCGCTTTCGCGCCCAACACGGCCGAGGCGAATTGACGAATAACACCGAGCTGTCGCGCGCGGCACAGGATTTCGCCGATTATCTCGCCCGCACCGACACGTTCAGTCACACGGCCGACGGCAAGCGTCCGTCGCAGCGCGTCGGCGAACACGGCTATCACTCCTGCATCGTCGCCGAGAACATTGCCGAGGAGTACAATTCGGCCGGCTTCACAACGGCCTCTCTCGCGCGCTCCCTTGTCACCGGCTGGCGACATTCCCCCGAACATCGCAAGAACCTACTCGACGGCGACCTCGAAGAGCTCGGCGTCGGCGTCGCTCGCAGCCAGAGGACCGGGCGCTATTATGCCGTGCAAGACTTCGGCCGGCCCAAAGAAAAAGCCGTCGTTTTCCGAATCAGCAACGAGGCCGACGCGCCGATTCATTACACCGTTGACGGGCAAACGTTGACCCTCGATCCGCACTACACCGCCACGCTCACGCGCTGCCGCCCGCCGGAACTCGATTTCCAGAACGCGCGCGGCAAAAGTGAAGACGCCAAGGAAGAGGAGGAAGCCTTTCACCCGAAGAGTGGAGCGCATTATGTCATCCGCGGCAGCGGCGGCAATTATACCGTGGAGGCGGAGTAGCGGTTGTTGAGCCGCGACCGTAAGGGAGCGGGAGGCAACACCGCTCCCTTACGGTCGCGGCTCTTCGTGCGCAGCTCGGACGCCCCCTTGACATTCTCCTACAGTCTGTAGTAGAATCGCCAACTACAGATTGTAGGAGGGGATGTCGTGGACGCGCGTGGGACAACCGTTAGCGAAGCCGAGCTGGAAGTGCTCAAAGTGCTCTGGGAGCACTCGTCCGGCACGGTGCGGGAAATCAACACCATCTTGAGCGAGCAAGGGCGGCGCTGGGCCTATACGACGGTTCAGACGCTGCTCCAGCGTCTGGAATCGAAGGGGCATGTCCAGAGCGATAAAAGCGGCCCTGCTCATGTCTATCGGGCCGTGGTCTCGCGCGACGAACTGCTCAGCCGCCGCCTCCGCGATCTGGCCGATCAATTCTGCGATGGCACGGCATCCCCTCTGCTCTTGGCCCTCCTCGGTGACAGCCGACTGACAGCAGGGGAAATCAAACAACTGCGTCAACTACTGGATCAATTGGAACCGCCGAAGCGGTCGCGGCCGCGCTCCGGCGGATAGGCTCTCTCCTCGTTCGGCATGAGAACATAAGAAGGCAAATCGTATGTGGTTGCTCTCTCATACCGTCAGTGTGTTGTTGCTGTTCCTGGTGGTCGCGGCCGTGTGCCGTTGGTCGCGTCTTGGACCGGCTGCTCGGCATGCACTGTTGCTGCTGGTGCTGCTCAAGCTGCTGACGCCGCCCTTCATCGCCTGGCCGTGGTCGCTCCCCGTCCTTCCCTCCACATCGTCCCAGCCGGCTCAGGACGGCGCCCGTCGCGAGGACGGGCCACGCGAACGAATGGAATTATCGCCGGTCATGATTCCCCCGGTGGTGCGGAATGACATAGCGATGTCACCAGCGAACGGCGGTGAGAGTGGGAGCGATCAAACACGGCAGATATCGCATTTCGAGTGGAAAGATCATGCGATCGATGCGGCCGCCGCAATGTGGTTGGGCGGCGGACTTGTTGTCAGCGTGGTGCAGTTGCGCCGGCTGTGGCGCTTCCAGCGATGGTTGGCCCTTGCCCAATCTGCTCCGCCGTGGCTGACTTCGCAGGTAGAAGAACTCGCCGCCCTCCTCGATGTTCGGCCGCCGCGCGTGGCGGTGCTGCCCGGACTTGGTTCGCCGCTTGTTTGGGCGGGAGGGCGGTCCATTTTGCTATGGTCGGACGGACTGGAGGAAGAACTGTCCCCCGAAGGTTGCCGGGCCGTGCTGGCTCACGAGCTGGCGCATCTAGCTCGCCGTGATCATTGGGCCGCCTGGCTGATCTTCGCGGCTGGCTGCCTTTGGTGGTGGCATCCGCTGTACTATCTTGTTCGCCGCCGCTTGCACCGTGAAGCGGAGTTGGCCTGCGACGCCCGCGTCATCGCCCTCCTGCCCGACAACCGCCGTTCCTATGCCGAAGCGTTACTCGATGTCTGTCAACGTCAAACCAAGGCGGTAGCCCTCGCGCCCGCGCTGGGCGTCGCCAGCCGCCGCCGTGATCTCGAAAGGAGATTGGTCATGATTATGCGTGCCAACGTAGCAAGTCGATTGTCACCGCGCATGCTTTTGAGCATCGGTGTGCTGGGCCTGGTCCTGTTGCCCGGCTGGACGCTGGGGCAGAAGGACGTGCCTACCAAGAACGCGCCTTCGGAACAGGACAAAAAAATGCAAGAGCTGGAGAGCAGGCTTCAAGATATCCTGAAAGATCTGGAGGCACAGAGAATGCCCATGCCGCATGCAGTTGACTTGGCTTTCCCTGTGTTGCAATCAGCGCAGCAGGCGAATGTCACCTGGGTGTTCGACCAACCCGCTCCTATTCAACAAGCGGATCGGGACAAGAAAATCCAGGAAATCGAAGCGAAACTGCAGGCGTTGCTGAAAGAAGTACAGGCCCTTCGGAATAGCAAGCCGGCCAATCAGGGAAAAACTGTCACATTTACGGCGGATATCGTCTCGCCGGTTCAGAACCTAAGTTTTGCTTTCCCCGCCATCTCGAATGATGCAATCGTCGACCTGTTTGTGGTAAATCAACCGCCGCGGCAGCCGGTGGAGGTGACGTTGAGCCGAACCACTTACAACTTGGACGCCGCGAAGGCGCAGGCGTTGGGCAAGCTCCTTCAGCAGCACTTCAAGTCGGCCGTGATGGAAACCAAGGTTGAAGGGGATACGCTCACCATCACCACGACGCCGGAAGTGCAACAAGGCATCCGTCAATTCATCGCGCTGATGGAAGGGAAGACGCCTCAACAGGGGCAACAGCAGAAAAAGTAAGGAATGACTTGCCAGGCCGCAGCGCCAGCAAGGGCAACCCCTGATAGCGCTGCGGGCTGGCAAAGAAATATCACTTCTCGGCCGTATCCGCCGGCTTTTCCTGCGCGATGAACGGATCAATGACCTCGTTTTTGGCCACGTAGCCGCCATAACCAGCGGCGGCAAAGAGCAAGATCAAAATCAGCCAACCCTTCACGCGGAACAGATTGAACAAGCTGAGGACGATGTGCAGCAGCAGTCCCACGGCGACGACGGCGCCGCTGTAGACGATGCAGCGCGCGAACATCGGTCCGTGCGGCTCCGGAAGGCGCGCCAGCCACCAGAAACTGATGTCCACGATTTGCGCGAGCAACGGCAGCGGACACAACACGATTCGCAGCAGGCGCGGATAGCTGCTGAACGCCAGGATCAGACCCGTCAGACCGTACAGCATCGAGAAACCGAGCAGATGCACATGCGTCGTTTGGGCCAATTTCTCCAGCGACATGCCCTGGGACGTTTTGACCGTGGCGTATTTTTTGATTTCGGCGAAGGTTGTCATCGGAAATTGCTGGGCTTCGCCGCCATCCTTGTGGCAGTTCGCGCAGCGCTCTTGAAAAAGCGTTTGGATCTTGACGGCGTGCGGCTCAACAACTTCCCCGCCCGCTTCCACGAGCATCGATCGGGTAATGGGTTGCTTGATTAGCTCCTCCGGCAGGGGGAAATTGTCGTCGTTGTATTCCGTCTCGTTGGTCCCAGCGCGAACCCAAGCGATCATGGCCAAGCGTTCGCCGTGGCGCTCCTTGTCTACCTCGGCTTTGGCGGCCTCCTCAATGGCTTTATCCGGCTTCTTGAGGCCTTGTTTCTTCGCCAACTCGCGCGCCTTCTGCTTATAAGCATCCTTGTAGTCCTCCGCGCGGCTGAAAAAGGCCGAGGTCATCTGCCCCTGACCATTCATCTTTTTGCCTTGAAAATCCTCCGGCAGCAATTGCTCGATCTTGCTTTTCGGTTTTTCGCCGACATCTCCGTGAAAGACACGAACGGCATCCTCCGGGCTGGGCAACAGATCTCCGGCGGAGGCGTGCTGGAAGTGCAGTTGCACCAGCGCCGATACATAGCCGATGCCCACCGAGAGCAGAAACACAGCCAGCGTCAAGCGCGCGGCCAGAGGCAATTCGCCGAGGGTGAAAGAACGCGGGGATGCAGTGGGAGAAGTTCCATTCATAGGATGCGACTCCTTCGTTGAGTCAGGAGGGATTATCGAGGGCATCGCCGACCGCGGCCAGAACTCGGCGGCGGGCCTCATCGAGGGAGGTTTCCAGGATGGCGCCGGAGGCCAGGCGATGGCCGCCGCCGCCGAAGCGCTCCGCCAGACGCGCGACATCGACGCGCCGGGAACGGAAGCTGATTTTCACGCCGCCGCGCGGCTGCTCCATGAACAACAAACCAACTTCGACGCCGGCTATGCTTCGAATGTCGTTGACCAGATCCTCGCTGTCCTGCGGAGTGGCACCGGTAGCGGCGTAATCGTCGCGGCGGATCTCGGTGTAGGCTACTTTGCCGCCGTGTGCCACCTGCGAACGCGACTGAACTAGCCCCCTTAGCTTCAAACGACCAAGTGTGTTCTGCTCGAACAGGGACTCGTATGCCTCCGTGATCCGAGCACCGGCGCGGAGAAGATCGGATGCAAGAGTGAGCGTGGCGGGCGTGGTATTGTTATGGCGGAACCAGCCGGTGTCCATCGCCAGCGCGACGAGGAGGCAGTGAGCAACCGGAGCGGACATGGGCGCGCCCAGGGCTGCGATCGCCTCGTAAACGAGCCGGCCGGTGGCCTCGGCCGTCGTGTCCACCAGCCGAAGCGCGCCCAGATCATCTTGCGTCAGATGATGATCGATGACAGCCTTGGCGATGGGCAGCGAACGCAAAAGAGGGCCAAAATCGCCGAGTTGGTTCCACGTGCCGGTGTCGAGAACGATGGCGGCGTCGGCGTCGCGATACAGATCGCCCGGCGGCTCGAACCTACGAATGCGCCGCGCCGGATCGAGAAAGTCATAGCGCGGCGGCAACACGCTGGCCACAGTCATGCGCACCGACTTCGACAGCGGTGGTGCTTCGAGCACATCAGCCAGCGCCAGCATCGAGCCGAGTCCGTCGCCATCGGGCCGGACATGCGTGGTCAAAACGAAACGCTGGTGACGATGCACCAAGTCAACAAAAGGAGACCAATCAATCGGCATGAGGAACCTTTCGGGGCAGGCAATGGGATGGATTATAAATCGAGGGATCAAATCGGGGAAGGCGTAGGTGCCGCGAGCCGAGCGGCACCTGGGGGCCGGCTCGGCTCGCCGGACCTACGCTTAAAACGGAAACGTCTCATCCATCGGCGCCGTGGCCAGTTCAATCAAAAAATCGCCCAGGCGCTCGACCAGCACGTCCATCAAGCGCCGCCCCTTCTCGGCGGTAGCCGCCCGCGGATCGCCCAGTCCGGTATTGGTGCTGACGAGGTGCCAGGGCCGCGTGATGCTAATCCAGCCGCGATTGATGGCGTCGAAACGCGACGGTTTGGCCGCTCCCTCGTCGGCCAATTCCGGATGCAGCAACTCCGGAAAGAACGCTAATCCCAAACTCGTTTCCACTTCGTCGGCGTGTTCCCCGGGCGCCTTGAACAGTCCTGGATAGACATCGCGGGCCATGCGGAACCAATCGCAAACGCACAGAAACACCGAGGTGCGATGGTGCAGCTCGCGCGTCAGCGGTTTCAATTCGTTGCCGCCGTGGCCATTGAGCAGAACGAGTTTGCGCACGCCCTGGCGCTCCAGCGAATCCACAAGGTCCGCGAGCAAATGCAGCAACGTCGTCGGCGTGACGCTGCATGCCAAAGCGCCGGGGATACGCAGATGGTTGGTGTTGACGCCGTAAGGAATCGCCGGCAATAAAGCGACGCGCGCACCGGCCTGGTAAGCGCGCTCACAGGCGCGCTGGCCCAGCGCTTCAACCTGAAACGTATCCGTGCCGTAGGGCATGTGCAGGTTGTGTGGCTCAGTGGCGCCGAAGGGCAGCACCGCGGCTTGCCAACGCTGCTCGCGGACGAAGGCATGTGTCTGCTCCGCCAAAATGCTCTCGCGCATCAACTCTTTCCTATTCAAAAGTTTCTCGTTCCCACGCTCTGCGTGGGAGCTCATGTCCGGCCGCTCCGCGGCCCGTCTCTCTGCCTGGTGGAGACTGCCCGCGACGCGGAGCGTCGCCACCTTGCGTTCCCACGCTCCGCGTGGGAACGAGAACCTCGAACCAGCCCGCAGCGCGAGCAAGGGATGCCGTCGCTGGCTCTTCGGGCTGGTTTCAAAAACGCTTTCGTGTTGTTATAATACCAGTTTCCCAGTCAGGAGGTACGGTATGCAACGCCCCGTGGCGACGCCGGTGACTGCTCTGGATGATCCTTCCCTGTATTTCAACCGGGAATTGAGCTGGCTGGAGTTTAATCGCCGCGTCCTGGAGGAAGCGCAGGATCTAAGTGTGCCGCTCTTGGAACGCTTGAAGTTCCTGGCCATCTTCGAGTCCAACCTCGATGAATTTTTCATGGTCCGCGTCGGTGGGCTTCAGCAGAAAGTGCAATCCGGCATTGCCTACGGCTCGGGCGCCGATCGCATGCCGGTCAAGGAACAGCTCGAACGCATCGGCCAAACCGTCCGCGAGATGACGGACCAAACCTACCATTGTCTCATGGAGGAAGTCCTACCGGCGCTGGAGCGCGAGGGCATCCTGCTGCTTGCGCCGAAGGATCTCACCGAGGCGCATCGCAAGCACCTGGCCAAGCTGTTTCACGACGAGGTCTTCCCCGTACTGACCCCCCTAGCCGTCGATCCCGGCCATCCGTTTCCTCATCTGCTCAATAAATCGCTCAACCTCGCCGTCATCCTCCAG
>Ga0070738_10002403_pt1 | contig 29095 bp, 33 predicted proteins | sample Coa_R2_2_FD_66446 | JGI IMG/M metagenome (GOLD analysis project Ga0070738, IMG submission 66446) | Surface soil microbial communities from Centralia Pennsylvania, which are recovering from an underground coalmine fire - Coalmine... | ecosystem: Environmental > Terrestrial > Soil > Unclassified ...
GAAAACAAAAAATTTATTCATAAATGAAATCCCCTCAATTCATTGATGGGGATACCCTACACCCTACACCCTATACCCCACACCCTTATTAGTCTCACTCAAGAGTGGGAGTATTTAAAAAGGTATAAAGACTCAGGTAAGAATTCTATCTATCGATAGAGGGTTATCGATAACATTGTAAGGTCTGTACACTTGTTTGAGTAGGCAATCAACGCAAAACTATGAGCCAAAATAATGCTTCTCGTCTTTACCCAACCCGCATTGACATTCCTGTCGATGCACGTTCTAAAATCACTGCACTTCTTAATCAAACCCTAGCAGCTACTTTGGATTTAAAAACCCAAGTGAAGCAAGCTCATTGGAATGTCAAAGGAACTGACTTCTACCAATTACATGAATTGTTTGATGAAATTGCTGGTGAGTTAGAAGAGTATATTGATCTTATAGCTGAACGGGTTACAGCTTTGGGTGGATATGCTTTGGGCACAGCGCGCTTGGCTGTAGCAAATTCAATTCTGCCAGAATATCCTCTTGATATTGATGCAGGAATTGATCATGTGACAGCTTTAGCAGATCGCTTTGCACCTTATGCCGAACATTTAAGGAAAGCGATCGACACGACTGATGACTTAGGCGATGCTGATACTGCTGATCTATACACCGAAGTGTCTCGTAACATCGATAAGCGGCTTTGGTTTTTAGAAGCCCATTTGCAAGGCTCAGCACCACATGTAGGAGATGGTGCTACAGTCACTACAACTAAACAGAAAGCTGCTGTTAAGTAAGTACTTTTGCTTTCTACAAAGTTTTTTCTAGATAATTAGATATTTCTGAGAAGTACGCATTTAAAAATAGCGTACTTTTTTTGAGATTTGAAAGTGACTAACAATATATGGCGATCTAAAATAATTTGTTATGGTAGAGCAACTCAGTTTCTTAAAGAAACTGGGTTTCTGAAGATTGGAATTTTTATAAATCAAAAAAGACTGCTATAGCAATCCTATTTGAATGGCTTACTAACTTTTTAGTAACTATCTCACTTTTAAGTACGTACTTTTCATTTTTTTATAAAAGAATTTAGAATGTAATTACAATCTAAATTTATTAATACAAGCACAATTTGTATTTCCGCTTTATTCACTTATCTCAATGGAGTTAAGACCTATGTCTAGTCATACAAAAAATTACTTAATTCATAATAGAGATGCACGAGGTTATACCAAGACAAGCTGGCTTGATAGTTACCATACATTTTCATTTGGTAGTTTTTATGATCCGAACCGCCTCGGATTTCGCTCTTTGAGAGTCATTAATGATGACCGAGTGATCCCAGGTGCTGGGTTTCCTACCCATGGTCATCGAGATATGGAAATCTTGACATATGTTTTGGAAGGTCAGCTTGAGCACAAAGATAGCTTAGGCAGTGGGTCCATAATTCGTCCAGGTGAAGCACAAATTATGAGTGCTGGAACTGGTATTACACACAGCGAATACAATGCTTCTCAAACAGATCCAGTCCATTTCTTGCAAATTTGGATTCTTCCTAACCAGCAAGGAATAGCCCCAAGGTACGAACAAAAAGCTTTTCCCCTAGAAGAAAGGCGCGGTAAGCTACGTTTAATAGCAGCCAAGGATGGACGTGATGGTGCTGTTACCGTTTATCAAGATGTTGATTTATATACATCTACTTTGGAGGCTGGTGAGCGTGTTGACTATCATGTCAAAGCCCATCGTTATGGCTGGGTACAAATAGCTCAAGGTATAGCAACTTTGAACACAGAAGAACTTAGAGCAGGTGATGGAGTGCAATTAACTGGAGAACAACACCTCACAATTACTACCGACGTCGGTGCAGAAATCTTACTTTTTGATCTCGGATAAGCTCTACCTGAATAATGAGCACAAGCTAGCTTTCTACTGCTGATGAGGTCATATTTCTATAGATAACTCCTAGATTTACTCTGGGAGTGCAATTTTTTAATTCTTATCTTTAAGCTTGGTTTTATATTTCTTCTTAAAATAGATCAAACAAGTAAGCGAGAATAAGAGCAGTTCTACTTGATGATTTTGGCATTTTGGCATTTTTTGAAAAAAGTGATGTTCATAACAAGAGACAGGGTTGCTGTGTGATTTGATCAATTACAACATTTCAAACGAGCCCCATGCCAAATCAGTCATTTCTTGAGTAAAAGATTCAATACTTATTTACTTTCAGTTCTTTTTTTCTGAGGTTCTGTATGAAACCTTCTGAGCCTCCAACAGACTTTGGAGACAATCTTCCCCAAGCTCCTGTGGAGCCACCACCTAGACGGCAAAGATGGCTTTGGTTGTTATTAGCTCTACCACTGTTAGCAGGGGGAGGCCTTTTAGCATGGCGTTTTCTGTCTCCTGTAAACAAAGTGCCTTCAACTGCTAATGCTCCAGCGCCAGCACGGGTGAAACTAGCCACTGTGCAAGGAGGTGCAACACAAGATAGTTCAGATTTTATTGCCAGTCTACAATCCCGCCGCTCAGTGAAACTCCAACCCAAAAATCAGGGACAAGTCTCCCAAATACTGGTCAAGGCAGGCACACTTGTCCCAAAAGGATCTGCAATTATGCAGATCACTAATGGAGCGCAGCAAGCAGCAGTTAATAGTGTCAATACTGCTGTAGCTGTGGCTGCCGCTCAGTCCCAATTGGCAAATGCTCGTACTCAGTTGAGTGAGCTAGAAGCTAGGCGGCGCGCCAACGAAGCTGATGTAAAAGTGAGTCAACAAGAATATGAAAAATATTCCCGTCTAGCTGATCAAGGAGCTATATCTCAAAACGCGATCGCCCAATATGCTAACAAAATTGCTGTAGCGCAGGCGGCGCTTCGTGCAACTCTGGAGCAAATTCACGCACAGCAAGCTAGCATTGCTCAGGCTGAAAAATCTTTACAACAGTCACAAGCAAATGCAAAGCAACCAGTTCAGCCTCAGTATGATAAAGTCACTGCTCCTTTTCGTGGCATAGTTGGTGATATCCCAGTTAAACTGGGTGATTTTGTCAATACTTCCACGCAACTGACGTCTTTAACAGAGAACCATCCTTTAGATGTCAACTTCTCTGTACCTATAGAGCGCCAACAGCAGTTACATCAGGGAATGCTAGTCCAGATACTAGACGCGCAAGGTCACAATGTAGGTAGTGGTCAGGTATTTTTCATTACTCCAAGTGTTCAAAATAATCATCAATCGATACTAGTCAAAGCGCTTTTTAATAACTCTAAAGATCAACTGCGAGCCAATCAATTTGTACAGGCTAGAGTTATTTGGAATCAGCCTAAAGGAGTCTTTATTCCAACTACAGCAGTGTCTCCTATTGCTGGGGAAAATTTTGTCTATGTTGCACAAACACAATCATCAACACAAGGAAATTCTCAACTAGTGGCTCGACAAACACGCGTCAAATTAGGTAACATCCAAGGTGATAATTCCCAAGTACAGGTACTCGATGGATTAGCCCCAGGAGAGAGAATTGTTGTTTCAGGGTTAGCTAATGTTAAGAATGGTACTCCAATCATTCCTGAACCTTAGGGAAATGTAGTGATAACCCGAATTCTTGTAGAGACGTAGCAATGCTAAGTCTCTACTCTATAGAGATTAATTGTCTACCTAGACAAAAGAAAGCTTTTTGCTACACATCACCTACAGCAAAAGTCTTTTAGAAGCAACTGCATAAGCTGCAACTGCTGACATCTATATACTTGATGCAACTATATCTATGTGAGAATTGTTTGTTGATATGAGGATAAGCAATAGCAATGTCTGCTTCATCAAGATACTGGAATATTTGGTGCATCAGCCCCAAGAGTGAAAGTGTGGGATATAAGTCTTGTTTAGTTCCAACAGCACAAGAGTTTGTTCAGACAATTGCCAATTCTCAAAACGGAGACATACAAGCCACACTGCTATTCTACTTTCATGCAAAACAATCTACTGTTAATATCATCAGTCGTGCTCAAGCAGGTCTTTGTTTAAGGTGCTATGTTTCTGAGCCTATCCTTAAAGCCTGTCAAAAAATTGCTAACTTATTTAGTGGAGACAAATATTTTACATATCAAGATTTACTACCATTTGTCCTTAATGATGATGGGAAAAAACTCATTGTTGTAGATAGCGACCATAGAACCCAACTTATTGTTAATGAGAAGGGAGATTTCAATACTTCAGCTTATAAGTTTTTTTCAGTTAAGGTTTTGCAAACCTTTAAATCTGATTCTGATTTTAGGATGAGCTTAGATAATTGGACCTATCTGCAAACTAAGCAAAATCCAGAAATTAAAGATTATTTATCAGAATTTGGTTTTAAGCATTTAAGTGATTGGGCACTTTTAAATAGAACAAGACCTAAACAGCTTGAACGATTATCCCAACGAGATCGCGTTCTTGTGGAAGTTTTTCATGCAGTCTATCGTCGAGATCGACGTCTGGAACAATTGAAGGGAGCAAGAAAATGTCCAGATCCCTCAATGACTCAATTACAAGAAATGCTAAATTGCTTGCTAGAAAAAAACGTCATCATCAATACTACACTAGATTTGATAAACGCTCTTAAACACGTAGCTATACAGTTAAGACAATATGATATTTGGAGCACTAAGGAACCACTAGAGATTCTAGAACCAAATACTGGAAATTATATATTAAGAGTAGATTTACCCACGAATTCCCTCAATGAATTAGATTTAGAGCAACAGGAATTTCTAAAGTTCTTACATGACTCTCTTAACTTAGCTGTAACTATTGCAATAGAGAAACAGATTCATGAGCGTATAACTAGCTTGCAAAAAAGTAAAAACTATGCCACGCTTGCTAAAAACTACATTCCTGGTCTGCAACTCTATTACTGTCAGAAAATGTCTTTGAAAGATATTGCGCCTAAGTTAGGCATGACAAGTTGGGATCAAGCTAGGCGGGTATTGAATCCTGGAGAACTACTCACTAAGGTCCGTACTCTCACGGTACAACAACTTTTTGACACGATCTTGCATGAGGTTGAACAAAGAGGTTTAACTAAACTTCCTCCTCAACCAGACTATCTTCAAACTTTAGCTGAGCAGATAGAGGCTTTTGTAGATGAGGAAATTTTCACTGAAGCTGCAGAAGAAATCAGAGCAGGAAAGAATCGTACACTCAATAGTTTGTATGCCCAGAAACTTCGTATTTACTTAGAACAAATTCATAAAAAAGGAACAAAGTCATGATTAATTCATCTAGTTTAAGATTCTTAGTATCAGAAGCGATTTTTCTAGATCAAGAAGAGTATCAGCAAGCAAGAGCAATAAGCAACCAGGTAACTGCTGAAGCACACAAATGGGAGATTTATCTCAATATACTAGCACTTCTTGGCTTTGAACAATGGCTTAGTGAACGTATACCTCAGCAACAAATTCATAGATATTCAAATCCTGCTGAAGCTGGCTGTTATCTTAATATTGGTGATTTTAAGGTGTGTCTAATTGCCAAGGAGCAATTCATTGATGAATTAGTTGAAATCCCTCAGCATATTATTGAACAGCCAGAATTTATTGCTCATTTCTATGTAGTAATAGAAGTCTTAGAAGAGCAAGGACAAATTATTATTCGAGGTGTTTTGCGTTATGATCAATTGATAAATTATCGTCTGCAATTCAATTTACAACCTGAAGAAACAGGTTACTATCAATTACCATTGGCCTTATTTGATAATGAACCGAATCATTTGTTATTTTACTATCGTTACTTAGAACCTGCAGCTATTCCTCTACCTGTACCACCTGTAGCTACCGTATCTTCATTTGTTCCCTTATTAGAATCTTTTCTGGAAACCAAAACTAGGTTGAGTCTCTGGTTAGAGGGAATATTTGATGAAGGTTGGCAAACTATTGATGCACTAATAAACTATGAACCAATTTTAGCATTCAATACTAGGAATACTGACGAGGTCGTCAAGAGAGCAAAACTTATTGACTTAGGAGTTCAACTAGGTGATCTACAAGTAGCTCTACTAGTCAATATTACAAAGGAAAGTCACGACAAGTTAGGCATTTTAGTACAGTTACATCCAACAGAAGGTGAAAGGTATTTACCTTCTGATATTAAAATGACTTTGCTCTCTAAGGCAGGCAGAATTCTTCAAGAAGTTACTGCAAGAAGTCAAGATAACTACATTCAGATGAAACCTTTTAAAGGTGAAACAGGACAATGTTTTTGTATTAAAGTAAGTTTGGAAGATCTTAGCGTAACAGAAAATTTTGAGTTGTAATCTCTCTTGATCCACCTCATAAAAGATTTTTTTGATGCCACTTGAACGTTGTGGTAGTCTGCCACATCTTCTCTAAGAAAGGTGCCAGAGTTAAAGTGGATCAAGAATAGATTGGCACAAACAGGTTCCGGTAAGAATAGCGTTTTTGAAGTTAGTGTTCTTAAGGTTGGCACAAGTGAAGTTAGCATCAGTCAAGTCAGCGCCATGAAAACTCGTACCTCGTGCTGTTAATGTATTGACAAGTGACCACATCAACTTGTATCTGTGATCATTGCTTAGAGTTCGCTGACTCATGTAAGCACCAAGGAGTGTCACAGCAACCGCGACTATACTTGCGACTATTTTGGCGATCGCATGAGAACCACTCAGTGTAGTTGCAACAATAACAGCAACAGTGAGCGCAACCGCGACCATATATTTGATTGTCGCCTTAGTCGTGATTATACTGCTAACTACAGTAACGAGCGCAACAGACAACGCAGCAGCAGACGCCGCCGTAACAGCAAAAACGCCTGCGACAGTCACAATAACAGCGAAATCTAAAATAAAAGCAATATCAACAGCGATCGCAACAGTGATTACAGAAGCAAAAGTAAAACTTCCTAGACCATAGCGAATAGTAATTATAAAGAAGACTATAAGCATGCTCAGAGATGCTATGCCAGAGCTAACGTTATCTGGGTGGGTGCGGTCAAATATAAGCGTCACCAAATCTCCAGCTAATCCTGAAAACTGCCCTGATATGAGCAACAAAACCCATGATCCACTAATTAAGCCAAGGCTCCAGAGGTGTGGTAGTCCAGCGACAGCATTGCTGAAATTAGCTCCTCTAAGGATTGCCATAGAAAAATCTGCCCCACGGATATCAGTGTCACTAAAGTTGGCTCCTGATAGGTCAAGACCACTGAAACAGCAGCCTTGCAAATTTTGACCCGAGTAGTCTTGGGGCATAGCCAAATCCAGTAATGTTAGGTTTTTGATTGATTTGCAACACCCAGTTGCTTTGCGCTACGTTTCAGTTGTTTCCACAACACCCTAATCTTACTGTATGCTTCTGCCGGAGAAAGTTTGCCAGATGTTTCTAGAGCACTTATGTAACTAACTTTTTGCGCAAATTCTTGAAAGTTAGCATTAAACACCAAATTATCTGGTTTTATTGGACCATGGTACTGAGCACGAGGAAAGAAGAAACTTTCTCTATCTGGTTGATTAAAATTTGCCATTAATTCACTTTCCCTTTAAGAAACTTTGTATTATATGAAAATTATACTTAACCAAATCTTAATCTAGTGTGATAGTTGTTACAAAATATCTGTTACAGAGGTCTACCTTAGGAGTCAGATTTTATGTTAACCATTATTGGTTGCGGTAACCTCAACCGCAGTGATGATGCTGTAGGCGTGATTATTGTCCAACGCTTACAGCAATATCTCATGGAACATCCTCACCGTGATGTCCGAGTTTATGACTGCGGTACAGCCGGTATTGAAGTGATGTTTCAAGCAAGAGGTAGTACGCAACTCATCATTATTGATGCCAGCTCAACTGGTTCAGAACCAGGTGCAGTCTTTAAAGTTCCTGGGAAGGAACTTGCAGCCTTACCAGAACCTAGTTGTGGGTTGCATGATTTTCGTTGGGATCATGCTTTAGCGGCTGGTAGAAAAATTTTTAAGGATGATTTTCCTCAAGATGTGACAGTTTACCTCATTGAAGCAGAAACTCTTCATTTGGGACTAGAGTTAAGCAATGCTGTCAAACATTCTGCTGACTTGGTTTTTGCAGAAGTATCCAATATCATCAGGCAGAAAATTGTTTGATTTTTGCTTCAATCAGACATATCACATCAAAATTAAGCCCAATCTCGGTAAACAAAGAGTTCATCCACTCTCATTTCAAAAGGTATTCCCTGATTATTGGGAGGACAAACGCGGATTTTAGCAGTACTGACAATTTCGTATAGTAATGACGCCATCGGTACAATTTTTTGTAAGATACGCCAGTTAGTAACTTGATCGGGACACTCAATAACCAATGTTAACGCAGTTGCATGACTTTTGACATACCATCTACAACTTGACAGTAAATTTTGTATAGAGCGATCGCATCCTTCATAAAAGTATTTACTAATGGAATACTCTAGACGCTGACGCAGTATAATATCCGCTGACGTTGGTTGAAGTGGATAAGAATCATCATCATCTACACAATATCTTTTCATGTTCTGCTAATTTCTCCTAGGAAATTTCGATAACTATATAAAAACTAAGACATCCTGCTAGGATTTTGTCTGTTGTTATACTATCTCTCAATACTCTTGATACAAATACTTCCGCTTATATTCCTTGTTTTCTTGGGTGTTAAATGTATCAGATTTGTAGTGAAACAGTATTCAGTTTATATAGCAATCCTTATAGAGATTGCCAATTCTCTAGACCTCAGGAGCCCATTCTTTTTAGAGAAGCAGGCTCTTTCCGCATTCACAAATTAATAAGGATTGCTATAGCTAGATTTATAATAAACACAACTGACTAAAAAAATGAATTCATTTATACGATTTATTTAATAAAGAAGAACCTTTCAAATTAGAGATTATTCATTTTTTTACAAGTATTAGACAATAATTGTCAACTGCTCTATAGTAGCTGTCATTTACTACTGCTTTTATTTTCGAAATTTGTACTTAATATAGTAATCATAAATGATTCATGAGGTTAGAAAAACCCGATCTCTTAAAGAAACCGGGTTTTTGATAACTTGGAATTTTCATAAATCAAATAAAACTACTATAGCACTCCCAAATCATTCGTAAGCAACGAAAATTCTAGTCTTTTCAAAGAGATAGTATTCTGAAAAATTTTTGATAAAATTGACTGTTATTCATTAGGCTGAGATTGATAAATCTTCTCAAAGAGAGGCAGATAATATTATTTGCATAAATAATATTGATTTCTGTTTATGAATTTTCCGATTAGTGTGTGAAACTGAAGAATCCGACAATAAGTATCCTACAAATGTGTAAAAGCATAACTTGTCTTTGTATCAGTCCTGTATACAGTCTAAGCCAAGGTGGATATATGTCCAAAGTGTATGCAAAATCCAGAATTTTTGTATAAATTACTTCCTTAGAAATATGAATAACTATCTAGGGATACATTAATAACTATCAATGAGTATCTACGCTGTGAGTAATGAAGTGTCGAAATCTTAAACTGCACAAACTAAAGTGATTATGCTGTATCAAAAAAAGTTAATCAAAAGGTTTGTTACTAGCTTCCTAGGAGTCGCTGGTGTAAGTACTTTAATTAGTGTTCCTGGACTCGCTCAAGCTGGGTTATCTCACAATTCTAGTCAATCGATCCTAGCTCAAAATCAGCCAACAACTAATACTCCTTCAGTAAACACCACCTCGACTCCGGGTGTCATGAATTCTAGTCCGTCGGAAAGTACTACACCTGTTCCGAACACCCCTAGAACAAATTCGCAGTCTTCATTAAGCGCTTTAGACAAAGAATTTATGACTAAGGCAGCGCAAAGTGATATGACAGAGATCCAAACAAGTAAGCTAGCACTCCAAAAGTCTCAAGACAAAACAGTGAGAGCCTTTGCAAAGGAAATGATCAAAGACCATACAAATTCAAGCAATCAACTCAAGCAAATAGCAAAGAACAAAGGGTTCACTCTACCAAAAACTATCGGTTCAGATAATCAAGCCTTACTAACAAAACTAAAGAATACTTCCGGTCAAAATTTTAACCGCGCATACATGCAAGGACAGATTCAAGCTCATACGAAAACTCAAGCTGAGTACCAAAAGTATATTCGTCAAGGACAAGATCCAGATTTACAAGCATTTGCGAATAAGATCTCACCGATTGTGGGAGAACACCTACAGATGGCTCAGAGGGATGTCGCTAATCTTTAATCAATGTCAGCCTTTTGCCTTGTAAGGAAATTTGTAGATAATTAATGACAAAAAGAACTCAGGACTTCCAGAACTCAAAAGCTCAGAATGAAAAAATTCAAATGACAGAACTTTCTCAATTTATTTATGGAAATAAATTCTGGGTTCTGGGTTCTTTTTAAGGATATTGTGACGGGCTGGCTTACATTTTATAGCAATCCTTGTAGGAGTTGTAAAGATGAAAATCAGAAATCCAGAATCCCAGTTTCTATGAGAGACCGGGATTCTCATTTTTCACGAATATTTAGGATTACTATATCACCACTTAATACCAATTCGCTATAAATTTGATATGCTTGGCAACTAAAAAGACAAGGAAGACAAGGAGGACAAGGGGATGGATTTGTATCGAGAGTTTAGTGAAATGGTATAATCTGTATAATCTAAGAATTTAATCATAAATTTTCTTTTGAAAAAAGACATCAATTATTAATTATAATAGTATTTTTTATATAAAAATATGTTGTCATTAAGTCAACGGATGTAATGGTTGCTGTTGATTAGCAATATCACAGTCGCTTACTTTAAGCCCACTTATGTGGGCTTAACATGGTCTGCTACGAGACTGCTAATTTTTAAACGAGATAAGGTTCTTGATGGGTGCGAATCGTGCAATTAGAACGTGGATAAGTCACACAAAGTAAAGCAAATCCTTTCTCAATCTGCTCCTCATCCAAGAATGATTGGTCTTCTTGGTTAATTTCACCTTCAACAACCTTGCCAACACAACTAGAGCAAGCACCTGATTTACAGGAAAACGGCAACTCAATATCGTTTGCTTCCGCAGCTTCTACAATGGTAGTGTCCTCATCAACCTCAATTGTAGTGTCGAGGTTTTCCTTTTTGTTAATTAATCTAACTTGGTATGTAGCCATTTTCCGATTCTCCTCAGACGTTTATCATTAGGTTTAATTTCTCTACACTTGGTCGCGATAAACGACCCTTCAACAATGCTCCGTACACTTAAAAATCATGTTATTTGCAGGGGACACCTGTAGGAGTACAATCACCTGCTTTAAACGACTTTCCACACCCACAGGTGTCAGAAGCATTAGGGTTGATAAACTTGAACCCACTTTCCATAACACCTTCAACGAAATCTATAACAACTCCATCCAATAACGGTGCACTTTTGGGATCAACGTAAACCATCACCTTGCCTTGCTGAATCACAAGGTCATCTGGTTGCGGTTTACTAGTAATATCCATTGCATACTCATATCCACTGCAACCACCATCTTTGACAGAGATGCGGATACCTTTAGTGGGTGTATTGGAGTCAGGAGAAGAACTGTGTAGAAATGCCCTTAAGCGAAATTCTGCTTTTTCTGTTAATGTAACAGTCATAAAACTCCTTCGGTTGTTAGTTGTTCTCGTAAGCACTAACTAAACAACTTTTATTTGATTCAAGGTGCAGCTTGTTTTGGTAGTGATGAGCAAAGCAAATGTAATCACCACTTCAATTGGGATACCTAGAGAACAAATGCATCACAACTATTTCTTGAAATTACCAGTCGTTTCTAGAGATGTTGATTGTAAGTACCGCCAAGGTGCACTGTTACCACAGACTGGACAGGCGCGATCGCGGTGAGAACGGCGCTTGGCAAATTCCATCCGGATCAGATCCATGGTCAACAGTTCTGACAACAAAGGCTGACTTAAACCAGTGATCAACTTGATAGCCTCCAGCGCTGTCAGACAAGCTAGGGTTCCAGAAACAGCACCGAGAACTGAAAACCCTCGCCGATCCCAATCAGGTTTTTCTGGGAACAGGCACGACAAACAAGGAGTGACACCAGGAATAATTGTCGTTAGGTAAGCCTCCATTCCGTCCATTGCTGCTTCTACCATTGGTTTTCGCCAACGTACGCAAGCGGCATTCAATAAATCACGCTCTGTGAAGTTGTGAGCACAGTCCAGCGCCATATCTGCTGATTGCACCAAAGAATCCACATTTTCCGGGGTAATATAATCAAAAATTGCTTCAACTTGGACATCAGGATTAATGGCGTTGATAGTTTGTTTTGCTTTAAGTACCCTTGGCTTGCCTACCCAATCGTCCGTCATAAGAATCTGACGATTCATATCATCAAGCCGCAGGTCACCACCTCGGACTAGGATCAGCCGCCCAACACCTGCTACCGCAAGGTAAAGTGCTGCTGTACCGCCCAATCCTCCCACACCTGTTACCAGAACTGTTGCCGACTTAAGGCGTTTCTGTGCTAACTCGCCAAAATTAGGGAGCATCATTTGACGACGATAGCGTTCGATTTCGGTAGGCGTTAGGTTTACCACTTTGTACCTCCTAATCAGAAGTGATTTCTGTCAGCGTGACTACATTTTTCGGCTTCTCACGAAACACTTTAAACAGCTTCTGCTCTTGAGGTGTGGATTCGAGAAAGACCTGATAGGCTTGAGAAAGAGCCTCACGATATTTATTTAACTTGTCTGAATTATTCAATTCAGTAGAACTCTCATCAATTCCTTTGATGAGATGAGCAAATTTTTTCAAAATATGTAAACGATTTACATTGACAACTTTTTGATCGTATGGCAGATTAAAAAACTCAAAATAATCTTCTGCATCTACGATTTCCTTAAATTTATTCATATCCAAATTCATTTGACTTGCTCCAGCTTCTTCAGATATTGCTTCATTTCATCCAACTGACGATAAATTTCATAAGTTTCAGCAGCAACATCCATCAATTGTTGATAATTTGTTGGTAATCCTTCTGCTAAATCATGCAGATCCATTTTCATTTGACCCGCCTTACTATTAAGGCGCTTGATCTGAGTTTTTAGCTCCTCAATACTTTGAGTTTCTCTAGATTCTGTCATATCAAAAGTTAGGAATGAGGATGGAGAGTGGGGAACTCGAGGTCCCCACGGAGGAGCCAGCGTGGTCTTGGGGGAAACCCCCATGAGCGACTGGCGTTGGGGATTAGGGGCATGGGGAGTGGTAAGCTATTAATCTCTTTTATTCCTAACTCCTAACTTATTTACAACCTGCCTACTTCTGGAAAGCGCTTAGCCAAATCAATTCCATTTTTTACGAGTTTTTCACCTTCTTCAGCTAGTTTTTCTATTGATTCAAAACCAAAGCGGTGAGCATCTCGTAAGGTTTTACAAACTAGCAGAAGACGACCAGAAAAGACTAGCATCCAGCCAAATCCTTCATGATTTAAATCCAGTACGACTTGAGATATGAGATTTGTCTCTTTCTCGATACTGGCGGCTACAGCACGATAGAATGCCAAAATTCGTCCCTGAGTTATTGGATCAACTTCACCTTCAATAGAGATTTCACGTTTTTTCTGTTTGCTAACAATAAAGGGTTTAAGCAGTAATTCGTCAGACCAATTACGATAAACTCTATAAGTATCTAAACCCCGAATTTGCTGTACTAATGTCTTGAGAAAGGGTGAGGTTAAAACTTCATTTGTAGCGACTCCGTTAACATTATTGTTTTCAGTCATACAGTTGCTTCCTCTTCAAGTTCATCTTCAAAGCTTTGAGATTTTTGCTGTAAAGCTTTACGCAACCAAGGTGGAGGATTTCCTTTTAGAGTTTGTACTAACTTATTGAGAATGTCAGCAATCTCTTCTTGTTCTGACCGCGCTTTGATTGGTGTGACTCCCTTCTTAATTAATCGAGCAGCTGCACTACCACCAATGGCTGTAACATAAACAATTGTGCAATCAGCTAATGCTTCAAGTTTTGGTGTTATTTTATCCTCGTTACCATCTTGTTTGAGGTCTCCATCAAAGGAAAGAGTTTCTAAAAACTCATATCCATTATCTGAAATTTCATAAACATCAATTTCTTTTGCCCATCCAAAGTGAGCATTAATATGAACATGATCACTTGTTGTGAAAGCAATTTTCATAGTTATTTATCCTTGATTATTTGTCTTTTTGTTGTCCCTTTTTCTTGGTAATTAATGTCCAATGACTAATGACTCTTCCTGCTCTAAAAAGAGATTGCCTATGTCAAATAAAAGCTGCATAGTACCTTGGTAACCAACTTTGGTGAATTGACCATTACCTAGGCGATCAAAAATAGGAATCCCTTGACGATAAAGAGGAATTTTTAAGCGGTTGGCGATCGCCGCTGTGTGAGAGTTACCAATGAGCAAGTCTGAGCCGATCGCAAGTTGCTCAAAGTCTTCCAAATCACCGATAGTGACGTTTTTGACAGGGAGTTTTTCCAATATAGGAGAACGTGTGGTTGTCACAGCTGCATGAATCTGAGTCCCCATTGATTGCAGGAAATGAACTATTGACCACAACAAATCTGGTTCCAACGCTAAAGAGACTCGCTTACAACCAAAGTAAAAGTGAGTATCTAGCATGGCATCTTGTAACTGACGTCTTTGGCGGCGGTATTTCTCTGGGACACTGGTATCACTGATATTTGCCAATGCTTGCAAGAAGTTGTCTGTTGCTTCTAGTCCTGTTAGTTCACTGAACACTTTGTAAGGTATGCCAAACTTTTGTTCCAAAATTTGTGCCGCACTCCGCATACTCTCACCAAGTGCTAGGGTGAACACAGAATCACCAAGGTGTTTGAGTTCGCTTAGACTTGTGCCACAGGCTGTAACTGGACTATAAGAATCTTCTAAGTGACCATCTAATGAGGCGGACAGGTCAGGTATAAATATAGGTTTCAATCCAAAGGAGGTGACAATCTCTTTAATTTCCTGCACATCCCCTGGTGTAAAAGCAGAACCTGCTAATATCGTAATCTGTTTGGAATCGACATTTTGCCTGTTGCTTTTTTGAGGAACTTGCTTAACTATGCTCTCTACAGCATTGGCAAAGCCATCTTGCAATGAACCTTTAAAATCTGGTGTAGAGACTAAAACAATTGGTAAGTAATCCAGTTCTGGATGACGTTGACGGATCTCCTTGAGAAATCCCTCCATGTCATCCCCTCTGGTTTCCACAAGTCCAGTAGTGCATAGACCTATGATTTCTGGCTTTGTCCGTTGCACTAATGTCAGAATTGCTTGTTCAACATTCTCCTCGCCTCCCAAGATAGTGGAAACTTCCGTCATTGCTGTAGTCGAAAGAGGAATTGCCTCACGGAAATGCCGCACTAAAACAACTTTTGCGAAAGCAGTGCAACCTTGGGCACCATGCATAAGCGGGATCATCCCTTTCAATCCTAGAAAGGCTAAGGTTGCACCCAATGCTTGACTTTGCTTTAGGGGATTAACAACAACTGGTTTTTCGGAAGTCGTGACGATTGCCATTTAGATTACCTCGATGGAAGAGGAGGAAGAGAGTGTGGAAGAGACGGGGGAGAGGGGTGCTGAGAATTCTTGTCTGCTTGTCTGGTTATTGTCTTCCCAAGGAGCAGGCTTACGTACTTGCTCCCATACTGGGCTATATAGAGCTTCGTATAGTTCTCGTGCCATTTCTACCATTCCTCTATAACCGGCATAGGGATGGTGACGTTCTTGATTGATGTCAAGGAAAGGAATTCGGGCTTTGAGAGCGGTGTATTGATTTCGACCACCCGCGATCAACATATCAGCTTTTGTTTCTTTGACAATCCTCAAAATCTCTTTGGGACTTTCCTGTTCTAGAATGATGCCATCTTTACCTAACAGCTTCTTGATCCGGGCTTTGTCCTCTTCAGTACTTTTCCTGGCACTGGTAGCAACAACTTCTATTCCCAAGTCTTTTGCAGCCGAGATGATTGACCAACTTTTTACACCTCCGGTATAGAGCACAACGCGCTTTCCTTTTAATCGCTCACGGTAAGGAGCCAGCGCTATATCCAGGGCGGTATTTTCTTCAGCAATGAGCTTTTCTGTACGCTCAATTAAATCAGCATCACCTAATTTTGCAGCAATATTTCGCAGACAGTGGTTGATATCCTCAATACCGTAGAAAGATTCTTCAATGTAAGGAATGCCATAGCGCTCCTCCATTTTTCTCGCCATATTGAGTAGTGCTTTAGAGCAAATCATCACATTGAGCTTGGCATGATGGGCGTAGCAAATTTCTTTGTAGCGAGCATCGCCTGTAATTTTTGCCAAAACTCGGATACCTAATTTTTCTAATAGTGGCAGAACATTCCACATTTCACCTGCAATATTGTATTCACCAATCAGGTTGATATCGTAGGGTGTGGTGAATTCTGGTTCTGCAGTACCAACAACGTATTCTAGTAAGGCCTCTCCACCAAGACGGTTGCCAAAGTTTTTACTCCCAATGAATCCGGGTGAATTTACAGGGATCACAGGAGTTCCCGTTTTCTTGGCAGCTACCTTACACACAGCATCTAAATCGTCGCCAATGAGAGCAGTAACGCAAGTGGAGTAGACAAATACAGCAGCAGGTTTGTAGCGCTTTTCAATTTCAAGAATGGCTTTGTACAGCTTTTTCTCGCCACCAAAGATGACATCAGTTTCATCTAAATCAGTGGTAAAACCTGTTTTGTATAGCATGGGACCAGAGGAGAGACTCCCTCGACCTCCCCAGGAGTTACCAGAGCAGGCGATCGGTCCGTGGACTAAATGAGCAGCATCGGCAATTGGTACAAGAGCAATCATTGCACCATCAAAGGCACAACCCCCTTGAGCAGCTCCAGGCTTTGCCAGTTGTGCGCAAGATTTGTTTTTCTTTTCCCCCTGTTTTTTGTGATTGTGTTCGCATCCAGGCTCACTCAACAGCTCATTAATTTTGCTTTGGGTGATTTTCATCTTTTATGTCCTTTGTCCTTTGTCATTTGTCCTTGGTCCTTGATTATGTGTTATTTGTCACTAATGACTAACAACTAACAGATGTATTTCGTTACATCTTCTCCACATACATCTGATAGGTAAGCTAGGGCGCGAAAACGCAATCCAACGAAGTTGTCATATAAGGGATTAAGTTTACATAGTGCTGGTACATGGAAGACACGCCCAAATAATTTAATATCTCTCTCAAACGGACAACAGCAAGGAATAGTTTGACAAATTAGATGGGCAAAGCGAGCATTTTTTACCTGAATTTTATCTACCAAACTGCGTAAAGGATAGAGAATATCAAAGTGGCGAGATTTTTGAGTGTTTGGTGGATGATAATTATGCTCATGGTGGGTGTGGTTTACAGATTCCATAGGGTGTTCCTCAAGAAAAAGTAAAAAGTAAAAAGTTAAAAGAAATTTTTGATAAATTTTTACTTTTAACTTTTTACTTTCTTGGCACGGCGCTGAGGGAGTTGTAATTCTTAACGAATTAAGTCGTAAGAAATATCAGTCTTAGAAGGAATGTTGGTGTTGTGATCAATATCATCAAAGATAGTGTTCACGATCCAGTTGAGTAAGTTGATCACGCCTTCGTAACCAATGGTGGCGTAACGGTGTAGGTGGTGGCGATCCATGATGGGATAACCAATTCTCACGAGGGGAACCTTGCAATCACGCCACAAGTACTTACCGTAGCTATTACCGATGAGTAAGTCTACAGGCTCGGTGAACAACAAGCTTCTCATGTGCATGCTATCAGGTAAAATAGTCTAAGATTGCTATGGTACGCTATATGGACGTTTGGGCTTACGCAAGGGTTTCGACGGATGAGCAAAATGAGGACGAAGGTGCTTTAATCAAACAAATGCGTCGGTTGCGTAGTGCTGGAGCAACACAAATATATTACGACGTGGAAAGTCGTACGAGTGATAAGCGAAAAGGGCTTTTAAAGTTGATTGAAGATATCAACGCATCTGTACCAGGCAAAGTGTCGAAGCTGCTGTTTATTCGGATCGACCGTTTGACATCTTCATCAATGACTTTTTATCTTTTGATGGATGCGTTGAAAAAGAAAGGTATACAGCCATGTGCATTAGATGAGCCATTTGACATGTCGAGTATTGGCGGCGAGTTGACAATTGATGTTCGATTAGCTGCAAGTAAGTATGAGGTGAAAATGTTGGGGATGCGAGTCAAAAAAGAGCGAGATACGCGTAAAGCTAATAAAAAACCCCATTGGAATGCACCTTTGGGATATGTCGTTGAGGGTGACAAATACAAACGTGATGACCGTCCCTGTGTTTGTTTGATCGAAGGGAAGAGGGAGTTCACGCGATCGCAGTTAATGCGATTTGTCTTTGACACTTTTTTAGCAGTTGGTACAGTATCACAAACGACTAGACAATTGCATGATATCTTTGGTATTCAAGCAAACGCTGTCCCAAAATCTCAGAGTAATGAAGCTAACTTGCTTCTTAACGAAGATGAAATTGTATTGGAGAATATCAACAAATCTCGTGGCGGCGGATTAAATCTGCGTTATCCCCACACAGGCTTAAAGTGGTCAGTTTCCGGCTTGCGGTCTACTCTTGTCAATCCTGTCTATGCAGGGGGGACACTATACAACACCATAGTTCAATCTAGAGGACACAGGAAACCATTTGATGAATGGGAGGTGATCTGGGGGACTCATGATGATGAAGCAATTATTAGCCGTGAGGAACACGAACGTATCAAGTCCATGATTCGGGATAACCGTAAAAATCGATGGGCAACTGAGCAAAAATACACCAACCCATTTGCAAATTTAGTAAAATGTGTCCATTGCGGTGCTGCTTACAGTCGCCAGTGTAAGAAATTGGTGAAGAAAAAGAATTTTGTAAGACACCATTACCAGTGTAGTTTCTATCGTACTGGGGCTTGTAGTAATGGAAAAATGATCGCCTCTGACGAACTAGAAGCACAAGTGATTCACCATCTAGTTCGTGAAGCTGAACGCTTAGCTGGATTAGTAGAAAAAGACGTTGAAACAACAGCAGAACCACCAGAAGTTAAAACACTTCGAGCATCTTTAAATACTCTCGAAGCACTGCCTTCAAATCCAGCGATTGAGAAAGCTAAACAAGATATTTTGCGGCAGATTGCTGATGCGATCGCTACAACATACAATACATCTAAACAATATCTAATTGCCAAAGAAAGGATTGTTGTCGCCTTTTCAAACCAAAGGTATTGGCAAGGACTAGAACCGCAGGATAAACAAGCTTTACTTAAAGGGTGTGTCAAGAAAATAATGGTAGATGGCAACATAGTCACTGCGGTCGAATTGCTACACTTACATTAAGCAGCGTTACACTTGCGGCGTTTGGGTTTGTTCTCCTTTTGCTGTTGCGCCTGCGAGGCTTTTTGTAGCTGTGCCTCACGTTTTTCAAATTCCATTATAGTTCGAGCAACTAACTCTGCTAGGGTTTCACGTTTCATAGTTTGTTTCTATCGCTTCTTTGACAATAACTGAAACGTAAAAAACTTCTGTTATAGACGAGCTTTTGCTTTGGCTATTTAGGTGGTTATTCAAAAAATTTTAGCTCTTTTTTAGAAGAGTTTTACCCTACACCCCACACCCTACACCCTACACCCCACACCCTTCTTAATTGTTATTATCAGCTTCGTGCTGTCTTGCAGTAGCAATTTCTTCCAACGATTGGAGGTGTTTTGACTTTAACGGCCATTCTTCTTCCAAGTTAAACTTTTCTAAAATATTCCTATTGTATTGATCTTTTAATAGTGTTATTTCATAACTAGTCATTGTTAATGATTTCCCGTGAGTCATCACTTTTTTAAGTACTTCAAAACGGTTTTTTTCTTCTAGCCGAATTAACAAACGTAAGATAAAACGACTGATGATAACTTTACTTCCTAAATCAAACATGCTTGTTAATTCATCTTCAGAAGCTAGCAGGTTTTCATCCACATCGAATAGAGATTGTACGATTAAGGGAATACAATTAACAGGAACTTCTTGTTCAGGGTAATCTTCTAGCTGTTCCAAAAATGCTCTAGCTTGTATCTTGCCGTTAAGGCGTCTTTGATTAGCCAATTTTAACAGATTTTCTCTAAATATTTCCACATCTTCAGCCGAGCTAAGACTAACTTTGAGATGATTATTAGACAACTCAGATGTAGATAAAGTTAGACGAAAGTAAACAGGGAATGTTTCTAAGCTACATATACGCATATTCTCGCGCCATTTTAACTCTTCTTGTTCGGTTACATTTAAATAGCTATTGTTCCAAACAGATTGAAATTTGGGAAAAAGATGCATGAGTATATTTTTAATAGGTTGCTTATCCTTAGTCGGTAGTTGAGCAATCCAGGCATGATACAGATTTTCTAATTTGTTAACTGAAGAGTCTATTTTTCCGATAAAAGCATGGGGATTTTGGCCGATTATATTGTAAATGATTGGACAAAAGACCCGAAGAGACTCAATAGCAACGAAATCAACTAGATTCACTTCACTTTTCAAGGATGGATAGGTCACTCTCAAAGTGTTCGTGAGACGAACAATATCGTGGATATTAGTAATAAAGTGATCTATTCCCAGTAAGTAAATATCACTCCAGCGAGTCTGGTCAAATAGTTGACTTTCTGTATTTGAAAATATGCTATCAAGCTTTTCAAACAGAAGTTTACGAAGTGATGTTTTCTCTGGAGCAGGTAAATCAAAAGCAACATTAATAATTTTTTGTAAGTATGTGTCTTTATCTATTTCTTTATCTTCTGCAATTGTTTTAATGATAACTTCTTTATCAAAGGTCAGAAAATAGACAACGTTAGTAAAATTAGGTATAGCACTAAAAATGCGAAATAACTGTCTAATATCCTCAGCAGGCAGCCGCTCAATATCATCAATTGTTATAACTATTCGCTGCTGCTGCTGTACTAGTTTATCTTCAACTTCTTGTTTAAACTCTGAAGTTTCTTTTTCCTTATCATCTAATAATGTTGCTACTGGCTTGACTGTCTCAGTATAAGGCAAAGGAATTTCTGAAATAACTTTAGCAAAATCAGCTATTCTTTCTTTTAAGCCTTTCGGCATAGACTTTACTTGACTTAAAACATTTTGTAATTGTTCAAAAAAACTTCTTGTGATATCTTTGTATCCAGAAAATAACCAGGGATTAAAAGAGATAATGATCGGTCTCTCCTCTTCTGGCTTATGCTTGAGATAGTGAATTAAGAAGTTCAATAGTGTAGACTTGCCAGAACAGCAAGAACCGTAGACGGCAATAACGAACCCTTCGGTCAACGTCATTTTACAAATGCTGTCTGCTAGATAATTAGCGAAACTCGCATATCCTAGACAATCTTTTTTAGGATCGATTAAGGGGCTATCAGCCCATGTATTGACAGTTTCTATCTGTGTCATAAGAACGTTTTTAATAGTGCAAGAGAACTGCGACTGATTGGAGCCGCAGTGGTTTGTTTCCCAACACATACAAAGGTAGTGTTGTCAAGGCGTTGATTATAGGTTTGATGGGAAGCTTTTTTAGCTATTTGCTAGAAACACCTCAAAAGTAAAGTTTCCGTGCAAGCCATAAGGAACGTGGTGTTTTAAGTGCAACCGGGCGATCGCTCCTTTGTGGAAATCATTTGCATCCAAAATCACGACATCTGAGCGATGATACGTAGAATCGTAAACCAAAGCCAATACCCAGCCATCATCTTCCTTTTTGGAACCTAATCGCGGAACAAAAATTGGCTCACTTACAAAACCTCGGGGTGCAGCACTCCAAAGCTGTCTTTCTCCCGATTCTAAATCAACTTTTAACAATGCTTGTAATGGAGCATTACCAGTCTCTAAATGTGCCGCGCCCATGTATATATAGCGATGATGACGCCCCACTTTAGTTGGATGCACACTGGGAAACTCACAACATCGACTTTCTAACAACTCTCTTTGTACATTCCTATGCTTGAGATTCAGATGGAACCGCCATAATTGACCTGGCTTAATCGCATCAAAATCAACTTGCCGGAAATCGCTTTCTGGTTCCACTTCTGGTAAAGATTCGTAGCAAATAGAGTCAAGAACTATTTCATCTCCCACCTCAAAAGCATTGGCATGGTGAAAGACAAAACCAGACTGAGTTTCTAGAATCTGTACCCCCTTTTGTTGAGGATTACGGGGAATGACAATCACGCGAGTCAGTCGATTTGGTTGAAACTTTATACATTCACCTGCACCACGCATTCCTAGGATAAAAGGTACGGGATTAAAGGCAACAGGATTTTGAAAGAATATGCAGTAATTGGGGGTAATTGCAAAATCGTGAATAAAGGTAAAACCTGGAACATGGTGAGCATGCCTTTGTACAATCTTGCCAGTAACATCTAACTCAAAAATAGTAATTGTGGAAGATAGACCTGGTTTGATCGAGAAATTTACTAATCTGGGTGCATTGCTGTAACTAGAATCGATGCGTGGGTGTGCTGCAAAAGCTTCTCCTTCTGACAAAACACCATTGAAGTGTTCTTTACTTAAAGTTTCCAAAGTGGAGGGGTCTAAGCGATAGGGATCGGCAGCTTCCCAAAGTGCTAGCAATTTACCGCCCCAATAAATGACGTTGGTGTTAGCAATATTTTTCAGTTTGAAGTCGAAAGCATTAGCCAGCCACCCACCAGATTTTTGGGTACCAAAGACACCGCGATAAAGAATTTTGCCAGCTTTCTGTTCTTCTACATAGCCACTAGTGCGGATAAAGCGGTTGCGAAAATGGGCACGACCGTTAGAGAAGCTGATGCGGCTAATCATACCATCACCATCAAATGGGTGATGAATTCTTTGCCCATTTACATCCAATAACCCTGGACCATTTCTAAACAGAGTTCCATTGAGTTCAGTTGGAATTTGTCCTTCTATATCATCAATCCAATAATCAAACTCTTGCTTGAGAGATTGATATCCTTTCTGCCAATCTCCATGAGTGTAAAATTTATCTGAAACTGTAGAGGCGCGTTCGTAAAGTTGAAAACTCTGCATAGTAATGAGATAAGAAAATTAAAAAATTTTGCTAACAAAACTGATTAGTATTAGTCTAGCTCTTTAGGTAGAAGCATCAGTTAAGCAAGAAGAAATAATTTGGAAAAAAGTAAGGAGAACCTAAGTCATGGAAGACTTTTTGCATAAGTTATTAGGTAATAACGTAACGATTACTTGGATATTTTTAATTGTTGGCTGCTGTTGGATAGCTTACATCCAAAATCATCGTTAGTTTTCTGTGTTTAGTTACTATCAAGTTGCTCTCAGGTTTAAATATCGTTTGCCACGGATGCAAGTAAAGCGAAGATTGAAAAGGTTAGATGTCTATTAGATGCTGGACTCCTTTAAAGGAGGACGGAGACACAGATAGGCTAGCGCGCCTAACAGAGGTACGAGCGTTACTGTCCAGAAAATTCTAGAATCCCTAAGTCCTCGACGAGCCATATCATCACCAAGGATTGAGGGAAATAAAACGCACATCAGGCAAAAATCCAAACTGATGAGATGAACAAAGTGATTGGTATGCCATTGCCGAATAAAATCCCCCCAATCGCCAGCAAGCATTGCATAGGCAAGTAAGCCAGCTGTGGCTAAGCTAAGGAATATACCGAAAGCGTGAGAATCGAGAGTTTTCAGCAAGATATCCTTCTGCCCAGAAAATTCTTGATTGGGTTGACGCAAGATTAAATAGGGCAGCAGTCCAATGACTCCTGATCCGTTTGACAACAACAAAGAAGGCCAAGCTGATATGTCTTGCATGCGCTCATCAATGAGCAACAGGCTAGCATAAATCATTGGCCAGACACCCATTAGACTGAATATAGCCGCCAAAATGGGGTTAATATCCATCCACTGAAGCTTGACCAACTTCTCAATCAGCGTTAAATTACCCAGTTGATCGAGCGGAGCTAGCAGCAAGGTATAGGCGACAAATACTAACCATATCAACCAAAGTACAATTTTTGTGCCCATAATCTCAATAGTCGTTTAGCTTGCATCATTTCAGCAAAATGTAGAGTATAAGGAGCATAATTTACTTCTGTCTTAAGTTATGTCTCTATAACTGACAGATTACGACCTCCATTCTGAGGGCTTAGTCAGGATTCCCATTCTTCCTTTGGGAAAAGGAGAGTAGGAGTCAAAATAGATACACTCACTTGTTTTTACACTCAATAAGTTTGGATATGAAACACACTCGCTTCTAAGAGAAGTATCTGTGTGTTTTTACTACTCTTGATAGAAGCATTATTTAATAATCTATCTATAAGAATATTTTAGATATATATAAGAAATTTCAAGTTAATCGTTATTTAATAGATAGCAAATATAATAGATTTTATTAAAAATTTTTGACATTTCTCGATCAGTAAACTTGTGATTTGGTTCTTCTGCTAATCCCAATCCTGGTGCAAGCTGCTTGGTGAATAAAGGGACTTTTGGCTGAGAGTGCGATCGCATCTGTTGGTACACTTTCTCTAGGACTGGAGCGACCGCTTCATAATCTCTCTTTTCAAAGTACAAAACTCCTTAGTCATAGCGCTACGTTGCGATAACAGTACCTATATTTGCCCGATCTAGGCATTTGTTTAGGTATACAACTGCTAGCTGATGCTTTGGGTGAGGAAGTTCAACCTAACTTCAATTTAATGTGAGCATATCAAGATAGATGTCAGTTTTTTAAAACAAGCTATAGATCCAAATATAAAGATATACCATTTTGATATATTCATAATGTTTTAAGAGGTAATTATGCTCCATCACATTTCTATTTCTGTACAAAATCCTCAGCACGTAGCTAATGTCATGGCAGAAATTATGCACGGTAAAGTAGTACCGTTTTCACCTAATCCTGGTGGTTACATGATGTTAGTGGGCGATGAATTTGGTACAGGAATTGAATTTTATCCCTTGGGTAGTGAGCTCATACCAGATGCATGGCAAGGACAAGCCGGATTTCAGATGAATGAGCATCCTGCAAATTACACATCGGTTCATGCAGCCATTTCTGTTTCTCTGAGCATAGAGGAAATCGAACAAATTGGCGCACGGGAAGGATGGCGAGTTTTTCCTTGTAGCCGTGATGGTGCTTTTGATGTTGTGGAATTCTGGATTGAAAACCGTCTGATGTTGGAACTCTTAACCCCGGAGATGACAGCTAAATATCTCGAAGCAACTAATCCGCGAACATTAGAACAGATGGCTAATTCAGTTGCTGGTGTAGATGCAAGGAGATAATTGCAAAGATGCCAGACTAAGCTTGGTAGAAGTTGTTGTCGTCGTAAAAACCTTGATCAGCCTGATAGTCATCAGAGTTAAACTGACCGGGGTCATCAGGAAGAAAGTTATCTTGGGGAACTTCATCGTAGCCATTATCGATTGGAGGCGATTCGATGAAGTTGTTCTCTACAATTTCTTGAGGTTGATCTTGCCAACCGCCGTGATGGTCGAACAAGTTTTCTAAGCCTTGAAACAGGAGCGCTCCACCTGCTACGCCAGCGGCAGTTGTCGCTGCTGATTTCAAGAAGCCAGAGAAGGCATTCGGTTGAGGTGCACTAGGGGGTGCAGACTGATAGTTCCAATTCTGGGATGGGCTCAAAAGATTAAACAGAGGAGCTCTTGGGTAGAAAGAATGACAAGAGTAGACAAGCCAGACTAAATATAAGTCCGAGCCACACAGCAGTTTGCATTGCTTCTACCGCAGAGACATCGAGAATTTTATCGAGGGAGGGTTGAATGACAGCAGGTAAATTGCCAAAAAATTCTCTGCGTTCTTCGCGACTATAAGTTTGAATCACCCGTTCTAATCTGTTAATTGCCTCTTGTCTCTGTGCTAGACTCACTCCCTTCCCAAGTTGTGTAATTGCCTGATCAACGATTTTCATTGAAGCAGTTGAAATCAAAGCTGTTCCCAAAATTCCCCGCCCCAAGGCATTTCCCAAGTTCTGAAATGAATTGTAGATACCGCTAGCTTCAGCCATATCATCTCGTGCCACTGTCGAAAATGTTGTGACACCAATTTGTGCCAAAAACACGCCTGAGCCTGCTCCCATAATGACCAACGCAGGCAGCAAACTTAAGGTAGTCATACTTAAGTGAATTGCATTATGCAATTGCCAAACACCAATGCAAAAAATTGTCAGTCCGTTGTAGATCAAGAACTTTGGTGGAACCCGCCCAACAATTTTGAATGTAGTGTACACGACTACAATCAAAGTGGCCAGAGAGAAAGGTAAAACGGCAAGGGCTGTCTGGTATGGATTGAGTCTCAGTACTGCTGGTAAAAACTGGTAGAGGTTAAACTGCATCCCTGTCGTAATCATAAAATGCAGAGTTGCTGTAAATAGCGCCAGCAAGAAGGGCTTCTGCCGAAGCAAGCCTGCTCGCAGCAATGAAGCTTTTTCCTGACGAGCTTGACGTCGTTGCCAAGCTGCAAACATACCCAAAAACACTACACCTACTGCAACCAAGGTCGGAACTATTGAGAGCGCAAAGGGTGGAATAACAACATCAAGTATCTTAAACACTTGCTTTGGCATCCACCAGCCATATTCACCAGCCAAACTCACTCCCAGTAGGGTGAAGCCAAATCCCAAAAATGATAACAGTCCGCCAATCCAATCCAAAGGAATAGTATAGGTTTGGGGTGTTCTGGGAGCACTTTGCAGTAGTATAACAATCACTGGAACTAGTAAGACTTCGGGGAGAAATGACCAGCGCCAGCCATATTTGGAGGCAATCCACCCACCAAGGAGAGCTCCTGTCAAACCACCCATAATTGAGAACACAATCAACGCCAACAACGCATACTTTTCAGCTTTTTCCTGATAAATTCTGCTGATAAAATCCCGTGGTGAGCCTATTAAGGGTGCAGCGCCTAATCCCGTAATTAACGAATACGCAACAACAAAAAATCCCATGTTAGGACTCACAGAAGTGGCAAGCACACCAACTGTAAATAGCCCTAAACCTACCATAAAGACAGATTTGCGACCAAATCGCTTGATCAAATTTTCACACGTAGGGGCAAACGAAGCTTGAACTAAAGGCAGCAGCACCAATGCCCACTGAATATAACCCATACTTGAATATAGATCCCTTACAATGCGTGGCATGATTGCTGGGACAACACTCACGTTGTAAGCCACTAAAAATAGAGTCAAGCACAGGCCCGTCGGAGAATACCACTTCTGAAGAAAGGATTGCTGCTCCAGTCTCATGGGATTTATCTCTCGTTAATCTATTAATTAAGATCCTAAACTGTAGGATTGGCAATTTTTAAGGCAATGAGAAGTTCCAGAAATAATTTAACAAAGCGCTGTCATTCCCTCTCCATCTACAAGGTGGGGTAGTTTATGGATAAAAGTTGATGCTAGGCAAAATTATGATTCAATATATTCGCTCCCACATTCTCCCTTCAAAGCCAATTCAACTGTTAATCAAGACTAGTCTGAAATGGCAGCAGGATGATTGTTCAAATATGGGAGCAGCCTTATCTTACTACGCTCTCTTTTCTTTGTTTCCAATTTTGCTCATGGTTTTTAGTGTTGTCGGTTGGTTAATCGAACCAAACACTAAAGCTTTTCAGTATATTGAAGAGTTTGTGAAGCGGTTTCTACCCATAGAAGTGCATGATATGGTAAGAGCAACCGTTATTGCTCTCCACCAAAGTAGTACTGGGGCAGGGATCATTGGAACTGGACTACTATTATATTCTGCTAGCACTGTCTTTGTAGTTCTAAATAGTTCCGTAAATAAAATTTGGCAATCAAATAATAACCTTTCCGAAGCAGAATCAATTCATAGGACAATAGGTTCTTTTATTCTTAAGCAACTCTTAGCATTTCTATTAGTCCTAGGCACATCCTTACTGCTATTGGTTTCGTTAATTGCAAATATTATCAATAAGATGTTGCTTGAAATTGTGGCTCACTTTCAGCAAATGGGTTTCTTTGTTCCGATTAACGAATTACAGTTGGCACATGGTCTTGAATTTGGCTCATCTTTTTTTATTCTGGCTTTAGTAACTTTGATCTTGTTTAAGATTTTGCCCTCTACCCATGTCGGATGGCAAGATATCTGGCTAGGTGCATTACTCAGTGCTGCTTTGTTTAGTGGGTTACAGTATTTAGTCAGCAAAAGTATCATTTCAATTGGCAGCCAATACTTATCGTACGGTGTCATCGGTAGCGTCATGATTTTGATGTTGTGGATTTACCTCACCTGCCAGATATTCTTTATTGGCTGTGAGTTTTCCTATATGTACGCTCATATTTTCGGTAGCCGACGTCACAAACCACTATAGAAATAAGGCATTAGCATGAGCTATTAATTGAAACTCGTAGCAGCAGGATAGGGACATCTCTTAACTACAGAGAACAAAAAGTCGTGAAAATGCCCTTGTGGAGTCAAAATTAGTGTACCAGTATCCCCTTTTTTAAGTGTTCTGAATAAGTGTTCACAATTCTGATGTTTCTGAGTTCCTTCTTGAACTTGGTCAGCGACTAAGACATGAAATATTTTACCTTTAGATGATTGAAAAACTAACCAATATTCAAATCTTATTTGACTAGAAAATGATTCTTCATGTCTGTACATATCGGATAGTTCTACCTTCTCAGCCATTTTTAATGAGGTCTTATAATCATTACGTTTATTGTGTCTATCTAAGAAATACGCAACAATTACTATTAGAAATACCACAATGAAGATACTGATAGCCATAATAAATACTTGATTTGCTAATGTTTATATTAGATAAATAAGCACATATAGCTCATTTAGCTTTTCTAAAGGTAATTTATAACTTGAAAATACCATCCTCTATTATAAAAAAAGTTAAAATCATCTGTTTTTAATTGATATCTATCTTTACTTTTACTTAATTTGAATATGAGCTTGATATAGGGATAGTATTGGGCTTCTAAAATACACATAAGATAAGCCTGGCATCTAAATCCTGATAAGCTGTTGCGCAGCTAAATTTAATATACTGCGTTACCTTTATTTTTAATCTTTCGCTCCCACTTAATAATAAGACCACCTTCATTAAGCAATCGAATTAACAACTCTTCTAGCTG
>Ga0070738_10002404_pt1 | contig 29049 bp, 10 predicted proteins | sample Coa_R2_2_FD_66446 | JGI IMG/M metagenome (GOLD analysis project Ga0070738, IMG submission 66446) | Surface soil microbial communities from Centralia Pennsylvania, which are recovering from an underground coalmine fire - Coalmine... | ecosystem: Environmental > Terrestrial > Soil > Unclassified ...
CGAATCAGTACGACTGGAATGGGCGCTTGCCCTCGGCTGGAAAACGGCATTGACCCAGGAAGCCAGCGAGCCATTCGTGCAAGCCGCTACGTACCACATTTTCGCCGTCGACGGACTACGGATGGCGATACTCTTTGGCATTTTCTTTGCCATCTTCAGGGCGGTGTCTGTGCCGCGGCCAATCGCGGGGGTGGTCCTTATCCCACTGATTTGGTTCTATGTGGCGCTCACGGGTTGGCCGGCATCGGCGATTCGCGCCTCGGTAATGCTGACCATTGTCATCGCAGGCTGGGCGCTGAAAAGGCCGTCGAATCCCACGAACTCCCTGTTCGCGGCCGCTCTGATCATTCTCCTGTGGCAGCCGCAGCAGTTGTTCCAGGCCGGATTCCAGTTGTCCTTCTTTGTCGTCCTTTGCCTGATTCTGATCATTCCCCCGTTGCACGATTTTCTCCACGGATTTTTTGAGCCGGACCCGATGCTGCCGCGGCAACTTCAGAGACAATGGCCTGGCGTCATCCGAGCGCCGGTGCGGTTCGGTTGGGATGTGACGGTCACCTCATTGGCGGCGTGGATTGGCTCGATTCCGTTGGTTGCCTATTACTTCAATATCGTAACCCCGGTGAGCACTCCTGCCAACGTGCTGGCCGTGCCGCTTTGCATTCTTGTTCTGATCAGCAATCTCACCAGCCTGCTCCTTGCAGCCTGGTTTCCTGGCGCGGCAATCATTTTCAATCACGCTGGCTGGTTCACCATGGAATGCATACGGGTGACGAGCATTTGGTTCGCCGCCTGGCCGGCGGCGTTTTGGTATGTGCCGACACCGGGCTGGGGCACCATCCTTACCTATTATGCAATCCTGATCGCGCTCACCAGTGGATGGATTTTTAAGCCACGCTTGCGGAACTTAAGGATCGCGGGGGCTGCCGCCGCTGTTTTGATTTGGTCCATAGCCGCCATCCTGCAGGCGCGCGGAACCAAGCTAACGATTTTTCCGGCAGGTGGACCTGTTGCTTTTTATGACGGTCCTGGCACCAGGAACAATCTCCTGGTGGACACCGGTCCGAGCAACGCAGTTCAATTCGTCACCAAACCGTTTCTCCACGCCCAAGGCGTTAACCGGTTGAGCGCTCTGTCCCTGACTCATGGGGATGTGCGGCATACCGGAGGCACCGAGCCACTCATCAGCGCCCTGCCCGTCTCGCAGGTCGTTTCAAGTCCGGTCCGTTTTCGGTCTCCAGTCTTCCGAAGGATGTTCGAGCGGCTCCGTGGAACCGCAAACCAGCCGACACTGGTTGGCCCAGGCGCCTCCATCAGGGGATGGCAGGTCCTGCATCCAAGCGCCGAAGACAAATTCGCAAAAGCCGACGACGGCGCGCTCGTCCTCTTGTCGCAATTCGGAACAACGCGTGTGCTGCTTCTGTCTGACCTGGGTCAGGGCGGCCAGGCAGCGCTTATGCGCCGATCAAAACTGTTGCACGCCGAAGTCCTGGTTACAGGTCTCCCATCCAGCGGAGAACCCATTTGCGACGACCTCATCGCCCAAGTGTCGCCCCAAATCATCATCGTTACCGACGCCCAGTTCCCAATAACAGAGCGGGCCGGGCCAAGGCTCCGGGCGCGCTTGAAGCGCCAACCCGTTCCGACTTTATACACCAGCGAGACAGGGGCAGTGACATTCTTGTTTTCGCCAAGCTCATGGACGTTGCGGACGATGAGCGGTGTTCATCTGAGCAGCCGTTCAAGGCTTGATAACAGTTCGAACAGAATCCCCGAAGGTTTCGAGCTCATCCAAGACCCCGTTGACGGCGCGAACATCCAAACCAACGACCCGGCTGACGGCGGATGACAAATCGAGTTTTGACTTGCGAACAAGCTCGATCAAGGAGGGCAACTCGCTGGCCAGGTGGTCTGAAACGCCGATGACCTCGGCTTCCTTGTTCAACAGTTCGGCATATGGATGAAGCTCGATGGGCTTCTCCGTAATGCCCGCCAAGGCTGCCCTGCCCTGGATTGCGAGCGATGAAATGGCCTGGCCCATCGTCAGCGGCAGACCGATGAGCTCCAACGCCACGTCAACTCCTCTGCCTTTGGTGAGGCGCTGCACCTCGGGGACCGGTTCGACCTTGGATGCGTCCACAGGGACCGCCCCAAATCCCTCGGCCATGGCCAGTTTGGCAGGTTTAATGTCGATCCCAAAAACCTGGCCGGCCCCAAGCGCTCTCGCAATCTGAACCGCGGAGATGCCCAATCCTCCGAGGCCATACACGGCCACAGTCTCACCTGGGGCGAGGCGCGCTTTTCTCAGCGCGTGCAAGGCCGTGGCTGAAGAACACATCATAATGGCCCCGATCTCGAAGGAAATATCGTCCGGCAGTCTGAAAAGACTGCGAACAGGCATTCGGATGAACTCCGCGTACCCGCCGTCGCGATGTTTGCCAATCATTCTGCCGGTGGAACAAAATTGTTCAATCCCGCTGCGGCAAGCGGCGCAATCGCCGCACGTGGCCAGGTAATGAAGACACACCCGGTCGCCTGGTCTAAAACCGCATGCGCGTTGTCCAATCTCTTCGATTACCCCGGCAACTTCGTGCCCGAGCGTTAGCGGAAGCGGGCCCGCAGCCGAGCGCCCGGCCCGGTAGTGCGCGTCGGAATGGCAGATCCCAGCCGCTTTGACTCGAATCAGAGCGTCCCCGGGTCCGCAGTTGGGCACGGGAACTTCCATCAACCGGAGCGGCGCGGCGACCTGGAGAAGTTGAATGGCTTTCAATGAAAAATTTTGCTGTCAATAAGCCCGGGACGTGATACAGTTAAGATGTTGCAATACTCGATGCCAGCAAAAACCCTGCGGCGCGACTTTCAAAGGCGCACAGCATCGTTGCAATTTCGAACCCTGTCCCTCGGTCCACATACACCAAAGGAACCTTTCTCATGAACGCAAACGGTACGATCAGCGAAATCCTGCATCATAAGGGAAACCATGTTTGGTCAATATCCCCTGAGACGATGGTTTTCGATGCCATCCAGCTTATGGCGGACAAGAATATCGGCGCCTTGCTGGTCACTCAACACGGCAACCTGGTTGGAATCCTGACCGAGCGCGATTACACGCGCAAGGTCGCGCTGAAAGGCAAATCCTCGAAGCAGACCGCCGTTAAAGAAATCCTTTCCGGGCAAGTCATTCATGCGACCCCGGACCATACGGTCGAAGATTGCATGCGGCTGATGACCGAGCACAGGGTCAGGCACCTGCCGGTGCTTGAAGCCGGCCAAATCATCGGCATTGTCTCGATCGGCGACCTGGTAAACTGGATCATCTCGGCCCAGAGCAGCACCATCAATCTGCTGCAGACTTACATCTCGGGCGTGCCAGCCTGAACAACGGGGCTTAACGCGCCCGCGCTCGCGACAGCGAGACCGAAACGTACCGCGCCTGCGGAATCACGAATTTCTTCGCTTCCACGTACACCGATTCAGGCTCGTACTCACTCAAGATCCGATCGGCGATGTTGGAGACCAGCTTTTCCAGCAAACGCCAGCTGCGGCCCTGGCCAAAAGCGAGCAAATCGTCGGCGACCCGTTGGTAGTTCACCGTCTTCTCGACGCGATCCGTCAGGATCGCCGGGCCGATATCAACATTTAATTCGATCGTCAGCAGCAGCTTTTGTGGCTGCGCCCGCTCCTGGTCGCTAACTCCGATACAATAAAGGACCTCAAGGTCCGCAATCACGATTTTGGCCATGGTTCTATGTTTTGCCTGCGCCGTTCTCCGCAATAACTTGGACTAAAAGCCGGCGGGTCGGTTCATTCAAAGCTAACTTCAATGCTTCCCCGGGGGAGACCCAGCAAAAATCGCGCGCTTCATCATTGAGCTTAACCGGCCCCTCCGAAGCACTTCGGCATGTATAGTTGAGAAGGACAAAGTGCGCGTCCCGGTAGAATTCTTTCGAGTGGATACAATCCTGCACCATGACCAGTTTTATGTCCTTCACGTCCAGGTTTGTTTCCTCCTTGAGCTCGCGTCGCAGCGCCTGTTCGGACGGTTCGCCCCATTTGATTTTGCCCCCCGGAATTCCCCAAAGGTCCGACCATTTATGCGTCCGCACCAACAGGACGTTGTCCTCTGCATTGAAAATAAGGGCGCCTACGGTCGCCACTGGCAAATGCTCCTCCTCGAACGGATGCGTCGTGGGCTTGATCTTGAAGTCCTGGCGCTCGAGGATTTCACGCAGTTCCCCCAGGTGCTCGACAATGAGCTCCGGCTCTGCCAGGCGCAATTGCGGCAGAGTATTGTACCCGGTCAACACCGCGCAGGAATGGATGCCGCCATGCCGGGCGGTTTCGATGTCATGCTGCATGTCCCCGATGAAGATGGTTTCCTGCGGAACGAGGCTGTTTTCAGACAGAATTCCGTGAATGCGTTCGCGTTTGTCCCAAATATTGATGTAAGCCTTCTCGAAGTAATCCGCAAAGCCGGTGACCTCGGCCTGAACAACAAAGTGGTCGCGGTGAATCGTGCTTAAAAGAAACATGCGCATGCCGTGGGACCTGCAAAACTCCAAAAAATCACGCGCATGCAGCAGGGGGCAAACCGAATCCTGAACCTGGCGAAACCGGGCATGGAACCAGCCCTCCAGCTGCGGGAGCGGTATATGGGGCACGTGCCGCTCGTAAAAGCCGGTGAAGGGAAGGCAGAATTCGGCGCGAAACTTGTCCAATGTCATCTCCTGGAGGCTGGCCTGGACCAGCACGTGGTTGGTGGCGCGCCACACTGCCGGAAGGTCATCTACCAGCGTGCCCGACCAGTCGAAAATCACGTTGCGAATCATCTCGGACCTCGATGGTGGTAATACCCCATGGTCAACCGCTTTTCATTCCCGGACATAATGCCTCATGCGAGTGCTCTTGCAGAATACAGAAACCAAACTCTACCTCATTGGGTGCAACCAATGGACCGACGACCCGTCCAAAGCTACCGATTTCCAGGAGGTCCAAAGCGCGGCCGAAGCTTACGAAATTGAAGACCTGGCCTATGCCCGCATCGTTGTCGACCAGGCCGCGCCATCGGCTTCACCGCTTGCATTCGAATACCGGTTCAAAGGAGCGCGCCCCACGATCTAATCCGCGTGCTCAAACCGTCATAATCTCTTTTTCCTTGTTGGCAAGGTGGTGATCGATCTTGGCCGAGTAATCGTCGGTGAGCTTTTGCAGCTCTTTTTCAGACATCTTCACTTCATCTTCGGTCGTGCCGCTGTCGTGCGCATGCTTTTTGAGCTGTTCCATCGCATCCCGGCGCACGTGACGAATCGCCACGCGGCCGTCCTCGGCCATTTTCCGCACGATTTTGACAAATTCCTGCCGGCGTTCCTGGCTTAACTCGGGAAAGAAAATTCGTATGGCGCGGCCCTGGATGGAGGGAGTCAGGCCGAGGTTGCTTTTTTGAATCGCCTTCTCGATCGGATGGAGCGAGTTGGCGTCCCACGGCTGAATCGAAAGCATGCGCGGTTCCGGAGTGGTAATGCCCGCGAGTTCTCGAATGCGCATCTGCGCGCCGTAGACCTCGACCAAAATGTTCTCGACCAGGGCGGGCGACGCTTTGCCGGTCCTGACCCCGGCGAATTCATTGATCACGACCTGCTCGGTCTTGCTCATCTTGTCGTCGGCCTCCAGTAAGATGTCGTCCATTGCCATAGCACCGCCAAAATAACAAAAAGTTGCGCGCGTGTATAGGAGACTGTTGAAAAATCCACCGGACCGGCGTAGCCGCCGACGTAAGGAGGCGGACCAAATGGCAACACACGCGCCGAAGTCCGCCTCCTTACGTCGGCGGCCACGCAACTGCAGACAAGGTCCTACCGGATCGGTCTTGCGCTGGCAGGCTCTGACACTAAACTCCGCGAGCTGATGTTAAATTTGAGTTCGCTTAATCCCCAACAACGTGAGGCCGTAGAGACCATTCGCGGTCCAGTTTTGATTCTGGCAGGGGCCGGAACGGGCAAAACTCGCGTCATTACTTTCCGGATTGCGCACCTCATCGAAAAGGGGATCTCTCCGGGCCACATCCTGGCCGTCACCTTCACCAACAAAGCTGCGCGAGAGATGCAGGAGCGGGTCAGCAAGCTGATTCCGCGCGGTTCCAGGCGCAATGACAGCACCGAAGGCGGCACCCAAAAAGATCGGCCTACCATTTGCACCTTTCATTCGCTCTGTGTCCGGATTCTGAGGCAGCACATTGAAAAGCTCGGATACAAACGCAATTTCGTTATTTACGACGAATCCGAGCAGATCGGAGTAGTTAAAAAAATCCTCGCCCAGATTTCAGCCAAAGGAGAGAGCGCGGACGCCTCAGCCATTCTAGCGCTTCTGAGCCGATTCAAGAATGCGGGCGAGAACAGCAATTCGTTCGGCGACCCGGGCGTCCGCGCGATGGCGCAACACATCAGGTTAAAGTACGAATCGGCCCTGCGTGCCTGCAACGCAGTGGACTTTGACGATCTCATTCTCCTCACGCTGAAGCTTTTTACCGAGCACCCGGAGGCGCTGGAAGCCTGCCGCGCACGGTACCGGTATGTCATGGTCGACGAATACCAGGATACCAACGGCGCGCAATTCAACCTTGTGCACGCGTTGACCCGCGAACACCGGAACCTGTGTGTCGTCGGCGACGACGACCAAAGCATTTACGGGTGGCGCGGCGCCGAAATCGCCAATCTGCTGGACATGGAGCAGCATTACCCGGAGGTGAAGGTCATCAAGCTCGAGCAGAATTACCGCTCGACCAACACCATCCTCGACGCCGCAAACGCGGTCATTAAGAACAATGTGCGCCGCCGCGGCAAAAAATTGTGGTCCGACAAAGGCGACGGCGCAAAAATTTCGCTTCATATATTCTCCAACGATGAGGCCGAGGCGCGGGCCGTAGTTGAGCAAATTGAATACGCCCGCTCGACCGGCAAGGCCGCCTGGGCCGACAACGCCATCCTGTTTCGAACGAACGCGCAATCGCGAGCGCTCGAGACCGCCCTGCGCCAGGCCGGCGTCCGATATCACTTAATCGGCGGGCAGAGTTTCTTCGACCGGCGGGAGGTCCGGGATTTTCTCGCGTACCTCAAAATGCTGCTGAATCCCGATGACGACGTGAGCCTCTTGAGAATCGCGAACGTGCCTGCGCGTGGATTGAGCGATGTCACAATGGAGCGCTTGCTCGGGGCAAGTCACGAGCGCAATTGCTCAGTGTTCGCCGCCATGAAAAATCCCGTCATCACGACGGAGTTTCAATCCGGCGCCCGGACGTCGATTGAAAGCTTCGTGGCATGGATCGAAGGAACCCGTTGCAAACTGGCAGCGGGGCCGGCGGCCACGGCCGAAGGCTTGCACCATTGGGCCAACTCGTTTCTCGACGAGATCGGTTACTTTAAGGAACTCAAGCGGTCGGAGAAGAACCAGGAACTCGCCGAGGCTCGCATTCGCAATTTGAAGGATTTGATGCTGAGCATGGACGGCCCCGATCCTGCCATGCCTGCGATGGGGCGTCTCGAACAGTTTCTTGAGGAAATCACGCTCGATAACGAACGAGAATCCGAGTCTGAAGGGCCCGAAAATGCCGTAACTCTCATCACCATGCACAGCTGCAAAGGCCTGGAGTTTCCCCATGTCTACATCGTAGGCCTGGAAGAAGGGCTGCTGCCCCACTCTCGTTCAAAAGAGGAAAACACACTGGACGAAGAAAGACGCCTGTTTTATGTCGCCATCACCCGGGCGATGAAGACTCTCTCGATCAGTCACTGCGTGGCGCGAAAAAAATACGGACAAGCTACCAGCTGCCATCCTTCAACGTTCCTGCAAGAACTGCCCGCCGATTTGGTCGAGCACGCGGACGAAAAGGCCAAACAACCTGTCAGTACCGAGTCTGGCAAAGAGCGCTTTGCCGCGCTGAAAGCCATGCTGGATGGCGTCTGACAGGAGGGACCCGGCTCCAACGCTTCTTCGCGCGGACGAGCTCGCGATGATTCTCTAACGCCGGACATGACTCGCTTGGCTCGCGCTTCGCAGGACCTCGATTTTCGAGGATCAATTCTCAGGCACAAATTGTCAGCGAGGTGGCGGTTGGCATCCTCTAAACTTCTCCGGTTCTTAGGTATTTCGCCCCATAGGCTCAAAGTACCGTGGTATTTACCATGCTAGCGGCTTGGCCCTCGATTTAAACGGCACGAAAAGCAGTCAAGGGCTTCTGCCACAATGTAGTGACATACAGCCGAAAAGTGTTGACCGGTTCCGGAGTTGATTTATGAGCAGAGCAGCTGTCCTTCCCGAGCAACCTCCATCCAAGCTGAAGTCCGGGCCTGTAGGATGCATCCATGAACAATTTGAGGCGCAGGTTCGAGCGACTCCGGACGCCGTGGCGGTTAAATTCAACGACCAGGAGCTCACCTATCGGCAGTTGGACGAGCAATCAAACCAACTGGCCCACTATCTCATCGGATGCGGCGTTAAACCCGAGACCCGGGTCGCTTTGTATCTCGAGCGCACTCCGCGCATGATCGTCGCTATCCTCGGTGTCCTGAAGGCTGGCGGGGCTTATGTCCCGATCGATCTTGCTTACCCGGAAGCGCGTCTGAGTTTCATGCTCGAGGACGCCAGGCCAGCGGTATTGATTACCGAAGAGAGCCTGCGCTCCAAGCTTCCTGCCCAAACCCCTGCCCTGATTTGCCTCGAAAAGGATTGGGCCGAAATCTCCCGGGCTCCCTTGGAACACCCGAGAACCGGTGTCGCCAGCCACAATGCCGCGTACATCATCTACACCTCCGGCTCGACGGGAAAACCTAAAGGGGTTGTCGTCACTCATCATAACGTGGTCCGGCTGCTCCGCGAAACGGAGCATTGGTATCACTTCAATCCGTCGGACGTGTGGCCGTTGTTTCACTCATACGCGTTCGATGTCTCTGTGTGGGAACTTTGGGGCTGCCTCTTTTATGGGGGGAAACTCATCGTCGTTCCCTACATGGTGACCCGAACGCCAGGCGATTTCTACGATCTGCTGGCCCGTGAAAAGGTCACCGTCCTCAACCAGACTCCGTCCGCGTTCCGGCAACTCATCTGGGCCGAGTCGCAGGCGCCCGTCAAACATCAGCTCAGCCTTCGTTACGTGATCTGCGCGGGCGAAGCCCTCGAACTGCAAAGCCTCAAACCCTGGTTTGACCGGCATGGGGACGAAAAACCCGCCATTGTCAATAAATACGGAATTACCGAAACGACCGTTCACTCGACTTACCGGGTCATCCGAAAGCCTGACCTGACAAACGGGATGGGCAGCGTCATTGGAGTCCCGATCCCGGACTTGCGCATTTACCTGCTGGACGATGATCTGAAGCCCGTTCCGGCCGGGGTGCCTGGAGAGATATGCGTGGGCGGCGAAGGTGTGGCGAGAGGCTACTTAAACCGGCCGGAACTAACCGAGCGGCGCTTCCTGCCGGACCCTTTCTCGGATGAGCCGGGCGCCCGACTTTACCGAAGCGGTGACCTGGCCCAAATCAACGCCAATGGCGAAATGGAGTACCTGGGCCGCATGGATCACCAGGTTAAGATTCGCGGCTTCAGGGTTGAATTGGGCGAAATTGAATCTTCTCTCAACGCGCACCCTTCGATCCGGGAAAGTGTCGTCATCGCCCAGGACTCGAGCGCGGGGGACAAGCGGCTGGTGGCCTATGTTGTTCCAAAAGAGGCGGCTCCAACCGTCAGCGACATCCGCGAGCACCTGTTAAAAAAGATCCCGGAATACATGGTGCCCGCCCTGTTCCTGTTCCTGGATTCGTTGCCTCTGACTACCAACGGAAAGGTCGACCGCCGCGCTTTGCCGAGTCCGGACAAAACCCGTCCTGAACTTGGCTCGAAATTTGTCGCGCCCCGGACTGATCTGGAAACCACGCTGGCGGGAATCTGGAGTGAAGTTCTTGAAATCGACAAAGTTGGAATTCACGACAACCTCTTCGAGTTGGGTGGCGACTCTATTCGAAGCATCACCATCCTTTCAAAAGCTCAACAATCAGGATTACGGTATACGCTGCATCAGTTGTTCCAGAACCCGACCGTCGCTCAACTGGCGGCCTGCCCTGTCGCGGCCGAGCAAACCCTGGAAACCGGGCCTGCCGAACCCTTCAGCCTGATTTCGCCACAGGACAAAGCTAAGCTGCCCGGAGACGTCGAAAACGCGTATCCCATCGCCATGCTGCAACAAGGGATGTTCTTCTGTAACGAACTGGATCCCTTGTCGGCGATGTACCACGACGTTTTTAGTTACCGTATCCAGGCGACGTTTGACGAAAAGAAGCTTGCCGAAGCAATTCAAAAATTGAGCCAGCGTCATCCGATGCTTCGCAGCTCATTCCATTTTGCTGGATTCAGCCAACCGCTTCAATTAGTGCACCGCAAGGCGGCCATTCCATTTTCGACAGAAGACCTCAGCGGCTTGTCGTCCGAGGAGCAGGAGCGGCGACTGGTAAACTGGGTCGAGACGGAGAAGAGACGCGCGTTTGAACGCACTCAGCCGCCGCTTTTGCGTTTTCACGCCCAAAAACATGACGCCCTGTCGTTCCAGCTCATCATCAGCTTCCATCACGCCTGCCTCGATGGATGGAGTTTGGCCGCAGTCATGACGGAAGTCTGCCAGGACTATATCGCTCTGCTGGAAAACCGGGACGCCTGCATTCCGGCCCCACGCATTGGTTACGGCGACTTTGTTGCATTGGAACTCCAGAGTGTTTCATCCGCTGAAACCAGAGACTTCTGGTCGCAAAAACTTCGGGATGCGACCGAACAGAAATTGCCTCGTTGGCCGGAAACCCTGAGACCGGGGGGGCACGAGCAAAAACGGGGACCGGAAGTTCAAATCGAGCCTGAAATTCTCGCGGGCTTGAAGGGAATTGCACAGCGGGCGGGAGTTCCGTTGAAAAGCGTCTTGTTGGCCGCCCACCTAAAGGTCATGTCGCTCATGCACGGTCAGAACGACGTGGTCACGGGCCTGATCTGCAACGGCAGACCCGAGCAAACCGACGGCGAGAAGATTATCGGGCTTTTTCTGAACAACGTCCCGCTGAGGCACCAACTCGGAACAGGAACGTGGCTGGATTTGGTGCAGCAAACCTTTGCAGCCGAACAGGAGATTGTTCCACACCGCCGCTTTCCCCTGGCCGAGACGAAGAAGCTCACGGGCGGCCAATCCTTGTACGAGACGGCTTTCGACTTCGTCCATTTCCACGTCTACAAACAACTGCAGGGCTGCCGCAGTCTTGATTTGGTGGAAGGCCACTATTTCGAGGCAAACAATCTCACGACGTACACCACTTTCATGCTCGATGTGACTTCCACCCGGCTGGAATTGCACATTGATTTCGATCCGAACCAATTGTGCCCGCTCCAAATCGAGCGGATGAATGGCTACTACCTTCAGGTTCTTCAGGCGATGGCTACGTCGCCTGGGGAACCGTACGGCGGCTTTTGCCCGATCTCAGCGGAGGAACGGGACCAAATGCTCATCGAATGGAACCGGACACGCAAAGAGTTCCCGGTTGATAAAGGCATTTTCGAGTTGTTCAGCGAGCAAGCGCAGCGCCGCCCTGAAGCAATCGCGCTAAGCTTTGGTTCGACTCATTTAACTTATAAGCAAGTGGCAGAGGCTGCCGACGCGGTAGCGCTGGGCCTCAGAAACCTTGGGATCCAGCGCGAGGAACTCGTTGGCCTTTGTGTGGAACGTTCCCCTGAGATGGTGATCGGTTTACTCGGAATCCTCAAAGCCGGCGGCGCTTATCTGCCGCTTGACCCGACCTATCCCCAGGAACGCCTTGGCTTCATGCTGCAGGATTCAGGCGTGCGGCTGTTGCTCTCCCAAAGGAATCTGAAAGGCAGCCTGTCGGCAGGCAACGCCAGGATTGTCTGTATCGAGGATCTACTCGACCCACAGTTGGCCCCGAGTCCTGCCCAAGCTCCTGAACCATTGCCCGGCGAGGGAAACGAACGTCTCGCCTACGTCATCTACACCTCGGGTTCCACTGGCAAACCCAAGGGCGTTCAAATCAACCAATCTGGTGTGGTAAACCTGCTCCTCTCGGCCGCTGAGACTGCCGGGATAAACGAGCAGGACAAACTGCTCGCCGTGACGACTCTTTCCTTCGACATAGCCGGCCTTGAAATTTTCATGCCGCTGATCACGGGCGGCCGAGTCGTCCTGGCATCCCGCGAGGAATCCGGCGACGGCTCCCGTTTGGCAGCCCTCATGGCAGCTGAGCGCCCGACCCTCATGCAAGCCACGCCTGCCACATGGCGCCTGTTGATTGAGTCCGGTTGGAAAGGTGATCGCAACCTGAAGATCTTCTGCGGCGGGGAGGCACTGAAACGCGACCTTGCGGACCAACTCCTGGCCCGCAGCAAAGAGGTCTGGAATTTTTACGGGCCCACCGAGACGACCATCTGGTCAACCGCATGGAAAGTGCGCCCAGGTGAGACAATCTCTATCGGCAGGCCGCTGGCGAACACCCAGGTGTACATCCTCGACCCATACGGGAGAATTGCCCCCGTAGGCACCGCGGGTGAACTGCACATCGGCGGGGCCGGAATTGCCCGCGGCTACGTCAAGCTGCCCGAACTTACCAGGCAGAAGTTCGTTCCAAACCCGTTTGCGGCAAACCCTGAATCCCGCCTTTACAAAGCTGGCGACCTCGCCCGTTTCCTCCCGGACGGAACCATAGAATGCCTCGGCAGAGTGGATCAACAGGTCAAAATACGCGGATTCCGCGTTGAACTCGAAGAGGTGGCCAGCATTTTGAGAGAGCATAGAGGCATATCGGATGCCGTCGTCGCCGCTCGCGCGGATTCTCTGGGAGAGAATCGTCTCATCGGTTATCTCATCAGTCGAAATGGTCCGCCTTCAACAGCCGAGCTTCGGGACTTTGTCAAAAGCAAGCTCCCTCTCTACATGGTCCCGGCTCAATTTGTTTTTCTTAAAGAGTTCCCGCTTACTGCAAACGGTAAAGTAGACACCCGCAATTTCCCTGCCCCGGAAGGCCGGCCCGAAACACGCGCTCAATACAGTCCGCCGCGCAACTCCGAGGACCAACAACTCGCCGATATTTGGCAGGAAGTCCTTTCACTCAATCGTATCGGCATCGATGATGATTTCTTCGAACTCGGCGGCGACTCGCTTTCCGCAACGCGGGCCTTTGCGCGAACCAACCAGGCCTTTGGCACACAGCTCAGCTTGAGGGAAATGCTCGATCACCCCACAATTCGCGCGCTTTCCGAACTCGTTTCGCATTTCAAGGGAACCGCGCCCGTCTGCCCGCCCATCCTGCCTCGGCGCGCCCGGCCCTCAGCACGCTAGGCCGCCCTCCAATCGGTCGCCGCCCCTGGACCGGTTCTCGCGGGAGAAATCCTTCCCCAGAACCACAAACCACCGACGGTCAGGAGCGCCGAGGGCTTGAGAATTGGCGCCCCGAGCGGGCCTGCAGCTCGCATCCAACTCCTCGAGAAATCGAAAAATTTTGAAGAGCTTTTGATTGACAATCCGATGAGTTCCAGTTACTACTCAGATTCGGTGGGTTGATTAGTGGGCGTCGTTGTTTTGAATTTATTGCCGCGAAGGTGCGCCGGCGGGACTTCGCTACGTTCGATATCATATTCCTTTTATCTATGAAGAAATACCCTAACGCTGTTTCTGTCACAGGGTTCTCCAAGGTGGTCCTTTGGGCTGTTTGTGTCCTTGCAGTGCTGGTCGGAGGTCCGGCCCGGCAAGCTTTGGCTCAGTCCACGGCTACGAACCTGGTCACGGGAGTTATCTCAGTCGCAGGGGAACGGGACAGTTACACTTTCAGCCTGGGTGCGGGAGCCAGGTTCTACTTTGACTCGCTCACCAACTCCTCGACCCTGGCGTGGTCCTTGACCGGCCCCGAAGGGGCCGTAGTGAATGGCCAGCCTTTTTCGGGCTCGGACGCGCAATCGGTCTCCGATCCGACAGTCTTGCTCGTACCCGGCTCCTACACTCTAACGGTGGCGGGCCCGAACGCTGCAACCGGCGGTTACGGCTTCCGATTCGTGAACGTGGCTGACGCGACGTTGCTCAGTCCGGGGACAGTGGTGACAAACTCAGGTCTCCCCGCAAACCAGACTGCGCTATACCAATTTCAGGTCGCCGCCGGGGATCGCTATTATTTCCACCAAATCTCCCGCACCGGGCTCGTGAACACCTGGTGGAGGCTCATGGACCCGTATGGCAACCAGATTTTCAGCCAATCCTTTACTGATGTTGGCAGCCCTTCAAGCCCGATTCCATTTAGCGCGGCCGGCACGTACACGCTGATGATTGAAGGGTATATCAGCGACACCGGCACGGGCTCCTATTCCTTTAGTGTCGTTCCGGAAGGGAATGTGCCGCCCACGCCTTTTACCGGGACACCGGTCAACGCTGGCGATTTGATTTCCGGGATTTTGCCGGCGAACACGACCAATTCCTATACTTTCACCCTGGCGACGGCGACCAGGGTCATTTTTGACCCGCTGACCAACAGCCCTGGCCTGACCCTGACGCTGCAGGGCCCTTCCGGAGTGTTGGTCAATCAGCGCGGACTCAATTCTGTGGGAGGGATATATGGTTTCGGGCCGCTGAATTTGCCCGCTGGAAATTACCAACTGAGTCTGCGCGGGTCGCAGACCAACGCTTACCTGTTCCGGATGTTGGACCTCGCATCCGCGGCGGCGGTAACCCCTGGTGTCGCCGTTACAAACGTGCTTAGCCCTGCTGCCGCTTCCTCCCTGTACCGTTTCAACGTTGCCAGCGGGGCTCGATTTTTCTTCGACAGCCTCGCGATCAACAATCTACCCGATGCCACCTGGCGCCTGATCGATCCAAACAATGCCATTATCTTCTCAACCAGCGCGAGCTCGAGCCAGGGACCTTTCGGGTTCCAAAACAGCGGCACCTACACGCTGCTGGTCGAGGGTTATTTTGGCGATCCGGGCAGCGGCACGAATGTTTTCAATATAGTGCCAATCACCGATGGGCTGCAGGCGCTGCCGTTGGGTAACGTGGTTAGCGGTGCCATTGCCTACGCCGGACAACGTCAACAGTATACGTTCACGCTTCCAGCAGCGGCACAGCTTTACTTCGATTCGCTCACCAACTCGTACAATTTGAGATGGTCCCTGGACGGTCCCCTGGGCAACGTTGTCAACGGTCGCGGCTTTGCCAGTTCAGATGCCCAAAACATCAGCAACCCTGTGCTGAAGTTGCCGCAGGGAGCCTATACACTGACGGTTTTCTCAACCGCTGACGGCACCGGCCCGTTCCAGTTCCGGCTCTTCGACCTTGCATCCGCAGCCCCATTAACTCTGGGGGCGGTGGTGAACGGCAACTTGAGCCCGGCCAATTCCACTGTGGCATATCAATTCAGCCTCGCGTCCCCCGCCAAGTTCATCTACGACTATTTAAATTCCAGCGGGCTGCCCAACACGTATGTGAGATTGTTCGACGCGGTGGGGAACATGCCGATCAGCGCTTACTTGGGATCCGTGATCGGGCCGATGGTGCTCCCGGCAGGCAATTACACGCTGCTGGTCGAAGGTTACGTCGGAGACACAGGGAACGGCACCTACAGCTTTAACCTCGAGCCGGTGAATGACGCGGCCCAGCCGTTAACGCTTGGAAGCGTCGTCACCGGGGCGATCAGCTCTCCGGGGCAGCATCAACAGTATACGTTTTCACTTGGATCCGCAGCCAGCCTCTATTTCGACTCCCTCACAAACGTTTCCGGGGTGCGATGGTCATTGGATGGACCGACCGGTAATGTCGTTAACACCCGGGGTTTTGGGAGTTCGGACGCGCAGAATGTCGGCTACCCGGTAATGAACCTGCCAGCGGGCAGCTATACGTTGACCGTCACAGCCACAAGCGACACGACTGGCAGCTATCAGTTCCGACTGTTCGATATTGCCACCGCGGCCCCTTTGACCCTTGGAACCACAGTGAACGCAATTTTGAATCCCGCAAATTCCACGGTTGCTTACCAGTTCTCGCTCGCGTCACCGACGAAAGTCCTTTTCGATTACCTTGGTTCCACAACATTGCCCAATACTTACCTCAGATTGATCGACCGCCACGGCAATGTTCCCATTGTTGGCTCCCTTGCAAGCATATATGGTCCTTTGGTCTTGCCAGCAGGCAGCTACACGCTGCTGGTGGAGGGTTACATCAATGATACAGGCAGCGGCAACTACTCCTTTAACCTCACTCCGGTAACGGACGGCACCCAGGCCTTGACGCCGGGAAGCCTCGTGAGCGGTGCAATCAGTTCCCCTGGTCAACGCCAGCTATACACCTTTTCACTCGCCTCGGCGGGCCGCTTTTATTTCGACTCGCTCACCAATAACGCAAATCTGCGTTGGTCCCTGGATGGTCCCACAGGAAACGTTGTAAACAGCCGCGCCTTTTCCGGTTCCGATGCCCAATCCGTCGGGAACCCTGTAATGAGCCTGGCCCAGGGCAACTACACGCTGACGGTGTTCCCCGTCGGCGACAATACGGGTCCCTACCAGTTCCGCCTGTCGGACCTGTCGACAGCCGCGGCTTTGACCCCGGGAACGCCTGTCAGCAAGAACAACTTCCTTGCGAATAGCACCGACTTCTACAAATTCAATGCGGCGGCAGGCGACCAGTTCTCATTTATCTACCAAAATTCCAGCGGAATTCCCAACGCCTACTGGCGCATCGTCGATCCCTTCGGCAACATTGTGGCCTCGCAGTACCTGGCCGGAGGCAACTCCCCAACGAACCGGTTCAGTTCCCCCGGCACCTACACCTTATTGATCGAAGGTAACATCAACGACACCGGACTGGGGTCGTACGCGTTCACCCTGCAACCGGACGGAAACGCGCCGATTTCTCCGTTAACCGGCGCGCCTCTGACCATCGGGGCTGTAATCAGCGGCACGCTTGCGACCAACAGCGCGACGACTAACTACGTGTTTACCCTTGCCACCCCGGCTCGTCTGTACTTCGATGTTCTGACCAACGCAGGCTTCAGTTGGTCGCTTACCGGTCCCCAAGGGGTGGTTGTCAATAACCGGTATTTTTTGAGTTCCGACAGCACGGACATTTCCGATCCTTTATTGCCCCTGCCTGCCGGAACGTATCAACTGGCCGTTACCGGGTCTGCTGGTGATTACCTATTCGAGTTGCTGGACTTCGCCTCTGCAACCGCAATGACGCCGGGAGTCGTCGTCAGCAATACCCTGGCGCCGGCCGATCGCACCGTCTTCTACCAATTTTCAGGCACAGCAGGACAGCAATTCTATTTCAACGGTCAAACCAGCAGCGGCTTCACCTACCAGCCTTACTGCCGGTTGTACGCTCCGCTGGGGAACATCCTATTCAGCCAGGCAGTCAACAGCGATGTCGACACGTTCACCCTTCCCCAGTCTGGCGTTTATACACTTACGGTTGAAGGCCGGATTTACGACTCCCACGCCAGCGGCACCTACGGCTTCAATCTGCTTCCAGTGGCTTATCCGACCAACAGCCTGACCATCGGCACCGTGGTGAGCAATACCATCGCCACTCGAGGCGTGCGGCAATATTACACGTTCACCCTGGCACAGGCATCCACGCTGTATTTCGACGCGCTGACGAACTCAGACTTTTACTGGCGCCTGGATGCCCAATGGGGCCAGGTCGTGAACTGGCAATCCTTCAACTCCTCCGACAGTTTCGATATCTCTGATCCAGCCCTGCGCCTGGGCCCTGGGAATTACGTGCTCACGGTGGCTGGCAACAATTTCATGGTCACTGGAAGCTACCAATTCCGCTTGCTGGATTTCGCCAATGCCACTGCCTTTACGCCGGGAACGGTGGTCACAAACGCGCTCACCCCGGCCGACAGCACCGTTTTTTACCAGTTTACCGGCACCGCTGGCCAGCAGCTCTATTTCAATGGTCAGGGCAGCACGGGATTCACTTACCAACCGGCGTGCCGCATTTACGGGCCACTTGGCAATATATTAATGACTGCGTCCGTCAATAGCGACTTCGATACGTTCACGCTTCAGCAGTCCGGCACTTACACGCTGACGGTCGAAGGCCGAATATACGACACTCACGCCAGCGGCAGCTATGGATTCAACCTCTTGCCGGTCACCTATCCCACAAACAGTCTGACCATCGGCACAGTCGTCAGCGGCACAATTGCCTCTCGAGGCGTGCGACAGTACTACACATTCACCCTGCCCCAGGCTTCCACGCTCTACTTTGACGCGCTCACGAACTCGGACTTTTACTGGCGGCTGGATGCGGCATGGGGCCAGGTAGTGAACTGGCAATCGTTCAGTTCAGCGGACAGTGTGGATGTCGCCGATCCAGCGCTGCATTTGCCCGCCGGGAACTATGTGCTCGGGGTTGCCGGCAACAGTTTTACTGTCACTGGCGATTACCAGTTCCGTCTGCTCAATTTCGCGAACGCCACTGCCTTTACGCCGGGCACGCTTGTTACTAATGTGCTCGCCCCGGCGGATAGTACCGTATTTTACACCTTCACTGGGACGGCGGGAGACCACTATTACTTCGATGGGCAGCCGACCACAGGTTTTACTTACCCACCTTACACGCGCCTGTACGGACCGATCGGTAACATTGTATTTTCTCAATATGTCAGCTCCGACGTCGATACCTTTGCGTTGCCTCTTTCAGGCACCTACACCCTCACCGTCGAAGGCCGCGTTTATGACACGCACGCTTCGGGAGGTTATTCGTTCAACCTGGTTCCCAACCCGCAATCGGCTCCACTACAACTTTTCCCAACCAATGTGTCTCCGGATTTGATCGTATCTTCTGTTTCCGTGTCTCCGTCAACCGGCCTCAAATCCGGAGGATCGACCACAGTACTCTGGACCGACCAGAACATCGGCAGCAGTGGTACGAGCGGCTCCTTCACGGACCGGGTGACAATTCGCAATGCGTCCAACCAGGTCCTGGTGGACAGTTTTCTGCCCTACACTGAATCGACTCCAGGGAATGGGCCGATCGCTCCCGGAGCCTCACGCAACCGGCAACTCGCGGTGACGTTCCCCGACGGTCCCACGAGCGTCGGCACTCTGCAGGTCACCGTCATCGTAGACTCCCAAAACAGCATCCCTGAAAGCGATGAAACCAACAATTCAAGCAGCACGCCCATCAGTGTTGCCTTGGCTCCTTATCCGGACCTGCAGGTTGCACAGGTGAGCACGACCCCGCTCACTCGCTGGCTGCCGGGATCGCCGGTTACAGTCGGCTGGCTTTTGACAAATTCGGGCAACGGCTTCGCGGCGACTAATTGGACCGATAGCGTGGTCGTGGTTAACACGAACACCTCTGCCGTCATCCTCAACACCACGACCAATTACAACCTCTCGGACCCCGGCAACGGATCGATGGCGCCCGGTGACACTCGTTCCCGCGCTCTGTCCTTCAACATGCCAACCACCTCGGATGCGTACGGCATTTTCGCCGTCACTGTCACGGCGAACAGCGCCGGCCAGCTTTTTGAATACAACCCCGGAGGCACCGCCAAGTTGAACAACAGCACAACCGTCACTGTCGTTTCCGCTCCTGACCTTGTGCCGAACGGATTATCCGTCAGCGCATCCGGCCCGATTGTATCAGGTAGTCTCCTCAACATCGCCTGGAACGATGCCAATTCGGGCACCGTTGACACCGGCGGCCCGTTTTATGACCGGGTCACTGTCGTCAATACCAATACCGGGCAAACATTGCTGAACTCTACGGTATACTACGATCCGAATGGTCCAGGAAACGGACCGATTGCTCCCGGGTCATCGCGGGCTCGATCTACAACGTTCCAATTGCCCGACGGCGCAACAGGAGTGGGCACGCTGGTGGTTTCGGTTGCGTTGGACACCTTCAACCAGGTTCCCGAGTTCAATGCAGGCGGGACTGCCAAAGCCAACAATACGATCACCACCACCGCGGTGTCCGCAATTGCGGCTTACCCGGATTTGCAGGTTGTGAATTTGGCCGTCCAACCGCCGGTGCTTAACTCCGGAACCAATCTGACCGTTCAGTGGCAGGATACCAACAGCGGCAATGGGCTGGTGGCCAGCAGTTGGTACGATCGTGTGATCATCAGTAACGCGACCATGGGCGTGACGCTGTTGAATACTACGGTTCTTTACGATACGAACGTGGCAGGACCTCTGACGAACGGGTCTGCCCGGACGCGTTCAGTGAGTTTTACTCTGCCAAACGGCGCGAATGGAGCCGGTGCGCTCGTCGTCTCGGTGTTTGCAGACACATTTAACGGTGTTTTCGAATACAACCCCGGGGGCACCGGGGAGAGCAACAACCTGGCGGCCCTAACCGTGGTTTCAGGCATCGCTTCATACCCGGATTTGCAAGTGGCCGGCTTGAGCGTAACCCCCGCGGTGCTGGCTTCGGGCACGAACCTGACCGTCCATTGGCAGGATACGAACAGCGGAACCGCGCCGGCGCTGGGCAGTTGGTATGACCACCTGGTGATTAGCAACTCGACACTGGGTGCAACACTCCTGGACACCACCGTTTATTTCGATACCAACATCTTTGGACCGCTCACCAATGGAACATCGGTTTCCCGCAGCTATGATTTTGCCTTGCCATACAGCTCCAATGGGGCCGGCGGCCTTGTGTTCACGGTTACCGCCGATGCGCTGAACAATATTTTCGAGTACAACCCGGGCGGCACGGGCGAAAACAATAATACCGCTTCGATCGCCCGTAGTTCGCTCCTCACACCGTTGCCGGACCTGGTCATCTCCTCCCTTACTTCGACCAGCCATGTTTTCTCTTCGCAACTATTCAACGCCCAATTGCGGCTGCAAAATCAGGGTTTGCTTGCAGCCAAGGGCGACATGGTCCAGCAGGTGTTTATCTCAAGCTCGCCTGTGGCCGGCAGCGGCACTCTTTCCGCCCAGGCCGACTACAATGGCACGCTCGGCATCGGACAGTTTGTGGACGAGGGCGTCACGTTGCTGGCGCCCGCGGTACCGGGAACTTACTGGCTCGTGGCGCAAGCCGACGCCTACAACAACATCCTGGAGCTTTCCGAAAACAATAATTACCTGGTCAGCCCAACCTCTATCACCGTCGATGCAGCTTACACGGCTACCATTACCGCGGATGTTCACTCGGCTTTGGCCAATACGCCGATCCCAATGCATGGTCGTGCCGTACAGGGTGGCAGCACCACCCCTGCGGGTTCCGTGCCCCTGACCATTCACATCCAGGTACGAGGCACAGACCGAGCCTTTACCGTGTTCACCGCCCCGGACGGCACGTTCACCAATCTATTCTATCCTTTGCCCAACGAAGCGGGGGTTTATCAAGTCTCGGCGTCGATTCCCACGGTCGCAAATCCCCCGGCCCAGGACAGCTTCGTGTTGATTGGCATGGACATAAACCCAGTGCCCCTGGTCGATTTGACCGAGCAAACCAGCGTCACGAACTCGACGCTGATCAATAACCTTTCCGATGTTCCGCTCACGGGCCTTACCGTGACCGTGGTTACTAATCAACCCAGCCTTTCGGTAACCGCCAGCCTCAGCACCAATAAACTGGATGCGTTCGGAAGCGCTCAACTCAACTTCAGTATCAATGCCATCAACGCTACGATATTTCAAAGCCCCGTCATCCTGCGCGTTACCAGCGCGGAGGGAGCCACCGCCGATCTTCTTGTCGTCGTGCAGGTTGATGCCTTGCGACCGAGACTGGTTGTGACACCGTCTTCGTTGCAAGGAGTCATGCAGCGTGGAGCTCAAACGCCGTTCGCTTTCACCGTGGCCAACCAGGGCGGGGTCCCGACGGGTCCATTGCAAATCGTGCCGCCGGCTGTTCCGTGGCTTTCGCTGGCCTCGTCGAACCAACTACCGCCGCTGGCGCCCGGCTCCAATACCGTGGTGACTTTGCTGCTGACACCGGCGGCGGATCTGCCATTAGGTGACTACAACGGATCGCTGGTGGTCCAAAGCACAAACGCGGCCACGCAAGTCGGCTTCTCTTTCCGGGCCGTATCCGATGCCAAAGGCAACATGCTTGTTCGTGTAGATGATGAATACACCTATTTCGCGTCTGGATCTCCCCACGTTACGAATGCGCTGGTGGTGCTCAGTGACGCGCTCACGGGCACAGCCATCGCCACTAATCTAACCGGGAGCGACGGCAACGCCTCATTTACCAACCTCACGGAGGCCTTTTACATCGTCGACGTGACTGCTGACAGTCATGGGCCGTTCCGTCAATCGGCCCTTGTTCCCGGTGGGAATACGACCAACTTGGTGGCATTCCTGCCCCGACAAACCGTCACTTACAGCTTCACAGTAACGCCGACAACCGTCGCGGACCAGTACACGTTCCAAATCGACAGCACATTCGAGACGCAAGTGCCGATCCCCGTTGTCACGATCGACCCGGCCTCGTTGGACCTGTCGCAATATCCCGGCAACCAATTCCAGGTCCTTTATACCATCGCCAATCACGGCCTGATCGATGCCGAGAGCGTCACACTTCAGTTTCCCACGGCTTCCTGGGTGCAAATGACCGCCCTGGTGACGAATCTTGGCAAACTCCGAGCTAATACTTCCTATACAGTCCCGGTCTTGTTTACTCGGCTGACGCCCCCTCCGCATGCTTCAGACAAGACGGGACCCTTGGACGCCGGCAGCGGAACGTGTTCAGTGACCGGCCAAATGTTATGGAATTATCTCTGTGGCCCGAACGTGGTGGATAAGAGCACGGCGTATTATGCATTCGATTCGACAGGTTGTAATCTGGTGGACCTGTATCAACAGGTGTACCACCTGGTTCCAGATTCCGGAGCCGGAGGTGGAGGCGGAGGTGGCTCGGGCATCACCTCTCAGCAATACTTTGATTATCTAAACCAATTTCAGCCGGTCACCGATTTTGAACCGCCTCCGGGATATCACTTTGAATGTAATGCCGGTCCACCGAAGATCATTGGCCGCCCAACGCCGTTGGCTTCGGGGACCTCCGTTTGCGCCAAGGTCAGCATTCGCCTGGACCAAAAGGGAGTTCTCACCCGTGACGCGTTCAAGGCCACTCTCGAAATCAATAACGACGACACGAATGTACTGCAAACCGTGGCCGCGAGTCTCCAGGTTACGGACCTGAGCGGCAACGTGGTTACGACCAACTTTGGAATCTCACCCCCTGCCCTTTCCGGAATCACCGCGATTGACGGCACGGGAGTTTTGCCGGCGTTAACCCTCGGCACAGCCAGTTGGACTCTGATCCCCACGTTGGACGCCGCCCCGTCCAATGGAATCGCCATTTACCTTGTCGGCGGGTCGCTCAGTTACAGCCAGAACGGAACGACCGTCACTGTTCCGCTCGCGCCTGCGCCGATCCAGGTCTTTCCGCAGCCTGAGCTGGTCGTGCGTTATTTTCATGATCGCAACGTCTTTGCCGATGACCCATTCACGCCACAAATAGAGCCCAGCGTTCCTTTTTCGCTGGCTGCCCAGGTCAACAATGTCGGCCATGGCGCCGCGCGTGCCCTGTCGATTACGGGAGCCAAGCCCCAGATCGTAGACAACATCAAGGGACTGCTCATCAACTTCAACATACTTGGCACTCAAGTCGAGAACCAACCTGGCACACCCGCGTTAACCGCGAACCTAGGAAGCATCGATCCAGGCACCAACAAGATCGCGCGATGGCTCTTTTCTTCTTCCATCCAAGGGAGTTTCACCAATTTCTCCGCCTCATTTTCACAGGTGGACCAGTTTGGGAACCCACGCTTGTCGCTGGTGCGCAGCGTCGAGGTGCACGAACTGACCCATATCGTCGACGCCGGCGGGATTTTCGAGGACGCACGCCCGGACTTCCTAGTCGACGATGTCCCCGATCCCGCGTTCCTTCCGGACACTCTATACCTAAGCGACGGTTCGAAGGTGTCGGTCACGGCAGTGACGAACGCCACCGTTACCGGGGCGCTCGGCGGGACTAATCAAAGCATCAGCGTCACTGCAACTGTTCCAACCGGCTGGACCTACCTGCAATTTGGAGACCCGGGCCCGGGCATGTATCAATTGGCCCACGTTTTCCGAAGCGACAATTCCGAAATCCCATTTGGCACCAACGTCTGGACCACCGACCGGAATTTCATCGGGGGCTCTACCGCGCCCGTGCACACCAACCTGGTGCACCTCCTGGATTACAACAGTTCGGGAACGTATCGGCTCGTCTACTCGCCCGTGGTCACGAACGGCGTTGACACTAATCCGCCCACCAGCCTGGTTGCGGCATTGCCGGCCAGCAGCCCGCCGAACTTCCCCGTTCAATGGTCAGGAACGGACAATTCGGGCGGCAGCGGCATCGCCTTCTTCAACATCTATGTCTCCGTCAACGGGGGCCCATTTACGGCCTGGATCACCAACACCACCCTCCAGGCCGCCGTCTATAACGGTACTCCGAACAACACTTACGCCTTCTACAGCCGCGCCACAGATGTCGCAGGCAACCAGGAAACCGCCCACGCGGGGTCCGATGCCCAGACCGCCACGACCGCCCAGGCCAATCCGCCTCCGGTCATCTCGCCGATCCCGGTTCAGACCGTTATCGAAGGTGCCTTGTTCAGTTTGACACCGGTCGCGACCGATTCTCAACCTGGGGCTGTTCTTACCTGGAGCTTATTGCCAGGGGCGCCGCCGAGCGCGTTGATCGCGCCGCAATCGGGGCATGTCACGTGGCAAACGAGCGTGGGCGACGGCGGCACTACAAATAGTTTCAGCCTCGTCGTCACTGACAACGGATCCCCCGCTCTGAGCGCCACTCAGGCGTTCACCGTGGTGGTTACCCGCATCAATCACTCGCCCTCCATTGGTGCGCTGCCTCCTCAAGTCAGCGTGTTTTCGGGATCCACATTCTCATTGCAGCTCACAGCCACGGACCCGGATTTGCCCCCGCAAAAGCTGACCTGGAATCTAGGGGCTAACCAGCCACAAGGACTCACTCTTGATGCCAATTCCGGTTTGCTGACCTGGACTCCTACACAGGCTCAAGCTCCAAGCACCAATGTTGTCACCGTGAACGTCACCGACAACGGAATTCCTCCCCTGTCGGACTCCAAGGTGTTCGCCATCCTCGTGAGCGCAACCAACCATCCGCCTGTGCTCACTGCAATACCCAGTCAGATTGCGGCCCACGTGTCGATCCCGCTGAATTTCACAAATACAGCAACCGATTCGGACCTGCCCAAACAGACGCTCACCTTCAGCCTCGATCCGGGAGCACCCGCAGGCGCGATCATCAATCCAACCAACGGCGTATTTTTATGGACTCCCACGCGAGCACAGGCACGCAGCACTAACTCAATCACCATTCGAGTTTCTGACAACGGGTTTCCCATCGCAACCGATTCGCAAACCTTCACCGTTACCGTTGGTGATTACGTCGAGCTGATGCTCGGTTCGACAGTTTTCCGCACCGGCCAAACGGGGTCGATCTACGCCGTTGTCAATACCACCACACCCGTCACCAATCTGGACTTCGTTATCGGATTGGGTGCGCCTGGCTTGACCAATTTGGCGTTGGCGAACCTTGTGCCGCCGCTCGGCGCGGCGACGCTCACCCAGATTGCGCCAGGACAATTCCAGGCACGCCTGGCGACTCTCGCCGGCCAAACGCTGTCAGGCACCCAGACCGTTGCCACGCTGACGTTCCAGGCCGAGCCGGTCAAAACTTCAGTCGTTGTACCACTCCAAGTGTCCAGCCTCTCGGCGAACCAGCAAAGCGGTGCGAGTGTGTTTCCCACCTTGAGTGATAATGGGCAGGTCGTGTTGCTGACAACCGTGCCCCTGCTGCAAGCGGCAGGCAGCGGGAACCAACTCCAACTAACTCTCTTTGCTCCTCCGGGACCTGCTTATACGCTGGAATCCACGCCGAGCATGATCCCCCCGTTGGTCTGGACACCGGTATTAACGTCCTCGGTCAGCCCGACTCTGTTCCAGGTCTTTTCGCTGCCGTTCACCAACTCCAGCAGCTTTTTCCGGGTCACGATACCCTGAAATGGCTGCCTGGCCGAAGCCGACCGAAACGAGAAACACTTTGTTCTGCCTCCTTTTGGGGAGTATAACACGCGCGTGCGTTCAGCGATTCGCGTCGCCAATCCTCCACAGAAGCCTCTCCTGATTTACGACGGGGATTGTCACTTCTGCACGGTATGGATCCGGAGGTGGCGTCATCATACCGGTGATCACGTCGAATATATCCCGTTCCAGGCGGAGGAACTCGGGGAGCGCTACCCGGAACTGCCACGGGAAAATTTTGAAGGCGCTGTGCACCTGGTTGAACCCGACGGATCGGTATTCAGCGGAGCGGAAGCGGCGTTCCGGGCTTTCGGCTATTCCAGTAACGGTTCGTTACTGCTGGATTGGTATCAATCGTGGCCATCCTTCGGACGGACGGCCGAGGCCTGTTATCGGTTTGTCGCGAAACGCAGAACCTTATTCTCCATATTAACCCGGATCGCGTGGGGGGAGCACGTCGAACCGGCACAGCACATTTTGGTTCGTGAGCTTTTCACGCGTGGCATCGGGGTAATCTACTTCATCGCTTTCACTTCATTGTGGATGCAGGTAATCGGCCTAATCGGGAACAACGGAATTCTGCCCGCGAACTTGACCATGTTCGGCGTGCGCCAGGAGGCCAATGCGGCACATATGGGATTGCGCCGTTATCACCAGGTCCCAACTTTCTGTTGGATCAGCGCCACGGATGCTTCTTTGAAAGTTCAATGCGCTGTCGGGACTTGCCTTTCAGTGCTCGTCATTCTGGGCCTTGCCCCCGCCCCGTGCCTCTTTTTGTTGTGGCTTATTTACCTCTCCCTGGCCACCGTCTCGCGCGAGTTCCTTTCGTTTCAATGGGATTCTCTGCTGTTGGAAACGGGATTGCTCGCTGTGTTCTTTGCTCCGTTGCGTTTGTTGCCTGGCCGGCCCGCAGCCACCGGTCCGTCCAAAATCGTTTTGTGGCTGCTCAGATGGTTATTGTTTCGTTTGATGCTCGGCTCGGGACTGGTAAAACTCCTTAGCGGCGACCCTGTATGGAGGAATCTCACCGCGCTGAAATACCATTACGAAACCCAGCCGTTGCCCACGTGGAGCGGGTGGTACGCTCATCAATTACCGGCCGGAGCACAGCGTGCTTCGGCCCTCCTGTTGTTCATTGTTGAGCTGGCTGCGCCGTTCCTGGTGTTTGCCCCCCGCCGATTGCGGCTTATCCCGTTCACCGGCTTTATACTGCTCCAGATCCTGATCATGCTCACGGGCAATTATTGCTTTTTCAATTTGCTGAGTATCCTGTTGTGCTTTTGTTTGCTCGACGATTTTTTCCTCGAACGGTTTGTGAAAGGACGCCGCCAGGCAATTTCCCCGGCTGTTCCGCCAGACCAGCAGGCAGGTAACGCCCCGGAGTTGGCGTCTCCGCGCCAATTTCGCTTTCCTCATCGCTGGCCAATCCAGGTGACCTTTCCACTTATGGCGATAGCGGTTCTTGTACCGGTCATGCAACTCTCCGGCTTGATGAGAGTCCGAGTGTCCTGGCCGAGTCCGCTGTTGTCGCTCTACAACTGGGTCGGTCCTTTGCGCAGTTTCAATAACTATGGACTGTTCGCGGTGATGACCACCAACCGGTTTGAAATCGTCGTCCAGGGCAGCAACGATGGCACCCGTTGGTTGGACTACGAGTTCAAATACAAACCAGGCGACCCAAAACGCAGGCCGGGCTTTGTAGAACCTCATCAGCCAAGGTTGGATTGGCAAATGTGGTTTGCCGCCCTCGGCGATTATCGGCAAAACCTCTGGTTCGTCGAATTCTGCGCACGAGTCCTAAACGGGTCGCCTGAGGTGCTTGGTTTGCTCCGGACCAATCCGTTTCCGAAAAGGCCGCCTAAATACATTCGGGCGGTCGTGTACCAATATCACTTTACGGACCGGGCCACCCGAAAGCGGACGGGCGCGTGGTGGCGTCGTGAACCCAAGGGCGATTACATGCCCATTCTGTCGAACAGGGTCGAACTGAAATGATCTAACCGGCCACGGGCTTTTGGCCCTGAGCCCCGGCCGCTGAAAAATGGTCCTTGTTTTCGGAAGCAAAAGTGCTAAAAACCCGGCACAATCTTGGCCGTTGTTGGGCCTCGACCCGAACGAAAGAAGAGACATGTTCCCCAACCTTCACCTGAAGCGCCTCGATCCCTGTGTTTCGGCCCGGCGCCGCCCGGCAGAGCACCTGGCTTGTCCAACTAAGCCAGGCCGGTGCGTTGGTGCGTTGCGCCGCCCCGCCATCGCCCTGTCGCTGGTTCTCACTCTACTGATGCTTCCGTCGAGCATCGTTCAGGCAAATGTCTACCCCACCAACATAAAGGTTAACGACGGTTTCACGAACATAACGGCCACCGCGGGAAGTTCGATCGCCATCAGCTACATCCTCAACGAGCCCGCATCGGCAGGGGTCACGATTCAGTTGGTATCCGGCGGGATTGCAGTTCGCACCATCGCTATTCCTGGAGGCGCGTCCGGAACCCTGCGCGGATTAAACCAGGTCTCCTGGGATGGAAAGGACAATGCTTCGAACAATGCCGCGCCAGGCACTTACGCCCTTTCGATTACGGCCGCATCGCACGGTTATCCGGTTTGGACGCAAACCACGGACGATAACACTAATGGCAACGTTGTGTATGAGGGCCGCGGCATCGCGGTCAACCGCAATACCAATAGCCCGTTCTATGGCAGAATTTATGTCTCCAACGCAGCTGAAAGCACCGCTGGACAGCCGGATTGGTTGGGATTTCATGTCGGCATCGTCAAGTGTAACGCTGACGCTTCGTTCGCGGATGAAGGCGGATTAAGCACGGGCGGCTATCCCTGGGCCGGCGATAACTTTAGTCCCTGGCACATCGCCGTCGCGCCGAACGATTCTGTCTACATCGATGACTTCACAACGAATGGACAGGTAATCAGTTGGGACGCGAC
>Ga0070738_10002406_pt1 | contig 29034 bp, 21 predicted proteins | sample Coa_R2_2_FD_66446 | JGI IMG/M metagenome (GOLD analysis project Ga0070738, IMG submission 66446) | Surface soil microbial communities from Centralia Pennsylvania, which are recovering from an underground coalmine fire - Coalmine... | ecosystem: Environmental > Terrestrial > Soil > Unclassified ...
GCTTCGTCAGTTGCTGCTACTTCAGTTATTCACCTCCCCATCATCATGAGGGATGAGGGATGAGGGATGAGGAATGAGGAATGAGGAATGAGGAATGAGGAATGAGGTTAATCGCTGACACGGCCGATTGTCAAGTCCAACTTGACGACTTTTTTGATTTTTCTTTGGTTCTCGTTCCCACGCTCCTGCGTGGGAACGCAGGTTGGCGACGCTCCGCGTCGCGTCCATTGTCCACCCTATGGAGAGACGGGCAACGGAGAGACGGGCCGCAGAGCGGCCGGACGTGCGTTCCCACGCAGGAGCGTGGGAACGAGAAAACGAGAAACCTGATATACCGATTTTATTCGCTTTACCCATCGAATCGATTTTAGCCTTCCACGTTTCCCCTTCGAGCTCATTTGTCCACGAATACACATTGTTTCAAGCCACCCACATTCCGCAAGATGGAGACCTTGCGAGGATTAGCAAATCCTTGGGGGTTTCACGGGGCGGCCAATGGAGAACGCGCAGCGCAGCGCAACAGGCGAAACTGCCCCGCCCATTGCATAGCACCTCGGAGAGAGTAAATGAAGAAGACAAGCAAACGGTCGCATCCCGTGTTCTTGCGGCTGGAAGAGTTGGAACCTCGATTAGCACCAACCGGCAATCTTGGCACTTTGGAAACATTCGACACAACCACGCCCGGCGCGTTGCCGGCAGGATGGTCGCAGTGGAGCAGCACGGGAACGAATGCCATTGCGGTTTCTTCATCTCAATCTCTCGATCCCCCCAATTCTCTGGCCGTCAGCTCCCCCACGGCCAGCGGCTTGAATGCTCGCGCCTGGGTTAATGCCACCCAGTCCGCCAACGAGGAAGTCGGGGCCGCCGTTTATCTGAATAGCTCCATCCCCGTCGAGATCCTCGCCCGCGGCAGCAATTTGAACACGACCACGCCCAGCTATTACGCCGTCTCCGTGACGCAAGGACTCGACCTCAAATTATTGAAAGTCAATAACGGAACGGTGACGACGCTCGGCGAAGTCAAATCGGCTAGTTGGCTCGCCAATCAATGGACCAATGTGAATCTGTTTGTCAACGGCGACAATGTGCGGGCGCAGGTGCAGCGCAACGACACGGGACAGTACCTAAATAGCTCCGGGCAGTGGCAGACCGCCCCGACATGGGCGTTGAACCTGACGGACACGTCCATCAGCGGCAGCGGGCAGGTGGGCGTGGGGCGATTGCCGAGCTACACAGGAACGGTTTACCTCGATGACTTTACCTACGGCCCGGTGACAGTCGAAAGTCAGCCGCCGACGGTGACGATCAATACCCCGACCGCCGGCTCAACGGTGTCTGGCGTGATACCGATACAGGTCACGGCCACGGACGATACGAGCGTTGCCAGCGTCGCGATCTACGTGGATAACGTACTGCGAGCCGTCGAGACCGCGGCGATTTTTACCTGGAATTTTGACACTACAACGATCGGGAATGGCACACATACCTTGACCGTCCTGGCCTACGATCCCGCGCAAAACATCGGCCAGGCGTCGGTGACGTTCACGACGCAAAATGACCTCACGCCGCTGCCGCAGCCGAGCATTCCGCAGCACTCCGCCGACATCCGCCTCGCCGAGCTGGCTTACAACGGCGGCTCCGCGCAGCTTCCCCCGTCGGACATTCCTCTCTTGCAAAATCTCGTGGACCTGGTCGTCGCGGATCAGTCCTACCTCAGCCAGATCAACGCCGTCGCGCCAAACACGCCGCAGCTGATCTACAGCAATGTTTCCAATATCTACAGGGACTTGCTCCTCGACTGGGACAACTATGCCGACGCGAACGGCTATTCGCGCGAGGATGCCTTCTATCACGTGGCTCAGGCGACGCCCTATTCGGGCAGCGGCAGCTCGACGCAGCCGGTCAATTGGTTTTGGGCTGTCTACAGCAGCGGCTCGAAGTGGATGGATTACACCTGGGCGGCCCACGCCGGCGCCAACTTCCAATTCGGCGGCGTGGGGCAAGCGATGTACATTGGTTTTCCCGAGCAATTCTGGGAAATCAATCTCGCCTTGACCTCTGGCGCGAGTGGCGGTTGGTCAAGCGTCCTGGAATATCCGACAGCCGTGGACTCGGCCGGCAACCCAACCGCATGGGCGCCGCTCAGCACTCTGGGCGATACCACCAACGGACTCATCCAGTCCGGGCAGATCACGTTCAATCCGCCGGCCGATTGGAAAACCGCCTCCATCAACGGTTCGGCGCGGATGTATTACGTCCGCATCCGCACCGTGAGCGCGGGAACGGCCCCGGTGGCCAACACTATTCTGGGCGACGACTACACCAATTCCAACGGCACCAATTCCGGTGTTATCCCGGCCTACGATTGGGCGCTCGATCCCAATCACACCGGTTACCTCGACCCGCAGCAGTACGCCATCGCCGCCGCGGCCGGCTACACCGCCCGCTTCGCCTACCAGAGCCGGCTGTTCATTTATGGCCCCATGCGCTACGCCACCAATCCCGGCGATGCCGCCTTCCGCGCCTGGGCAGTCGATTACGAGGTCCGCTTCCTCAACAGCAATCCGCTGGCGGCCGGCCTATTCATGGACAATTCCACCGGCAACCCCCCGACAACGGCCGGCAGCGTGATCGAGCCGTTGGGAAGTTACTCCACCGACTACGGCACGCTGCTCTACGAGATCGGCAGGGCCATCGAGCCGAAGTGGATACTGGCCAACACATCCGGCGGCGGCAGCAGCGCCAATCCGACGGTCCAACAAATCCAGGGTTATTTCGCGGAATCCGCCATCCGGGCAATGGCCCAGAATTATCAACAATTCGAGAGCCTGGCCGCGACGGTTGCTGCTCGGTCCACGCTGGCCTCGCCCTCTCCGCTTGCCGTGCTCGACAGCTCGCCGCAAGGAGGAGCGCCGACCGATCCGCGAACCGAGCTGGCCACCCTGGCATACTACCTTCTGCTCGAAATTCCGAACACGACCTTCCTCGACTACGACGGCGGCTACAACCCCTCGGGTCCGTGGAGCCAGCATTGGTTCCCGGCAATGAACGCCGACATCGGCCAGCCGCTGGGTAACTGGTCGCTGTTCGCAAGCGGCGCCGATCCCGCGAACGCGGTACTGACGTACCACATTTATCAGCGTTCGTTCACCAACGGCCTGGTGTTGTATAAGCCGCTGTCTTACGGCAACGGCGTCACCGGCACGACGGTCGACGCCACGGCAACTACGTTCTCTCTGGGCGGCGTCTACTACCCCGTGCGGGCCGATGGCACGCTGGGAGCGCCGATCACAAGCATCACGCTCCGCAACGGGGAGGGCGCGATTTTGATAAAAGATTCGGCCGTGGCCGCCTCCTTCAAGATCAGCACCTCCACTTCGTCCACCGCGGCCGGCTCGACCATGCAAGTTACGGTCACGGCCGTCGATACCGCCGGTCAACCCGTCCCCAGTTACACAGGCACCGTGCATTTCACGAGCACGGACGCAGCGGCGGTGCTGCCCGCCGATTACACGTTCACTACCGCGGACAACGGCGTCCACACATTCAACATCACGTTCAAGACGGCCGGCACTCAAACGCTGACCGTCACCGATCCCTATTCGGGCATCACCGGCACGCTGCCGGGCATCACCGTCACCCCCGCAGCGGCGAGTCAGTTTCAAGTGCTTGCCCCCGCTTCCGTCAACGCCCTGACGCCCTTCCGCATCACCGTCACAGCGCTCGATCCCTATGGCAACCAGGTCACCAACTATACCGGGACGATCCACTTCGACAGCTCGGATATCTTGGCCTGGCTGCCGCCGGATTACACCTTCACGGCCGCCGATGCAGGACAGCACACGTTCAATGGAGTGATTTTGTGGCAGATGGGAACACAGAGCATCACCGTCACGGACACACACACGGGGACCGTCGGCAGTACGATGATTCTGGTGAAGAAATGGGCGCAGCTTCCGTGGACGGATTGGATCTGGGGTTTCTGAGCGCGGCTCTCTACCGGCCCGCAGCGCCAGCAAGGTATGCCCTTGCTGGCGCTGCGGGCTGATTGGGAATCCCTCCCCGCGTAGGTATCGGATTGCACAATTACGTCGGGCCGCTTCTTCCCGCGCAGCCCAGTCCAGCGCGCATTCTTCCCCAGCCTAGCGCTCAGCCTCCGTCATCGGGCCAAGCTGAGCCGGCACGTTTTCGCAAGCCGCAGGAGCAGACCCGGTTGGCTTCTGTACCTGGCTCGGCTCAATCAGTCGCGGCGGAAAGCAGACGAACTTGCGTCCGCTCTTCTTCTCCTGCTTTTTGATGTCTCGAAAGATCGCGTCCAAATCGGAATTGAATCGAGCGGCGTGTTCGTCGCGCACGCGCCGCACTTCATCGACAATGGGGTTGGGCATGGTTCTATCTCCGACAATTCCTCGGGCGTGCTCTGTTCTCTGTTCTGGCCCGGTCTCCTGACCGTGCCAGTCCGCTGACCGGAGGTCTCCACGGAACGCGGGAGACCTGCGGTCGGCGACGGGGGCACGGTCCGGAGACCGTGCCCCAACGGGGGTTCATAGCTAGTCCGCCGCTTGTCCCACCATTCGTGCGTCGTCTGCTGATGCCCCGCGATGACAATGTCCCGGTTAGGCCGCGCGGTCAAGTAACTGATAAACGTGGTCTCGATGTAGACACGCTCTGGCATGGCGGTTGAATTCCTCCATGTTTCAGCCCAACACTTCCTCCACCACCCGGCCAGACACATCCGTCAACCGATGCTCGCGACCGCCGTGGAAATACGTCAAGCGCTCGTGATCGATGCCCAGCAGGTGCAATATGGTCGCATGAAGATCGTGAACGTGTACTTTGTCTTCGACGGCGGCGTAGCCGAATTCATCGGTGGCGCCGATGGCTTGGCCGCCCTTGACGCCGCCGCCGGCCAGCCAACTGGAGAAGCCGCGCGGACTGTGATCGCGGCCCTTGCCATTTTGGCCGGTCGGCGTGCGGCCAAACTCGCTGGTCCAAATCACCAGCGTCGAATCGAGCAGGCCGCGTTGCTTGAGGTCGGTCAACAGCGCCGCGATGGGCCGATCGGTCTCGCCGCAGTGCAACATGTGGTTTTTGCGGACATCGCCGTGCGCGTCCCAGTTTTCGTCGTTGTGGCCGCCGCCGGAATAAATCTGCACGAAGCGCACGCCGCGCTCGATCAACCGCCGGGCCAGCAAACAGCGCCGCCCGAACGGCGCCGTCTGCGCGTCATCCAGGCCGTAGAGCCGGCGGATGGATTCGGGTTCCTGCGCGAGATCCACGGCCTCGGGAGCATGGCTCTGCATGCGGAAGGCCAACTCGTAGCTAGCGATGCGGGCGGCCAGCTCGCTGTTGTCGGGCGTGGCTTGCTGATGCCGGCGGTTCAATTCGGCCAAGAGATCGAGCTGATTGCGTTGTTGCTCCGCGCTGATGCCCTGCAGCGGCGACAGGTTGAGGATGGGATCACCCTGAACGCGGAACTGCGTGCCCTGGTAGGCGGCCGGCATGAATCCCTGGTTCCAATTGCTCGGTCCCGCGATCGGCCCGCCGCGCGGATCGAGCATGACCACGAACGACGGCAAATTTTGGTTGAGCGTGCCCAGGCCGTAGCTGATCCACGAGCCGAGCGAGGGATAGCCCAGGCGCAGATAGCCGGTGTTCATTTGCAACAGGCCGGAGCCGTGGGCGAAGCTATCGGCACGCATGCCGCGCAGAATGCACAGATCATCGATGCGCCGGGCCAGGTGCGGGAACCAGTCGGAAACTTCGATGCCGGATTGGCCGTGCTTGTGAAACTTGCACAACGAGCCGAGCAGCTTGCCAGGATGGCGGACTTTGAACAGGGGGTCGCTATCGAGGTTCGGAAGCGGTTGCCCGCTACGCCGGTTCAATTCGGGCTTGGGGTCAAAGGTCTCCAGGTGACTAACCCCGCCATACATGAACAAGCAGATGACCGCTTTGGCCGTGGCCGGATGATGCGGCAGGGATGGCGCCGCGGCGCGGGTGGAGCGTCCGAAGAAACCATCCTCGGCCAAGAGCGCGGTCAGCGCCACGCCGCCGAAGCCGCCACCGGCCCGCCAGAGGAAATCGCGTCTGTTCATGACCCGCCCTCATAGATGCGTTACCAACCCGAAGCGTAAGCGAGGGCTGATATTCCAACCCTCGCTTACGCTTCGGGTTGGTAGAGCCATCATCCCACGTAAAAGAATTCATTCGTATTCAGCACCACGGCGCAGAAAGCGGCCAGGGCCTGCAGGCGCGCGTCGCTGGCTGGCTGGCCGCTGCGGCGGGCGTCGGACTCGATTTGCCGCTGTTGCCGGGACAAAAACTCCAGCGCCAGGCGAAGCTCATCAGGCCGCGGCGGCCGGCACAGGGCCAGCGCGAAAGCGCGGCGAACCTGGTCCGCCGGCTCCGCTCCTGCTTCGCGGCGCAGACGATCCGCCCAGCGCGCCGCCTGCTCTTGCACGAAGGTGCCGTTGAGAAACGTCAGCGCCTGCGGCGCCGTGGTCGAGAGCGGCCGTTGCTCGCAGCTGGAGGTCGTATCGGGCGTATCGAGCAGCTCCAGTTCCGGCACGGCCAGCGAACGCTTGCTGAAAACGTAGATGCTGCGCCGCGCCGCCTGGCGGGGCGGCGATTTCCCCCAACCGAGTCCAGGCCGCGATTGTCCTTCGAGCACGGCCCGCGGCAGCGGCGGGAAAACGCTCGGCCCGCCGCGCTCGGGATTCAGTTGGCCGCTGACAGCCAGGATCGAATCGCGCACCGCCTCCGCTTCCAAACGCCGCTGTCGCCAACGGCCGAACAGCGCCAGTTTTCGCTCGCCATCCGGTTCAGCGGCGGATGAAGTTTGATAAGCACGGGAAAGCACGATCAATCGATGCAGCGGCTTGAGACGCCAGCCCTCGGCCATGAACCAGTCGGCCAGCCAATCGAGCAGTTCGGGATGGGATGGCCGCGCTCCCATGACGCCGAAATCGTTGGGCGTGGCCACCAGCCCCTTGCCGAAGTGGTGCATCCACACGCGATTGACAATCACGCGTGCCGTGAGCGGGTTGTCCCGCCGCGTGATCCAATCGGCCAACCAGCGACGCCGGCCGGTCGAGTGAGCCGTAGGACGGATTTCCAATCCGTCCTTCTGCTGGACGGATTGAAAATCCGTCCTACGGTCTAGCACACCCGGTAAACCGACGGACACGACCGACGCCGCGCGCTTGGGATCACCGCGGCGAAAGAGGCGCGTCGGAGGCGCTTGCGGGCTGTCCTCGTAATAGATGTGCGCCTGCGGGAGATCCGGCAGTTCGACCTTGGCCATTAGGCTGAACTGCGACGCCGCCAACAAGTTCGGCCGGCCGCTCAAAGACGGCAGCATCGAACCCGTCAGCAACGATGCTTGCAGCCCGATGCCGCACCAATAGGACCGTAGTTCAGCATCGCTGCCGACCGTCCGCTCGTGTTCTTTGCGATGCGTCGCGGAAGCGATGATCTCCGGCCGCTTGAGCGGCTCGAACACGGCCAAGAGGCGATAATAGTCCGTCTGGCTGAACGGCTCAAATTTGTGATCGTGGCAACGGGCGCAGCGGATCGTCAATCCAAGAAACGCAGTCGCCGTGGTGCCGAGCACATCGTCGAGCTGATCGTAGCGATCGACGAGGAAATCGGCCGGCTCGTCGTCCCAGGTGCCCAGCCGCAGAAACGTCGTGGCAATCTGCATCTCGGCATTGGAGCCGGGCAGCTCATCGCCGGCAATCTGCTCGCGGACGAACTGGTCGAACGGCTTATCGCGGTTGAACGAATCGATGACATAATCGCGGTAGCGCCAGGCGTTGGGTTTGGCGCCATCTCGTTCGTAGCCGTTGCTCTCGGCATAGCGGGCCACATCGAGCCAGTGCCGCCCCCAGCGTTCGCCGTATTCCGGCTGGGCCAAAAGCCGATCGACGACACGGGCGAAGGCATCGGGGGATGAATCATCGAGGAACGCTTGCTGTTCTTGGGGAGTGGGCGGCAGGCCGATCAGATCGAGGTAAACACGGCGCAGCAGGGTACGTTTATCGGCGGGAGGAGCCGGTTGCAGCCCCGCCGCTTCCAGCCGCGCCAACAAGAACGCATCGACCGGCGAGCGCGGCCAAGCGCGCTGGCGAACGGCCGGCATCGGCGCTGGCCGCACAGGACGAAACGCCCAATGATCGCGGGCCTTCTCCGCGGAAGGGGGGGCCGCGAGCGCGGGACTCATGGCGGCGAGCAGGAGGAACAGCCCGGAGGAAACGCGCGAGCCGATCATGGTGCCTCCTGGACGATGGCAGGTGGGAATCTTGAAGGCGGGCGGCGGCCGCGGGCAAACCGCAGCTTCCGGTTCAATAGTAACCGCATCGCCAAGCGGCCAGCAAGGGAAATTCGGCAGCCCGCACGCAGGGCGCGTGCATCGTGTACGGGAGTCAGTGGACCGGAGAACCTACGGCGTTTCGGTATTCGCAACCCAATCGACCTGATGCGCCTCCGTCCGATTCGGCACTTCCCAGCGATCGATCAGGCGTTCGATGACTTTTTCCGGCACCGGCGCCGGCCGCTGGCGATTCCGAGCGAGCAGCACATCCGGCGGAACTTCGACATAGACGACGCGGATGCGAGCATTGTAGCCGGCGAAAAGACGAACGCACTCGCCGCGCAATTGCCGGCTGACATTGGTGGCGTTCCATACAAAGGACTGCCGTTGTCGCAAATATGCGCGTGCCTGTTCGCGGGCCTGATTAACGACGGCCCCTTGAGCATCGCCGGGATCAACATCGAGTTCGGCTCGCAGGGCGTCGAGCGACACGACTGACCGATCGGCCAGGTGCCTGCGGATGTAGTGATCCTTGCCCGAACCGGGCAGGCCGGACATCAGTACGACCTCGGCACGGAAGTCCTCATGGGCCGGGGCGTCGGGATGGCGATCTGAATGCTGAAAGTAGAGAAATCGTGCGTGATCGGAGGCAAAGACCCGCGGCGTAGACAGGCAATTTTGTTCGGCGGCGTATTCGCGGAACAGGGCGATGTTGTCGAGCAAGCGGCGCTGGTCGCCGCAATGGCGGCCGAGTACGTCCGCCTCGGCCAGCAGAGCGAGGTGATCGCAGCGAGCCGTCTGGCTGATCTCGATGCACAGCCTTTGCGCATCGTCACGGTCGAGGAGAAAATAAGGCGCCTGATGATGGCGAACCAGCGCCGCTACTTGTTCGCGCACTATGAACGGTACGTGCAGGCGCCAGAGGATCTGCCGGGCGAGGATGGCGCCGCGTCGCGAGTGGCCGCGCGCGTGGATACGGCCATCCGGCTCGGTGCGCGTGCAGTCGGGCTTGGCCACGTCATGGAGCAACGCGGCGGCGAACACGATGCGTCGCTCCTCATCCGGCAAATCTCGCCACGCCGGCAAGCTCGCCAATGCTTCACAGACCATGCGCGTGTGAATCCACACGTCGCCCTCGGCATGATGAACGGGATGTTGCGGGCATCCGGACAGATTGCGAATCCACGGATAACGGCGATCCAATTCATCCCATGCGACACGCCAATCGGGCGGTTGAGGACAGGGCGGCAAGCGATCGCTCATGAGACGCCTCCGAACAGATCGACGCCGTCCTGGAGTTGGTTGGGCACGATGGGACGCTTGAGCCAATGGCCGCCGGAATCCAGCACGGAAGCCAAGAAACTCGCTCGGATGTACTTGTAGCGCTCGACCACCCGGCCATCTTCCTCGACCTTGATGTACAGCCCTTCCATCTCGCCGGCAGGATCCGTCTCCTTCCAGACGCGCTCCGTATCCAGCTCCTTCGCTTGTGCGATCTCCGTCAAGCGCTCACGCCAACCCGCGCACTTGTACAACGAGGGACCGACCAGAGCCGTGAGTTCGTCGAGGTTTTGAATCGGTCCCATCCGCAAGACCGGCACCGAGGCGAGCGGCAATCCGGCGAGCAGCGTTCGGCGGCGTTCGGTGGACAGGAAGTCGCCGGTTGCGGTGTCAAACACATCGAATTCGAGGAAATAGTGCGGCAACCGATCGTAAAAAATGGTGTGCTTGGCGTAGAGCCATTCGCCGAAAAGCAGGTAGCGGGAGCTGAGAACCTGGCGAAAAGCGTCCGCGTGGGTGTGTGCCCATTGCTTGAACAGATGAAAATGTTTCTCGCGTTCGCCGCCAGTGAGGAAGTGGCCGCGGCTCTGCAAGCACAGGCGCCCGTCCGCATCAAAGCGCAAGCCAGCATTGGCGCCATCGAGCTTCTCTTCGACGACAAGGAAACGTCCGGCAAGGCGAGCGAAGGGCACGGCGTCCAGATCCTCGTCCCCCGGCTGGAGGCGCGAGCCTTCGAGATGAGGCGTCCGTGGATACTTTCGCATAATCAACATGATGGTCCCACCATCGCCAGGGCCAAGAGATGATTGAGAACGCCATCGAAATGCACGCGGCGCGCGCCCGCCTCTTGCAAGAGCGCTTGCAAGCTTGCACGCGTGAAGAGATGAATATGCTCCGGGTTATCGTCCTCCTTCGACGGCACCGAGACGATGATACAGCGCCGGGCGACGCGCACCGCCTCGGCCACGGCCCGCGCCGGCTGCGGCAAATGTTCGAGCACTTCCAGGATCGTGACCACATCCACGCTGTCCTCGGTGAAGGGCAATCGGCAAACATCGCCGGCCACCGCCGTCAAACGAGCGATGCCGCCGCGCGCGACCGCGTGTAGATCGTCCACACGGCGCTGATTGCGGTCCAGCGCGATGACGGGCAGCCACGAGAACGCATCGAGCAACGGCCAAAGGAACACACCGCGACCACTGCCAATGTCGAGCAAATCGCGCGGAGCAAGTCCGCGCAGCATGCCCAACACCTTGCGGACGCGCGGCAGCTCACCCGTCCGCTTGAACTTATGCAAGCGCAGGCCCGCTTGTAAACCGAGTTGTACCATCTCTACCGGCGGTAGCGCCGGCGCATCCGCCATTCGGCCGCGAACGAAGGCCGCGGCGAGATCGAGATAATAGCGCTCGGTTATGTTGGTAATTTCCTCACACATAACACTGCTCAGCCATATTTTCATTTGGCCGCCGCCGCATCGGCGAGAAAACCTCGCACGGCCGCATTGAACTCCGCCGGATTCTCCATATTCGACAGGTGCCCCGCGCCGGCGATGCGCACCAGCTTGGCGCCGCGTATTCGTGCGGCCAGCGACTCGGCCAGCGATGGCGGCGTGAGGCTATCCTGCTCGCCGACGATCACCAGCGTCGGCACGGCGATAGCCGCCAGCGATGGCCCAGAATCCGGCCGATCGCGCATCGCTTGCAGCGCTCCAATGATGCCCGCCGAGGTTTGGCTCGCGGCGATTTGCCGGAGCGATTCGACTACTTCCGCGTGCTTCGCCATCGTCACGGGACCGACCAGCTTGGCGAGCATTTGCTCCAGGACATCACGGCCGGTGTGCTGGGCGGCGAACGCGATCAGCCGATCGCGGTTGGCCTTGCCCTCGGCGTCGTCCGCTTCCGCTTTGGTGTCGGCCAAGATCAGGCCGCGTAAACGGTCGGCGTGCCGGCGCGCGAAGGCGAGAGTCGTGTAGCCGCCCATCGATAAGCCGCCCAACAAAATGCGCTCGCGGATTTTCAATTCGTCGAGCAGCTCAGCCACGTCGTCGGCCATGCGATCCAACGACGGCGTCTCGGTGAAACCGGCACTGCCGCCGAAGCCGCGCAAGTCCGGTGCGATCACGCGATAGGAATCCTGAAGCGCGGCCAGCTGCGGCGCCCACATGACGCGCGATAACGGAAACGCATGCAACAGGACAACCGGCAGACCCGAACCAACATCGTCGAAGCTGATCGTTCCCCGCGCGGAGGTCTGATTTTTCATGATGAATCTCCAAAGGAAGAGGCGAACGGCCGGCGTCAGCCGGCTGGTTAAAGCCTCCACCAGCCGGCTGACGCCGGCCGTTCGCCCTAATGTCCGCGTACTGGATGCGGGCGATAGGGCATTTCCAACTGCTTGATTTCCTCCTCGCTCAACTGCACGTCGAGGGCGGCGATAGCGTCATCGAGGTGGTTGAGCTTGGTGGCACCGATGATCGGTGCGGCGACGGCCGGCTTCGACAGCAGCCAGGCCAGAGCGATTTGAGCCGGCGAGACGCCGCGTGCCTGGGCCACGCGCCGCACTGTGTCGATCACTTCTTGATCGCCCGGCTGGTCATAGAGCTTGCGGGCGAAGTCGTCGCTCTCGGCCCGCAGCGTCGATTCGGTGTCGGCCGGCGAGCGCCGCGTACCGGCGAGCAGGCCGCGCGCCAACGGCGACCAGGGAATCAGGGCCACGCCCTCCGCCTCGCACAGTGGGTTCATTTCGCGCTCTTCCTCGCGGTAGAGCAGGTTGTAATGATTTTGCATGGTCACGAATCGCGCCCAGCCGTGCCGCTCCGAGGCGCCGAGCGCCTGGGCAAATCTCCACGCCGCCGTCGAGCTGGCGCCGATGTAGCGCACCTTGCCCTGGCGCACCAGCAGATCGAGCGCCGACAGCATCTCCTCAATGGGCGTGTGCGGATCGAAGCGATGCACTTGATAGAGATCGATGGTTTCCATTCCCAGGCGGCGCAGGCTGACTTCGCATCCTTGCACGATGTGCTTGCGCGACAGGCCGGACATATTGGGCCGATCCGACATGGGATTGAAAACCTTCGTGGCGACGACGCATTCTTCGAGGCGGGCATATTCGCGCAGCGCCCGGCCGGTGACTTCCTCGCTAACGCCCAACGAGTACATATCGGCAGTGTCGAAAAAGTTGATGCCCGCTTCGACAGCGCGGCGGAAGAAGGGGCGCGAAGCGGCTTCATCCAACACCCAAGAACGCCAGCCCGGATCGCCGTAACTCATGCAGCCCAGACACAGCCGCGACACGGTAACGCCCGTGCGGCCTAGGAACGTATATTTCATGATGGTTCTCAAAACTTATGGTTCAGCGCCGGCTTGGTGAAATGCCGCACCGGATCAAGAGATAATCTATGAGCTGGCGAACGGCCGGCGTCAGCCGGCTGGTACATCAACACCAGCCGGCTGACGCCGGCCGTTCGCCTATCAAAACCTTACGAAGAATTAACGAAACAGCACTTGCTCTTCGAGTGGGAATGGTACATCTTAATTATTGTCACGTTGATTGGGCGACAGCGTGACGAGGGCCGGCTCTCATCCGTGGGAGCCGGCCTTGTTTATGCGCCTCAATCCTTGCGCCTTGCGGCGCACCAACCATTGATGCACGCAGAAAAGAAGGACGGCCGCCGCCGGCCAGATTATCCACGGCGTCATTTCCCAGAATCGCGGCAATGGTTCGCCCGCTTCCATATCAAACTGCACTTCGATCCGTTCGCGTAGCCCCTCCACGGTGATCGCCACGTCCCACCAACCCGGTTCCGGCAAATCGAAGACGGCGGCCTGAAAAAGCTTATTCGTCGCAGCCTCCATCGTCGCGCGCTCTTCGATCGCGGCTTCGGAATGATCGCGCGGCACCGCCCGCAGGGTGATTCGCGCTTCGGGGATTGGCTGGCCGGTGGCGGCATTCTGAACGAAAACACTGATGTCCACCGGGCCAGCTCGTAGGGGCGTCGGCGATGTGAACACGCTGATCCGATAATCTCCCCGTCGTTCGGATAGACGCACCGCTCCGCCGTCCGCGAGCAGCACGCCTCGCGGCTGTAAAAGCACCGCCACGAACAGAAGCAAACGGAAGAGAGCGCGAGCGTTCCTCAAGGTGTGCCTCGCATTTGCATCGGTTGCAGGACGATCCATACACCTGCCAAAAAGAGCAACACCATCAAGATCGCCCACGGCAGAAGCACTTTCACGGCTTGAGTGAAGCGCGGCGTTTCCGACGAGGCGATCCGATAACCGGTGTAAAGCGACAAAAGCAATCCAAAATCAAGAAAGAGAATCTCCAGCCGCGGCAGCCATCCCCCCACGGTACGGCAGCAGCCGGCGACCCACGACGGTTCGCCAAGGATCGTCCAGCCAAGGTCCGCCGCGAATCGCTGAGTCACGGGGACAAGCGTGTCATAGCTCGTCAGCAAATGAAAACTGTAGTGCGCGAACCACATCGCGAATCCCAGCGGCACGAGAGAGAAGGAAAAGCGAATCGCTTTTTCTTGCCGGCCCGCAGCGCCAGCAAGGGCGAATATTAGCATCGGCAGAACAATAAGGGTGATAAAATAGAAGCTCGTGTTTGTCCAAAAAAGAGAATGCTCCTCGCGCCATTGCACGATCGGTCCGACCATGCCCGCCGCGTTGGCGAACGCACCGAACACGAGGACGAGAACCAATGCGGCCAGGTCCGGACGGCGGCTGAGTCGGCCAATGCCGGAGCGGAACACATCGCGCCACAATTCTGACGCGGGAGGACGTGCCGAGATACCGATATTCTCATGCGGACACGCATGGATGCAATCGAGGCAAAAGGTACAATCGAGGTTGCCGGTCTTTCGCGGCGGAAACAGGTGCAGCTCGCAGCCGGGGATGCCGTCGCGGCCGCGCAGGCAATCCTTGCTCTTGCACGAAGAACACACCTGCGGATCACGGACCTTCACCTCAAGTGGTGACATTATCGATTGCACAAAGTTAAACTGGCCGATGGGACAAAGGTATTTGCAGAACGCCGCGCCGCGGAAGAACCCATCGACGATGAACGCGCCGGCGAAATAGCCCAGCGCTATCCACGCCGTCAACCACGGGCTGTCCCACAGGGAGAATGCCTCGTAGGCCCACAAAAACAGCACGAGCAGCAACACCGCCAACCATTTGCTCCGCAGCCGGCGCGGCCAGCTTCGCCCCGCCGGAAGCCAGCGCCGCGCCAAGGTCCGCGGCAGCGTAAACGGACACGCCAGGCAGAAGACATTGCCCATAGCCAGCAATCCCAGGATCAGCACGCCGCGCCAGTGAATCCACGGCAGCACACCGGCAAGGTTCATGGAACCGACCTGCGGCCCACGCAATCCATCCCAAATCAGCACGCCCGCCAGCGCCAAGAGTGGAAATTGCAGGATCAAGCGGGCGTACCGCCAACGCAGGAATCTCCCCAATAACGGCAGGCGCAACGCATCAAAAGATGCAGAAGGAGATCGACCGACCATAGGGAGTGGTATTCGGGGGTCCGAGCCGCGCACGGAGCGCAGCGGAGTAAGCGGCTGGCTGCGCCGCTTACTCCGCTGCGCTCCGTGCGCGGCTCGGACGGATTTTCCTCCGGCCATCAGCTGCACTCCAATCCCGAACAGGGGCAAGAGAAAAACCAGCGATCCGGGCACCCACATGAGCAATCCGGCTGCCGCTTGATCTTCCAGCGCCGACACGCCGCCCAGGCGCGGCACTTCCTGGTAGTACGGATACAGGACGCGGTTGGCGAACGTCAGCAGCGCGGACAGGGCCGTGTTCTGCACATCGGCAAGGAGCAAATACGGCACGAGCAGCCACGCCGACCAGCGCGGCCGGCTCGGATACGGACGGACAACAGGATACCAAAACAGCAGCCCCGTGCCGAGAAAACAAAGGTGTTGCAGATAATGCCAACCGCTGGATCGCAGGGCAGCCTCATAAATTGTCGGGATATGCCAGAACCAAGTGGCAGCGACAAAAAGCGGCAGCGCCGCCGCTGGATGCGTCAGCCGTTCGCAGATGAGGCGAAGCAATCGAGAGCGCAGCAATGGCGCAATCCAGTAAACCCGAATCGGCTGGGGCAGGCCGCGAAGCAGAGGAAACAATGGCGCCCCCAGCCATAAGAGAGGCGGAGCAAACATCATCAGCAGCAAATGCTGCAACATGTGGACTTGCAGAAGTAACGCCGCGAACGGCTCAATCGGCGACGCCAGAGCCAGGAAGAGGACGCCAAGTCCGCCGAGAAATGCCCAGATCTGCCCCGAGTGCCAGCGTGCCAAATCGCGGCGATGCAGCAGAAGCCAGCCGCGAAGATAAAGCGCGGCCGGTACAACGAGCATGACGATCAGCCAGGGATCGAACGGCCAGGAACGCAGGAACGCATCGAGAGTGGGACTCATGGCAAAAATGAGTCTAGTGGTGCTCTTTCCCGGATTGATGCTTTGCCGCCCTTATCTCTGGCTTGACTGCCGCTATCCGGCGGTCCAACTCGTCGATTGCTTCCTTCAGAAACCGACGCATGCAACGAGTCGAGCAAAACTGAATCCCCATCTGGCCAACATCGGGCCTCCCACCATCCTTCTTGGCAATGACGAAGGCCGCACCGAGGGATGCGCGGGCTTGTGGATGCTTGGAGACGCCTGAGTCCCAACTGAGCATTAGTTCCGAGCCAAGAAATACGGGGTAACTGCGCCCGTGGATATGAGACATGACGAGGAACGAAATCGCAGCCACCTCTGGCCTCGGCGTAAGCGGGGAGTTCGTCCCTAGCCCACGCTTTTTGCAGACTGGACACCGATTCTGTTTGGACACATTAATCGGAAATCGCATGTTCCATCTCGATGATTTGGCCAACGGTATCCTGCCGCACTCTGCATTGCATCAATATCGGTTTCAGGTTTGCATCCGTCGCCGAAACTCATCTAGTGACTCGACCTCTAACGTTAAATCGAACCATCGTTCGAGTACGGCGAGATCGGTACTCCTGCCGATCAATGAGGTCAAATCTTCCGGTACGGCGACTTTTAATCGCCGCTCCAGGGCACGAAGGAGCAGGCTTCTCCGCTCCTCAATCTGGGCTTCCTTTCTCGCGAGTCTTTCGACGCTTGTGACGTAAGGCATGTGTATCTCCTGTTCGATTTGCTCCGCTTCTTGTCGGAATAATTGTTCCAGCGCCTCTGGCAAATCCATCATCCAATCGATGATGCGGAATAACTGTAACACATCTTCGCGGCTCATTCCACGATCGTACAATTCGCGAATCAGCCGTACTTTCCCCTGGTGGCGTGACGCCGGATCGTGCAGGGTTTGCATCGCTGCCAGTTGCGCCCGTGTTACTATGGCGAAGGGATTATCGCTCGCTTCCAGCACCGCCTCTCGGCCGAGGAAATCCAACAGCTTGACCATCGGAAATTGAAAGTCGAGCCGGCAACCCCACTCATGATAAGCAAATCGATCCGGCCGCCAGTTGGGGCGATCGTCGGCCAAGACCGCCAGCGTGACTACCTGACGATTGTAACGATCGAAGATGCGATAATGGTAGACGAACAGGCGTTGGGCGAAGTCCTGTTCCGGCCAACCCTGCACCTCGATGTGGATGAGCAGCCAGCTCTCCTGACCATCCTTGCGCCAGACCTTGACCAGCACGTCGGCCAAGCGTTTGCCCATCTCAGCGTCGCGGACCACTTGACGCAACTCGGTGTTGAGCCATTCGTGGCTTCGTGTCCAATCGATGGCGGCATGGACGGCGGGAAAGTACAGCGCCAAAAACGAGGGTAAATAGCGCTCCAATGCTTCTTTCCAGGGAGAATCTTGCTCGCTCATGGCTGCTCACCTTGCCGCCGGCGAGGCGGGCGGTTGTCCCGGTCCCCGCAATGTCGTCAGAAAATCCACCAGCGCATCCATCTCGGCCGGGTTCATCTGCTTGCCGAACGCAGGCATGTTGCCGCCGCCGGGGGTGCCGTTGCTGATCTGGTCAATCAACTGATCGCGCGTCATGCGGCCGCCGACGCCCGCGAGATCGGGGCCGCGCTGGCCGCCGAGGCCATCTAAAGCGTGGCAATTTCGGCACTGTTTGATTTGCAGGACGGCTGCACCCTGCATTTGCCGCGGCGAGCGCTTTTCCAGCATGTTCTTCGGCACTGGGTCGCCGCTCCATGCCGTCATTTTCGGGGACCACGGCGCGGTTGCGCCTTCATAGGTGAGTACGCCGAGGGTGGTGAAGAGGACAAGCACTGTCAATACAGCGACGGGCCGGCGGCTGGGAGCGCGTTCGCCGCGCCGCGATACGAACGGCACTAGACAAAGGACAACGACCAAGACGACCGGGAAGACAAGCATGATGAATGTCTCCGCCTCCGGTGGGCTGAGCGACAGGAGCGCGAATAGCCACAAAAACGGCCATTCTGGTCGAGGATTGGCACCGCTCAGCGTGGGATCGGGCGGTCCCGTCGGCCCTTTCGGACCGATCACGGCGGCGAGGACGATGACGATAATGACGGCCAACGCCGAGGCCATTGCGTCGCGCAGCAGCGGCTTGCCGAGGAAGGGCACGCCGGTTTCCAGCTGTTTCTCGTAATGAGCGTCGTAGGTGAGCGGATCGACGACTTGGCCGGGCACCGGCGGCTCACTGACGCCGCGTTTCAGGACCAGCCACAAATGCACTGCCAGGAAAAATAAGAGCGCGCCGGGGATGATAAAGACATGCAGTGCGTAGAATCGGCTCAGCGTGTCGCCACCGATGATTGGACCGCCAAGCAGCAGGTGAACAATGTACGGTCCCAAAAGCGGCACGCGCCCGGCCATGGAGCCGCCCACGGCGATGCCCCAGTACGCATCCGGGTCCCAGCGCAGTACCTGGCCGGTGAAGAACATGCCCAGGGTACACAAAAGCAGAAGTACGCCCAGCAGCCACGTCAATTCGCGCGGATACTTGTACGCGCCATGCAGGAAAACCTGCGTCATATGCAAGAGCACCATGACCATCATGCCGGAGCCTGCGTAGTAGTGCAGTGCACGCAGGAACCAGCCGAGGGGCTGATCGAAATTGAGATAAAGCAGACTCTCATAGGCTTTATCCGCGCTGGGAACGAATACCAAGGAGAGCGCGACGCCGGTAAGAATCTGGACGATGAACAAAGTGAGCGAGGCGCTGCCGAAAACGTACCACCAGCCCATCGGCCCCGCCGCGCCCCTGGGGATCGGATGCGTCATGAGCGGCAGCAGACTCTCGCGGATGCTCAGCCGCGCATCGAACCACGCTAAGATACGCTTCATCGCCAACTCCGCCTGTCAGGGATAAACCGCGAACGGCCGGCGTCAGCCGGCTGGTGCAGCCTCGACCAGCCGGCTGGTTGAAGCCTCCACCAGCCGGCTAACGCCGGCCGTTCGCCTTTCTCACACCTTCGCCGGTTTTCGCAACGTGTCCTGCAAGCTCGGATAATGTGGTGCTTGCACTTCCAACTCGCCGTCCTCATTCACGCGCCAAACGCAAGGGAACAGGCCGCGCGGCGGCGGTCCCGACGCCCGCTCGCCGTTTTCGTAGTAGACGCCGCCATGACACGGACACATAAACAGCGCGGAGCGCGGAAACCACGACACCGGACATCCCAAATGGGCGCAATTAACCGCTAATACGCGGAAGTCGTCCCGCTTCTTGTCGTCCTTGCCCAGATAGCAAACGAAAACGCCCGTATGAGCGGTCATACCGTCCCACGGCTGTTGGAGCGGATTGGGAAACGTGACCAGGCGCGTCTGTTCTTGGGGATAGTCGCTCACTTTGCCGAGCCGCACCCATTTCTCTTCCTTCTTGCGCAAGGCCCCGAAAAAATAGCCGACGAGCGGCACGGTCAAAATCACCGCGGCCGCGGCGCCGACTGTGTAGGTTAGAAAGGAAAAAAATGTCCGCCGTTCCGGCTGGCTTGGCATCGTTGGATGCGTCATGATTCGCTGCCTCATTCATTTGCCATTCATCGACCCGCCGACTCGCCAATAGGCCAAGAGCGCGACCAGGTCGTTGATCTCTTGAGAGGTCAAATCTTCATCCTCACGTTTGATGTAATTGGGCATGCCGAAATCGGGCCGGCCGGTGATGATGTAGCGCCGCAAAACCTGATCGCTGACGAGTGCCAGAAACGCAGGATCGTTGATCGGCCCGGCATCGCCGCCCTGGCCACGCTCGCCGTGACACATGGCACAGTCACGCGCGAATACCTTCAGGCCCCTTTTCTTGTCGCCGGATTTGGCGGCGGACAGAAGATAGGGCGGCGGAGTTCGTCCGTTCACCTTCGCCGTCGCTGGCCAACGCTGCTTGATCCCTTTGGCCATAATGTCGATCTGTTTTTCTGTCAGCGGCCCTCCCCGCTCCTTGGCGAACGCGGTCATGGGCGTTCCCGTTCGGCCCTCGGTGATAACCTTCCGCAGTAGGTCATCGGGAACGATGGCCAAAAAGAGCGGATCGTTGTGCGGCGGCGCCGGACCTTCCTTGCCGTCCGCGCCGTGGCAGCCGGCGCAGTGCATACTGTAGAGAATGCCGAAATCCTCGATTTGTTCCGCCGGGATCGGCCGATCCGTGTCCTTCGGCTTTCCCGGCAAATCGCAGCCAGCCAGGAGGAGTGACAAGGTGACAAGGTGACACGGTGACACGGTGACAGAAAGAATACGGGAACACTTCCGGTTACCCACCGCTTGTTTGGAATAATTCCACATCACTTGTCACCCCGTCACCTTGTCACCCCGTCACCTTGTCCCTTCAACGGCGGTACGGGAATCTTCTCCGAGCGATGCACGACGATGGCGACGGCGATGCCGAAGACGAATTGCGAGACGATGAACCACGGCCAATTCACGTACTCTTGCAACACCTTGTTGACGACGCCCATCAAGCTGAACGCGGCCGCCGTCCACAAGAGCGGCATGAGCAGACCGCCCCACGCCACCGACGTCGGAATAGACGGCAGCTTCGGCAACAAGAGGCCATATATGAGACCGAAAATTACAGACAAAAGAACATGGATCACCAGGGCCGTCGCCAGCCAATCGCCGTGATATTGCTCCAGTTGCTCTCGCGGCAACTCGCCCATGCCCGGCACAACCATCCCGGCCAACAGGTTGACCGGATACCAGAGTCCATGACGGTTCGCCAGGCTCCACAGGACGGCGGGCAAAGGCATCAGCGCGCCGCCGGCGATGCCGCCAAGAACACCGGCCTGGAGGCGGGGCCAGGTACTCAGTCGCAGCACGACTCCGGCGGCCGCCACTCCGAAGATGAATTGCGATACGATAAACCATTCCCAGCTGACGCCTCGCGCCAGCACGGGATTGACAACGCCCATGACAATGAAGCTGACACCGGTCCACAAGAGCGGCATCAACAGTCCGCCCCAGGCCAACGGCCGCGGGATTTCCGGCAGAGTCGGCAGCAGTACGCCGTAAATCAGGCCGAAGACCACCGAATTGACGGCGTGGATCAGCGCGCCGACGACGAACAGTGTCAGGTGGAATTGCTCCAATTCGGCCAGCGTCATGTTCTCGACGCCCGGCAGCACCATGCCGGCCAGCAGATTAACGGGATACCATAAGCTGTGGTGCTCGCTGAGAAGGCCGTAAGCCAACGCCGGCAGCGGCATCACCAGTCCGCCCAGAATCCCGCCCTTGACGCCGGCCGAGATAGGATGGACTTTCTCCGGCAATTGGAACCGATACCCAGGGTGGCCGGGGTGCAGCTGTTCGACCATTCCTACCTCGGCAACGACCGGCTTCGCCCGTTGCTCCGGCTCTACCATCGCTTCGTGATGATGCCCCTGCCCCGGTAGCAATTGGCTGACCCACCCCGATAATCCCGCGACAAAGATCACAAGCCCGGCAATGAGAAAAGCGATATGAAGCGCCACGCCTGCCGCCATCAGGACGATGCCCAAACCGAGGACCATCGGCCAAACGTTCGGCCGCGGCATCTCGACCGATTGCCGATCCTGCTGCGGGGCCTCGTGCGTTTCGCTCGTCATGTTCCGCTACCGTCCCACGATATAAACCACCGTGAACACGACCACCCAGACGCCATCGACGAAGTGCCAATACCACGACACCAATTCGACGCCGTGCGAATTGTTAGCCGTCACCTGCCGGCCCAAGGCCAAACATAGCACGATGAGCATGATAATCACGCCGACGGTGACGTGGGCGCCGTGGAAGCCAACCAGCGTGTAGTAGGTTGTGCCGAACAGATTTCGCTGTACGGTCAGCCCGTTGGCAATCAGGTCGCGCCATTCATAAGCCGTGCCGGCAAGGAAAACGATGCCGAGCAAAATCGTCAACGTCCACCATATTCGAAAGCCGGCCTCACCGCCCCGCCGTAGCGCTCTTTCGGCAAAATGGATGGTCGCGCTGCTGGAGAGCAGGCAGATGGTGGTGATGATGACCAAACGCATCGACAATACTTCCGCCGGCGTCGGGCCGCCGCGCCCGCCCGGCTGAGCGTCCGCGCCGATAAACACGAGATAAACCATGACCAACGTGCTGAAAAACGCCGCTTCCGATGCCAGAAACGCGATCATGCCCCACTGCGCCGCGCTGGGGCCGCGATACGGCACAACCGCCGGCGGCTTCAACGGCTCGGAAGTGACGCGCGATTCAATCACGTCGCTTATCTCCCAACAAAGAAGAGGAACCACGAAACACACGAAAAACACGAAAAAAAGAAGAAGAATAATTTAGAAATCTGAATAATATTCCATATTTCCTTTGTTCTTTCCTCGTTCCCAAACTCTGTTTGGGAACGCCGTCCGCGAAACTCTGTTTCGCACCCCCTGCCCTTGACGGGACGCGAAACAGAGTTTCACGAAATGGGTTCCCAAACAGAGTTTGGGAACCAGAGAACCGGAGAAGTTAGAAATCTTAAAAACTCTACTTTTCTCCTATTCTTTACCTCTTTTTGTTTTTTCGTGTTTTTCGTGTGTTTCGTGGTTCCTCATCTTCGTCACTCATATTGCCAATCGGGGTCGTCGGGATGGCGCAGGTCCCATAGCGGTCGACGGCTGTGGACGGTGGGGATTTCCTCGAAGTTGTACGAGGGCGGCGGCGAGGTCGTCGCCCATTCCAGCGTCCAGGCATCCCACGGATTCTCGCCCGCCGGTCGGCCGTTCCACAGCGATGCCACAATGTTGTACACGAACAGCAAATAGCTCGGCGCCTGGATCAGTCCGCCGATGGTGGCCAACTGGTTCCACAAGTCCCAGCCGCGGTCGGCGTCGTACGTGTAAATGCGCCGTGGCATGCCGAGCATGCCGGCGATGTGCATGGGACCAAAGGTCAGGATGAAGCCAATGAACAGCAACCAGAACTGCCAACGTGCCACTCGCTCCGAGAGCATTCGACCCGTCGCCTTGGGATACCAGTAGTGCAGGCCGGCGAAGGTGGCAAATACCGTACCGCCGATCAACACCCAGTGGAAATGACCGACGACGAAATAGCTGTCCGATAGCTGAAAATTGAAGGGCGCCGCCGCCAACATGATTCCGGTCAATCCGCCGATGACGAACATTGACAGAAAGCCGCACGCGAACAGCATGGGCGATGCCAACCATATTTTGCCGCCGTACATCGTGGCCAACCAGTTGAACATCTTGATGCCGGTGGGGATCGATACAAGCAGGCTGGAGGCGGCGAAAAAAAGATCCATTTTGCGGCTCATGCCGACGCAAAACATGTGGTGCGCCCACACGCTCAAGCTGATGAAGGCGATGGCCATCGTAGCGGCGGCCATGAATTCGTAGCCGAACAACACTTTGCGCGAGAACACCGGCACCACCTCGGCAATCATGCCGAAGGCGGGCAGTATGAGGATGTACACTTCCGGATGTCCGAAAAACCAGAAGAGATGCTGCCACAGATACGCAGATCCGCCGGTTTGCGGGTCGAAGAAGTGCGTGCCGAGCTGGCGATCGAAAAGCACCATGATCACGCAGGCCGTCAAGGGCGGAATCGCCACCAGGATTTGCACCGCTGTCCACAGGATCGTCCAGGTGAAGAACGGTACTTTCCAGAGCGTCATGCCGGGCGCCCGCATGCCGAGGATGGTGGCGATGAAGTTGACGCCCGCCGCGATGGTGCCGATACCGCTGACGATCAGGCCCAAGCCCCAAAGTTCTGTGGCGATGCTCCGCGCGAAGGTCCGCTCGGTCAACGGCGCGTAGGCGAACCAGCCGAAATCGGGGGCGCCTCCGGTGAGGAAGCTGAAATACACCAGCATGCCGCCGAACAGCGACACCCAGAAGCCCAGGGCGTTAAGGCGCGGAAAGGCCATATCGCGAGTGCCGATTTGCAGCGGCACCAGGTAATTGCCCAGTCCAATCAAAATGGGCATGCCCATGAAAAACACCATCGTGGTGCCGTGCATGGTGAACATCTGATTGAACACTTGCGGCGATAAAAACGTATTCCGCGGCACAATCAGTTGCCAGCGCATCAAGAGCGCTTCGATCCCCGCAACGACCAGGAATACCAGGGCCATGAGAATGTAGAGAATACCGATCTTTTTATGATCGACCGTGGCGATCCATTCGTGCAGCCTTGCCTCCCAGGTCGGCGGCGCTTCGGTTCGCGTTGTCTCGGCGATGGCCATAAGCGATTTCCTCACTCCAACGAACCGAGATAGCGGACAACAAGATCGAGGTCACGCTTGCTTAACCCGAAAGCTGGCATCAGGCATCCCGGTTTGATCCTTTGCGGATCGGCAATCCACTTCGTCAGGTTCTCTCCATCGCGGTCGTTCGGGCTCATGCCGCTAGCGAGCATCTCGCGGCTCATCAGGTGCGTCAGGTCCGGGCCAAACACGCCGCGCGCCGGCGTGCCGCGCACGCGGTGACAGTTTATGCACGATTGCGCTAGAAACACGTCCTTGCCCTTGCGAATCTCCGCGTCTTCGCTATCTCTCGCGTCCTTCTTCTGATTGGCCAGCCAGCGCGCGAACTCTTCGGGCGGATCGACGTAGACGCGCAAGAGCATGTTGGCGTGCTGAGTACCGCAGTACTCGGCGCATTGGCCGACGAACAGTCCCGTGTGTTCCGTCTCGAACCACATGGTATTGGTCCGGCCCGGAATGAGATCGGTTTTGCCGGCCAGGCGCGGCACCCAGAAACTATGAGCGACATCAACCGACTGGAGCGTCAAGAATACCGGCCGCCGCGGTGGGACCGGCGTCTCGCCGTTCGGCGCGGAGCGATTGCTCGCCGGCACATGCAGTTCGTTGGCCGTGACGAAGTCGAGTTTCTCATCGCCGTAGCTTTCGTAGTTGAATTCCCACCACCACTGATGGCCGACGACGCGAACGCGCAGCGGCTGGCCGTCTTTGAGTTCCGGCGGCGGATTGTCCGGATCGACGCGCACTTCCCATTCAGTGCGGGCGATAACCAGCGTAAGGACAAAGACGATTAGTGCCGGCGCCGCCGTCCAGGCGATTTCGATGGGTTTGCTGCCGTAGACCTGCGGCGGCTCGCTGGTGCCGGGGACGTACCTGCGGCGAAAGCGCAGAAGCGAGTAAATCAGCACACCTTCGACCACGAGAAGAATGCCGGCCGTGATAGCCAAGACGAGCAGCGAGAGATAGTGGATGGACTCAGCCGGCGGCGAGACCGGATCGAAGATGGACAGGTTCCGTGGCGATCCGTCGCTCAGCGCCAGCAACAGAGGACCATTCATTCCCCGAACTCCCGACGGGTGTTCTCTTTCGCGATGCCGCCGCTACCCTGTTCCACAATCACAATATGGTTTTCTGCCTCAGCCGCAATCGGCCATGAGGTAAAATCAGGAGACTTGTGTTTGGCGTTGGCTCTGCGGATAATGACCACTACCCGCTGCCGGTGTGATTCAGGGCAAAACGGGTGAATGATTGGATCGGATACTTAGGGATTCACGTGCATAACACCAGCGGCTCACCCATTCCTCAGCTGACGCCGAAGCAACCGCGCCAGATGCTCGGTGAGGCGATCAATTACATCAAGTCGTTACCACGCGACGCGGCACAGCGGGCTGATGCATTCGAGGCTTTGGGTAAGCAGATCGAGAGCCACTCCGGAGGTGCCTGGAGTGCTGCTCGCGGGACAGGGACGGACGGATCTATCATATTCCTGGGAAGGCAGGGGGAGGGACTGGTTGTGACGCCGGACGGTCGAGTTTTCCGAGGCGCGATCGGTCGCGGCATCGACATCACCGCCCACGGTCTTCAGCCCAACCTCGGTTCCCTAATACCACTCGATTAACCAGGAGGCGTATGAGTATGGCTGGTAAACTTCTCAACTGCGATGAGGCGATTCACTTCATCGAACAAATCCAGGATCCAGTAACGAGGAACTTCGTCAACATGGCCTTCGTGCATTTGGTGAAAAAGGTCCATGTGGAGCACGATCTTCCGAAGACCGACCTCGACATGTTCTTCATCGTGACTTCTCTCAAGGACTTCTTTGCCGACCATGATGTGATCGCGCGCACGTTGGAAGGTGAAAAGGTGGGGGCATGGTTTGATGACGTGTGACCTCACGCCGGTTGATACGCGGTGTGCCGAAACCCAACCGAGAACGCACATTCAAGCCTGAAAGGAATTAGTGTGCCTGATTCAGTGTATCCGACAATCTTCTGATTTTCTCTGGCAAGCGGCCAGCCAATCCATCACAATAAGCGGAAGCCTTCCCGTGTTCCCACCTTGAAGGAACCAACCATGATGCTTGCTCGCTGCCTTGCTGCCACGGTTGTTCTTACTTTCGTCACGTTGTCGCCCCTGTGGGCCGACCGGCGAGACGCCGGTCCCACCATGCCGGCCGGCAAGACCAAGCTCCCCTCCAAGATGCCGATGACCGGGCTAGCGCCGTCGAAGCTCGATCCCAATCTCTGCGTCGTGCGCTATCGCATCAGCACGACTTCGCCAGAATGTCAGGCGTTTTTCGATCAAGCGCTGGGATATTACTATTCGTATGTGTGGATGGAAGCGTCCCGTTCGTTCGAGATGGCGCTGCAATACGATCCGGAATGTCCGCTGGCTTGGTGGGGACTCAGCCGCGCTTTGGAACGCTGGGGCAAGAGCAACCATACCGAGGCGCTTCTGAAAGCGGACAAATTCAAGGACCGCGCCAGCCATCGCGAGCAACAGTTGATCCTGGCCCGCATGCAGGAGAAAGGGCAAGCGCCCGGCGTCGGCGACGGCGAAACTCGCAAGCGCAAAGCCATCGCCACTATCGACAACCTCATCTCGCTCTATGACGATGATGAGGAAGCGTGGTACTATCGCGCCCAGCTGGCCGGCGGCGCAGGTTTATTCGGCGGGCAAGCGTCGTCGGTGCCGTTTTACAAGGCGCTTTTGCGCGTCAATCCGCTGCACCCCGGCGCCAATCATGAACTGCTGCACTACTACGAGAACTCGAAACGGCCGGCGCTGGGCTGGATTTATGCCGAGAATTACATCAAATCGTCTCCCGGCCTGCCGCATGCTTTCCACATGCAGGCGCACCTGGCCATGCGCATCGGCAAATGGGCACACACCACCGACCGCTCCGCCCATGCTGTCGAATTGGAACGCGCCTACCACAAGGAGATGAAGGTCAAGCCTGGCGAAGATTCGCAATACTCCCATCATCTGGAGACGCTGCTTCGCTCGCTGATTCACGATGGCCGATTCGCCGAGGCGCGGGCAATCGAAGCGGAGGAGCGCGCCTGCGGCTATAAGCCCTGGCAGCTGTGGTTCCAGCTGCATCTTGCCGAGCGCGATTGGACCGCGACACGCAAGATCATCGACGAAATGAGCCAGGCCAACAAGAAAGACAAGACGACGCCGGCCTACTATTCCGCTCTGCTGCATCTCAAAAAGGGTGAGCCAACGCGGGCGCTGCCGGAGATCGAAGTCCTGCAACATGCCTTGCGCGATCATCCCAACGACAAGACGCTCCCGTTCCGATTGTGGGAGACGCAGGGCTGGTACATGTGCCAGACCGGCGCCGCCGATGCGGGACTGAAACTGCTTTTCCGCACCGTGGACAAGACGAAAGACGACTATTCCCATCATGCCTGGGGCCAGGGCGCTTATTACATGGAGTTGTGGGGCATCGCCGCCCTCAAGAGCGGCCGCGAGACAATCGCCGAGGAAGCATTTCTCGAAGCGCTGGCCCACGACGCCGGCAGCGTCCGCGCCGCACTGGGCATGCAGGTCTTGTGCGAGCATCAGGGCCGAAGTGAGGAAGCCCAACGCTTTGCCGAATTGGCGCGGCGCTGTTGGAAACGAGCCAGCTTCGAGAGTTTCCATGCCGAACTCGCCGACCTGCGCGGCGAGCGCTACGAAAAGGTCCATCGCGTCTCGGCCAAAGAATAAACCGCCAAGTCGCCAAGCATGGCGAACGGCCGGCGTAAGCCAGCTAGTGGTAGTCTCGACCAGCCGGCTTACGCCGGCCGTTCGCCATGCTTGGCGGTTTATTTTTGTTCTCCCGACGGTGCGATGCGGCCTTCCATCGGACTGGATGCCTGCGCGTACATCTTACGCGGAATGCGGCCAGCCAGGTACGCCAAGCGGCCAGCGGCGCAGGCGTGGCGCATGGCGTGGGCCATCCGCAGGGGATCGCGAGCATGAGCGATGCCGGTGTTCAAGAGCACTCCATCGCAGCCTAGCTCCATTGCTACCGTCACATCGCTGGCCGTCCCTACGCCGGCATCGACAATTACCGGATAATCCGGATCGCCATCTTTCAAATACTCCAGGATGATGCGAATGTTGTTGGCGTTGAGGACGCCTTGGCCGCTGCCGATCGGACTGCCGGCCGGCATGACGCTGACGGCCCCCGCCGCCTTCAAATGGCGGGCCATGATCGGGTCATCGCTGGTGTAGACGAGGACTTGGAAGCCGTCCTTGACCAGCTGTTCGGTGGCCTGGAGCGTGGCCACGGGATCGGGCAGCAGCGTTTTAACGTCGCCCAGGCATTCCAACTTGACCCAATCGGCGCCGGGATTGCCGAGATTGGTCAATAGTTCGCGGGCCAGGCGGGCGTGCCGCACGGCGTCGGCGGCGCTGAAGCAGCCGGCCGTGTTGGGCAGGATGGTGTAGCGCTTTAGATCGAGATAATCGAGGATGTTGCGGCCCTGCTTGTCCACCAGGCGCTCGCGGCGCACGGCCACCGTCGTGACTTCGCAGGCGCTGGCCGCCAGGCAGTCGCGCATCAGCTCATAGCTGGCATACTTGCCCGTTCCGGTGATGAGCCGGCTGCGGAAGGAAAACTTGCCGATGACCAGCGGTTTATCTTCCGGGTCCGCCTCCACTTCACCCCCGCCGACCAGCGTGACAATCTCGATGCGATCGGCGGCAATCAGCGTTTGCTCGGCGTGTCGCGCCGCCGGCACGACCTCGCCGTTGATCTCGACCGCGACGCGGCGGCGGTC
>Ga0070738_10002410_pt1 | contig 28945 bp, 29 predicted proteins | sample Coa_R2_2_FD_66446 | JGI IMG/M metagenome (GOLD analysis project Ga0070738, IMG submission 66446) | Surface soil microbial communities from Centralia Pennsylvania, which are recovering from an underground coalmine fire - Coalmine... | ecosystem: Environmental > Terrestrial > Soil > Unclassified ...
CCCTTGATATAGCCTCTGCGCGAGCCGCCGATTCCGGCAGGCACCCCCATGTCGGCGAGCTTCGGCAGCCGTGCCGCGAAGAGCGAGCGCGAGCTCTTGATGTCGGGATGATCGTCGTCGACACGGGTGATTTGCCAATACCAGCCCGAATAGGCGATCTCGAACTGCGGCTCGCCGACGTCGAACGGCTCGGAGCCGGTCTTGTTCTCTTCCGAGGGGGAGGCAATGTCGGCGACGAGCGCGCGCAAATAGACGCCGAGCCGGTCATCGAAGCGCGATTCCGCTTCCTTTCGATAGAGGGCCGAGAGGCCGATACCGGCAACCAGCAGGATCGCCGTCGAGAGCACTGCGGCGGAGAAGAAGAGCCGCGCGGCGATCGACCATGTCCGCGGATCGGCGCGCATCTTACGAATGATCGGAGGCAACCTTGGCTTCCGGCTCTGCGACGACATAACCGAGCCCACGCATGGTCTTGATGATGTCGATACCGAGCTTCTTGCGCAATCGCCCGACGAAGACTTCGATCGTATTGGAATCGCGATCGAAATCCTGATCGTAAAGATGTTCGACGAGCTCGCTGCGGGAGACGACCCGGCCGGCATGATGCATCAGATAGGAAAGCAGGCGGTATTCATGCGAGGTAAGCTTGACGGCATTTCCATCGACGAAGACCCGCCCGGCCCGCGTGTCGAGGCGGACGGGGCCGCAGACAAGCTCGCTCGTCGCATGTCCCGTGGCGCGGCGCAGCAAAGCGCGAATCCGCGCCAGCACCTCCTCGATATGGAAGGGTTTTGCGACGTAATCGTCCGCCCCGACGTCGAAGCCCTGAACTTTGTCGCTCCAGCGGTCGCGCGCCGTCAGGATCAGAACAGGCATGCTGCGTCCGGCCCGGCGCCAATCGCTCAATACGGTAATCCCGTCCTTTTTCGGCAGGCCGAGGTCGAGAACCACGGCGTCATAGGATTCGGTATCGCCGAGAAACCAGCCCTCCTCCCCGTCATAGGCGCGGTCCACCGCATAACCGGCTTCGCCGAGCGCGGCGGAAATCTGCCGATTGAGGTCCCTATCGTCTTCCACCACCAGCAAGCGCAAGGCTTGACTCCTATTTGGCGTTCTTGGCGCCGATCATCTGTCCCGTCCCGGCGTTCATGAACACGTGGATAACGCGCCCATCGCGGCGCAACAGGGTTATTTCATAGACGAAGGCTTCCTTCCACCGGCAGAGCTTGGCCCCGATCGCCTCGGCCTGGAAACGGGCGGCGGCGCTGGTCATCAGGCGAAAAGGCGCCTGCAGCTTGTGGGCGGCGACCCGCTCGCGGGTTTGCGCCGCCGAATAGCACTCGTGTTCCGGAGCCGGCGAGGCGGCCATGGCCGGAAAGGCAGCGACCAAATTCAGAGCCAGAACAAGGCCGGCGTTCCGCATTTTTCGAGCCTCGCGGCCAGCCGCTGAACGCGCCATGAATATCGGCTCGGCCAACCGACCTATACTGGCGAGCTTTAGATTTGGAAAGCGCGCCGGCGCGGGCGCCCACCGCCGATTATGGGCACGCGCTCGTCCCGCTTCACCCTCTGCCGCCCCGCCGCGCCGCAATTGCCCTGAGATTGCGGGATGCGCGTAACTATTGGGAAATGCTCATTCGTTAGAATGTTCTGAACAAGTGCGGAACGCGGATCAAGACATTCGAGATGCGGGCCATCACGAAGATTTGGCGGCGGATTTTTACCTGTGGCGCGGATCGCTCCCCGCCGCGCGATTTCCTGCGTTCTCAAGACGGCGCGAGCGCGGTCGAGTTCGGGATGATCGCGCTGCCTTTCATCGCGATCATTTTTGCGACGCTGCAAGCGGCCATACTTCTCATGGCGCAAGAATATCTCGAGACCGCGGTTGAAAAGGCCGGGCGCCTCGTCCTGACGGGGCAAGCGCAGAGCAATGGCTGGACGCAGGCTCAGTTCAAGCAGCAGGTCTGCAATTTTCTTCCGGTCCTGTTCAACTGCAATAGCCTGATGGTCAATATGCAGACGGCGACCACGTTTTCAAATGCCAATACTTCGTCGCCCTCGGTGACCTTCAATTCGAGCGGCTCGGTGAGCAATCAATGGACCTATCAGCCCGGCAATCCGGGCGACATCGTGGTGCTTCAGGTGATGTATCAGTGGCCGGTATTCGCGAGCCTGCTCGGCTTCAATCTCGCGAATTTATCGAACGGCAATCACCTTCTGATCGCAACTTCGGTTTTCAAGAACGAGCCTTAAGATGAAACGCTCGCCGCGCTCCTCGCGGTCCTTCTTTCGCAATGATCGGGCCATCGCGGCGGTCGAATTCGCGATGACGCTACCGATCATGCTGTTCCTCTTCGTGGGGGCGGCTCAAGTCGGGCAAGCCGTAGCGATCAGCCGCAAGGTGACGATCACGACCAGAATCGTCACCGATCTCGTCACGCAATATTCGAACGTCTCCTGCACCACGCTGACGACGATCCTCGACTCCTCGTCTCAGGTGATCACGCCCTATTCGGCGAACAATCTCTCGATGAGCGTCTCGGAAATCTCGACCGCCAGCGGGCGCGCGACGCTCGTCTGGACAGCCACCGAGAGCGCGGGGGGATCGGCAACTTGCACGCAGCCGAACTCGACTTTTACCCTGCCGAGCCAGCTCACCAATTCGGGCAGCACCGCCGTCTATTATATCTATGGCCAAGTGACCTATGCTTTCACGCCGGCGGTCGGCTACCAGATCATCGGCACGACGAACATCAATGATCATATCTACATGAGCCCGCGGCTCACGAATTCCATCGCCTATACGGGCCCTTGAGCCACAGCCCTTTCGTCAGCGAGGCGCGCAGCGGGAAAGCGATCGGGAGACGCCCGGTTTCGGATTGCTGCGCTTCGCTATGGCGGACGTCTGTTCAGTTCGTCAGATGCGCCGTGTTCACCGCATTGATGAACAGAGTCGCAAGCGCCGTCGAGATGTCCTGGTCGGTCGTGACCTCCTGATAGAGGCCTGCCGACGCGCAGCTTTGCAATGTCGGGCCGATGTTGGATTGGAACGGCGCGACGTTCGATGTGTAGAAGCCGTTGTTCGGCAGCGGCAGATAATTCAGATAGAGAACTGCGATCCTGATCGGCAGGCCGGCGCTGCTCACCCTGTTCTTGATTGCCGTGCATTGAGTCGTATCGACCAATGAAATCTGCCGGCTTCCGCTGTTGATATAATCGTTGACGCCATCGGTGATGAGGAACAGGACCTCCTGCGGGCTATCGCCGGCCGTATTGGTTCCGTTTCCGGGCGTCGGCATGATGCTGTTGATGCCGCTCAATGCATCATTGATGTCGGTGTCGCCGTCCGAGTCGTTGCAAGTCGAACTCGACGAAAGCCGGCCCGAATTATCATAGACTTGCAGCATTGCAATGTTGGAGGCGGCGGTCGAGGCCGACGTCATGCTCGAGGTCAGCGTTGCAATCGTATTGAGCGGCGATCCATAATTGCAGGACCTGCTTGTCGGGTTGGCGTTCGTATCGAACGTATAAATCGCCATTTTGTATTGCGCATTGTTGGACGCCGCCGTCGTCGAAGCCGTGCTGGCGAGATTTTCGATGCCGGTACGCATATTGTCGACCCGCAGCGTCAGCCCCAGCACGCATTCGGCATAAGTATAATCGTCGACGTTGCCAGGATGGGTCGAAGTTCCTGTGCCGGGGCAGCTCGAATTGCCCGGCAGCACCCAGGTTGACGTGTTCGACTCATGGCAGCCGAAGGCGCAGCCGCCTTCGTTATCGCCGCCGCCTCCGGTCCCTGTGGACGTCGCCGCATACATCGCATTGATGCCGGCCGTCGTGGCCGGAATCCCCATGGAAGGCGAGGTATCGGCGAGCACATAGAAATTGATGTTCGGCGCGGTCGCCGCGTTCGATGTCGCCGTCCCCCCGATGTTGATGGTCGTGCGGTGGATCACGCCGGAGAAGGCGGTTGTCGATTGCGCCGTATAGGTGACCACCGCGGCATGTCCGACGCTGCTGATCGACGGCGTCTGCGCGACGCTTATGTTGAGATTGAGATTGGTCACGCCGGTCACGGTCGAGGCCTGCGAGCAGAACAGGTTGATCGCGGCTGCGCACGCTCCCGACGACGAGCTGATCGAGCCGCAAGCGCCCTGAGCCGTGCAAACGGGCTGGTTGAGGACGGACGGCGTAACGGCGGCGAGCGCCGCGGCATCGGCTGCGGCGTCGAGCTTTGTCTGCCGACGCGCCGCCATCGTGTAATCGACGCCCATGCCGGCCGCAAACAGGATCGGGATCGAGACGAGCGCAAATGTCATGACGACATTGGCGCGGCGGTCCGAACCGAACCGCCGTACGAGCCCGGTATGCAAGTTCGCGTTCGCGATCGCTCCGCGCAGGCAAGAGCCGGCACCCGCGAATATGCGGCCCGGTATCAAAGCAATCCTGCGCAACATGGCGGCAATCCGGTTCCCATTGCCGCCCATCAAGCGGGAAAGAGGTAAATACTTCGCTAGACCAATGCGATGGAGTTCGCTGTTTCGCCCGTTCCGCCGTGCTGCCGGCCGAGAGAATTTTAGCTTTATCTCAGTGGCTTAGTCGCGCGAGCCTAAATGAAACCCGTAAACCGGCGGGCAAGAATGCACGGCGTTGCTTCGTTTTCAGTGAATCTTTTCTTCCAAATTGCTGGGGATTTTCGCAGCTTATCATCGCCTCTTTGCCCGGCGCGGCGCTTTTGCGGGCCAGCTCACGATATGGTCGGGATAATCCTTGAGCTTGACTTCCCGCTCGGAGGCGGAAACGCGTCCGCGCACCGATATCCCTGCTTCATGCACCGTCTCGGCCGAACCCGAGACAAGCGGATGCCACCAGGCGAGCTTGCGGCCCTCGGCCCGGAGCCGATAGGCGCAGGTCGGCGGCAGCCAGGAAAGAGCGCGGGCCAGATCCGGCGTGAGCTTCAGACAATCACGCACCCGGCGCCGGCGCCGGACATAGTCGCTGCATCGGCAGGTCTTCCCGTCGAGGAGCCGGCAGGCGATGTCGGTGAAATGGATCGTGCCGGTATCTTCCTCCTCGAGCTTGACCAGGCAGCAGCGCCCGCAGCCGTCGCATAGGCTCTCCCATTCCTCGGGATCGAGCTCGTCGAGCCGCTTCCGCTCCCAGAAAGGCTGTTCCTTTGTCATTCGCTGCGCCTCAGCTCGACAGGATTTGCGAACCAATGACGCCATTTAGGTGTAGAATCCTCTTTGCCGCCATGATTGCCCGCAGGATTGTGGAGCAGACATAGAATTGCAAGTATCGCGGGCCAGCCCGGTTGCGGGGGCGGGGAGTGGAATTCGAGGAAAAAAGTGCTCGAAAGGCTGAGATCATCGCGCTTTTACAAGAGAGTGACGCGCGCCCTGCTCGCTTTCGATTCTCTGATCGATTCCTCGCTCTACGATTCCGGTCAGCGCGCCCGGACGGCCTATGCGGGCATCGCCGCCTTCATGGACCGCCTGCACGTAACAGGCTGGCGCAGGCTCCTCGTCGAGCTCCTTTGCGAAGGCTCGAACATCGGGCTCGCCGGCGCCGTTGTCGCCCTCACCCTGGCGGTCCCCGCTTTTCAGGATACATCCGACGATTGGCTGAAAAAACAGGACCTCGCTGTTACTTTTCTCGACCGCTACGGGCAAGAGGTCGGGCGCCGCGGCATCAAGCACGACGATTCGGTGCCCCTCGAGCAAATGCCCAAATATCTGATCGACGCGGTGATCTCGACCGAGGACCGGCGCTTCTTCGAACATGTCGGCATCGATTTCATCGGCGTCTTCCGGGCTTTGTCGGTGAACGCCCGCGCCAACGGCGTCGTGCAGGGGGGATCTTCGATCACCCAGCAATTGGCGAAGAACCTCTTTCTCACCAATGCGCGCACGCTTACCCGCAAGGTCAAGGAGGCCTATCTCGCGCTCTGGCTCGAAGGCCATCTGTCGAAGCACGAGATCCTGCAGCTTTATCTCGATCGCATGTACATGGGCGGCGGCACGTTCGGCGTGCAAGCGGCGTCCGAATTCTATTTCGGCAAATCGGTGCGCGACGTGACGCTCGCCGAGGCCGCCATGCTCGCGGGACTCTTCAAGGCGCCGGAAAAATATGCCCCGCACGTCAATTTGCCGGCGGCGCGCGCCAGAGCCAATGACGTTCTGAACAATTTGGTCGATGCCGGCTATCTGACCGAGGGGCAGATCTACGCCGCCCAGCGCAATCCGGCGACGCCGATCGCCCGCAACGGCGACGAAGCCGCCCCCAATTGGTATCTCGATTGGGCCTATGATGAAGTCCGCGAACTGGCCGAAGAAGGCAAGCTCGGCAATGACCGCGTGCTGACGGTACGCACCGCGCTCGATTCCAGTCTACAGAAATTCGCCGATCAGACGATCAACAGCCAGCTGCAGGAATATGGGCCGAGCTATCACGTCAAACAATCGGCCATGGTGATTCTCGATCCTTCGTCGGGCGCCGTGCGAACGATGGTCGGCGGGACCGATTACGGGGCGAGCCAATTCAACCGCGCGGTCGAGGCGTTGCGCCAGCCGGGCTCTTCCTTCAAGCCTTTCGTCTATTTGACCGCGCTGCTGACCGGCAAGTTCAAACCCGAGACCGTGGTGCTCGACGCCCCGGTCTGCCTCGGCGACTGGTGCCCGCATAATTTCGGCAATACTTACGCGGGCAATGTTCCGCTCGTCTATGCGTTGACCCATTCGCTGAACACGGTCGCCGTGCGCCTGTCGATTGCGATCGGCGAAGCCTATTCCGTCCCCGGCCATAACAATGTCTTCGAGGCGGCGAAGCGCGGGCGCGCCAAAATCGTCGAGACCGCGCGGAAGATGGGGATTACGACTCCCCTGCCCGATACGGTCTCGCTGCCGATCGGCGCCGACGAAGTGAAAGTGATCGATATGGCGGGCGCCTATGCGACCTTCGCCAACGGCGGCAAGCGCGTGCATCCTTTTGCGGCCGTCGAGATCTATAACAGCCGCGGCGATCTCATCTATAGCCACGATCGCGACACGCCGCCGCCTCCCCAGATCTTTCCGGAGGACAAGGTCCTCGAGATGGTCGGCATGATGAAACATGTCGTCGAAGACGGGACCGGGCGCCGCGCCATGCTCGACAATATCGATTCGGCCGGCAAGACCGGGACGACCAACGGGTTCAAGGATGCCTGGTTCGACGGCTATACCGGCAATTACGTCGGCATCATCTGGTTCGGCAATGACGACGATACGCCGACCAATAATATGACCGGCGGTTCGCTGCCCGCCGCCACATGGCACGAGATCATGCAATATGCGCATACCGGCATCGACCTGAAGCCACTCCCCGGAGACTCGGCTCCGATCGCGCAACCGCGGCCGCCGTCTTCGACATCCAAAGTCGCCGATACCAATGCGCCGCAAAAGCCGCCCACGCTATCGCGCGGCTCTGCCGATGTGTTGGTAACAATCGAAGAGGCAGCGAAATCCATGGCCGGCCGGCGGGCGGAAGCCGCAAGTCCCGCGCCGCTTCCCCAATGAGCAACGCGGATGGGGAGAGCGCTCGCGTGATGCAGGGGACTGGGGCAATGGAGCGCGGTATTCCTTCTCCACTTGCGGAAAAAGGTCGCGCGACCCCTCACCCGGTCGGATTCGCCGACCACCCTCTCCCACAGGGGGAGAGGGATGAGGAACACTGATGCTGACCCTCTTCAAGTTCCTGGCCGTGGCGCTCATCGGAACGGCACTCGGTCTCGCGGTGACTTACGGTGTCCTGCAGCGCGGCGTTGCCTTCAATTCGGTTCAAGCCGGCCCCTGGCGGGGCCTGCCGAAAAGCGGTTCGCCCGAGGTCGATCCCTACGCCCGCGCCAAGCTTGCGCGCAGCGCCGAACTGCCGCTCGGCACGGCAGAGGGTTTGAGCTTCATCGCCCGCGCCGACAGCAGCGGCGCGACCTTGCAGCCGCGCTGCGACTATGATGTCAGCGGATCTATGCCGGCCGCGCGCTATTGGACGCTGACCCTGCTTTCGCCGAAAGGCTTTCTCATCGACAATCCGGCCAAGCGCTTCGGCTTTACGTCGGCCGAGATCGTGCGAGCGTCCGATGGCACATTCGACATTACGGTGGCGCGGCAGGCGCGTCCCGGGAACTGGCTGCCGCTCGGCAAGGGCGAGCCCTTCGTTCTGATGCTCCGGCTCTACGACACGCTGCTCGATTTCGGCACTGCCAAATTGGGCGCCGCCGCCATGCCGAAAATCGTCAAAGGCCGCTGCGAATGAATTTCGGCGATCGCATCTTCGGCTTCTTGCTTTATGTGACCGGCATCGTCTTCGTTGCCGGCGCCGTGCATCTCGTCTCTATTCTGTTGATGCCGCAGGTCGCGCCGCATGATGCCTACGCGCGGCTCTCGAGGCTCGCCAAGCCCGGCCAGATGGTGCTCCTGCCGCCGGCACTCCCGGGCCACGAGATCACGCCGTTCGAAGATCCGGCCATGGCTCAGGCGGTCTGCCTCTACGATGTTTCCTCGGCGCCGCTTCATCTGCATGCCGAGATCCCGGATGCCGGGCTTCTCACTCTTTCGTTTCGCACGCGCAGCGGCAAGATTTTCTATTCGATGACGGATCAGGCGGCGCTGCACGGCACGATCGACGTGCGGATCATGACCGAGCCGCAACTCGAAGCGATCGAAGACAGCGAAGACGACGAGAACGAGCCCTTGCAGGAACTGCGGCTCGTCGCACCGGACGTCAAAGGCTTCGTGCTGGTGAACGCGCTCGCTGCCTTTCCGAGCGAACGCGCCGCAGCCGAAGCGCGCGCGACCTCCGTCTCCTGTTCGACCGAGGCGATCGCGCAGCAGTGAGCGGGCGTTCTCACCTGCTGGGAACGCGCGAAACGCGGCCGGCGGCGCGACGGCTTTGCTTGCAGGCTAGGCGCGAACCTTGCCCTTCGGATCCGGCTTTGCGGCGCGCCGGGCGCCGCGCCGGCGAATCTTTTTCGGCTCTTGCACGTAATCTTCGTAACGGGCGAAGCGCACGCCGGTGAAAAAGAGGATCTCGGCGGTTTCGCCGCGTTTTCTCGCAGACGCCGCCTTGGTGCCCGCCCGCGAGCGCGGGCGCAAAGCAATCAGTTCCCCCATCGGCCCCCCAATGGCAACCCTCGCATCACGTGCGCCAGCCTGAGGTCCAATGGTTAATGACGCCTCAACGGGAAGCGCGCGCAAACCGATTGCACGACACTGACACGGCGCTGCCACATGGCCGATTCTTGTTACAATGCTTCGTCGAGGAACGAGCGCCCGAGCTTGTCTTCCACCTCGATGATCCAAAGGTCCACGTCGAAAGAAATTTCGCGCTTCAGCCGCTCGTCGGCGTGCTTCGCATCGATCCAATCTGCGCTATGGAGCCGCGTGAACCGGCGCTCGGCTGCGTCCACCTCGCTTTGCGGTGCCGGCCCATAGAGCGCGGCACTGCCGTCTAGCCGGTCGATCTTCACGAAAATGGCCCCCGCTTCGGCGGCGCCGCGCCGCTGCAAGACCGCGCTCGCCCCTTCGATCGCACAGCGACGCAAATAGGCCTGAACCCAGAAGTCGCTTCTGATCCGCATTTGTCTCGATCTTTCGGGGCCGAAAAGAATCCTGCCGCGTGATCAATATCCCATGACGCTGATCGGCAAAGGAAAAAGGCTCCCGGAAAAACATTTGATCGCCGCGCACGTCACAAAAGTGTAATCACGTTCGGATTGGTTAAGCGCGTCTTAAGGAGGCGCGTCCATGACTTCCCTTACTTCCGCAGATATTGTTACGGGCGAGACCGAGAGTCCGAAGCCCAAACTCGATCATCCGCTCGATATGCGGGCGGTCATCGTCTTCCTCGCTATTGTCGCCTTCGGCCTCTTCTTCGCGGCCTACAGCATTCATAACGACGTCGAGGCAGCGGGCACGACGGTCAAAAGCTACGTCCCCTTCCTCTTGCTTGGCGTCGCTTTGCTGATCGCGCTCGGATTCGAATTCGTCAACGGGTTCCACGACACGGCCAACGCGGTCGCAACGGTCATTTACACGCATTCCTTGCCGGCCCCCATTGCGGTCGTCTGGTCCGGCACGTTCAATTTCCTCGGCGTGCTCTGGTCGACAGGTGCGGTGGCCTTCGGCATCGTCTCGCTTTTGCCGGTCGAATTGATCCTGCAAGTCGGTTCGCAAGCGGGATTTGCCATGGTCTTCGCCATGCTGATCGCCGCCATCGTCTGGAACCTCGGCACCTGGTGGCTCGGCCTGCCCGCCTCGAGCTCGCACACTTTGATCGGCTCGATCATCGGCGTCGGCATAGCCAATGCGCTGATGCGCGGCCGCGACGGCACCTCGGGCGTCGATTGGGGCCAGGCGACCAAGATCGGGCAAGCGCTGCTCTTTTCGCCGATCGTCGGCTTCGTCTGCGCGGCGCTGCTCCTCCTGCTCCTCAAGGCCGTCATCCGTGTCCCCGAGCTCTATAAGGAGCCGAAGGGCAATGCGGCGCCCCCGCTTTGGGTCCGGGGTCTCTTGATCCTGACATGCACGGGCGTCTCTTTCGCGCACGGCTCGAACGACGGGCAGAAGGGCATGGGCCTCATCATGCTCATTCTCATCGGCACTGTGCCGACCGCCTATGCGCTGAACCGCTCCGTCCCGGCCAGCCATGTGCAGACTTTTATTGCGGCTTCCGAAGCGGCTTCGAAAGTCGTCGATGCGAAAGCTGCCGGCTATAACGTGATCGGCGATCCCCGCCCGGCGGTGACCAATTATATCGCCAAGCACGATTTCAACGAGGGCACCTATCCTTCCCTCGCCATCCTCATTCAGCAGATCGCCAAGCAGGTCGAGACTTATGGTTCGCTCGCCAAAGTGCCGGCCGACCAGGTCGCCAATACGCGCAACGACATGTATCTCACCTCGGAAGCGATCCGCGTGCTCTCCAAAGACCACGCCGCCGATCTCACCCCGGCGCAGGCGAAGACCTTGGACGCGTACAAGAAGGAGCTCGATCTCTCGACCAAGTTCATCCCGACCTGGGTGAAGATCTGCGTCGCGCTGGCGCTTGGTCTCGGTACAATGATCGGCTGGAAGCGGATCGTGGTCACGGTCGGCGAGAAGATCGGCAAGCAGCATCTGACCTATGGACAAGGCGCCGCTGCCGAGCTCGTCGCCATGGGCACGATCTTCGCCGCCGATAGTTTTGGCCTGCCGGTCTCGACGACCCATGTGCTCTCTTCCGGCGTCGCCGGCACGATGGCGGCCAATGGTTCGGGCCTGCAGCTCGCAACTTTGCGCAATATCGCCATGGCCTGGGTCCTCACTCTGCCCTGCGCGATCCTGCTCTCGGCCTCGCTCTACTGGGTTTTCCGCACGATTCTCTGATCGGTGCGATTTGAGAAGAAAAGCCGGCCCTCGCGGCCGGCTTTTTTATTCCTTCTCCCAGCGGCGGGAGAAGGATCTAGGGCCCGCCCTTCTTCGGCGCGCTGCGCTGCTGTCTCCAGCGGTTGACCGCAACGAGCGCCCAGATCGCCTCGACGAGCCCGAACGGCCAGGCGCCTTGCAGAAAGCCATAGGCCGAGCCCAATGCGCATGATCCGGCGAAAGCCAGCGTAAACCAGGGGCTGCGCGATTCTAGCGCATAGCAGATCAGCATGGCGCTGACAGCGAAAAGTCCGAATAAAGTAAGAGGGTCCATTGCTTGGCGCGTGCCGTGAAAAGATCTATCCAGACATCCTAAAGCGCGCCCCGACGAGGTGTCTTGCGCCAAAAGACCGCGCCTTAGGTTTTGTTGGGCATGATCGTTCGGAAAGCCGCTTCCGGATCGTGCGTGAGGAGATTGCATGACCGAGCTCGAGACCGCGCTGGCGAAAATCGATTCCAACCTTGATTCGGCGCTAGGGCGGCTCTCCGCGCTCGTCGCGATCAAGTCGATCTCGACCGATCCTGCCTATGCGAACGAATGCCAGCGCGCCGCCGAATGGCTGGCGGATGAATTGCGCGGCCTCGGCTTTGAGGCTTCGGTGCGGCCGACTGCCGGCCGGCCCATGGTGGTCGCCAAAGCACAAGCCGGCCGCACGGGAGCGCCGCACGTGCTCTTTTACGGTCATTACGACGTGCAGCCGCCCGACCCGCTCGACCTTTGGGAGACGCCGCCCTTTGAAGCTCGGCTGCGGACAACGCCGACCGGCAAAGAGATCGTCGGCCGCGGCACGTCGGACGACAAGGGTCAGCTCATGACCTTCGTCGAGGCCTGCCGGGCCTTCCGCGAGACCGGCGCCCTGCCCTGCGACATCACCATCCTCTTCGAAGGCGAAGAAGAGACGGGCTCGCCGTCGCTTCCGGCCTTCCTCGCCGCGCATCGCAACGAGCTCAAAGCCGACCTCGCCCTCGTCTGCGATACCAGCATGTGGGATCGCGCCACTCCGGCGATCACGACCATGTTGCGCGGCCTCGTGCTCGAGGAAGTCATTATTCGCGGCGCCGACCGCGACCTTCATTCCGGCATGTTCGGCGGCCCGGCAATCAATCCGGTCCACGTGCTCGCGCTGATCATTGCCGATCTGCATGACGAGAGCGGCCGCGTGACCCTGCCCGGCTTCTATGAAGGGGTCACCGAATTGCCGGCCGAGATTGCCGAACAATGGCGCAAGCTGCCATTCAGCGGCCGGCGCTTTCTCGAAGAAGTGGGACTCTCCATACCGGCTGGAGAGACCGGCCGCAGCGTGCTCGAAATGATCTGGTCGCGTCCGACTTGCGACGTCAACGGCATCATCGGGGGCTATACGGGCAAAGGCTCGAAGACGGTGCTGCCGGCGCAGGCGAGCGCGAAATTCTCCTTCCGGCTTGTCGGCGCCCAAGACCCGGAAAAGGTTGCCGCAAGCTTCCGAGCTTTCGTCAAGGCGCGCCTGCCTGGCGATTGCCACGCCGAATTCCTTTCGCATGGCGCCTCCGGCGCCTTGCAATTGCCCTTCGATTCCCCGGCGCTGCAACGCGCGCGCAATGCATTGCGTGAGGAATGGAGGAAGGACGCCGTGCTCGTCGGATCGGGCGGCTCGATCCCGATTGTCGGCGCCTTCAGGCGCGACCTTGGCATGGACACGCTGATGATCGGCTTTGCGCTCGATGACGATCGCATTCATTCGCCCAACGAAAAATACGAGCTCGCCTCATTCCACAAGGGCGCACGAAGCTGGGCACGGATTCTCGCGAGCCTGGCCGAGCAATAGATTTTCTTTCTGAGAAAGATTGGTTCTGCCCAGGAACAATGCCGCTTCGCGTGAAGGGCGACCGAAAGCGGCACCCTTGACCTTTCGGGGATCAGACGGCAGGACCGGCATTCCTTCCCAATGCGAGCAGAGCGCGCCTAATCAAGGGGATTGTTTCATGCCGACCGATATCGAGATTGCCCGCGCCGCAAAACTAGAACCGATCATGACGGTCGCCGAACGCGCTGGAGTTCCGGCCGATGCGGTTCAGCCCTACGGCAAATATATCGGCAAGGTGGATCTCGATTTCGTCAATGAGGCGCGCCAACGCGCCGAGTCGCGTCCGAAATCCAAGCTGATCCTCGTCACCGCAATCAATCCAACGACGGCGGGCGAAGGCAAGACCACGACCTCTGTCGGCCTCGCCGACGCTCTGCGGATCGTCGGCAAGAAGACGACCGTCGCCTTGCGCGAGCCTTCGCTCGGGCCCTGCTTCGGCATGAAGGGCGGCGCGGCCGGGGGCGGCTATGCGCAGGTCGTGCCGATGGAGGCGATCAATCTCCATTTCACCGGCGATTTCCATGCGATCTCCTCGGCGCACAATCTGCTCGCCGCAATGATCGACAATCACATCTACTGGGGCAATTCGCCGGCGATCGATCAGCGCCGCGTCGCCTTCCGGCGCGTGGTCGATATGAACGATCGCGCGCTACGCCAGATCGTCGTGGCGCTCGGCGGAGCCGCCAACGGCTATCCGCGCGAGAGCGGCTTCGATATTACGGTGGCTTCGGAAGTGATGGCGATCTTCTGCCTCGCGCGCGATCTCGCGGATCTTGAAGCAAGGCTCGCCCGCATCGTCATCGGCCAAGGCACCGAGAAGAAGCCGATCACCGCGAAGGATCTCGAGGCGCACGGTGCGATGACCGTGTTGCTGAAGGAGGCGCTCGCCCCCAATCTCGTCCAGACGCTCGAAGGCACGCCGGCCTTCATCCACGGCGGGCCTTTCGCCAATATCGCGCATGGCTGCAATTCGGTGATTGCAACGACGGCAGCGCTGAGCCTCGCCGATTATGTCGTTACCGAAGCCGGATTCGGCGCCGATCTCGGCGCGGAAAAATTCCTCGATATCAAATGCCGCAAGGCGGGGCTTGCGCCCTCGGCCGCCGTCATCGTCGCGACCGTCCGTGCCCTCAAGGCGCATGGCGGCGTGGCGAAAGCCGATCTCAACAAAGAGAACCAGGCGGCGGTGAAAGCCGGTCTCGCCAATCTCGGCCGGCATATTTCCAATCTGCGCAAATTCGGTCTGCCTGTCGTCGTCGCGCTCAATCATTTCGTGAGCGACACCGACGGCGAGATCGAGATCGTCATGAAGGCCTGCCGCGATGAATTCGGGGCCGATATGGCGGTCTGCAAACATTGGGCGCATGGCGGCAAGGGCGCGGTGGACCTTGCCGAAAAAGTCGTGGCGCTCGCCGAATCCGGCACGGCCAAATTCAAGACGCTCTATCCCGACGAAACGCCGCTCACCGAAAAAATGCGCACCATCGCGCGCGAGATCTATGGTGCAGCGGATATTTCGATCGATCCCGGCGCCAAGAAGCAGATTGCCGATATCGAAGCCATGGGTTTCGGCAACCTGCCGGTCTGCGTGGCGAAGACGCAATATTCGTTCTCGACCGATCCGACCAAGATCGGCGCGCCCGAAGGCCATATCGTGCCGGTGCGCGAGGTGCGGCTCTCGGCGGGCGCCGGATTCGTCGTGATGATCACCGGCGAGATCATGACCATGCCGGGCCTGCCGAAAGTGCCGGCTGCGGTGAATATCAAACTCAAGAACGGGCAGATCGAGGGGCTGTTCTAGGCCAATCCCCTCTCCCGCCGCCGAGGGCACTGCCGGAGCGAAGCGGAGAGCCGGGCCCAAGGACAACCGGGCCCCGGATCCGCCGGCCGGGCGGAGCGCCGCCCTGTGGCGGTTCGTTCGGCGAAGCGGCTAATCACCAAGCCGGCCCTAGCCTTCTCTGCGTTTCGCTTTGCTCATGGGCAGAGCGATGTCACGCCGCCAGCGGCCTTCTGAGCCGCACGCCCGAAAGGTGCAGGCCGGCGAGAAGCGTCAAGGAATAGACGATTGCGCCGCCCGCAAGCAGGAGAAGCAGCTCGGCTTCGTTCTCGAAACGGCCGATACGCGAGGCAAATTCCGCCGCCGGCAATGTGAACAAAAGAGCAAAGAGCGAGAGGACGAAACAAGCGATCGAGCTCACTGCCGACGTCTTGCCGAGAACCCAGTCGGGCCGCATCAAACCTCGGCCGAAGCCAACGACGATGAGGAGGCCGAAATTGATCCACGCACCGACTGCCGTCGCCGTCGCAAGCCCGGCGGCGCCCATGCTCCGGAACAGCAAGACCTTGAGCGCGATATTGACGCCGACGGCAAAGAGCGAAATCAGCATCGGCGTGCGCGTATCGCCGATCGCCAAAAAGCTCGCGACCGCCGAGCGGATGAGCACGATGGCGAGAAGACCGAATCCATAGGCGGTCAGCACTGCGGCCGAATCCTGCACGGCCTGTTCGGTGAAGGCGCCGCGCAAAAAGACGCCGCGCATGATGACGTCCGGAATCATGATGAAGGCCACGAAACAGGGCGCGGCTATTGCGATGGAAAGCGCCATGGTCCGGTTCTGCATGTGATAGGCGCCCTCGGGATCGCCCGAGGCAAGGCGGCGACTCATTTCCGGCAGAAGCACGGTACCGGCTGCAATTCCGATGACGCCGATCGGCAATTGGTAGATGCGATCGGCATAATAGATCGAGGAGACGCCGCCGGTCGGTAGCATGGAGGCGATGATCGTGTCGGCGAAGAGCGCAAGCTGCACGCCGGCCGAACCGATGACGGCCGGCCCGAGGACAACGAAGAAATGCCTGACCTCCTTGCTCCAGGCGAGCAGCACCGGATGTTCGTGAATGCCGATGCGCCAAAGGGCCCAGAGGGTGAGCGCGAATTGGCATACGCCAGAGATGGTCACGCCGACCGCAGCCGCGACTCCGGCGTTCGGAAATAGAAACGCCATCGCGAGAAACAGGACCATCACGACATTGAGCAGAACCGGCGCGAAAGCAGCGGCGGTAAAGCGCCCTTGCGCGTTCAACGTGCCCGATTGCAGGGTGACGAGCGTGACGAAGAGCAGGTAGGGAAAGGTGATACGCGTCAGCGCGATCGAGGTTGCGAATTTCTCCGGATCGGCGCGAAAGCCGGGCGCAAGGAGGTCGATGAGCTGCGGCGTGAAAGCGAGCGCCAGAACGAGCACCGCGATCTGCGAGAGAAGGAGGAGCGTGAAAATCTGGCTTGCAAAGCGTCGTGCCGCCACCCCGCCCTGTTTCGCGAGGATCTGCGAATAGCAGGGCACATAGGCGGCGTTGAACGCGCCTTCGCCGAATATGGCGCGGAAATGATTGGGCAGGCGGAAGGCGACGTAGAACGCATCGGCGAGCATCCCCGCTCCCAGAATGGCGCCAAGCATCACGTCGCGGATGAAGCCCGTCGCACGCGAAAGGAGCGTCAAAGCGGCAACGGAGAAGAGATTCTTATACATAGGGCGTCCGGCCCACGCGAATCGCGCGCCGGCCACGATCTGGTGATTTCAGGCGCAAGTCAAAATCGCCCCGCAGATGCAGGTCCAGCTCGACGAAAAACGACGGAGCTTAAGCTGGACGGCTCGAGATTGAGCCATACAGCCTATTCCATCGTCGAAGGTGCGGTTGCTCCTGGGTCCCGGCTCGGCGCTTTGCGCCGGCCGGGAAAGTGGGAGCCCGCTTTCCCGGACGAGCCCTCGGCTTGGCCGAGGACGAAGATCCGGGATCCAGGGGCAGCCGGGACAATGTTCTCGGGGCGCGCGATTCGAACTTCCGGCGGCTCCTGTGGTCATCGCGCGCCGCCGGCCTCTAACAAAGGGGACTTGATTTCGAAATATCGCCGCAATTCTCGGTCCGAATGAACGCCAAGTAGACGGGCCGTTCAGACCGCCTTTTCATAGAGTTCGGCGACATATTCCCAATTGACGAGGTGATCCACTACGGCCTGAAGATAATCGGGCCGACGGTTCCGGTAATCGATGTAATAGGAATGTTCCCAGACATCGACGCCGAGAATGGCGGTCGAGTTGTGGAGCAGCGGATTTTCTCCATTGGGAGTCTTCAAAACCTCGACCTTGCCGTTCTTGACGACGAACCAGGCCCAGCCGGAGCCGAACTGGGTGACGCCCGCCTGAACGAATTGCTTTTTCGCCTCTTCGACCGAGCCGAATGCGTCGACGATCGCCTTTTCGAGGGTACCGGGGATTTTGCCGCCGCCGTTCGGCTTGAGCCATTTCCAGAAGTGCGAATGGTTCCAGGCCTGCGCGGCATTGTTGAAGAGAGGAACGTTCTTGCCGTGCGATTCCTTGACGATCTCCTCGAGCGGCTTGTCTGCCAAGGGACTGTCCTTCAGCAGGTTGTTGGCCGTATCGACATAGGCTTTGTGATGCTTGTCATGATGATATTCGAGCGTTTCGCGCGACATGTAGGGTTGGAGCGCATCATAGGCATAAGGGAGCGGTGGAAGCGTGAGAGCCATGTCAACTCCTATACTTGCATGAGCAGCACCGGCGTGGCTGAGACGATGACTGCACCTTCCTCACCTAGGTTGACGCCGGCGAGAGACAATATTCGCGCGCCGGGCGCTTTGAGCCGGCGGCCGCCCGGTGAGGTTCAAGGTGCGTTAGGCTTATCACAACCGATCCCCGCCTAAAACATGCCGGCAGGCAAGCGTGCAGATCGGAAGTGCCGAGTAGGAAGATCGACATGAAATACGTGCTTTTGACCTTAGCAGCCCTGCTCGCCATTCTCGGCGGCTGGTCGATCTATTCCGGCTATCCGATCATCGACCTCGAACGCGGATGGGCGAGCGTCATTTCCGGCACGGTCGCGTTGACGGGCGGAATCATTACCCTCGCGCTTGCTTTCGTGCTCGCAAGCCTCGATCGGCTGAGGCAAACGCTGATCGCCCAGGAGACGCGCACATCTGTCGCGGCGCAGCCGGATTTGCCGGCGGCGCCCTCGCCGCCTCCCGCCATGGCGCCCGCCGCCCCTCTCTTCGGCAAACGGGAACAGGAGCCCCGCCCCTTTGAACTCCTTCGTAAACCGGTCGTAGAGACCGCACCTCCCGAAGAAGAACCGGCGGCGGACACGCCACCCATGCCATTCGAGGAAGCCGGGCCTCTGGAGCCCTCCGCGCCCGAACCCGAGATGCCGGAACCCAAGCCGTTCTCGCGAGTGGCTTCCGCCTTTACCAGCGCCGCGACGAAAGCCCGCGAAGAGCGGCGGATGGAGCCTTCGATCGGCGAACTCTGGCGGCGTGTCGGCGTCAATCTCGACGCGCCGTTCGGCAAAAATGCAGAGCCGCCGGAACGGAAGGAAGAGCCGGACGAATCGGAAGCCGGAATTCCGCGCGCCGATTGGCTGGACGAGGCGCTCGCAAAATTCGACGCCGACACCCCGGACGAAGCGCCCGTCGAGGAGCCCCCGCCCCTTGCCCCGCATTCGCCTCCCGAACAGCCGGGCGAGCCCGATGTCATCGGCCGTTATCAGGCGGAAGGCACGTCCTACATCATGTATGCCGATGGTTCGATCGAGGCGCAGTCCGAGCAAGGCGTCATGCGCTTCGGTTCGATGGCCGAGTTGAAGGCCTTTTTCGAACGCTAGCATCGGACCCAAAAGTGGGTACCGGTTTTGGGATAAATCCGATGCTCAAGAAAGCATCGGACCCAAAAGTGGGTACCGGTTTTGGGATAAATCCGATGCTCAAGAAAGCATCGGACCCAAAAGTGGGTACCGGTTTTGGGATAAATCCGATGCTCAAGAAAGCATCGGGCCCAAAAGTGGGTGCCGGTTTCGGGATGAATCCGATGCTCAAACTTGCATTGGACCAAGCCCAAAGCCGCATCGGCTTGCGTACGATGCGATGTGTTGGAACCGAGCATGGCGCCGCTCTCGAAAGCGCCCGAGCCCTTTTTAGATTTTGAACCGCCTAGTCTAGGCGTATGCTTTCTAGTCACGCTTGGAATAATGAATTCTGTTTGAGTTTTGGATTATTCACCTGTAGCTACTTGCGCAGGACAAGTTTTCCTTCTAATAACCTCTGTATTCAGTGCCGGACCGAGCGATGACGCGTAAGCGGCGTGCCTTGCCGGGGCAAGGTAAATGCTGTCCTTAGAAACGAATCCAGATCGAAATCGCTTGCATGCCGACTGTATCTCCGGAAGAAAGCCATGAGTGACCAAACGGGTTCTGCCAATTATATCGAATTGGCTGCCGATATCGTCTCGGCCTATGTCAGCAACAATTCCGTACCCGCCAGCGATCTTCCGTCACTCATCAATGAGGTCCATTCGGCTCTGTTGCGGGTGACCTCAGGTCATCCGATCGCACCCGCCGAAACGCCGAAGCCCGCGGTTCCGGCCAAAAAATCAATCACCAATGATTACATCGTCTGCCTGGAAGACGGGCGGAAGTTCAAATCGCTGAAACGGCACCTGCGCACCCAGTACAATATGTCTCCGGACGAATACCGGGAAAAATGGGGCCTGCCGCCGGACTATCCCATGGTGGCGCCGAATTACGCCAAAGCACGTTCGACCCTTGCCAAGCAGATGGGACTTGGCCAGCAGCGCCGGCGCAAGCGCTGAGCTCTCGCGAGACGCGAGATTCATTTCTGCGGGAGAGGGCTTCCAAAAGTGCGGCGCCGCGAAGACGCGGCGCCTATTGGGCATGGAAAGACCGCTGACGCTTAGCGGCAATTGACCGAACGGCTCTCGCCTCCCATCGACGCCATCCCGTTTTCCGGCAAGGTATAGACGATGCGATGCGTGCTCGGCTCCACGATCACGATCTCGTCGTTGACCAGGAGGAAGTCGTAGCCGCGATATTGCGGCACGAGCGAAACAATATCGTCGGGCAGCGGATGGAAGTCATAACGCTCCGGCACCACCGAGCCGACACTGACGCTGAAATCGACGTTGGTGATGTTCTTTACGTCCTCCTTGCGCACCGCTTCACGGATGCGGTCTTTTTTGACCTCGGTGAGCTGCGGGGCGTTCTTGCCGTTCGACATTCCGCCCGGAACGGCATTCTCCGCATTGCGGCCCTGCTCCACGTTCTTCGTCTCGGCCTTTCCGTAGTTCTCGGAGGAAGAGTTCGGTGCGCTGGTCTCATTCGTCGCGTTCGTGCCGGCCTTTCCTTCCGTGCCGGATTTTGCTTCCGTCCCTGTCTTTCCTTCCGTCCCGGACTTTCCTTCGGCCTTTTCGTTCTCGAACGCCTTACCTTTTTCAGCTTGTTTGCCGGTCTCGGATTTTTCTTCCGTGCCTAGCTTTTTGCCCTTTTCAGAGTTTTCGCCCGTCGCGTTGCGCTCGCTTTGAGCGGTCGTGCCCATCGACTCTGATGACGCGCCTTTGGCGTTCTTTCCTTCAAACCCTTTGGCACCGCGCTCGGTACCCTTGAGTTCGCTCTTATTGCCTCGTTCGGTGCCGAGGTTCTCATTCGAGCCGTTCTCAGCCGACCGCGACGTTTCACCGTTCTTGGCGCTCCGGCCTTCTTCGAGGGCTTTGCTTCCGCGTTCGGCACGCGCCCCTTCGGCGCCCTTGTTCATGGAGCCGGATTTCTCGAGGTTCTTGTCCGATTTTCCGGATTGATATTGGTCGTAAGACGTTTGGCCAAAAGCGACCGGTGCAGCGCAAACGAGCGCTGCGGCCGCCACCGTGCTCAAGAGTATCTTAGACATTGCAGCCTCCTCTGTTTCCACAACAGATGTCTCGGCAACAGCTAGACGCGCCTCCCAGTTCCGTCTCCGATCGTGCACGGCTTTGGGCGCATGGCTCGCGCCGGAGGGATGCTAGGAATTCGGAAACCGAGCGGCGCGAATGTTTGCGGCCTGGCTCGGCAGATCGCCGGTCGATTGCGCGCGCGCAGTAATGGAAATTTCCCGGGGTCTGCGCCAAGAACGCGCATAATGGAGCTTATGCGGCCTCAGGCCTAAATGCTTTCTCCAGCCGACCTCCGGGAGCGCAGCGCTCGCCCGGGAGATTCGGGTGAGACTCACGGGCTTCGGCAATTCGGCTTTGCGCTGAACAGGATTCCCGCCGTTTCCTGTACAGCAATTAAAGTGATTGTGGTGAAGAGGATGGAGACTATGGTGCAGACTTTCCGGACCGTTGACATCCGCGCCATAGATTGCGAGCGGCACCGCAACGAACAGGATCAGCGCTTGCGCGAAGACTAAAGCCAAGAACCGCAACTTGCCCTCACTTCCGGGCAAGTTGAACTTCCAAACCGCTTCTATGTTCCTGCCGCTTTGAAGCGGAATGTTTCCCGCGCGGTTAGCCTCGGCAAGGCTCGACCACCGTTCCGGTTCGGAGAGGCTCGGCGTATTTAAGCGACCACTGTTTCGGCGGCGCGGCGTGCATCGCCCTTGATGCGCTCGACCATGGAGCGCACGCCATTTGTTCTCTGCCGCGTCAAATGTTGGGAAAGGCCGAGCTCGTTGAACAAGGCCTCGGCATCGGTCGCAAGCACCTCGGAGACCGTCTTGCCGGAATAAAGCGCGATGATCAGCGCGATGAGGCCGCGCACGATATGCGCATCGCTGTCGGCCCGGAAGGTCAGGATCGGCTCGCTTTGCCGCGAACCGTCGACCTTCGTCTCGAGCCAGACCTGGCTTGCGCAGCCGAGCACTTTATTGGCGTCGCAATAGGCGGCCTTGTCGAGCGGCTCGAGCGTGCGCCCAAGCTCGATCAGAAAACGATAACGGTCTTCCCACTCGTCGAGATAGCCGAAATTCTCGATGATCTCATCAATGTTCATGAGCAATCCAGATGGCGGTCGCAGGCCGACCCTCATAACATATTTCGCGCGCGGCGATTTCTCCAGCCCGCTCCAGCTCTTTGATCGAACAGGGGATTTGCTCCAAAACCGCTGCCCCCACTTTGGGTCCGATACTCTTCGATCTGAGCATCGGATTCTCCCAAAACCGGTCCCCACTTTTGGGTCCGATGCTTTCTTTGAGCATCGGATTCTCCAAAACCGGTCCCCACTTTTGGGTCCGATGCTTAGCGGTCGGCCAGGAAGATCGGCCGGCGCGGCGGCAGCGGCACGTGTGCCCGCATGTGCGGCATCCATCGCGCCTGAACCCTGGGCTCGACGGAGGGCGGTTGCGCCGCGCCGGAACTCGGCTGCGTCAGATTGGCCAGGCGCACCAGGCAATCGGCCCCACAACTCTCGACGGCTTTGCGTTCTGCAATGCCCAGGGCCGCGCCGATCCAATTGCGGGCCAGCGCGCCGATCTTGGCGCGCTCCGCGGTTTGCTCCTTGCTGAAGCCGGCGTCCTGCGGCTCGTCGATCTTGTGCTGAGAGAAGATGGTCGAAAAGACCACGCTCAGCCAAAAGATACAGCGGATCAGGAAGAACATCGATCGTCCCCTGCGAACCTCTCGAGCCAAGCATCGCATAGACCCATAAAACTCGTCCCATTTTCGGCAAAACAATCCGAGTCTTCGCCTTTACCTTTCGCTGACCATTTGGGCGAAAGTGGCCGGATCGCAAGAGCTTCTAAACCATAGCAGGAAGTTTCTTCGAGCGCGCCCCGTCGCGAGCGGCAAGGCTCGCGTTTCGCAAGCGCGTTTGGTGCCGCTGCTTAGGGTTCACTTAAGACGGGCCTGCGAATCTCGGGGCAATGTTTCGGCATCCCGATCGGCCCAAGTGGCCGTCAAAACGGCGACGATCGGATGCAGAGCGGCGCGTGGCTGGAGTTCGGCGTTTGAGTTTTGCGTTGATCCTCGAAAAACAGATCACGTCTCTGATCCACCCCGGCGTCCTGAACAGCCAGGTCGAGCGGACGCGTCACGAGGCGTTTATCTTGCGTCGTCTCGCAACTTCCGTCGCGGTCATTTGCCTCGCGCCGCTCTTCCTCGCCATCTATGGCGCGCCGGCGGTTTGGCATGCGCTCGTCTACGTCTGGTGCGTGCTGCCGATCGGCGCCGTCGTCCTGCTTTCGCGCAGCGGCGATCTGCTCCGCGCGCAGGCGATTTGCGTCATCGGCTTCATCGGCGCCGCGACGACGATCGCAGCCGCGGGCGGACCCTGGGAGGCCGCTCTCGCCTGGCTCGTGCTCGCGCCCTTCGAAGGCGTCCTTTCGCAGAATTACAAGCTCGTCGTCACGAGCGGTGCGCTTTCGGCGCTCGCCGCCGCGCTCCTCTCGTTTGCCGATCAGTCGGGCGTGATCAGGACCGGATTCGGCACTGGGCACGCGGCGCTCTTGATCCTGCCGGCCATTCTATATGCGACCTTGTTGGCCTATGGAATCGTCGAATTCCAGAAGAAGCGCGAGCGCTGCGCCGATCTGCGCACCGAACATTTTCGTGCTGTCTACGACACGCTCGGCGACCTCGCCGTGCACCACGACCGCAACGGCGTGGCCGAATTCATAAGCCCCAATTGCATGGAGCTGTTCGGCTTACCGACGGCGGAACTGATCGGCCGCGGCCTTTTCGAGCGCGTCCATGTCGCGGACCGGCCGGCCTTCCTCAAGGCTGTCGCCGACGCCGCTTCGTCTTCCGGAACGATCACGACGACGCTGCGCCTGCGCGCCGGCACGCCGGTTTCCCGCACAGGCGCGCGCGCCGAGCCGCATTTCCGCTGGGTCGAGATGCGTTCGCGCCGCTTCGAGGTGAATGCCGAGACTGCCCAGGGCTGCCGTGTGGCTTCCATTCTCCGCGACGTCAGCGAGGCGAAGCAGCGCGACGAGGACCTCGAAGCCGCGCGGGCGGCGGCGGAGGAAGTCAACGTCTGGAAAGACCAATTCCTCGCCAACGTGAGCCACGAGTTGCGCACACCGCTCAATGCGATCATCGGCTTTGCCGAAATGCTCGCCAATGCCCAGCTCGCTCCGCAGGATCCGGAGAAGCGGCGCGAATATGCGAGCATCATCCAGCAATCCGGCCAGCATCTTCTCGCTGTGGTCAACTCGATCCTCGACATGTCGAAGATCCAATCCGGCGCTTTCGACATCCGGCCCGAGCCCTTCGCGATTGCGCCGCTCATCGATCTTTGCTGCGACATGGTCAAGCTCAAAGCGCAGGAAGGCGGTGTCGAACTGGTGCGCGCCTATCCCGAACAGCTCGAGGAGGTCGTGGGCGACAAGCGCGCTTGCAAGCAGATCTTCCTCAACCTCTTGTCCAATGCGGTAAAATTTACGCCGCGCGCCGGGCGCGTGACGATCAAGGCACGCCCTGAAGGCACGCACATCGTGATCAGTGTCGCCGACACCGGCATCGGCATCGCGCAGCATGACCTCGCCAATCTCGGCAATCCCTTCTTCCAGGCCGGCGCCTCCTATGACCGGCCCTACGAGGGTACCGGTCTCGGCCTGTCGGTCGTCCGCGGATTGGTCGGCTTGCACGGCGGCACGATCGCGGTCGAAAGCGAGCTCGGCAAGGGCACGTGCGTGAGCGTTCGCCTGCCCCTCGACTGCCGTCTGCCTTCAAGCGGCAGACATGGCACGGCGAAAATCGAAACGGTTGGACGGCGCTCGCCTTCCGATGATCCGCGCCAATTCAGCGCCGAGATGATGGTGAAGAAAATTGCGTGACGTTCTCGACCGTGTCGAACCCGATTTCGATCTGGCCGCACCGGCGCGGCGCGGCAGGTCGAAGAAGGCGCAACAGCCGCAACGGGAGCCCGCGCCGCTGCGCTTCCTCCAGCTGATCCGGCATGCCGCCGATTATCCCAATCGCGTCGCCGGCACTTTGCTCGTCGGAATCGTCGTGGCGATCTGCATCAATGCCCTCGTGCTGCAACGAAGCCGCCATCCTGCGCCGCTTTTCCACACGGCGATCGCCGCTCCGCTCCCGCCTGCTCTGCCGGCAGCCCGGCACCCCGCAGTGTTGCGCGCGATGCCGGAAAAATCGGATCTCATCAATCAGATCTTGTCCTCGCCTCTCCCGCCGCAGAGGCCGGGCACTGAGGCGGGCGAATCCGAGGCCAAGGCCAGCAGAGATCCGATTGGCCAGCTTCTCAAGTCCGATACGCCGGAGCCGAGCAAGACGGTGCTCGCTGCGCAGCGCGCGCTCGTAAAACTCGGATTTGTCTTAAAGCCGGACGGAATTCTCGGCACGGCGACCCGCGAGGCCGTCGAGCAATTCGAGCGCGATCATGGGTTTGCAGTCAGCGGCACGCTCACCCCGAAGGTCTTGCACGAGCTTTCGGCCCAATCGGGCATTGCCGTCGATTAGCGGGATTTGCGGTCGCCGCCCTCTGCCTGTAAGTTGGGCCGAGCTCACGCCGGGAGCCTCGCGATGAACCGAGAACCTTTGGTCAGGCCCGTGCCGCTTACCGAATTGCGGCCGACCCAAATCACCGTTGGCATGCGCGAAGTCAACGAGAAGCGCAAACGCTGGCAGGAGACCAAAGACGAGAAGGGCGCCGAATTCCTCGGCAAACACATGATGCCGGTGATCCTCGGCCCGAAGGAGCACCATTACGTCATCGACCACCATCATCTCGGCCGCGCTTTGATGGAAGAAGGGGTCAAGGACATTCTGGTAACCGTCGTCGCGGATCTGCGCAAGCTGGAGAAAGAGGCCTTCTGGGTCTTCCTCGACAACCGCAGCTGGATGCATCCCTATGACGACAATGGACGTCGGCGCGGCTATGAGGATATTCCGAAATCCCTCTCCGATCTCGTCGATGATCCGTTCCGCTCGCTCGCGGGCGAATTGCGCGTCGCCGGCGGCTATTCGAAAGAGACGACGCCATTCGCCGAATTCCTTTGGGCCGATTTCCTGCGCCGCCGGATGAAGCGCAAACTGGTCGAAGAGGATTTCACCCACGCGCTGGAAAAGGCGTTGGAACTCGCTAAAAGCGAAGCGGCCGATTTCCTCCCCGGCTGGTGCGGCCCGGTCGTGCGCGACTAAGCCGGCGGCGTTCTAAGCCCGCGGAAATTCTCCGCGATTCGGCACCGTGCGCGCCGACACATACTTCGTGAAGCGCCGAGGACACAGCATTCCGCGAATGGCACACATCTGCTTGAATGCCTGAGCTTTAGGCTTGATTTTGCCTGATCGCGGCGCAAAGAAAACGGCTCGCGGAGCCCGAATGCTTCTGCCCGCAGGGCTCGGCTTACATGTCGTGGGTGGGGGAAGTTGATGAGACCTAAGCTGATTCCGAGCTTGGGCGGGGTTCTGCTCGTCTCCGTCCTTGCGAGCGTCGCGTCCGCAACCGCCGTAATGGCGGTCGCCTTATCGCATTATGATGGCGTCTATTCGATCGAGATTACGACCACAGCCGGGGCATGCGACAAAAACTATCGCGGCTCGGTTACGGTGAGCAACGGCCGTATTGCGGCACTCAGCGACCCGGGCGCGACCGCCGAAGGCGGCGTCGAGGATAACGGAACGGTTTCCCTTCTGTTTCGCGAAGGCGGTCAGATCGTGAATGTCGGCGGCAAGCTCGGCCCGAGGTCCGGGCGCGGCCCCTGGTCTTCGCCGACCGCGCAGTGCGGCGGGTGGTGGCACGCTGAGAGGCAGGAATAATCCTTATTGCACAGGCACCGGCTGCGGCTGATCCGGCGTTGGCGCTGCCGGCGTCGGCGACGCCGGAACTGTTGCGCTGGGCACGGCGGCTCCGGCCACGCCCGGCGCACCTGACGCTGAAGCCGGCTGCGCTGCGCCGGTTGGCGCAGGCACCGGCGTGCCTGCGGGCGCAAGGGGCTGGGCGGTAACGTCGGTGCTTACCGGACGGCTGCCAAGCACCGCCTGAACATCGGCATCCTGAACCCGCGAACGGCCGATCTGCGCGCCGATCGAGCGCACGACATCGGGCGCGTCGGCGTAAGTGTCATGACCGATGATCCCGGTCGATTCGCCGGAGAGGTCGTAGACTTTGACGCCGAGGCGCGCGAGCGCGGCGCGATCGGCCGGCCGCCGCGGATCAAGCGCGCCAACGCGCGGCCGGTCTCCCGCGAGCGTCTCCGAAAGCGAGAGCGCCCTGTCGCTTGCCGAGACAAGAACAGAGACATGCGAAGGATCGAGCTTGGCCAATTGTTCGCGGAAGACCGAGAGATCGATATCGGGTGCGGCCAGCATCACAAGCCCGAGCTTGCCGCCGAGATCCGGATTTCCGGCGATGGCTTCTTCCCGCAGCGCCTCCATCACGAGCCAGGTTCCCATCGAATGGGCAAGGATATGGATCCTGCCGACATCCGGCACTTCGCCGAGATCTTTGAGAAGCGTAGCGAGCGCATCGCGCGAAGCGGTCGCGCTCTCCCGCGCCGCCTCATATCTCAGCAAATTATTGCTCGCGGGCCAGGTGAAGAGCACGGGAACGCCACCGAACCGGCCATCTGCGACGACCTGCGCCAGGCGAAAACGGGCATCATCATAGCCCGTGTTGAATCCGTGCACGTAAAGGAGGATGTCGCGGTTCGAGCCAATCCGGCCCGAAATATTGGTTGCGAGCTCGTTGCGAAAGCTCTGCTCGTCGAGATCGCGCCGCGAGACTTCCGTGAAATGCTGGTTCGGATCCGCCGCGCCCCACATGGGACGCTCGATCTGGCCGATCTTGTGGTGCGGCGGCACGCTCAGGATCTGCAGCGAATAATCGGCCCCGTCGGCGCGCATCTCATTGGCGCCGGGGCCCTGTTCATCCTTGCGCGTCGAGACCACGAAGGCCAGCAGATGGTTCGGAGCTTCGGCCGATTGGCCGAAAAAGCCGCTCGGCAAATCGGTGAGCGACGTCGTGGCGCAGCCCGAAAGAAGACTGAGGCCAAACAGCAAGGACAAAACGCGGCGCGCGGATGATGCGAGCTGAAACGCCATTGTCTCTCAATCCGCAGTCACAGAAGCCGCATCTTCGCATGAGCGGCAGAGGCCCGGTTCCATGGCCGCGAAAGGTGACGAGATTGGGACCGCGCTGCGGCGCATCGAAGCCCATTGGCTGCGACCGAGCTTGGGGATTGCTGCGAAGGCGAAGAGGACTAGAATTAGGCAATCCTCCCAGCCTCATCCTGTGGGTTGCCATTGAACGCCCCCTTGAAGATTCGGATCGTGCCGGCGATTTGCGAGATCGATGCCGCCGCCTGGGACGCCTGCGCCAATCCGGAGCACGGCGCCGCAGCTATCGAAGGCCAGGAACGATTCAATCCTTTCATCACGCATGCGTTCTTGAGCGCGCTCGAGCGCTCGCGCTCGGTTGCCGGCAAGACCGGCTGGACCCCCGCACACGTCGCCGTCGAGCAAAAAGGTCGGCTCGTCGCGGCGGCGCCAACCTATCTCAAGGCCCATTCGCTCGGCGAATATGTTTTCGATCACGGCTGGGCCGATGCCTACCACCGTGCCGGCCTGGACTATTATCCGAAAATCCAGGTGGCCGTGCCTTTCACGCCGGTGACTGGACGCCGCCTCTTGCTTGCTTGCGGGACCGGCGCGCCGGTGCGCGAAGCGCTGCTCACCGGCTTGCGCACGCTGCGCGAGAAGATCGATGCCTCATCGATCCATGTCACCTTTCCGACGCAAGACGAATGTGAGGATTTGCATCGCGCCGGATTTTCTCGGCGCACCGGCCAGCAGTTCCACTTTCTCAATCCCGGCTATGCGGATTTCGAAGCCTTCTTGTCCGAGCTTTCGGCGCGCAAGCGCAAGATGATCA
>Ga0070738_10002411_pt1 | contig 28918 bp, 33 predicted proteins | sample Coa_R2_2_FD_66446 | JGI IMG/M metagenome (GOLD analysis project Ga0070738, IMG submission 66446) | Surface soil microbial communities from Centralia Pennsylvania, which are recovering from an underground coalmine fire - Coalmine... | ecosystem: Environmental > Terrestrial > Soil > Unclassified ...
CCGCATGCGCACCGGCGGGCCGGATTCCAGTTCCTCGCGCAACATCTCACCCGCGCGCTGGGACACGTTCTTGAAAATGCGCTCTCGCAGAGTAGCGCTGGCGCCGCGCAAGGCCAGCGCCAGGTCACGGCTATCGACATCGCGCAGAATGCGCTGGATGGAGCGATCGTCCAGGCTCGACAGGCTCTCGAACACAAACAGGCGTTTCTTGATGTCCGCGGCCAGGTCGGGCGCAATATCCTCAAGCTGCTCCAAAATGCTGCGCTCGGCGGAGCGATCTAACTGAGCCAATATGCCGACGACAAACTCGACGCCGCCGGTCTTGTTGCGATCGACCGAGAGGACGCCCGTGAGCTTCTTCTTGAGAACGTTCTCTAACTGTGCAACGATAGACGGATTGATAGAGTCCAGGCTTGCCAGGCGCATGCTGACCTGCGCCTGCAGCTCGTACGGTAGGAAGTTCAATGTCGCGGCAGCATGCCGCACGTTAAGATATGACAGGATCAGGGCGATGGTCTGCGGATGCTCGGCTTGCAGGAAGCTAGCGACTTGTTCCGGGTCGATCGAGTTGAGATAACTGAAGGGGCGATCCTGCAGCGCTGTCATCAGGCGCGCGATCAGTTCCTCGGCCTGGTCCTCTCCCATCGCTCGGCTCAGGAGCCCGCGTGCATACGCCGCGCCACCGCGCAGGATGTCTGGCTGCGCCTCGCTGCGCTCATAGGCCTCGCTCAGGACGGCCATGGAGGCCTCCGGCAGCAGCTCATCCATCTGGATCATGTTGAGCGTAATGCGCTCCACCTGCGCGTCCGACAATAGGCGCATGACGCTGGCCGATTCTTGCGCTGGCAGCGCCATGAGCAGCGCAGCCGCTTTTGCGCTCCCCTTCAGGGCTGTCACATCCGGAGATGTGCCGGTCATCCGCGATCCTCCTCAATCCATCGACTAATCACGTCTGCAACAACCTCTGGATTCTCTCGGGCCAGGTGGGCCATCGACTGCCGGATCATGTCGTGATGCTTTGCAGCCGGAGGCTGTGCGTTGTCTGGAGCCGGTAGCAGCGGCGCGTGCTGCTCGCTTACCTGCACCGTGGCTTCGGCCATTGACGCTTTTGGCCGTCGTGGGACCAGCAGTCTCATGAGCAAGATGAGCAAGATGAGCGGTACGACGATGAGAGCTGCCCAGCGCACGATCTCGACGATGAATGCCCGTTGCTGCTGGAGGGCGACGGCTTTGGTCGCGGCGGCCGCCGCCGTCTGGTCGAACGAGACGCTGCTGATACTCAGTTGGTCTCCGCGCTGCCGATTGAGGCCAACGGCGCTGGTGATGGCCTGCCGCAACGCGGCAATCGTGCGCGGGTCGCTCACCCTGTCGAGGAGGACCGCTACGGAGAGCTGTGTAATCTGGCCGGGCGCCTGCACGACCTTGGTGATGGTTTCAGAGTTCGCATACTGAAAGTCGGCCGTCCGCTGGCGCTGCAAGACAGAGGAAGAGATGCTTCCCGATGTGCCGTAGGAGGGCACATTTGAGGCGAGGCCGGGAATGCCGCCCGCACTCTCGCTCGGGACGGTCGAACTGATCTCGGCGACGTGGGACTGCGTGATTGGACTGTACGCGGACTGCGGCGCGTACGTATTTGCAGTCGACTCGCGCTGCGTCCAGTCCATGGTATCGCTGACGTGTACCACCGCCCGGCCGGGACCGAGGACCGTCTCCAGCATGGCCGTCAACTGCGCTTCGAGGTTGCTGGCGTAGCGCGTCTGGGCATCGAGGGCCGTCAAGCCGCTCGCGCCAGCGCCATCCAGCGAACCGTTGCTGGATAGGATCGCGCCGTTGCCGTCGACGACCGTCACAGCATCCGGCTTCAGCCCCTCTACGGAACTGGCGACGAGATGCTGGATGCCGCCTATTTGGGCGTCGCTCAGCGTCGAGCCCGGCGCGAATTTGAGCAGCACCGAGGCGGATGGGCTGGTTTGCTGACTGCTGAACAATTGCTGCTGCGGGAGGACGATGTTGACGCGATCGTAGACTATGCCGGAGATCTGGCCGATGGTTCGCGTCAATTCGCCCTCCAGCGCGCGCTGGTAATTGACCTGCTCGGTGAAACTGTCGCCCTGGAAGATATTGCTCTTATCGAAGAGGGAAAAGCCCACCACGCCGCCTTGCGGAAGCCCCTGGCTGGCTAGTTGTATGCGTGTATTGTCGACGACGTCCTGTGGTACGAGGATGGTCGTGCCGCCATTGGCCAGTTGATAGGGGATCTTGCTCTGAGTGAGCTGTGTGGTGATGGCTCCAGCGTCGTCGGCGGAAAGCCCGCTGAACAACACACCGTAGGATGGCGTATTGGCCCACAGTACCAGCACGGCAATAGCCATCACACTGGCGCCGGCCACGCCCAGCAGGCTGAGCCGCTGTGCCCAGGTCATCTGCCGCCACAGGCGTTGTAGGTTGGATTGCGCGTTCTGGATCATGGCCAGCGGCTCTTACATTTGCATGTTGAGGAGTGTCTGATACGCCTCGACGGCCTTGTCGCGCACCTGGATGGCGAAGCTCATGCCAAGCGAGGCCTGATCCATGGCAAGCATGGCTTGGTGAATGTCCACACCCTGATGTAGAGCGAGGCCGGCCACGGCGTTATCGGCGTTCTGCTGCAAGCCCGAAAGGCCACCAACGGCGTTCGTCAGCATTTGGCCAAATCCGGTCGCGGCCGAGACTGAGCCGTTGGGTTGCAAAGCGCCGTCGGCTGTTCCGGTGGCTTGGTTTTGGCCGCTGTTGACGAGCAGGTCGCTCGACGCTGTAATGGGTGAGAGTCCGCTGAGAGGATCCATTGTCGCCCGTCCCTGCCTGCGCTCCTAAAGGTGGCCCAGATCAAGTGCGCGCGTGGCCGCGGCTTTCAGGTCGTTGGCGACCGTCACATTGGCCTGGTAGGCGCGCGTGGCCGCCATCATGTTGGTCATCTCCGTCACGGGATCGACATTGGGATACGCGACATACCCCTGACGATCGGCGTCGGGATTGGTCGGATCATAGACGCGGCGCGGCGGCCGGTTATCCTGGATCACGGCGGCCACCCGCACGCCCGCGTTGGCCAGACCGCCGGGCACGCCGGCGTTCACATCGGCCGGTGCAAAGACCACCTCTTCGGCCTTGTACGGGCCGCCCTCGACCGTACGCGTTGTGTTGGCGTTCGCCACGTTGTTGGCGATGACGTCCATCTGCAAGCGCTCCGCGGTCAGCGCTGAATCGCTGATAGCGAGCGAATCAAGCAACCCCATGTTGGCCCCCTTCCGATCGGGCCTCGAGGACCCACGCGCCCGGCGGTCGGACACCGATTGCCTCGAAGTCGATCAGAGTATAGCGACGGGGGGACAAATCGCAGAAATCGACACCTCAAGAGGGCGGCACCCGAGACTCGCGAAAGACCTCGGTGAGGCATACGCCAAAGCTTTCGTCCACGATCACGACTTCGCCGCGCCCGATGAGCCGGTCGTTTGCCAGCACGTCAACCGGCTCGCCGGCCAGCCGATCCAGCTCTACGACGGAGCCGACGCCCAGCCCGAGGATCTCGCGCACAGTCAGAGAAGCGCGACCAAGCTCCACGGTGATGTGCAGCGGCACATCCTTCACCAGATCGAGGCCCGTGCTTCGGCCGACCTCCCGTCCCGGACGCGGCAGATTGAACTCCGACTCCGCCGCCGCGGCGGCCTTACCGTGTTCTGGAGCCGGCGTGCCGAACAGTGGCGTGGGCGCCGAAGCCTGCGCCGGCACGTCGAGCGGAGGCCGCGGCACCGGCGCGGTCATGGGGGCATCCCGGGCGAACAACGCCTGCTCACTCCTCTCGCTAATGATTAGCTGGACAGAGCACGTGGCCTCATCGCCAATAGAGAGGGTAACATCGAGCACAGAGAGCGGGCCGTCGCCTCCGATCGTGGCCGGCAGTTCCACCTTCCCATCATCTGTCGCGGCGGGGACGATCGGCTCCAGATTGGCTAGCCAGATGCGCGGCGCCGGCTCTAGCCACGTCAGCCGGCTGGCAAAGTTGTCGAGAAAGGCGCTCACGCTGTCACCCAGGCCGAGCAGCGATTCGGCGTCCACGATCTCGGGTTCGCCCGTGTGTAGCTCGATAGAGACGAGCTGGATTAGTTCGGCGTAGTCGACAAGCACTACCACACTGTGCTGTCCGCCGGCGGGCCACTCGCCTTGAAACTCGACCATCACGTTCTTGGCAGACGCGACGCCGTCATCCGGTTCAATAGCGCGCCGCTCGTTAAGGGTCACGACCACGTCCTTGCCCACGATGTCGCCGAGTGACTCCTCTACCGCGCGGTGCAGGGTAGCTGCGGCCGGGATGGCGTCCGGCTTGCCGAGATGCTTCGGCGAGGCGTCCGTGCTCATGGTGTCGCGTCTCCATCCCGCACGGTGCCGAGAACCTGAACGGCAACACGCTGGCGCATCACTCCCGGACGGACGACGAAGGTAGGCTTACGGTTAACGGTCAGGAGAAGCGGGTCGGTGGCCAGGCCGTCCAAGCGAATGACATCGCCTTCTTGCAGATCGTTCACCGTTCCCAGGCTTAACGATGTTCCACCGAGCAACGCCACGACAGGAATCGCCATCCGCTGCATCCGGGGATGGGAATCCGCACTGTCCGTGGCATCCGCCTGCTGCGATGCGGGCGAGACAAGCGTCTGCGCGTTGAGTTGCTGCGCGACTGGCTCGAACAGCGAGCAGGGTATGCACATGCTCAGGCTGGTCTGATGCTCCAGGAGCAGCAGATCGAACCGCAGGATCAGGACCGGTTCGCTCTTGGGTGCCACCTGGAGGAAACGCGGTGTGTACTCGAGTCGTTGTAGCTTGGCTTGCATGGGCAAGATGTGCGCCCAGGCCTCCGATAGCGACCGCAAGAAGACGCCCGCGGCGGATTGAAGTATCACCTCCTCGATATCCGTGACGGTGCGCTCCTGGTTGGGAACCGTGCCAGTGCCGATGCCGCCGAGCAAGCGGTCGACGATCAACATGGCCGTGCCAAAGTCGTACTCGAAGACGATGGTTCCGGTCAGGGGGTCGGCCGAGGCCACGTTGAGCAGCGTGCGCTGCGGAAGCCCGCGCACGTAGTCGTCGAAGACCGATTGTTCAATCGAGACGAGAGTGGTGCGCACTACTGAACGCAATACCTCGGACAGGTTCGCGACGACCTTCCGCGCGAAGCCTTCAAAGATCATGTGCAGCGTGCGCATCTGGTCCTTGGACAGCTTGCTTGGACGTCGGAAATCGTACGGGCGAACCGAGCGATGGCGCTCGCGTGTCTCGTCTGCGCCACCTTCGGAGGTACCTGCCATGTCGGAGAACAGGGTGTCTATGTCGCTCTGCGAGAGTACGTCGCCTGGCATTACGTCCATCTGGATGCTATTACGGCCATGAGAATACGGGGGGATGGGGGTGGGCCGCCAGGGTGCTTCGCCCCTACCACGGCCTACCCAACCTACGCCATCCGTCGGCAGTATAGCCACGGCACGCCGTTTTCCAGAAGCGCGCCGCTCCAAGTGCGGAAGAATACCGCCATCGCGCGAAGCGGCTGATCTCATCGGCCTCGCTCACGGGACGGTTTGGGAGAAGTGATTCGTCGTGGCTACACTTCCACCGGATCAGCCGGGTGGGCCATTGGCGAATGGCCTATGCTGGCCAAAGATGGTAGGCGGCCAGGCCGAGGACCGCACGACATGGGGCATGGCTGGAAACGTAGGGGGGACACGAATCTTGGTCTCGTTAACGCGCCTTGATGGCTCACACTTCGTCCTAAACACCGACTTAATCGAGTTCATGGAGGCCACACCCGACACGGTGATCACGCTCACCAACGGACACCACTTCGTGGTACGCGAACGCGTCGAGGAGGTCGTGCGACAGATCATACTCTTCCGGCACTGCGTTCACGTCGGACGGGGAGTGCACGGTGAAGATCGATAAAGGCACCATTATCGGAGTGGTAGTCGGCTTCGGCTCCATCGCAGCCTCGGTCCTGATCGAGCATGGGAGCCTGTTCTCCTACGTCAATGTCTCGGCCGGCCTGCTCGTCTTCGGCGGCACCATAGGTGTCGGCCTGATCGCCTATCCATTTGCCGTCGTCATGCGCCTCCCCAAGCTGGTCATGCTGGCGGTCAAAGAGCCACATCACGACGCCGCCGGCATGGTTGAGCAGTTCTATCAGTTGGCCGATCGTGCCCGCAAGGAGGGCTTGCTCTCCCTCGAGCAGAGCGCCACCACGCTAACTAATCCGATGCTCAAGAAGGGCATCATGCTGGTTGTCGACGGGACCGATCCCGAAGTAGTGAAAGCGGTGCTTGAGGTAGAGGTTGCCGCGCGCGAACAACGCCATGAGGTGGGTATCGGGATGCTCGAGGCGTTGGGCGGCTTTGCGCCCACCCTGGGCATCCTCGGCACGGTGATGGGCCTTATCCGCATCCTGGCCCATATGTCAAATGCACAGGAACTCGGCCCGGCTATAGCCGTGGCCTTCACGGCAACACTGTATGGGGTTGGATCGGCCAATCTCCTCTGGCTGCCCCTGGCCAGCAAACTCAAGCGCCGGTCGGCCGAGGAGGCCGAACTCGCGGCGTTGATCATCGACGGTGTCGCGGCAATCCAGGCCGGTGACAATCCGCGCATTGTCCAGGAAAAGCTGGTGGGCTACGTCACCCCTGCCAAGGGTAAGAAGGCGGCCGCCGATGGCGGCACGCCCGCCGCACCCCAAGCAAAGGCCGCCTGACCTATGCCCGTGAGGAAGAAGCCCAAGGTCGTCAAGGAGAACAGCGAGCGCTGGCTCCTGACCTACTCCGACCTGATTACGCTGTTGATGATCTTCTTCATCATCCTGTACGCTATGTCTTCGACCAATGCCCGAAAGTTTCAGGACCTCACCGGCGCGCTGAAGCAGGCCTTCAATAACGGTGCCTTTCAGCTTATCCAGGTCGGCGGCACCATCAGCAGCAAGACGCTACCGTCCGGCTCGACTCCTAGCGAACGCACAACCTATAAGAAGCTCCAGAGCGAATTGAGCAAGCTGCTGAAGCAATTGGGGTTGAGTCGAGATGTCGTCCATGTCGGCATGTCACGCGAAGGGATCGTGCTCACGCTCTCCGGCAATCTCCTGTTTTATCCCGGAGACACACAGTTGCGACCACAATCGTTCGCGTTGTTGACCAACATCGCGCAGCTGGTAAAAAATCTGCCCAATCGTATTCGCGTCGAAGGCAATACCGATAATCAGCCGTCGAGCGATACGCTATATAGCTCGAACTGGGTGCTCTCGGCTCTGCGGGCCGTCTCCGTCGTCACATATCTCAGCGGACCGGGCGGGCTGCAGCCCGCCCGGCTGTCCGCCGAGGGTCGGGGCCAGTATAACCCCGTGACCACCAACAGCACACCGTCCGGGCGCGCCAAGAATCGCCGTGCCGACATCGTCATCCTCTATCCGTAGAACGGCGAAGCGTTAAGTATGGCTGCCACGACAGGGCTCTTCCATGGCTGAAGCCGGCCGGCCCTACCCCGCAGATCTCCACCATGGCGCCGCCCCCCGCGTGCGGGCCGTGCAGGATGCGCTCGGAGGCGTCACCGGCCGTCCGATCAGCCTGATGCTCCGGCGACGTCAACTGGTGGCGCCGGCCCAACTCTCGCCGGCGACATACAATATCATCATCGAGGTACAGCTCGAGTACCCGGGCGGCGTGGAGCACAGGGCCGTGGTGCTCGCCGTCGACGCGGAGTTGAGCAAGCTGTGCCACCTTCCGTCGCCCGGCGAGAGCGCCACTCTCGCGGCCGAAACGCTGCTGAATCTCGGTGACCTCATCAGCACGTTCCTCGATACGCTCGTTCACGAGCGTAATTGGTTGCCCCTCGCACCCCGCGCATCGCTCGCCAGACTGGAGCCTATCACCGCCGATCCCGCGACCAGCGGCTTCAGCTTGCCGCCCCAACTGGCCGGCGAACCTCAGGTTGTGGTCCTGAGTGTCGTGCTGGCCGGTGACCCGGACGCCCGCTGCGATCTCGAGTTGATCCTGAGCCAGACCGCCGAATCGGCTCTGCGTGGGCTGAGCGATGAGGCAGGATCGGTGCCGGCGGGGCCGGCCACTCCGCTCACGGACGCCGAGAGGTTCGATGCCCCAAATGTCGTGTCCATGCGGCCGTCAAGGCAGGAGTCCGGCGGGAAAGTGGCCGGGGATGGCGTGCAACCGGTTCAGTTTGTCCCTCTAAGCCCCGACAGGGGGTCCGGAACGCGCAACGGCCTCTCCTTGCTCAAAGAGGTCCCCCTGCAGCTCTCCGTCGAGCTGGGGAGCACCTCCCTGACGGTGCGCGAAGTCCTGGGGCTACGTCCGGGCGCGGTGGTCGAGCTTGACCGGCCGGCCGGTGATCCGGTCGACATCATGGTCAACGACCAACTCATCGCTCGCGGCGAAGTCGTGGTGTTGAGCGAGAGTCTTGGCATCAAGATCACGGAGGTCTTGCGATGATATTTGCGCTCGGACGTCTGAAGGTACCGGCGGCCATCGCCCGGGCCATCCTTGCCGCTCTGGCTGTCTACTCCCTGTCGGCACACTCCTGGTCGCACACGGCGTTGGCGGCCGAACCACGACGGATGTACGCCGGCCCGCGACAGGCGCTCACCGACGGGCAAGACGGCTATCGGAACTCACCGTCTCGATTCGCCTCGTCCAGTGGCCCGGCCTCTGGATGGCCCTATAAGTCACGGCGTGCGCTGAGTCAGGCCCGGGCACTCGTCACGCCGACCTCCGCTCCCCTGCACCTGCCTCCGCCGATGGCTTTACCGTCGCAGCCGCAGGATCAAGGCGACAACCCGCTGACGCTACTCGCCAAGTTCGCCGTGGTGCTTGGGTTGCTGTTCATCAGCCTGCGCATCCTACGCGTCGTCATGCCACGCAGGAGGAGTGCCGGTGGCGCCCAGCAATCCCTGGTGTTGCACCGAGAGACGATCGGGGACAAGCAGACGATCCAGTGGCTCGATCTTGGCACGCACCTCGTGCTGATCGGAGTGACGGGGACGACCATCACGCCGTTGCTGACGACCAGCGACGCCGAGGAGATGGCACTGATCCGTGCTCAATATCCCGGGCAGCAGCCCCATGCGACGACCGGCGCCTGGCAACCCACGAATGAACGGCCCTCCTTTGCCAGGGCGCTGGCACGTGCCATGGCCATCAATCCGCTCCCCTCGCCCCAACAGCAGCGGCAACGAGCGACTCCGCGGCGCACCGGCCGTGTCGAGCCAGAAGCCCCCGCCGCTCCGGCTCCCGTGGCCCAGGTGGCGCCAAGCAGCGGCATACAGGCGACCCTCAATACCATGCGGTCATTGCGCCGGAGGCTCGAACAGCGGTGAACATCCCATCGATCAGCGTGAATCTCGGACATGGCAACGGCGGGATCGGCAGCGCCGTGCAGGTGCTTGTGCTGATCACGCTCATCACCCTGGCCCCGTCGCTGGTCATCATGCTGACGTCGTTCACGCGCATCATCGTGGTCCTTGGTTTCGTCCGTACGGCGATCGGGATTCCCCAGACGCCTCCCAACCAGGTTCTCACCGGGCTGGCCCTGTTCCTGACCTTCTTCATCATGAGCCCGACGCTGCAACAGATCAACAACAGCGCGCTACAACCTTTGCTTGCCAACAAGATCAGCCAGCAGCAGGCGCTGGACCGGGCGCAGGCTCCCGTGCGCGCGTTCATGTTCAAGCAGGTGCGCATGGCCGATCTGGCCTTGATGGTGGGCCTGGCGCACGAGAAGAAGCCACGGACAACGGCCGACGTGCCGACCCTGGTTCTCATCCCCGCCTTCATACTCAGTGAGCTGCACATGGCGTTCCAGATCGGCTTCATGATCTTCCTGCCGTTCCTGGTCATCGACATCGTGGTGTCCAGCGCCCTCATGGCCATGGGCATGATGATGTTGCCGCCTACGACCATTTCCCTGCCGTTCAAGCTGCTGCTCTTCGTAATGGTCGATGGCTGGCATCTCATCGTGCAGTCCCTGGTTGTGGGATTCCACTGAATTGGCCCGATTTGGATTAGAAGGCCCAGCGTGGCTACTCTCTGTGTGACACCGACTTGACCGTCACAGCGGGAGATCACCCTATGGACCAGGCAGAAGCATTCTCGATCCTACGCGATACTCTGGTGCTTGCTCTGGAGCTCAGCCTGCCCTTACTGTTGGCTGGGCTTGTGGTGGGCCTGATCGTCAATGTCTTCCAGGCGGTCACCCAGCTCAGCGATGCAACGCTGTCCTTTGTGCCCAAGATCCTGGCCGTCTTTCTCTCCATGGCCGTGTTCGGCCCTTGGATGGCGCACCAGATCATGAAATTCGCCGTGGATATGCTGACGCATGGTGTGGGGAGCACGCCGTGAGCGGCCAATTCACGTCCGACCAGATAGCGCTCTTCCTGCTGGTGCTCGCGCGCGTCGGCGGGCTCGTGGTCAGCGCGCCGTTGCTGGGCGATCCGCAGGTGCCCCGGCTGGTCAAAGCGGTCGTCGCCATCGCGCTCACCATAGTGCTGGTCCAGGTCCCGAGCGTCGCTCGCTTGCGCATGCCGGCCGCATTGGCCCCGTTTGCGCTGAGTATCCTATCGCAGCTCCTGGTCGGGCTGGCCTTGGGCCTGGTTGCCCGCGCGCTCTTCTTCGCGGCGCAAACGGCCGGCCAGATCGTCAGTATGCAGACCGGACTCAGTCTCGCCGCGGTGGTCAATCCGCTCACTTCCGAGCCGGACACGATCCTGGCCCAGGTCTATCTGACCGTCGCCGCTCTGGTCTTCCTGGCCGCCAACGGCGACGCCTGGATGCTGGCTGCGCTGGCGCGATCCTTTGACCTGAGCCTGCCCGGCAGCGCGGCGCCCTCGGGCCATCTCGTGGAGCAGGCCGTTGCCGCCCTGCTGGTGGTGACACAGTCGGGCCTGCAGCTTGCCGCTCCCGTGGTAGCGAGCCTGTTTGCCACCACCGCGGTGCTCGGCCTGATCGGCCGCTCGCTGCCCCAGCTCAACATCTTCGTGCTCAACATGCCGCTGGGCCTGCTGCTGGGCCTTGTCGCCATGATCGGCAGCTTGGCCGCATCGATAGCGCTCGCCGACCACGCCACGCAGGATCTGCCCGGGCGCCTGCTACACCTGCTCGGGGGAGCAGCACAGCCAGGGGGAGTCTGAGCAATGGCGGGTGAGGCACGGACCGAGAAACCCACGCCGCGGCGCCTGCGCGAGGCGCGACAGCGGGGCGATATCCCGACCAGCGCGGAGCTCAGCGCAGCGGTCCTCGGCGTGGCCGGCCTGATCGCCCTACAGCAGCAGGCGAACCACGTATGGAATGGCCTGGCGGCCCTGTTAACGCGCTCCCTGGCTTCCGCGGCCGGCATCCGCCACTTCACCGAAGCCGATGCCGGAGCGTCCCTGCGCGATGGTATCGGTGCCGGTATGGGCCTGATCGCCCCGCTGGCCGCGATGCTGATGATCGGCGCCGCGGTGAGCGGCCTCGTCACCACGCGCGGCTTCCTATCGTTGAAACCGCTTGCCCCGTCGTTGCGCCGGCTCAACCCGGGCCAGGGAGTGAAGCGCCTGGTCTCGGCGGAGGCCGGCATCTTGTTTCTGAAAGTCCTTGTCAAGCTGGCCATCGCCGCCCTGGCCATACTGGCGGCGCTACCGGCGTGGCAGGCGTTTGTGCCCTCCCTGCCGCTGATGACCACGCCGGCCGCGGCGCAGGCGGTCTGGGCCAACACGCTGACCACCATCTTGCCGATTGGTTGGGCTTTGCTGGCCGTCGGCGTGGCCGACCTCGGCTATCGCTACTGGTCCTGGTATCGCCGCCTGCGTATGACCAAGCAAGAGATGAAGGAAGAGCAGAAGCGCAGCGAGGGCAATCCGCAGATGCGCGCACGCATGAGGCACCAGGCCCGGCGGCGTCTGCGCGCCCTAATCAGCGGCAGCGGGCTACGGCGCGTACCGCAAGCAGACGTGGTGGTGACCAATCCGACGCACTTTGCCGTGGCCTTGCAGTACCGCTCCGGATCGATGCGGGCGCCAAAAGTGATTGCCAAGGGACAGCGACTCGTGGCCCTGCGCATCAAGGAAACGGCTCGACGCCACAACGTGCCGCTCGTCGAGAACAAGCCCCTGGCGCAGGCACTGTTCAGGTCCGTCGAGGTCAACCAAGAAATCCCGGCAGATCTGTATCATGCCGTGGCCCAGGTCCTGGCCTTTGTCTATCGCCTGCGCGCCGCCCGCGCCCGCCGGCCGCTCGCGTCGTACGCTCGGAGCTAGGCGCGCCATGGTTACCGCAAACACGGAATCGACCAGGCGCACGGGGCTGGGCGCTGCGCTGATGAGCAACGACGCCCTGATGGCCGGCATGGTCATGGCCATCCTGAGCATGATGATCATCCCCTTGCCGCCGTTCATGCTCGACGTGCTGATCACCCTCAACGTGGCCGCCACGGTCACGGTCTTGCTGGTCGCCATGTACATCACCGAACCGTTGCAGTTCTCGGTCTTCCCATCGTTGCTGCTGGTGCTGACGCTGTTGCGCCTCGGCATCAGCGTGGCCGCGACGCGCCTGATCCTGATGCAGGGCTTCGCCGGCGAGGTCATACAATCCTTCGGCCAGTTCGTGGTGGGCGGTAACATGGTCATCGGCCTGGTGATGTTCCTGGTGCTGATGGTGATCCAGTTTGTGGTCATTACCAGTGGCGCCGGACGCGTCGCCGAGGTGGCCGCCCGCTTCACGCTCGACGCCATGCCCGGCAAGCAGATGAGCATCGACTCCGAGCTGGCCGCCGGATTCATCACCGAACAGCAGGCACGTGCCCGCAAGAAGTTGGTGGAGCAGGAAGCGGACTTCTATGGCGCCATGGACGGCGCCAGCAAGTTCGTGCGCGGTGACGCCATCGCGGCCCTGATCATGATCGCCATTAACCTGATTGGCGGCTTCGTCATCGGCGTCATCCAACATAACCTCGACCTGGGAACGGCCCTGTCGCGCTACTCGCTGCTCACGGTTGGGGACGGCCTCATCAGCCAGATTCCTGCCCTGCTCGTCTCCACCGCGACCGGCATCATCGTCACGCGGTCGTCGGCAACCACCGGCACCCTGGGCGGCGACGTGGTGGCCCAGATGCTCGGCAACCCACGCGCCCTGACCATCTCCAGCGGCATGCTGGCCTTCCTCGGGCTGATCCCGGGACTGCCCAAGCTGCCGTTCTTCGCTATCGCGGCGCTGGTCTTTGCCGCGTCCCGCCTGGTCGAGCGCCGCCAACACCTGGCTCTTCCCGCTGGTCCTGCGCCGGACCAGGCCGCGGCGCAGAGTCAGGCACCGGCCGCGGGCACCTCGAGCGAGGACCTTGAGCGCCTGCTGGATCTCGACCCCCTGGAGCTAGAGATCGGCTTTGGCCTCGTTTCCCTGGTCGACGGAGATGACGGCAACCTGCTGGCACGCATCAGCTTGATTCGCCGGCAAACGGCGACGGATCTCGGCATGATCCTGCCCACCGTCCGCGTGCGCGACAACCTGCAGCTCGATGCCAATGCGTACCGCGTCCTGCTACGCGGCGCGGTGATCGGGTCCGGTCAGGTCTATCCGCGGCAGTTGCTCGCCATGTGCGCCGGTGTCGTGGTCGAGGACCTTCCCGGCACGCCGACCACGGAACCGGCTTTCGGTCTGCCCGCCACCTGGATCGATCCCGATCTGCGCGAGCGAGCCGAAATCCTCGGCTACACGGTCGTCGATCCGGGCTCGGTGATAGCCACCCATTTTACCGAACTGATCAAACGCTATGCGCCGCAGATACTTTCCCGCCAGGAGACGCAGCGCCTCGTCAACCACGTCAAGGCCCAGCACAGTGCCGTCGTTGAGGAACTGGTGCCCAACTTACTCACACTCGGCGAGGTGCAGCGCGTTCTGCAAGCCCTGCTTCAGGAGCGTATCTCGATTCGCGACTTGCCGGCCATCCTGGAAGCGATCGGCAACGTCGCCCGCGCCACCCACGACCTCGACGTTTTGGTAGAGCAAGCACGGCAAGGGCTGGCCCAGGCCATCACCCAACAGCACCTCGGTCCGGACGGCAACGTGCATGCTCTGACGCTGAGCCCCGCCCTGGAATCGGCACTCCTGTCGTCGCTGCAGCGGACCGAAGACGGCCCGGTGCTCGTGCTGTCCCCCGCCGTCGTGGAGAACCTTCTACGCACGCTGGCATCGGAGATGGAGAACATGGCCAGCCGCGGGCATCAACCACTCTTGCTGTGTGCGCCACAGTTGCGCTGGGCCCTACGCCGGTTGGTCGAACGTAGCTTCGCGAACCTGTACCTGCTGTCGTATCGCGAGATCGCGGCGGGCACCGACATCGTAACGGAAGGAGCAGTCGACATTGAGTTGGCCACCAAGCGATCTGCCTGATGCGCGCGTGCTGCCCGCGGAGATCGGTCGGGACGTCGCGCCCGGAGTGGCGCGCGTCCGCCCGGCCGCGTTCCCGTCGCTGAACCCGGGCGCGTCGGCCATCATGGGGCCCAGCGCGCTGCGCGCCTACCGGCCCGACACCGCTGACTCAGCCGGACGGGATGACACGACGCGCGCCGGCTCCGGCGTTACAGCCAGCCTTGATGCGCGCATCTCGCCGCGAGGGCGCGCTACACGCCGCGCCGTCCCGGCCGGCATGACCGCCAATCCCGCTTCCGAACCGGCCCCTCCGGCGAGCGCGATCGAGCAACAATTGGCGCCGCTGCGCGATCTCTCGCGCGAGCTGGTGCAGCGCGGCATGGCGGCGAGTTTGGTCAGCGAGCTCCTGGCCGAGATCCTATCTGAGTACGGCAGCCAGGTACTGGCCAGCGACCGCAACGCGCGTCTGGCCCTGGTTGAGCAGTTGATGCTGCGCATCCCCGACCACCCCTTGCTCCCCGACGGTGGCCAGCTGACCGGCACGCAGCTTGTACTGGGACCGGCCGGGTCGGGCAAGAGCCTGCTCATCGCGCATCTCGCGCTCATCGCTGCACAGGGCGGCCAACGCGATGTCATTCTGGTGAATACCGATGGCACACGCATCGGCGCGGCAGCGCAGATGAATGCCCTGGGCAAGGTCTTTGGCTACGATGTCGAGCACGTTTATACGCCACACGAGTTTCGCTCGCTCTGCACCGGGTGTGCTGCCGGGTCGCTGCTCCTGGTCGAGACAGTCCCGTGGTCTCCCCGAGCGGACGTGCAATCAGCCTGGACGACCGTGCAGGGGCAGCTATCCAGCGCGTCGGCCATCGTCTGTGTGCCGGCCCCGGCCCAGGCCGATGACTTGGCCGACCTGCTCTCCGCCACCCACCGGGCATTCGGTAAGGTGCTGGCTGTCCTGACTCAGGTGAGCGAGACGCGTAATATGTTGCCGGCCCTGGGCGTCCTGGCGCAGCGCCGACAGGCGGTTGGCATGGTCGTCCCTGGCCCCGACCTCTCCGACGTCCCACCGCCACCGGCACTTGCCGATGTAGCGCGGGAAGCGCTCGGGCTCACTCCGCTGCGTGCGCAGAAAGGGCACAACCCATGGTAGAGTTCACCATCAAAGTGCGCAAAACCACCATTTACGTCACCATCGGCGTCACCTTTCTGGTCGCAGCCATGTCACAGGTGCAGGGTGACACGGCGCAGAACATCACACTCAAGGCCGCCGTTGCGCTTGGATCCCTTGTCATCATCGCCATCGTGCTGCTGCGTCTGCTGGATCGCGCGGTGCGCGATATACAGGCGAAGGAGGTTGCCGCCAGGGCGTCGGCTCAGCCACCCGACCCTGCACCTCAGCAACCGTTGGCCGAGCGCCACATGGCTGCGACCAAGTCAACCGGGAAGATTGCCGCCTGATGAGAACTAGTCCAGACGCTTCACTCAGTGCCACTGTATGGTTCCCTCATCTCACGGCACCTGGACCCAGGGGGAGCTGACATGACGGCAAGCAGTACTGCTTACGAGGTGCCCGCCGCTGCTCCCTATCCCTCGCCACAGGACCGGGAACAGTTGATCTTGAAATATGCTCCCGTGGTGCGCTACATCGTCGGGCGCATGGTCATCGCCACCCCGCAGCACCTGGATTTTGACGACCTGTTGAGCTACGGCACCCTGGGCCTCATCGAAGCCGTTGATCGCTATGACCCAACGCGTGGCATCAACTTCGAGACCTTTGCGGTCGACCGCATACGTGGTAGCGTCATCGATGCCCTGCGGGCGGCCGACTGGATCCCCCATTCGTCGCGCCGGCGGGCTAAAGCCATCCAGCAAACCTATGTGCAGCTCGAAGAGCGCCTGGGCCGCGCACCATCGGATGAAGAGGTCGCGGACGAGCTACGGTTGTCCCTGTCCAAATTGCACCGTGCCATGGCCGATTCAATGTGTACGGTGGAGTCGCTACACCGAGAGGTACGCACCTCTCACGACGATGGAACACCTTCCATCCTTCTCGATTACCTGCATGACGAGGGCATGGCGACTCCCGGCCAAGAGATAGAACAACGAGAGCTGCACGAGAGCGTGGTCGAGGCGCTACGGCGGCTGGATGATCGCGAACGGCTGGTGCTCTCCCTCTACTATCAGAAAGGCCTAACTCTGCGCGAAATCAGCGACGTGATGGAGATCTCGGAGACCAGGGTCTGGCAATTGCACGCCCGGGCCATCATGCGCATCCGCGGCTACATCGGCCTTAGTACCAGGAAGTAAGTAGGATACTAGGCATGGATATCACCACGATCCTCTGCGCCATCGTCATAGTGCAGGCGCTCGTACTGGCCCTGATCTTCGCCGTGGTTGTGCGCCTGCGCGCCCGAGTCGAGCAGGTGGGCAACGCGGCCACGGCGGCCATTGGGCAGATGGGCCAACTGGTTCACGAGGCACACGCCCTGAGCCAGATCATGGCCAAGCAGGTTGAAGAACATATCCGCCTGCGCGAGATGGGACCGCCCTCCATCCCCGTCGCCATGTCCCGCTTGGTGGAAGCGCAAGAGGACGATGAAGAGGAGCTCCCTGCTACCCGCCCAGCCAGACGACCGGCGGCGAAGCAGCCGGCCGGCAGACCGCCGGCCTTACCGCGCATGCGCCTCAGACAGACCGCTGCCGTGGCTCGGGAGGAAACACAGCCCGACCAGGGCAACGTGGATCGCGACGTGGCGCGCCAGAATGGAATGGACCCCCTCGGCGTGGCCCTGCAACGCAGTCTGGCCCGGCAACGCGCCCGCGTCAAGGTGTCCTAGAAAGAGGAGGTCAGTGAATCTCACTCATCGGCGCCGCCGGCTTACCGCGGCTTTCCTGGCCGCGCTTCTCACCCTTGCCGGCATCCTGACATCCACCGTGGCGCGCGGCGAAGAGAAAGGCATCGTGGTGTCCCTCTCTTATATCCGCGGCTATTCTAATTGGGGTCCGACCAACGTCTACGGCACGGCGCAATTGTGGCCGCAGGAAGGGGTCGCTGTGCTGGCGGTGCACAATCTGCCGCACTTGTTGAACGACGATAAGTACGCGGGATGGATCGTCAACACGGTATCTGGAGACGCTCTCCTGCTTGATACCTTCAACACAAGCGAGGCAGGTGACGGCTCGATCGACGTCATCTTCGACCAGAGTGTGCCGCGGGGGGCCAATGCCGTGGTGGTCACAGTCATGCATCCGGGAGATCCCGCCGGCTTACCCGGCCCGCAGCGCACCCTGAGCGGCATATTCCCGGCGCAGAGTCGTCCGAGTCCCAAAACGGCCATCCTCGCAAAGAGCCCCAAGACGAAGCCTCCGATCCAAATGAGGCGGGAGAAGCTCAAGGCGCGGCCGGTGCACGGAGCACCCAGGCGGAGGCCGCAGGTCCATGTCCGGGTCGCCAGTGAAGGCAAGCATGCGGTGGCCAGGACTCAACGGCAGCCGGTTGCACTGCCGCATACCGGGGGCGGATGGCTTCTTCGGAAACAACACGCCGCGTGCAGCGAACGCGCGCGGCATCGTCTACCCTGTCCGCCCACAACGGCGTCGGGAGACGTTCCTGCTGCCCGTCCCCGGTCAGATGTGCCGCTCCTCACGCGGCTGTATTAGGCAAAGGATCGCATCATGGACTCAGGCATCTACACATCGGCCGTTGGCATGCTGGACGAGTTCAACGTCGAGGACAACATCGCCAACAACCTCGCCAATATGCAGACACCGGGCTTCAAGGAGCGCAGCGCGGTGCAGCAGAACTTCTCCGAACTGCTGTACGCCAGCCAGCCGCCAGCCGGCACCGACCTCGTCAGTAGCGACACTCCCATCGGCCGGTTTGGACGGGCCCCGCTGATCGATAGCTATGGCCTCGACCTGGCGCAGGGCAGCCCGCGCTACACGGGATCTCCGCTTGACCTCATGATCGTTGGGGACGGCTTCTTTCGGGTGCGAGCAGGCCGGCAGACTCTTTTGACCCGCAATGGCAGCTTCCGCCGGTCTGCCGCCGGGTTCCTGGTTACCCAGGACGGCTACCAGGTACTTGGAGACAAAGGACAGCCGATCAAAGTACCGTCCGGAGTCCTCGCCGTTGACAAGCAGGGTGGCATTGCCGTTGATGGCCGGCGCATCGGCCAGCTCGGCATGGCACGCGTACAGGCTGGACAACCGTTGACCGCGACGGGCAACGGCTATTACGTGGGACCGGGGCGCCCGCTGACGCGTCCCCAGTCCACGGCGGTCCTGCAAGGGTACCTGGAAACGTCCAACGTGGACCTATCGACGCAGACCAGCGCCATGATGTCGGCGCAGCGGGCCTATGAGGCCAACTCGCGCCTGCTGCAAATGCAAGATGAGGCACTATCTCTCGCGGTCGGTGATGTTGGGAAGGTAAGCACATGAATAGCCTCTACGGGACGCCTGTCACTGGCATGCAGGGCGCTGAGTTTCAGCTTGACGTCGTCGCGGACAACATCGCGAATCTCAACACCGACGGGTTCCAGGCGGTTGAGCCGGTTCTGTCTAGCTTGCCGTTTCAGGCCGAGATCGGCGATCCAAATAACGGCGTTGTCGCGCCCGCCGCGACGCACATCGGTATGGGCGTACAGCCCATGGCGACGATGCGCAGCCAGCGGCAGGCCCCGCTCGTCCCTACCTACAATCCGCTGGATCTCGCCACCAAGGACCAGGGATTCTTCGCCCTGCGACGACCGGACGGCCAGACTGTCTACAGCTCCGAGATCTCGCTGCAGTTGCAGCCAAACGGCCAGGTCACCACGACGGAGGGACTCTCGCTGGCGCCGCCAGTGCGCGTCCCGAACGGCGTCACTCACATCACCGCCGACACGCAGGGCCGGATCATCGGCCACTCGCGCAACGGAACGACGGTCGTCGTGGGGAGAACAGTGGTCGTCGGTTTTGCCGCGCCGGAGAACCTGCGCGCCCTCGGCAACAACACGTATGCGGAGTCGCTGAGTTCGGGCCGACCCCAAATCCGAGGCGTCGACCAGACCCAGATTGTCAGCGGCTTCAGGCGCGCCTCCACGGTCGACCTTGCCACGGAGCTGACCGCCATGGTCGACGCCCAGCACATGTACGAGGCCAATGCCAGGGCCCTTCAGACCCTCGACGCTTTCATCAACAATGCCGTGAGCCTGCCGCAACGCTAACGCTACAAGGAGATCCCGCCAGGCACTAAAGAATCCGCGGAGCCGCTCGAATAGAGGAGTACAGCATGTCACAGAGCTGTGGGCCAAGCGCGGTGATAGCCCGCATCGGCGAGTAAGGGGGAGGCGAGATGAAGATCGATCACGGAGGAGCACGAGAGCCCTTTGCGGCTTATCGTAAAGCCCTGGAGGCGGTCCCTGCCGCGACACAGGGTCCCCAACAGGCGAATCCATGGGGTGCCACGCCGGCGCAGGTGCCGGACAGTGCCCAAATCTCGGCCCAGAGCCGCCAACTGGCCCAGGCCCACGACAGCGTGCGCTCGACTCCGGCTACCCGGGCGACGATGATCGACGAGATCAAGGCCCAGATCAAGTCAGGGACGTACACCATCGACGACCACGACTTGGCCAGCAAGCTCCTCAAACCGCGTGGGACAGACGCATGAGCCCCTCGGATGACCTCTCCGTGGAGGTGCAGCCGCTGCTGAAGGCGCTGCAAGAGCTGAGTGTCGCCTACGATGAGGCGCAGCAGCGCGCCGAGGCCCTGCTTCGGGCACTGGCGTCCAACGACTTCGCGGCGGTGAAAGAAGCCGTCGCAGACCAGAGATCGACGCTCGACATCATCGAACGGGCCGAGCGGCGCCGCTGCACTGCCGAAACCGCCCTGGCCGGTGCGCTCGCCAGGCGCGGGCTCGTGCCGGCGGAGGCGGCGGGCAGGCTCAACAGTAGCACGCTGCTCGCGGCGCTGCCGCGGGACGATGCGGACGCCCTGCGCGCGTTGCGGCAGGACCTGCTCAGCCGATTGGTCGACCTGCAATCGACCTACCGGCAGGCGACGATGCTTGTGTACACCGCACAGGCAGTGGTGAAGCGCGCCGTTCGCTACGCCGTGCAGCCCAGTGGCGGCTATACCTCGCGCGGCGACCCCACTCCACCGGTGTATGATCGCCTGCGCCAATCCGCACGGTGGGCTTGAGCCATGGCGAATCTCGATCTCGGCATCAATTCCTTGCTACGCGGGCTGGAGGCCCAACAGGCCGGCATGGACGTTGTGAGCCATAACATCGCCAACGCTTCCACACCCGGCTACTCGCGCCAATCGGTCGACCTGCAGGCCAGCGATCCGCTAACCTACGCCACAATGGTATCGACCGGCGCGGGCCAGATAGGTACGGGTGTCACGGTAGCCTCGATTCAGCGCTCGCACGACGATTTGATCCAGCAGCAAATGGCGTATCAGAACCAGAGCCAGGCACAACAGCAGATGCTGAGCGATACGTTGGGCCAGGTCATCCAGGTGTACAACGAGCCGACAAATCAGGGGTTCAGCAACACGCTGAGCGCCTTCTTCACGGCCTGGCAACAACTGTCCGGCAATCCCGCCGACGGCCCAACGCGCGCCGTTGTCGCCGAACGCGGCGCGGCCCTGGCAGGCGGCTTCAACGCGGCGGCCGCCTCGCTGCAAACCATCCAGCAGAACCTGGACACCCACGTGCGGCAATACGTCCCTCAGATTAACGACATCACGCAGCGGATTGCCGGGCTCAACCAACAGATAACGTCGGTGGTCGCCAGCGGCCAGCAGGCCAACGACCTGGCCGACCAGCGTGATACCTTGCTGAACCAGTTATCGCAATTGGCGGACATCCAGTATACCATAACGCCGGAGGGCGCGGCCAACGTGGCGCTGGTCGGCGCAGGGAGCCTGGTGCAGGGCAACTCGTCATTCAACCTGGCGACGATACCCGACGCGACTCAACCACAATTCGTCAACGTGGTCTTTGACGGGCAGAAAGCCCCCCTATCCTTACAAGGTGGGCAACTGGGAGGCGCTCTCACGGCCCGAGACGTCACCATGGCCGATCAGTTGAGCGCCCTGAACAGCCTGGCCAAGGACGTCGTTGACGCAGTGAATCACTTTCAGAGTACCGGCTACGGCAGCAACGGGGCGACGGGCATCTCATTCTTCACCGGCAGCACAGCGGCTACAATGGCGGTGGATCCCAGGATCAGCGCTGACCTCGCCAACATCGCCGCCAGCGCCGCGCCGAATAGCCCCGGCGATGGCAGCCAGGCCCTCCTGATCGCCCAATTGCAGGAAAACCCCGCGCCGGGCAGCACACTGACGCTGCAGGCGCAGTACCAGGATATCATCGGCCAACTCGGTGTGGATGCGCAGCAGGCACAGTCCAACGTCCAGACCGGAGAACTTGTGTTGCAGAACCTCAGTGCGCAGCAGTCGTCGGTGTCGTCCGTCTCACTGAACGAAGAAGCGAGCAACCTCATGCAGTACCAGAGGGCGTACGAAGCGGCCGCGCATGCCATTACGATAATGAACCAGACCATCGGCGACATGATTCAGCAGCTAGGAGGCTAGGCGCATGCGTATTAGCGATCAACAGGTGCTCGACCTCACGCAGTATCAGATGAACTCCGCGTACGACCAGATGGCTCGGGCCCAGACGGTGCTGGCCAGCGGCAAAAGGATCAATAGCCCGGCCGATGATCCGATCGGTGCGACGACCGCATTGGAGCTGCAAGGCAATCTGGCTGAACTCAACCAGTTTTCCTCCACCGCGTCCGACGCTCTTAACTGGATGCAGACGACCGACTCGGCGTACAACGACGTGGGCGATGTGCTACAACAAGTACGGACGTTGGCGGTGCAAGCAGCCAATGGAACCCTTAGTCAAGACGAACGCCAGGCCATGGCGGCGAGCGTCGGCCAACTCCTGCAACAGGCTGTGCAGTCCGCCAATGCCACCTACGATGGTCGCTACGTCCTCGCCGGTTACCAGACCGGCACGTCGCCGTTTGTCGTTGCCAACGGTGTTGTCACCTATCACGGCGACAGCGGATCCATACAGCAGGAAGTCAGCCCGGGGCAAATGATGCAAATCAACATGCCGGGCAACGCCGCGTTGCCCGCGGTCTTCTCCTCCATGACGCAGTTGCAGCGGGACTTGCAGGCGGGAAACACCGCGGCCATCGGTGGCGCGGACCTCCAGGCGATCGACGATGCACATGCCGGGCTCCTGGTGGCTCAAGCGACGGTAGGCACGGGCACCAATCGCTTGCAGGCGATACAACAGGCGCTACAGTCCAGGCAAACCACCACGACGGGCCAGGTCTCGCAGATCGTGGACGCTGATATGGCCCAGGCGGCCATCGATTTCAGTTCGCGCCAGGCCACCTACCAGGCTGCTCTCTCCGCCGCGTCCAGGGTCATTCAGCCGAGCCTGTTGGAGTTCCTCAAGTGAGATGAGTGTTTCTACCGCGTCGGATGGCCAATCGCAGGGCCGCCTCGTCATTTCGACTCTGCGCTTCGGCAGCGCAGAGGAAGTCGTGATCTTCGCCTCACATCTGTACACCTTTGTCGACCCCTTGCCGGGCTTGCCGGACAACCATCGCTTCGCCCTTATCGAGGAAGAGAGGTACGCTCCACTGCGCTGGATGCAGTCGCTCGACGACCCTTTGATCTGTCTGCCGCTGCTGCCCGCCGCGTTGCTCGAGTTCGACACCGAAAAGTATCGCGCGCGCATCACAGCGGCGGACGAGGGGTCGGGCGATGACCTCGGCCAGGGCGGGTCCGTCTACCTGGTGACGCGTCAGTTGCAGGACGGCGGCAAGCTGGTCGTCAACCTCATGGCCCCGATTTATCTCGATCCCGGCAACGGAACCGGCCGTCAGGTCATTTTGCAGGATCCATCCTACTCCCTGCGCCAGGGAATCGTGTGGAACGCCCGATCGCGAAAGTTCGGCCTGGTATGCTCATCCTAAGCCGCCGCCATGGACAGGGCATCCGCATCGGTAACTCCATCAGGGTCACGGTTGTGGCCATTGATGGACAGGTCGCGCGCCTGGGTATCGAGGCGCCGGCCTCCTGCAAGATCCTGCGGGACGAGTTGTGGGAGCTGGTGGCCGATGCCAACAAGGATGCCATCTCCTCCGCCCCGATTGGCGGTGACTTTGCCCGCATCATCCAGGGCACGGCGAGCGGTCAGGGGCCCGAGGAAGCCGGCCCACTCCGCGGCCAGGACAGCCACCTGGGGACTGCGCTATAGGTAAATCTTCTCATCTCCGGTAGATCGCGCTGAGGAAGGGAACGATCTGTACGACTAAGGGTGTGGACAGCGCAGTGATAAGCGGAACCGGAGCGGAGACGGCCGTGACGCCCCGTTCCACGCATCAGGCGCCGTCAGCGCACACGCGGGAGCTCGGATGCATCCGCGATTAAGGAAAGGGAGTTCACATCAATGGGACTGCGGATCAACAACAACATCGAGGCGCAGGACACCTTCCGCCAACTCACCATCGCCAGCAATATGTTCAGCCAGTCGATGCAGCGCCTATCCAGCGGCAAGCGCATCAACAGTGCCGCCGACGATGCCGCCGGCTATGCTATCAGCCAGAAGTTGCATGCCCAGAGTACCGGCCTGACTCAGGCGCAATCCAACGCCCAGGACGGCATTTCCCTGGTGCAGACCGCCGGTGGTGGGTTGCAGACCACGCAAGACCTGCTGCAGCGCCTCCGCCAGCTCGCGGTGCAGTCGGCCAATGACACCAACACGACCAGCGACCGCCAGGCCCTCCAGGCCGAGGCCGACCAGATCTCGCAGGAAATCACGCAGATTGCCTCGACGACGCAGTTCAACACCAAGAACCTGCTCGACGGCTCCATGGGCTCGTCCGCGTCGGTGGTCACGACAACCATCGCCGGCACGCCGGCCACGCCAACCACGGCCGGCGCGCTGAAGTCGGGCACCTATTCGTTCACCGCCACGGGCGGCCAGGTCGCCTTCACCGGCACCACGCTGAATCAGGGCGTCGGCACCGGTACGGCCAGCACGGCCGCCGGCACCTACCTGTCCGATGGCACCAACTCGATCGGCGCCTCGGGCGGCGCCTCGGCCTTGGCCGCGGGCAGCTACAGCTTCACCATCAACGGCCCCAAGGGCAATGCCACGATCAACTTCACGGTCGGTGCCACGGCCACCTCGGGCGATACCTACCAGACGATCCTGAACTCGATCAACGCCGCCTCCAATCAGACTGGAGTGACGGCGGTCTTCAACGGCGGCGCCGCCAACGCCGGCATTCAGCTGCAGAGCGCTGTCGCCGGTTCCAGCCAGAACTTCACGGTCAGCGCGAGTGCCAACAACGTCTTCGTTGCCCTGGGTATGTCCACGACGGCGACGACGCTGGCCCTGAACACGACGGCCGGTGTGACGGCGGGCACCAACGGCTCTCTCACCGTGAAGGACTCGGCCGGCAACACGGTCATCAACAACCTGACCGGTAACGGCAACACCTTCCTGGACGCGGCGACGGGCTTCTCATGGGACCTGAGCAAGGATGCTTCCTTCAACGCCCAGGCGGGTGCAACCGGCAGCCTCAGCGTTAGCAACACGGGTCTCACCCTCCAGGTCGGCGCCAACGCCAACCAAAACATTTCCGTCGCGGTGAACGACATGCGCGCGCTGGCCCTGGGCATTCAAGGCGCAACCAGCAATCAGGCCCTGGATATCACCACCCAGACCAACGCGAACAACGCCATCTCCGTGATCGACAATGCGATTCAGACGGTGTCGGCCCAGGCCTCCCAGCTCGGCTCCGTGCAAAACCGCCTGCAGTCGGCCATGAACAACCTGGCCATTCAGCAGGAGAACATGCAGGCCGCCTATAGCAGCATCACCGATGTGAACATGGCGCAGGAGACGACGAACCTGGCCACGGCGCAGATTCTACAGCAGTCCTCCATGGCCATGCTGGCCCAGGCTAACCAGGCCCCGATGGGCGTCCTGAAGCTCCTCGGCTAGTCATAGTGGCGGAAGATCCACCTCTAGCGTGGTAATCCCTTGAGCACCAAGCCCAGAAGGGCAAGAGCCCCTTCCCGTCCTTCTGGGCTTCCGCGATCAGGCGCTTGCAGTGCGTAAGAGCAGACGATGAGTACAACCAGCAGCTCGACGACCATCGGCTCCGCGTCAACCAGCCAGCAGTCTATCGACTACTTGAGCTATCTGAACGGGCTGACACCGGTGCCCTTCAATCCGAATACGGTCATCAACGCTCTCCTCCAGGCAGATCAGGCGCCCATACAGAATCTGCAGACGCAGATCACCAACATTCAGACGAACGAGAGCATCTACAAGAGCATCGCCGCCGACGTGACGGCTCTCCAGTCATCCGCCTTCAACCTGACCCTCCAGGGCAGCGTACAGGCCAATACCGTGTCATCGACCAATCCCAGCGCCGTGACGGCGTCCGCCGCCCCCTCGGTGCAGGCCGGGACCTATACGGTGGCCGTGGGCACCCTGGCCACGGCAACGACCGCGGCATCGACGGCACCACTCAGCCAAGCTATCGACTCACGGGCCGCCACCACGCCCCTGAATGCGCTGAATCTCAGCGCCGTGCCGACAGGCGGCAATTTCAGCGTCATCGTCGACGGTAAGGTACAATCGGTGTTCGTCGATCCGACCAAGGCCCTTCTCGATCCGTCCGGGGCGCTAATGCAGCTTCAGAGTGCCATCAGTGCGGCGTTGAACGACGGCTCGGCCACGGTGAACGTGGGTGTCTCCGGTAACAAGGTGACGATCGGCATCAGCGGCGCAGGTGCCTCGCACACCATCTCCTTCGGCGCGGCGGGCGATACATCGAACTTCCTCTCGGTCATGAATCTGTCCACGGTACAGGGATCGACCACCAACGGAGCGCTGACTCTAACCAGCAGCGGAAACGTGGGCGTCGCCCAGGCGAACGCGCCGCTCTCCTCCGCCGTTCTGGCTACTCCGCTCAACGCCTCGTCCGGCATCTTCAGCATCAACGGGGTTTCCATCGCCTGGGATGCATCCGCGGACTCTCTCAATAGCGTCATCAGCCGCATCAATAACTCGGCGGCCGGCGTCAACGCCACGTACAATAGCACCACCGATCAGCTCACGGTGACAAACAAAACCACGGGCCAGACGGCGATTAACCTGGCCGATGTCACGGGCAATTTCCTGGCGGCGATGAATCTGGCCCCCGGTACGACCACCGCGCAGATACTGGGCACCAACGCCAGTGTCACGGTCAACGGAACGACAGTGAGCTCGACCAGCAACACGATCACCAATGCCGTACCGGGTTTATCAATTAGCGCGGCGGCGAAAACAACCGACGGCTCGCCCGTGACGTTGACCGTCGGCCCGGACACGACCGGCATTACCAAGCAGGTTCAGGCCTTCGTCGACGCGGCCAACAAGCTGATCAATGACATCACGACCACGCAGCAGAAGGACGCAACGACGGGCGGCTATAGCCAGTTGTTGGGCGACCCAACCCTGCTAGGGCTCAAAGACAGCGTCCTGACCATGATCACCGGACGCTTGACGACGTCGGGGCCCTACCAGTCGTTGCAGGATGTCGGTATCACGACGGGCAGCGTGGGCAGCCTGCCCGGTACAACAAGCAACCTGACTCTCGATAGCTCCAAGCTGGCTGCAGCCATTGCCGCCAATCCCGGACAGGTGGCCGCGCTCTTCAATGGTACCACTCAGACCAACGGTTTCCAGGGTGTGGCGCAACAGTTGAACACTTTCCTGCAGCAGGAAAGCAACCCGGTCACGGGTCCATTTGCCCTCTACCAGAGCAGCAATGATGCGCAGATCAAGACCTTGCAGAGCCAGATTGATTCCATGAATTCGATGATCGACCAGCAGCGGCAGATATTGACGACGCAGTTCACGGCCATGAGCAATGCCATGTCCCTCCTGGCAAGTGAGAACATGCTCTTCTCCATGACCAACACAACGTCATCGTCATCCAACAGCGGCCAGTCAGGCTAGAGGCAAGGGAGGATAAGGGCGGCCATGCAGACAAACATCGATAACCTGGCTGTACAACGCAGGGTGCTTGAGCGCCTTGCTGAGTTGAGCGATTGTCAGGAGCAGGCGCTGAACGCCGGTGACATGATCGCCCTGACACAACTGTCCGAGTTGCGAGCCCAGGTTGTTCGCGACGCGGCCGCCTCTCTGCCCCCTTTCCACGATTGGCACCCGGAGGTCGCGGAGTTAGCCACGTTCGTCAAGGCCCGCTCCGAAGACGTGCAGCGGTCGTTGCGCGCTTGCATGCTGGAAGTGCGTCGCGAACTGGTCGCTCTCACCGAGCGGCGCCATGTCGCGGGCTATCTTGCTTTCCAGACGATGCCCGGTGGCGCTGGGAGAGCGCCCGGCAACCGGCTGGACCGCGGCCACTATCCGGCAAGTTAAGGGAGGTGTCCCGACCATGATCGCTCATAAGGCCACAGCGGGGACAGGTGCCGATAGCCAGATCCAGCCGGCAACGGTAATCCAGCGTACTACCGTACAACAACCCGAGGGGCAAGCCCAGCCCGCCCTGGCTCAACCGGATTCCGCGGAACTCGGTCGCCTGACGCTGCCGTCGGCCCAGGCTGTCCTGAGTTCCGGGCGCAACCTGGTCGCGGATTACATCATGGGCGACGATAACCGTCTGCTACAGATCCGGATGATCGATCCCGTGACGCACCAAGTCGTCGCGGAGAGCCCACCCAGCACCATTGCACGCATGCAGCAGGAAGTCCTCACCTATCAGGACCTCGGAAGCCGCAACCATCACAGCAGCGAGCGCACCGCCGTTGAAGAATAAAGCGAGAAAAAGATGACCATGTATCAGGGCAGTTATGCTCAGTACCGGACAGTCGGAACGGTCACGGCCAGCCCAGGAGATCTCTTGGTGCAGCTCTATCAGGCTGCCATCCGGAACGGCGCTCTGGCCAGTGGCGCTATCGAGAAGCGCGACGTCCCCCGGGCGCACCATCACATCACCCGCGTGCAGGACATTCTGGCCGAATTGCGGCGGACCCTGGATGTCGAGCGCGGCGGCGAGATCGCCCAGCTTCTTGACCGCCTCTACAGCTACATGCTACATCGCCTCTTCATAGCCAACGTCAACAAGGACCGTGGCCCCGTCGACGAAGTAGTTGGCCTCTTGCGCCAGTTGCTCTCAGCATGGCAGGTTGCCGCTCGCACCTCTCGCCGCTCCGCGGGTAGCATCGACGACGCGGTGGCGTGAGTATCACCGTGACGCTCGCTTTGTCGCTACTTGTCGGCCGCCACTATCCCGTTACGGGCGCATATGACGGCATCAGCATCACTGTGCCGCTCATAACACGCGTCCAAGGGCGCGCTTCCGGGCTATAGGTACGCCATGGGCCGGGGAATATGTATGGGCTGACGAGAGCTGTTACCCAATCGGACCATGACCAGCGGCGCAATAGTACTTTGGAGGTATTGC